>ULPU01060367.1_pt1 | contig 23280 bp, 29 predicted proteins | sample 1953821 | NCBI WGS metagenome assembly ULPU01 (sample SAMEA4835637, study PRJEB28245) | human gut metagenome | biome: gut microbiome; material: fecal sample | place: Denmark | collected 2008
TCTATCTGCCTTTTCTATTACCCTAAAAAGGAGAAATCAAATATGCTACAGAAAGAATTAGCCAAACGCCTCAAAGCTCAGTACGATACCAAAATGGACGGGAACGGATGGCTGGAAGTGTCCTCGAACGGCATCCCCCTCTGCCGGATAAAATACAACGGTCAATTTCTGAGCAACGCCGACAAAAATCTCTCGGATGAATACCGCAGTAAAATTGCAAATATTCAGGATGAGATTTCTACGGTGCGGGAATATGTCGGACTCTACGAACACGCACCGCAGATGAAAGCTGCCGATGTCTCCGATTACAGACAGCTCGCCTCCTTCGGAGATACGGTGCTGGCAGCCAAGTACAGCGAAAGCCACGGGTTTGAATTTGTCACATGGAAACAGAACGCAGACGGTAATGCCGTGTTTTGGGGAGATTACTCGCCGAACTATGAATACGCCAAGGAGTCCTTTGCCGTGCGCTCAGGGCTGATCCCCGAAAGCCGACTGTTCTCCGAGCAGGAAACCGCAAACCTCTGCCGCTGTGTGGACTTTGCCAAAGGCAACTGCGAAACGCTGACCTATGAGCAGGAACGGCAGCTGGATAGGCTCCAAGAAAAACTCACGGACGGATACCCGTCCCTCGAAATCGAGCCACCGACCTTTGAACAGACAGCGGCTCCGCAACAGAATATGTAATACTATCAATCGCCCTTCGGTTACACAAAAACCGGAGGGCTTTTTCTATTTCACAAGGAGAACCGAAATGACCGTATTTTCAAATAACCTATATGACAGACGCATGGAACGGCTGATGATGACCGTTCCGAATTTTGCGCCGAGAGGCGTGGGTTTCCGTTTTACCGAAGCTCAGCTATTCATCACAATAACCGCAGCCACACCCACGGAAATACTTGCGGAAACCATGCGGCAGATACGCTGTCCACCCTTCCAAAAGAGATTCAACGAATATATAGAAAGCGAGGAAAACCCCATGACATATATAAATGAAAAGCACCGGACAAGATTTACGCTTGCCGCCAAGAATGTACACCGAGAGAATTACGCATTGCTTTCGGCGCTGTATCTGCTTACCGCAGACCAAAGGCTGTGGAGCTGCTGCAAGCACCACATAAATAACGGCTGTGTGTTTTTTGAGAACATCAAACTCCATAATTGCACCGAACGAGCCTACACCCTCTACTGTGCGGCAAAGGATCTGACGCTCGGCACAAAGCATCTTACCGTGTCGGATCTGTCGGACGCCGACCTTGTTCCGCCTATGCTGTTCCGCACCATCTGCAACGCTATGGCGATCCGCCGCTTCGGACTCGCAGCCATCAAGGAGAATTGCCATGATTAAACTGAAAATAAAATACGGAAACAGTCTGACCGACCTCCGTTTTCCCTGCACCGAAAAGGAAATGAATGCGGCGCTCGAAAGAATCCACGCCGAGGATGTCGCGCCCCTTGAACTGTATGTGTCCGAGGTCGTATTCCCCGAAGAACTCGGCTGCCTCCAAGACCGATTCGTCAACCTCGATGAAGTCAACTACCTCGGAAAACGGATGGGCAGCTTCTTCGGCAATGAGGAATATCAGTTTTACGAGGCGATGAAATTAGAGGGCTTCGACACTCTGCCCGACCTCATCAATTTGAGTTTTAATCTTAACCGCTATCCGCTGATTCGGGATATCGGTGACATGGGCAAAATCGGCAGAGAGTATCTGCTCACGGTCAACGGCTGCATACCGGCACACGATGAGGATGACCCGAAATATGCGCAGCTCGGACGGGAGCTGATACAGTCCGGCAATGGCATATTTACCGAACACGGAATGCTGTTCGTGGACGAAAACACGCCGTTCCAACGGTCATATGACGGACAGACCTTCCCAGCGTATTTGTATGATCCGGGGGTGCTTTGCGTTGCCAAGGCCGAGTATGGCGGCAAAACCGAATATCTGTATTTTCCCTGTGAGGAGGAAGCCATCGACAAGGCGTTTGCAAGGCTCGGCACAACAGCGGATGAGGTGAAAATTACGCTGGAGGACTTCAATACCAACAGCCCCGAATGGTTCGGGCGATTCCGTGAGATTGCCTCCGAGGAAGGCGTATACGAGCTGAACCGGCTGACCGCCGCCGTTAATACGGCGGATATGGATCTGAAAAAGCTGTGGTCGGTGGCGGAATATGCCGAAGCCGAGGACGCCGAGCAGCTTACAAGGCTGGCAAAGAATATCGGGTGCTTTACTTTCATTGAGGGAGCAACAAGCTATGCCGAGGTGGGAAGATTTTTTACCGAAACCGAGGACAAATATATTCTTGATCTTGAAATGGAAGATTATTTCGACTATGAGGGATTCGGAGAATATATCTCGGATAAATTTTACGGCAAATTTGTTTGCAACGGCTTTATCTACAACGACACCGACACAAGCCTGCTTGACATTTTATATCAGGACGAGCCTATGACGATGGGAGGAATGTAAATATGATCACCGCTATTATCCGCAATAAAGAGAACACCCTTGTTCTCGAACTGCCTCACAGCATTTACGACATTTATGAAAAGCTACAGTCTATTGGCATTATGCAGCCGCCGAAACAGATCCCGCTGACCGACAATGAGGACGAGGACATCGGCGTAAAGCTGTTCAGCGAGAGTGACTTCGGTCAGCATCTGCTCCTCACACTGCATGAGAAAAACACCATTGCCGACGCCAATATGCTGACGCTTGTTATTGGGGCGGCAAGCGAGGACATCAAAGAGACGCTGGAACAGGATATCCTCTATGACCAATATGGCTCGATGAACGAGGTGGTCGCCGCCGTCCGGCAAATGACGCAGGACGCAGGTCCCGTAAAGGAGGTGTTCTTCTGTCCGCTGGTGGGAAATATCGACGAGGGCGACGGAGATATGTTCACGGTCGGAGATTCCTACCTTGCCGACAGCGTCGATGAGATTGCCGATGCATTGAATCGTTACACCGCCAACGACGAAAACGATATGGCTACCTATTATAACAAGGATGACGGCGTGAGCGAAAAGATGACCTCGGCTGTGTGGTCGGTGGAGCTGCATGGCGACAAGCTGTTCGGACGAATTGACTGCAGCCTCAAGGAAGCTCTCACGGCAGAGGAAACGGAAAATCTCCGGGACTGGCTCATCGGACAGTGCTCGGACGGCCTTTGTGAGGGTTTCGAGCAGCAGCCCATTGATACAATGGACGGCGAACTGTTCGTCTCCTTCTGGAACAGCGGCGATGACTACGCCATGATGACCGAGGACGAATTTGAGGATCATCTGCAAAACACCGAAATGACGATTGGAGGGATGTAATATATGGCCTTGCTTTTTTCTGCGGTGACCGTAACCGCAGGCAATGAAGAATTTGAATTTACGGTCGGTGGGATACCGAGAGAGTACGACGACCTCGTCGGCTGGACAGCCTTTGATGACTTTATGGAGAATGTCGATGCGGAAACCGAGGTCAGCGTACACGCCGAAGCCTATTTGTACGGCGGTGAGGAAACCGTAACGGCAACACCCGAAGAAGTCGCCTATCTGATGATGCGCATGGAACGGGATGAAGCTTTCCTGTCCGGGCATTGCGACAATATTGAGGATGTCGACTTCTCCTTTTTACGGCCGCCGGAGGAATATTACGAAATGAAATTATAACGAAAACACGGAGGTAAACAGTATGAACGAATATGACCGCCTGTACAGACAGGCACAGCGATACAAAGAGCAGTATCCCGAAGGCACAAGAATTTTGCTTTTGCACATGGGCGACGATCCCCGCCCCGTTGAGGACGATATGCGCGGCACGGTAAAGTATGTGGACGATATGTGTACCCTGCACTGTGCTTTTGATAACGGCAGGCAATTGGGGCTCATCCCCGGCGAGGACAGCTTTCGCAAACTCACCGAAGAAGAACTTGCCGAGGAACAGGCCGACAGCGAGGACATGGATGAGGACAGCGGCCCCGTTATGGGAATGTAGGAGGTTGCCTATTGGAACACGATATTTTAATTCCACAGCCGCAGGCAGATATGCTACTCCGAGAAGCCGCCGAGCGTGAAGTGTCGGTAGAGGAACTGCTTGCGGAAATTATCAAAAAATATATAGAAAGGAACGAGCGCAATGGCGGATGAAAAGAAAGGCATCACCGTAAAAATCGACGCCAACCTCCATGCCGAAATCAGAGAATATCTCGAACGGCATGAAGGGATGACAATGGCTGAATTCATTACTCTTGCGGTGGACGATGAGCTTCACCCGAAAATACAGCAGAAAGAAGGAAATAGCATGGGCAATATGAGAACGATGGCATTTCAGGTGCCGGAGGAACTGTTTCAGAGGATCAAGGATTACCTGCACCGCAATAATATGAGTCAGAAGGAATTCGTCCTCGGTCTTATTGAAACTGAGCTCGACCGAGAACAGGCCGAGCGTGAGAGCCAAATCGACGCCGAAAGCCCCACAGAGGATATCTGCGAAGAAACGGACGAGGAAGCCGCAGAAAACGGCTTTGTGGGCGAATGTGAGGGCGACAACGGCAACGATGAGGAAACCGAGGATGAGGACGAGGCCGAGGGCTTCGGTATGACGATGTAAGGAAAGCGAGGCGGAACAGAAAAAACAACGGTATCGGTCGGATGACCTATGCCAATCAGATTTTTGGATATGTTTGCAGGAATCGGCGGCTTTCGGTCGGGACTTGAACGGCTCGGCGGTTTTGAGTGCGTCGGCTACTGCGAGATAGACAAATACGCAAAGCAGGCGTATGACGCCATGTACCCCACGAAAGGAGAATTGTATTTTGCAGACGCAAGAACCATTGATCCATACACCCTGCCGGATATCGACCTTATTTGCGGCGGCTTTCCCTGCCAGTCCTTCAGTATCGCAGGGCTCCGCCGAGGATTCCAAGATGACACAAGAGGCACTCTCTTTTTTGAGATCGCCCGCATTGCCGCCGTTAAAAGACCACCTTTTCTGCTGCTTGAAAATGTTCCCGGTCTGCTTTCGCATGACAAAGGCCGGACTTTTGCGACAATCCTCGGTGCGCTGGATGAGCTGGGGTACGATGTCGCATGGCAAATCCTTAACAGCAAGGATTTCGGTGTCCCCCAATCCCGAAAGCGCGTGTATATTGTCGGATATCTTAGAGAAAGATGTGCCGGAGAAATACTATCTTTCACAAACGCAAATGCAGCGTCTCTTATCCAACTCCTTGGAGGCACAGAGGGCAATCGGGTCTACTCGGACGAGGGAGTCGGCATTACTCTCACAAGCGGCGCCGGAGGCTTCGGAGGAAAAACCGGACTCTACGATGTAGCCCTGCCTATCAAGGTAGATACGAAATCCGGCTTTCAGCTCGCACATCCCGGCGACAGTATCGACCTTGCCTACCCGACAATGAATACACGGCGAGGTCGGGTCGGAGAAAAGATCGCTCATACCGTAACGCCCGGCAATACGCAGGGCTATTTTTTTATCGACATGAACGCCGGAGCAAAGCTCACCGAAACGGCTCGTTGCATTACTGCCCGACAGGACAGTGGCATCAGCAAGCACAAAGGCGAACACTCCGCCGTGTTTATTGAGGATGAGCCGAGAGCCGTAGTAACGCCCGACAAGAAAACCATCCGTCAGCAAGGCCGTTGGATAAAAGAGCCGAACGAGCCGATGTTCACGCTGACGGTGCAGGACAGACACGGTATCCTCCGCTACGGCCGTGTGCGAAAGCTCACACCGAGAGAATGCTGGCGACTGCAGGGCTTTACCGACGAGCAGTTCGACAAAGCCAAGGCCACGGGACTCTCAGACGGACGGCTCTACAAAATGGCAGGCAATGCCGTAAGTGTACCTGTCGTTTCTGCTGTCGGTGCTGTTATTAAGCGAATCTACCAAGAGCAAATTCAGAAAGGATAAACAAGAATGGACTATAACAGAAAAATCATGAGGCTTGAACCGTCCGCCGAAAAAGCACTTAACGGCGGATATTATTATGCCGAATTACTGTTGCCTGCGGCGGACTATGAAATCAAGGACGCTATGCAAAGAACCCGTGCCGTCGGCAGAGAAAACACGGTTGAAGTCAGCATCCTCGAATGCGATATCCTGCCGGAGCTGCAGGACATCCGCTTGGACACTTTCAGCTTGGATGAACTGAACTTCCTTGCCAAACGACTTGTATCCCTTACCGATGAGGAGCTGCCCGTATTTTACGCCGTAACCGACGAGATTTTCAGAGCTGCGGACAACGATGGACTCGTCAGCATCAAGGACCTCATCAACTGCACCTACGGCTTGGACACCGTTCCGATCGCATCCGGCATCTCCGGTCCGGAGGCACTCGGCAGATTTGCTATCGAAAACGGTCTGCTTTCCGACATCGATGACATTCCCGAAAGCGCGATTCCGTTTTTGAATGCGGAGCAGATCGGCAGAGTGCAGCAGAAGAACGACAAAGGCGTATTTGTCGGAAATTACTATATCCCCACCGTGCATTATGAACGGCCGGAGGTGTATGACGGCGTGACCTTGCCGGAGGAGGAACCCAAAACCTCCGATTTTGCCATCCGTCTGCTTGTATCGGGTACGCCGGAGCATATCAAGGGCGACCCTGTAGATAGGGCTATATGGCTTAACCTTCCAATGGCAAGCGACATACTCGCAAATTATGCCGTAGCTTTTAATGAAGCAGACATCGGCGATTGCGTGTACTACGATTTTGAGTCGGTAATTCCGCAGATCACCTCGGATATGTTTGGCAGCATGAGCGATGTCCAAACGCTCAATAAACTTGCTGCGGAAATCAGCATCATGAGCGAAACCGAACAGGTCAAATTCAAAGCCGTTTTGGATGCCGAAAACACGGCAAGCATTCAGGACGCGCTGAATGTGGCTCATAACCTGTGGCGTTATGAATTTACCGCTATGCCCGATACTGCGGATGCCTTCTTCAAGAAGTATATTTTTGAAAACACAAGCACGGAGTTCGACAGCAAGTGGCTTGAAAACCTGCTTCCGAGAAATGAAGCGGATAAATTGCTCGGCCGCATCGGTGCAGCCGTTACGGATTACGGCGTTATTTCCGCCCGAAACGGACAGCTTTTTGAGCCTGTGCCGTATGACGAGCCGGAGGTAAAGGAACTGAAATCGCAGGCACTAACCGATGAAAAGCTGGATGTCATTGAGGTACTGGATCGCAAGGCGCTGTTTTCCAACGGCAGACTATTGCCCGAAGAAATCCCCGAAGGTTTGTATGCCTACGACCTCCGCCACAGCGATGACGGCGACCGCTTTTGCTCCATTGAGCCGAAAGTGGCCGTCAACCACGGCGGCACGGTACTTTTGAAAGAAGTGTTGGACTTCGGAGAGCAAGGATATATCTCACTTGACGAGGACACCGAGCCGAATTTTACGGGTGAAGAAATGACGGCAGAGGAATTTGCCGAGGAAGAAACGCTTGACGAATCCATGCAGATGGGAGGTATGCAGTTATGAGCATTAAAACCGTAAAAACAGAGGAATTACGCCGTATGAACGGCAAGGAAGGACTTATTTTACAGGGCTGCGGCGGTGACCCGCAGGAGTGGCTCGACGGCATCAACGGTCTCCTCACCGATGAGGGTATCTTGAAAAACGGCAGCAAGTTCGAGAATATCTCCGTATTCCAAAACGGCAGCCTTACAAATATCCTCTTTCCCTTTGAGGACGGTGTGGAGATCGACATGGGCAAGCTCGCCATGTGGCGATTGCATTCCCACGAACAGTTCGGCGGCACCTGGCTTTCGGACTATGTCCCGAACAAGCTCGGCGGCTTTGTTGATAAAGCCGCGCCCGAGCAGGAAAAGCCCGACTGCAAGCTCATCGGTGAGGACGGAAACATCTTCAACCTTATGGGACTTGCTGCCCGTACACTCCGCCATAACGGACTTGCGGAACAGGTAACGGAAATGACCGGCCGCATTCATGAGTGCGGCAGCTATGACGAGGCTCTCTGCATTATCGGCGAATATGTCAATATAACGGGCAGCGAGAAATATGAGGATGAGGACGAAGGGATGGGTATGCGCCTATGACCTACGATGAATGGCAAAGGAAAACTGCGGAATTGTACCGTTCCGGCGAGGTATATACTTCGCCGGATTTTCAGTGCGACCAAACAGGCGGCTTCCCGACCTCCCTTTGCGTATGTTGGGAAAAGCAAAAGGCTTGGCTTGAACTGAATGAAAGCCTCCTTATGGACAGAGATGATATGGAGCTCGGCTATTACAGAGATCTGTGTGCCGAATACGGTATCCGCCAATGCTGCGATATTGAGCAGTTCAACGCTCTGCTTCAAGGATTTGGAGAGGACGCGGTGCAGTCCGCCGAGCTGTTCCCCGATGAGGATGAAAGTATAACGATGGGAGGAATGTAAAATGGAGATCGCCATGCTCATGATCGGCCTGCTCCTCGGCGGGTGCGTCAGCTTCTGTATCCTCGGTTGTATGCAGATCAACCGTATCAACGACTATGAGGACGAGATACGCAGGCTCCGTGCCAAAGAGAGAACTAAAACAGAATAAGCAATAAATCCACGGCGGTATCGATCGTTTTGAAAACGAAAGATACCGCTTTTTTGTTTTCGGAACGGTTGACCGCCTCAAAGTGAGGTGATCAAAATAAAATCCCCCGTAACATGGATAGGCAACAAAACCTCTATCCTCCATATCCTGTATGCCTTGTTCCCCATAGGCTGTGACCGCTATGTTGAGCCGTTCGGCGGCTCTGGTGCGGTACTGCTGGGAAAACCCGTACCGGACAAGTTCGAGGTGTTCAACGATTACAACCACAACCTCGTCAATCTGTTCCGCTGTATGCGTGACCGTCCGATGGAGTTCATCCGTGAACTCGGCTTTTTAAGCCTGAATTCCCGTGACGATTTTGCCGTACTGAAAAAGTTCTTCGAAAAAGAGGAATTCACCGAGGACTACCTAAAAGCACAGCTTGATCTGACCGAAATAATGCTGCCCGAAGTGACCGCCAAGGAAGTACGGGCGCTGTATTCGGCGGCACGGAACGACCACGACCTACGCAGGGCTGCCATGTTTCTAAAGCTCATTCGCTACAGTTATTCCAGCGGATGCAAGTCCTTTGCCTGTCAGCCGTTTTCGCTCAGAACGCTGTTCGCACTCGTGCAGGACTTTGCTAAGCGGTGCGAGAATGTGGTCATCGAAAACCAGGACTTTGAAACTCTTATAAAGCACTATGACCGACCGACGACCTTCACCTACTGCGATCCGCCGTACTTCACAAGCGAATATATGTACGACTGCGGCTTCACATGGGAGGATCATCTGCGGCTGTATCACGCCCTTGCGGGTATGAAAGGCAAATTCCTGCTGTCGTATAACGACTGCCCCGAGATCCGGGAGCTGTATAAGGAATATAACTTTTTCGATTTCAAGCGCGTGCATAGTATGGCGCAGAAATACGAGGCCGGCAAGGAATTCCCCGAACTGCTCATAGCCAATTATGACCTCTTTGAGCGTGAACGGCAGCAGCCGCACCAGCTCACCTTGTTCGATTCCATCGACAAGCCACTCGACTACGAAAAAATATTGAAGGAGAACATTGTATGCCGAATAAAAAGATAAAAACCGAAATCATTATGCTTCCCGTGCCTGCCGAGTTGTTCCTCGAAGCCGGAATGTTCGAGGGCGACCCCATGCAGATGTACGCAGACGGACATAAGATCGTCATCGAAAACATCGACGATCCGAAGGACATCGTCTGCGACGGCGATTGCGAAAGCTGTCCCATTGCCGATATGGACTGCACCGGCGACTGCGAGGACTGCCCCTGCAGCGATAATTGCGATGAAAGCGAGGCGAACTGATATGACAAAGCTATACCGTGTCCTTGGCAAAAGAGGACGCATTACCATCCCCTATGAGATAAGACAGCGGGTCGGCTTTTCGTATAACGATGTGCTGTCCTTCACCGAATCCCCGGACGGCAGAACCGTGACCGTCAAGCGTGAGAAAATCTGCGACAACTGCGCCAAGACAGCCGACAAGGAAACCGAGATGACGCTTGAGGATTTCCTCGACAGTCTATCTGCTGAACAGCAGCGTGTAGCCCTTGTTCATTTGTCCGTCAAGTGGGCTGAACAGAAAGCAGGTGGACAGAATGCCGGAGCATAAGCCGTTGTATCTCTATTCCCTCAAGGAAGCTGCGGAATGGAACGAAAAGGATGAATGGCGTGAGAGCTACCTCGAAAACTGCGACTGCGCCCGTGCTATCGAGAGAGCCATTGACGAACACTATGACGGTCAGTGCCTTAAATCCTGCGCCCAGGAAGTTATCGACCGATACGGCTTTGACCGTGTCAACTTCGTTCTCGCCGCCACCGTGCGCCAAGGAACCCATGACGGCAGATACTCCGAGGACAACAAGAAATGGGCGCGGCGCTTTTCCGTTATGGACAAGGAAAACACATGGCAATACTGTGTGCGCAGTCATCCGGGGCTTGTCAATCTCTTTGTCTCCGACACAAGGCGGCAGTGGGATAAACTCGGATTATATGACGGCAGTCAGTGCGACAGTGAGCGCAGCGGACAGATCGACTATACCGATCGCATACTTGTACTGAATCCGTCCGTTCTCAAGGACGAGTGCAAAACGCCGCAGGATCAGTTGTTCTACGCCACCCACGGCAACGGCTGCCGCCCCGATTCTCTCGGTACGAAGGTGTTCGGATTCCATGTGACGGACGGCGAAAAGACCTATTACCGCCGCACGGAATTTGCGGGCGCACTGAAAGAGGAGCTCATCCCCGAATGGGCAAAGGAAAACACGCAGAAATATCTTGAAGCCGACGACCTTGCCGACGAACCCGACGAGGACGGCGGTATGACAATGAATCTGTAATCAGGAGGATTTTTATTATGGCAACCAAGAAAACCAATAACGCATCGCAATCCAAAATTCCGGTCAGCGCCAAAATCGACCGCATGATCGAGCGTGAGAACGCCACCGTCAAGGCGTATGCCAGCGTGAATATCGGCGGCGCATTCGTCATCAAGGACATCGCCGTTGTGGACGGTCAGAAAGGGATGTTCGCCCGGATGCCCTTTCGCTCCTACAAAACCGGCAGCGGCGACACCAAGTATTCGGACATTGCCTTTGCCCTCACCGATGAGGCAAGACAGAGTCTTAACGATGCCGTTCTCGGCGCTTACCGTGAGGCTTTGGAGGAATCCGAGGAGGAATTACCCGATGAGGACGAAAGCCCCGCACAAAAGATGTGACTTTTTTCTGAAAAGTGCAGATTTCGCTGGACTTTCCGAATTTTTTCGGTATCCTGTAGGTAGAGGTGGTAAATATGAGAAAGACGAAAATGCTCGCAGCCCTCCTCGCAGGACTGATGATACTCGCCCTTGCAAGTTGCGGTAAACCTGCTACGGAAGATATTCGGAGTAGCGCGCCGAGCGAGGAAAAGCGGATAACCGAAACGGTGACGGAATCCAAGCCCGAAACCGATACCGAAAGCAGCCTCCCTGCCGATACCGAATTCAAAACCGAAACTACGGCAGAAAAAGAAAAAGCGGAAAGTTCTGCTCCTGCCGAAAGCGGCACCGCAGCGGAAACCCGAAAGCCTGCGGAAAGTGCTGACAAGGCGGAAACTGTACTGCCGACGCAAGCACCAAAGCAGACAGAACCGCCGAAGGCAACCGAGCCGCCGGAGAGCAGACCTGCCGAATCGACTGCTCCCACAGTGCCGCCTGCTGAAACAAAGCCGGAAACCGAACCGCCTGCCGAAACGCAGCCGCCCAAGGGCTTCACCGAAGCCGATCACAACCGCATCGTATCCGAGGTTATGGCTTATGCCGAAAGCTACAAGGCAAAGGGCTTCACCTTCGAGTGGTCGGACAGCTTGGAATTCGGCTGGGATGTGGGCTGGATGGGAACGCCCCGTATCAGCCGCGACGGTGTGGACGGCACGATCAAGACCCTCAAGCATCATGTCGATCTCATCTACAAATCCGGCACCGACCCGGCAAACGGCGTGACTGCCGACAGCGTACTCTACCGTGTGGTGCAGCTCGAGATCGACGGCGGCATCGCCTATGCCGTCATATACGGATAACAAAGCAGAATACTCTAACCCGAATGCCGTGAAAATCGCGGCATTCTTTTTTTACTCAAAAAATCGAACGGAGGAATTTTCATGTTCAAAAAATGTAAGCGCGGGATGACGGTGCTTCTTGCTGCCGTCATGCTGCTCACCACCATGCTGCCGCTGACCGCGTCTGCGGCAAGCGGCGTGACGATGGATCTCACCGACTGTCATGTAAGCTGGGACTATACTCTGACCGACGAGGAAGGAAACACCTTCTCCGCCGCCTACGGACTGAAGGCCGCGGACGACATCTATTTCGGCAAGGGCTTCAGCCCGTATCTCAGCAAAATGCATGACTACACCGCAAAGCGCAAGGGGCTGACCGGCTCCAAAGCCGATTGGGTATACGGTCGGGACTATGTCTACTGCTTTTGCATCGAGCGCGGTATTCCGCTGCCCGACAATACGCAGTATTCCGCGTCCGAGAACCAGAACCACGGCAATAAATATGCGCTGCTGACCGAAAACCAAAAGGATCTTCTCAGGCTTGCGCTGACCTACGGTTACCCCAACCGAGTTGGCTTGCAGACGAGCAAGGACGCCAACGCCTGCTACGCCGCCACCCAGCTCATCGTGTGGCAGATCACCATGGGCTTTCGCAGCTCCGCCACGGCGTTGAATGACAAGACCTATCCCATGAGCGGCTACAGCGGCACCATGACCGAGCAGTATACGCGCAACAAATATCTGAAAGCCTATTACGACGGCATCCTCTCGGATATGGCGACCCACTACACCCGACCGAGCTTTACGGCTTATACCGCAAGCGCGGCAAAGACCTTTGAGATGGACTACAGCGGCGGCAGATATACGGTTACGCTGACCGATACCAACCGTGTGCTGCAAAACTATGCCGTTACAGCAAGCGGAGGCGCATCGGTATCGGTAAACGGCAACACGCTGACCGTTTCTTCCGTCAAGCCTTTGAACGACGAAGTAATCATCAAGTTCAACCGTCGCGTTCCCTCAACGGATATGTCCACCGGCTTTCTGATCTGGTCCGTCCCCGGCAAGGAAAACGCCAATCAGGATATGGTTTCCGGCGTTCCCGCCGACAACGACCCCGTGCCGGCATATCTAAAAGTGCGTACCGCTGCCGGAAGCGCAAAGATCGTCAAGGTCAGTGAGGACGGCAAGGTGGACGGCATTTCCTTCCGCATTCAGGGCGAAGGCGTGGACAAAACCGTAAAGACCGTAAACGGCGGCGTGATTCAGGTGGATAACCTACGCCCCGGCGTATACACCGTAACAGAAGCCGAATATGACAGATATGTGCCGCAGGAAACCCGCCGCGTCACCGTAGTCAGCGGTCAGGTGGCTACCGTCACCTTCAACAATGTCTTAAAGCGCGGTAGCTTGAAGGTCACCAAGACCGCCGAGGACGGACTGACCGAAAGCATGAAATTCCGGCTCTACGGCACATCCCTTGCGGGAATCGCCGTGGACGAGTATGCCGTCACCGACAAAAACGGCATTGCGGAATTCAAGGATGTGCTGATCGGCAGCGGCTATACTCTTGAAGAAGTGGGTACACCGAACCGCTATGTCGTTCCCGAAAAGCAGACTGCCGCTATCGAGTGGAATAAGGTGACAGGCAAAGCCTTTGACAATGTTCTCAAGAAATTCAGCGTTACGGTTACGAAATCCGATTCTGAAAAGGGCTTGCCGCAGGGTGACGCCTCTCTCGCCGGAGCGAAGTACGGTATCTATAAAGGCAATCAGCTCATCGACACCTACACCACCGACGCCAAGGGGCAGTTCACCACCAAGTGGTATGTCTGCGGCGACGATTGGACGATTCGTGAGATCAGCCCCTCCGAGGGATATCTGCTCAATACAGAGAGCCTGCACATCGGTGCGGAGGCCAAGAACTACACGGTAGAATACAACCTTGCAAAGCCTCTCGACTCCCTTGAAGATGTGATCAAGGGGAAAATCGCCGTAATCAAGCATTGCGATGACGGCAGCACCAAAATCGAAACACCCGAAATCGGTGCGGAGTTTGAGGTGTATCTGAAATCGGCGGGCAGCTTTGATGTCGCCAAGGAAACCGAACGGGATATCCTTGTTTGCGATGAGAACGGTTTTGCCGAAACCAAAGACCTGCCTTACGGCACATACACCGTGCGTCAGACAAAGGGCTGGGAAGGCAAGGAGCTGCTTGAACCTTTTCATGTCTATGTCAGCGAAGATGGCAAAATCTATCGTTTCCTCATCAACAACGCTCCTTACGAAGCACTCCTTGAAATTGTTAAAAAGGACGCAGAAACGGGTAAAATTATCCCTGCGGCGGGCATCGGCTTCAAGGTGCGCAACACCGATACCGGCGAATATATCGTGCAGCATATCAACTACCCGACGCCTGTGGACATCGACACCTTCTATACCGATGTCACAGGTAAGCTCATGATGCCCGAAAAACTTCCTTACGGAAACTATGAGATTATCGAGCAATGTACGGCATATGGGTATGTGCTGAACGCCGAGCCTGTGTCGTTTAAGGTGGACGGAACGAAAACCACCGTGACCGTAGAAAAGAGTAATATGCCGCAGAAAGGCAGTATTAAGCTCTCCAAAAGCGGCGAGATTTTCTTCTCTGTAATTGAAACAGACGGATTGTATCAGCCTGTCTTTGCAGATAAGGGGCTTGTCGGTGCTGTCTATGAAATCACCGCTGCCGAGGATATTATCACGCCGGACGGCACGCTCCGCTATGCCAAAGGCACGGTGGTGGATACCGTCACGACCGATGAAAACGGCAATGCCGAAAGCGGACCGCTGTATCTCGGCAAATATACCGTCAGAGAAATAAAAGCGCCTTACGGCATGGTGCTGAACGGCACGGCAAAGACCGTGGAGCTGACCTATGCGGGCGAAACCGTGGAGATCACCGAAACGGCGGCGGAGTTTTACAACGACCGTCAGAAGGCGGTGCTTTCGCTCTCCAAAATTCTCGGTAAGGATGAAATTTTCGGTATCGGGAATAACGGCGAGATCCTCTCGGTGCAGTTCGGGCTGTATGCCGCCGAGGACTTGACCGCCGCTGACGGCACGGTCATTCCGGCAGACGGACTGCTTGAAATTGCCAACTGTAATGAAAACGGCAATATCACCTTTAAGACCGACATTCCCGTAGGCGCAAAGCTGTATGTGAGGGAAATTGCGACCGACAGCCACTATATCCTCTCGGATGAAAAACACCCCGTAATCTTCGACTATGCCGGACAGGACACCGCCCTTGTGGAAATTACGGCAGACGGTGGCGAAGCCATCCGAAACGAGCTCATTTACGGCTCGGTCAAGGGCTTGAAAATCGACCGTGAAACCGAGAAGCCTATCGTCGGCGCAAAGTTCGGACTCTTTCGCAGCGGCGAAACCGAGTTTACTGCCGAAAACGCTATCCTTACCGCCGAATCCGGCGAGGACGGCGTGTTCGTGTTCGAGAAAATTCCTTACGGCAACTGGCTCATTAAGGAATTGCAGCCTGCGGACGGCTATCTTCCCAACGAGGAAATCTATCCCGTAACGGTCAGTGAAAACGAGCAGGGCATCGGCTTTACCGCTGTCAATGACCGCATTCCCGAAATCGGGACGCAGGCGACGGTGGACGGCGAAAAGGAGATCTGCGCCACCGAGGTGTTCACGCTGACAGATACCGTGTCCTACAAGCACCTGATCCCCGGCAAGGAATATCTCCTTGTGGGAACGCTTATGGACAAAAGCACAGGCAAGCCTCTTTTGCTTGACGGCAAAGAAATCCATGCCGAAACGGTATTCACGCCCGAAACTCCGAACGGAACGGTTACGGTATCCTTTACCTTCGATTCAAGGCTCATCAAGGAAAACACAAGCCTTGTGGTTTTTGAAACGCTGTATAAGGACGGCAAAGAGCTTGCCGTTCATGCGGATATCAATGATAATGGGCAGACCGTAAAGGTAAAAGTCCCCGAAATCGGCACAAAAGCGACGGTGGACGGCAAAAAGGAAGTCACCGCAAGCGGTAGAGTGAAAATTGAGGATGTTGTCTCCTACAAAAATCTCACCCCCGGCAAGGAATATGCGGTCAAGGGTGTGCTGATGAACAAGGCCACCGGAGAACCGCTCCTTGCAGACACCAAGGAAATTCGCAGCTCCTTCACCTTCAAGCCCGACAAGCCGGACGGCGAGATCAATATCACCTTCGTATTCGACGCTTCCGGGCTTAAAACTGCCACCGAGATCGTGGTATTCGAAACCCTCTACCGTGACGATACAGAGATCGCCGCCCATGCGGATCTGAAGGACGAAGGTCAGACCGTAAAAATCACGCCGCCCACACCGGACAATCCGCAGACGGGAGATAACTCCAACCTCGGCTTCTGGATCGGACTCGGCGCTGTGGCGCTCGGCGGAGTAATCGCCTGTGCCGTTATGTATTTCAAGCGCAAAAAGGACGAAGATGACGAATGATGAAAAAGGTGTATGTCTGCGCTCCCCTCGGCGGGAATGTTGAGAGCAATCTCAAAAAGGTCAGGGCATATACCGAATACGCACTGAGGTGCGGCACGGCTCCGGTCGTGCCGCATTTCTATGCGGAATGTCTTGACGATAACGACCCGAAAGACCGTGAAATCGGGCTTGCGGCGGGACTTTCCCTTTTGTGGTTCTGCGATGAGCTGTGGCTGTTCGGGGATGCCGTTACCGACGGCATGAAAAACGAGCTGCAGTTCTGCAAAAATCTCAATATCCGCATCCGAAAGATAACCGAAAATGAAATTTAAAAAGTGATCGGAGGTAACCGCTTATGAATCCTATGAAAAAGAAAACGATGAGAATTATGCTTTCGCTTCTGCTTGTGACCGTCCTTGTGTCGGTCTTCTCCATGACCGCATTTGCGGCGGGCGATGTGGCGGGAGCGATCGAGAACACATGGAATGCCGCCAAAGGACAGATTCAGACCGTGGTCAACAATGTGGTCTTTCCCGTCTGCGATATGATCCTCGCCATCCTGTTTTTTGTCAAGGTCGGCACAGCGTATTTCGACTACAGAAAGCACGGGCAGTTTGAGTTCGCCGCGCCCTGTATCCTCTTCGCCTGCCTTATTTTCACCCTTACCGCGCCGCTGTATATCTGGTCGATCATATGATGAGAGCGGAAACACAAGCAAAAGGAAACGGAGGTGAGGCTCCTTGTTCGACTGGTTAGGAGATATCATTTCAGGCATCGGCAGCGCCATCGGAGATACGATTGACTTCATCGGTTCAGGTGTGGGTGATGCGATTTGGAACGCCATGCTCAAATGGCTGTACGAGATCATCTACGGTGCGATTGCCGATTTCTTTGAGATGATGGGCAATATGGGATCGGAAGTATTCGATCTCGAATGGGTGCAGGCTACCGTGAAGCTGTTTACGCTGTTCGGATGGGGCTTATTCGTTGCCGGAACGGCGGTAGCCATATTCGATGTGGCGATAGAATACCAATGCGGCAGGGCGAACATCAAGACTACAGCGCTCAATATTCTAAAGGGCTTCTTTGCCTGCTCCCTTATCGGCATTGCGCCGATAGAATTATATAAATTCTGCATATCCCTGCAGAACACCTTTTCGCATGATTTGGTCGGGATCGCCTCCGGTGGGATCAACGAAAGCCTTGCCGACGCAGGGCTTGCCGCCCTCGCCGGAATGTTCTCGTCGGCGGTCTCGGCAACCTACGGTCTTTTGAATTTGCTGTGCATGATCGCCTTTGCTTACTGCGTAATCAAGATGTTTTTCGCCAATATCAAGCGCGGCGGCATTCTGCTCATTCAAATAGCGGTCGGTTCGCTGTATATGTTCAGCGTTCCCCGTGGCTATGCGGACGGCTTCAATCAATGGTGCAAGCAGGTTATAGCGATCTGTCTTACGGCATTTATGCAGACAACCTTGCTGTTCCTTGGACTGATGACATTCCCGAACAATATGCTGTTGGGGCTCGGCATTATGCTGGCAGCCAATGAGGTTCCCAGAATTGCGCAGCAGTTTGGCCTTGACAGTTCGGTGAGAGTCAACATGATGAGCGTAGTCCACGCCACGACCACGGCGGTCAATCTCACCCGCAGTGTGGCGAAGGCCGCAGGCAAATAACGGAGGTACAGTATGAAAGAAAACAATGAATTGGAACAAAAAGATATTGCCGTTGACTCGGATATGGAAGTGGACTGCGATATCGGGCAGGAAATTACTGCCTATATCGAAACATGGTTCGATGCGGACAAAAATTTCGGGATCGACACCGCCTCGGAGGACGGCACATGGCTTAATATGTACGCTAAATACAACCCCTTTGCCGACACCCTGCGTATCGAATGCGAGATCAGCCGCGACAGCGGCTCCTCGTATTTTGACTATGAGCCGACAGAAAACAAATCGCAGCTCATAAAGGACATGATCGCGGAAAAGCTCATGCAGACACACGGTCAGACGCCGCAGGAGTTTTGCGAGGATGTCGGCGGCATAGAAATCGGAGGAATGACGTAATGACACAATATATCTATCCGCAGAACCTCAAAGCCACAGCCAATCTGTGGCTTTGGAGCTTGCGGGACTTTGTAATTTTAGCGGTAGCCGCACTGTTGTCGGTTCTCGCCCTTGTGCAGCTGCACATCTTTCTGCCGGCCGTAGCTGTGTTGTGCTACGGCTTTTTAACGATCCGCATGGACGATACCACTGTACTCGATTTCATGCGTTACGCTGTGCGGTATTTAATATCTACACAGCAATACTTTGAATGGAGATGATGACAATGAAACAGCAGAAAAAGAAAAAAGGCCGCTCGGTGCAGGATTTGCTCGGTATCAGAACCTTTACGAAATACGGTCTTTCTACCAATAAGGGCGAGCTGCTCTTTTACCTTGTGTCGCCCACCAATATCTCGGTGCTCTCCCACACTAACATTGAGATCAAGATACGCCATCTGATGATGGTGCTGTCGGCATTGCCCGACATTGAGATCGTCTGCACCGACTCCTCGGAATGCTTTGACGACAACAAAGCCTATCTGACCGAACGCCTTGAAGTTGAGGAAAACGCAAAGGTCAGGAAGCTCATCAAAAAGGACATCAATTTCCTCGACAACATTCAGACGGAAATGGCGACGGCACGGCAGTTTTTCTTTGTGGCACGACTGAAAAGCCAAAAGGAAAAACAGGTCTTTGAAACCGCCAACCGCATCGAAAGTAAGATCGCCGGCGAGGGCTTTGAGGTGCATAGGCTGAAAAAGCCGGAGATCAAGCGCATTCTGGCGTTATACTTTGAAGCGAGTATGCAGGGTGAGGCCATGCCCGACATTGACGGCGAACAGTTTTACGAGGGAACGGACGATGAGGATGAGGAATAACCCCGTCCTCATATTTTTCTGTCTTCTGCTGTCGGCGGCCGCCGTGCTGTCAGGCGCGAAAATCTATTCCGAACTGAAAGAACGGCAGAAAGAAAAAAAGGACTTCGCCTCCGTCGCGGAAATTGCCAAACTGCCGATGGCCGAAGCTCCGGCAGAATCCGTAACGGACACAGAAACAGAAACGAGCGCAGAGCCGACCGAGCAATCTGTGGCAGAACACAATATACAGGCTCTCATTTCGGAAAACGCCGACTGCATCGGGTGGCTGAGTATTGACGGCACAAGCATCAGCTATCCCGTTATGCACACACCGCCCGATCCGCAGAAATATCTCCGCCGCAGCTTCTACGGCAAGAACAGCCAAAGCGGTGTGCCGTTCCTTGACGGACGGTGCGACCTCCAAAACACCAATCTCATTATCTACGGTCACAACATGAAAAACGGTACGATGTTCTCCGATCTCAAAAAATATGTGAACATAGAGTTTTTGAACACACACCGGACCGTAAAGTTTGAAACTGTGGACGGCAGCCGTTATTACACCGTAACCGAGGTGCTGAAAACAAACACCTCGAACGCTTGGTATAACCGCATAACCTGCGAGGACGGCAGACACCTCATCCTCTCCACCTGTTACGGATCGGGCAAGGACGGCAGACTGCTCATTATCGCCGCAGAAACCTAAACGGCAGAAAGGAAAATATTATGCTCAAAAGAAAACCGAAAGTATTGACGCCGGAGCAGGTCGAGGAAATCCGCACCAAGGATTTCTTCGATATGATCCTGCCCGGCACCATTCGCTTTTTATCCGACCACTATATCGTCGGTGACAGCTACCGCTGCGTGTGGGCGGTGCGGGAATATCCGCCGTCCACTGAGGAACAGGCCATTCTCTCGCAGCTTGCCGACCGCAGCGGCGTGACGCTCCGCATCTATCACAGGCTTGTGGAATCTATGGAGCAGCGCAAGATCATTCAAAACGCCACCCGCCGCAACCGCCTCAAAAGCGGCGGCAACGATGTCAATGAAACCATCGAGGCCGAGGGCAATTTGCAGGATGTAATTGATCTTCTCGCCAATCTCCGCAAGAACAAAGAGCCGCTGCTCCATGTGTCGGTGTTCATCGAACTGAAAGCCAGGAGCATGGAAAAGCTCAAGGAATTGCAGAGCGACATTGCAATGGAACTCACTCGCTCCAAGATTTCCGTTGATCGCTTAACTCTCCGACAAAAGGAAGGCTTTTTGTCGGTCATCCCGACGGGCTGCAACCAGTTCGGCGCACAGTATGAACGAGTGCTGCCTGCATCCTCTGTTGCCAATATGTACCCGTTTAATTTCAGCGGAAAGACAGATCCACACGGCTCATATATCGGCAGAGATAAGTACGGCACAAACATCCTTGTAGACTTCGACCGCAGAGCTGAGGACAAAACGACCTCCAACATCCTTATTCTCGGAAACAGCGGTCAGGGAAAGAGTTATTTGCTCAAGCTGATACTCACCAACATCCGTGAGTCGGGCAAGCGCATCATCTGCCTCGATCCCGAATCGGAGTACGAGGATCTGTGCGAAGCGCTCGGCGGCTGCTATATTGATTTTATGTCAGGTGAGTACACCATCAATCCTCTTGAACCCAAGGCATGGACAGACAGCGTTGAGGATATCGACGCCACAACTCCCGAAGCATTCAAGAAAGTGACACGGCTTTCACAGCACATTGCCTTTTTGAAAGACTTTTTCCGCAGCTACAAGGATTTCACCGACGCGCAGATCGACACTATTGAAATCCTGCTCTCTAAGCTGTATGCCCGATTCGGCATTACCGACAGCACCGATTACAGCGTAAAAAGGCCCTCGGATTTTCCCGTTATGCAGGATTTTTATAAGCTCTGCGAGGAAGAATTTATGACCTACGACAAGCAGAGAAAATACCTCTATACAGAGGAAACGCTGCAGGAGGTCTGTCTCGGCATCCACTCCATGTGCGTCGGCTCGGAAAGCAAATATTTCAACGGACATACGAATATCACCGATTCCAACTTTCTCGTATTCGGTGTGAAAGGTCTTATGGATACCAACCGCCGCTTAAAGGACTGTATGCTGTTCAATATACTTTCCTTTATGAGTAACGAGCTATTGGGCAAAGGAAATACAGCGGCATCGGTGGATGAGTTGTACCTCTTCCTCTCGAATATGACAACCATCGAATATCTGCGCAACTGCATGAAGCGTGTGCGCAAAAAGGACTCCTCGGTCATTCTGGCAAGTCAGAACATCGAGGATTTTCTGATTCCGTCTATCCGAGAGTTTACAAAACCGCTGTTCAGTATTCCTACGCATCAGTTTTTGTTCAATGCCGGACAGATCAACCCGAAGGAGTATATGAACGCCTTGCAGGTCGAACCGAGCGAATTTGAGCTCATTAAATATCCGGAGCGCGGCACCTGCCTCTATCGCTGCGGGAATGAACGGTATCTTTTACAGGTCATTGCGCCCGAATACAAAGCCGCGCTGTTCGGCAAATCGGGAGGTCGATAATGAGTGCCACGGTAGTCGCCGCACTCAAGAAAATTGCCGTCGCCGTACTGACCGACAAAAAGCTGCGGCGCACCGTTCTCGGCATTATCCTCGGCGTGATCATTATCATTATTATGCCTGTGGCTGCCGTTATATCTTTGTTCAACGGTGACATCAAGATCGACACCGACCGCCTGCAGACCTTGGTGGTGGAAAATCTCTCCGCCGAGGAAAAAGCAAAGCTGCAGGCGGTGGAGGATATGATGAAAGCCATTGAAGTCGCTATGACCGAAAAGGGATTTACGGCAGAGAAAGCAAAGGAAGCGCAGGTGCTGTATGTGCTGGCGCTTTCCGATTATGCAAGTCAAGCGGATTTTGTTTCTAAGCTGGTCGGGTGCTTCGCAGAAGAACAAACCGATGAGCAACTCATCGCCGCTGTCAATACCGCCTTCGGTACTACACTCAATGCAGAGGATTTTACAAAGGTCATGACCGCCATCCGAGCCAAAGCCATTAACACCTCCGGCTTTACCGATCCCGACACCAAGAACGCCCATGACCTTGTTGAATGGGCAAAGCAGGCTTACGCAAAGAAATGGGGCTATGTATACGGGACATACGGTGAGGTGCTGACCGAGTCCATATTGACAACCAAGATATCGCAATTCCCGGAACAGGTCGGCGATAACGAGGAATTCATTCGTCGGCATTGGCTCGGAGGCCGCACCGCCGATTGCATCGGGCTCATCAAAGGCTATGCATGGTTTAATTGTGACACGGGACAAATCGAATATCGCTCCAACGGTGTTCGGGATACCGGCTCCGACCCCATGCTCGACATGGCGACCGAGAAAGGTACGATTGATACGATGCCCGACATCCCCGGCATCGCCGTATGGATGGACGGACATATCGGCATCTATGTCGGCGGCGGGCAAACCATTCATGCTGCGAACACGGAGTTGGGTGTTATCATGACGCCCCTTGCGCAGTCAGGATGGACGCACTGGCTCAAGATTCCGTATATCTCCTATGATGAACCCATCGAGAAAGAAAACTGACATATAGTACTGAAAAAGCGGTATGGGTGCAAGCCCATACCGCAGATACATACCACGAACCTGACAGTAGAAAAAGTCACAAAGTCGTGGTATAATGTATTCAAATCAGGACGGTAAATCGGAATTTATAAAGGAGAATATTGATGAAATTATTTTTATGTTCGCACTT
>ULPU01061603.1_pt1 | contig 23164 bp, 17 predicted proteins | sample 1953821 | NCBI WGS metagenome assembly ULPU01 (sample SAMEA4835637, study PRJEB28245) | human gut metagenome | biome: gut microbiome; material: fecal sample | place: Denmark | collected 2008
TGGATCGCTTCCACTATGCCTCCAACGGCAAGCCCACCGACCTGCTCTATGCGAAGAATCAGGAGCTGGGCGTGGAATACTGGCTGGAGACGAAGGCAACGGCGCTGCTGACCGACGAAAACGGCAACTGCATCGGCGCGACGGTCGAAAAGGACGGCCAGACCTTCAACATTTACGCCAAGGGCACGGTATTGGCGACTGGCGGCTTCGGCAACAATCAGGAAATGATGGAACGCTTCACGCCCGTTGACGCGGCGCAGGTGGCGTACTTCTATGGCTCCGCGGGTCAGACTGGCGAGGGCATTCTGATGGCGGAGGACATTGGCGCGGCGGTCTATGAGAAGGGCGCGCGTCTGGGCATGTCCTACGTTGTGGGCGACGGCACGAACGCGGAGCTGACCTCGCTGGGCGGCCCGTGGAGTCAGGCGCCGATTGTGGACAACACAGGTGTCCGCTTCGTCAATGAATACTGCCATTCCCTGAATTATCCGAGCCTGATTTACCGTCATGCGGCACCGTATTACTGCATCTACGGTTCTGACCGCGAGGACTATGCGGCGATTTTGGCGAACAACGTTGGTGACCCGGCAGTGACCGCTGCGGACACGCTTGAAGAACTGGCGGACAAGCTGGGCTTTGATAAGCAGGCGTTCCTTGACTGCATCGCGGTCTACAATGCGGCGAAGGACACCGGCGTGGATGCGGCGTTTGGCGCGCGCGTGGATTTCATGAATTTCGCGACGGTTGGCCCGTTCTACGCGGTGCAGATTGCTCCTCAGTACACAGGCACGATCGGCGGCGTCGTGACGGACACCTCCGCGCAGGTGCTTCGCGCGGATGGCACGGTCATCGGTGGCTTGTACGCGGCGGGCGAAGCCTCCAACGGCGCGCTGTACGATCTGGTCTACATGTCCGGCTCGTCTTTCCTGAACGCGCTGTCGATGGGTCGCATTGCGGGCGAAAACGCGGCGAACCAGCAGTAATCGGTTGATAAAAATGGCACCAGGCCGAAGCGGCAAATGCTGCGAAGGGCTGGTGCTTTTTTTGATGCGGGGATGGGGTGATTCATTGTACTGCGGAACAAGTTATACTATTTCCAGATTCACCTGCGCCATCTGCTTGCGCCTTTTCCCTTCTGGTGTCCGTTCATTCCACTTAGCGTAGCGCTGCTACGCTGCGTTTCATTCACGTTAGCCAGAATGAAAAATTCGCGGCGCATCTTGGCGCATTTTCATCTGGAAATAGTATTAATTCTGATAGTGGCGACCCAAGGGGTCAAGGGAGCGATTAGAAAACACTTTGGTCGCCTCCGCTGGACTCCGCGCGATTGAGCTGGTTTCGCCACACTGCTCTTCCCGTGTGTTTAGCCCTTTTTCATTTCCTCTATCATGCAGTCCCGAATCATCCGAATCGCCGGTGTCAGCCGTCTGCACACCAGCACCGACCGATGATGCCCAATATCCTCCGTCAGCGGAATCAGCTTCACGCCCTTGAAATAGGATGGCTTTCTCGCTGGAAAGAAGGAAATCCCCAGATTCAGCGAAACCATCAAAATTTGCATATCTGCCGAATCCGCATAAATAATCGACTGATTCGGAAATCCCAGATTCTGTGCCCAGTCATGGATCGCGCCGCGCCCGCTGCGGGATTGGTCGAGGGCAAGCAGAATCAGCGGATACGCGCGTAAATCAGAAAGCGACACAACCGACTTTTCCGCTAATGGCGACGCTTCGGAAACGGCGGCAATCATCGGCACATCGTAGAGTACCTCCTGATAGGTGTTCCGCTGGTCGATTTCGCCGGGAAGCGTCAGCACCATGTCGCATTGCCCGCGATAGAGGGCGTCGGACATGGCCGTCAGCGAGAGGTACAGCGGGTGAATCACCAAATTGGGCAGGTGCGGATGCAGGGAAAGGTACGCATCGACAATCAGCTCTTTTTCCAGCGGCCCGTTGTAGCCGATGTGGATGGCGCTCACACGGTGCGCATCGGCGAAAGCGTCCTGCAATTCGAGCTGAATCCCCATCAGGCGCTCGGCGTAGGGGAGAAACTGCTCGCCTTGGTCGGTCAGCACTGCGCCGGTGGACAGGCGGTGGAACAGCGCGCAGCCCATTTCTTTTTCCAACGACGCAATCTGCTGGCTGATGGCGGTCTGGGAGACGTACATGTTCTTCGCAGCGGCGGAGAAGCTGCCTTCGCGGACGACGGCGAGGAAATACGCGATTCGGTCGGTGTTCATGCGAAAAGACCTCCACTGGGGGACAAAAAACTCCCTTCTGCGGTGCGCAGAAGGGAGCAAAGATGCGAGCGGTTAGGGGCGCTGACCCATGCCGCCTTCAAGGGTGATGGTCTCGCCGGACATGAATTTGAAGTCCGGGGAAGCCAGCTGGACGCACACATGGCCAATTTCTACCTCGGAGTCGCCGTAGTGGCCCATCGGGGGCATCTTGACATTCGCCTTGAACGCCTCGGGATATGCCTTCTGGAAGTTCTCCAGCTGCGTCGTCCATGCCAGCGGGCAGACGACGTTGACGTTGATGCCGTCCTTGCCCCATTCGGTGGCGGCAACGCGGGTCAGGCCGCGAATGCCTTCTTTTGCTGCGGCATACGCGCACTGCCCATAGTTGCCAAACAGACCCGCGCCGGAGGCGAAGTTGATGACAGCACCCTTCGCTTCCTTCAGATAGGGGTAGCACGCCTTCATATAATAGAATGTGGCGTACAGACCGGAATACAGCGCGAGATTGAACTGCTCGGTGGTATGGTCAGCCAGCGGAACGCCGGATGCGGAAGCCTGCGCGTTGTTAATCAGCACGTCGATGCGGCCGAAGGTGTCAATCGCCTGCTTGACGACATTGTTCACAACAGCCTCGTTGTCCGCGCTGTCATTCACGTCCGCCTGCACGCACACCACCTTCACGCCATAGAGGCGTTCCAGTTCTTCCTTCGCGTCGGTCAGCTTCTTCACGTTGCGGCCCGTGATGACCAGATTCGCGCCTTCCTTGGCGTAAGCGGTCGCAATGCCGTAGCCGATCGAACCGCAGCGGCCGTTGCTGAGCTTCGCATAGCCCGCGCCGGTAATAATCGCCGTCTTTCCTGCCAGAAAACCCATTATATATTTCCTCCTTCATGGTGAAGGGCTGAACAAGCAGCCTGTGCACTTATGGTATCACAGATGATGCGGAAAAGCAAGAGCGGACGGCACAAAATGGACAAAAATTGATGATTTTTTCACAATGTCGCCGGGCTCCAATCGGAAAAACGGAAAAGAACCAGCGAAAATCCGATGAATTGTTTGACGCATCCCATTCATTGCGCTATAATGGAGCCAGTAGCGTTCCGGGCGTACTGCGCGCCCGGCAAAGTGGGAGGAACGCGGAATGAAGGCAGAGAGCAAACGCTCGGTGCGCATCATGCTTCAGTGGCTGCTGAGCGCGGCGACGGTGCTGATGGCGGCGCTGCTGATTTGGCAGTGCGTGACCATCTATCATGAGGGCATCGCGCCGGAAAACATGGGCGAAAACGGGCTGCGGATTCACGATATTTACAGCCGGGAAATTGTCACGGCGCACTTCGCCTCGATTGCGTGGAGCGTGTGGGTCTTTCTGGCGCTGCTGGCGGCGAACATCATCGCCGGAAAGCCGGAACAGAAGGAATCGCTTCGCGCGCCGGTGGAGAATCAGCTGCTGATGCTGCGCGCGCGGACGGAGGAGACGGATGAAATCCGCAAAGTGAAGAAACAGCGCACGGGCGTATGGTGCGGCGCGGCGATTCTGTGCCTGATTTGCGGGGGCATGGCGGGGCGATTCCTGCTGAACTGGTCGAATTTTGCCTCGCGTGATTTGGAAGTCGTCGTGCGCCAGATGGCGATTGAAACGTTCCCGTGGATTGGGCTGGCGTTCATCTTCCTGATGGCGGCTGAGCAGTGGAATTTCCGCCTGTTGATGAAGGAACTGGAACTGCGCAGGAGCGCCCCGAAGCGCAAGCTGAATGCAGCCGCTCCGGAAAAGACGACGGGCAGGAACGTCATCCGCGTGATCATCGCGGCGGCGGCGGTGGTGCTGATTGTGCTGGGTGTGATGAACGGCGGCATGTTCGATGTGCTGGTGAAGGCAATCAATATTTGTACGGAGTGTATCGGCCTTGGCTAAGAAATTTGCGGCATGGTGGAGCGCCCATAAGCCCACCACCCGGCGGCTCATACAGGTCTACGCCGCCCTGCTCTACAACGCCTATGTGAAGGGATTCATCAAGGGCGACATTTACACTGGCAGCATCAAGAACTTTTGCGTGCCGGGGTTCAACTGCTACTCCTGTCCGGGCGCGATTGGCGCATGTCCGCTGGGGGCGCTGCAAAACGCGCTGGCGTCCTCGGATAAGCGCGCGCCGTACTACGTTCTGGGCATTCTGATGCTCTACGGGCTGATTTTGGGGCGCACCATCTGCGGCTGGCTCTGTCCGCTGGGGCTGATTCAGGAATTGTTCTACAAGATTCCGACGCCGAAGGTGAAGAAGAGCCGCTTTACCCATGCGCTGTCGTATCTCAAATACGTCCTGTTGGCGGTGTTTGTGGTCATCATCCCGCTGGCGTACAGCTTGCAGCAGTATCCCGTGCCGGGATTCTGCAAGTACATCTGCCCGGCGGGGACGTTCGAGGGCGCAATGGGCTTGCTGGCGAACCCGGTCAATGCGGGCAAGTTCTCCATCCTCAACATCCTCTTTACGCGCAAATTCGTCATCATGGTGGCGATTCTGCTGGCGTGCGTGTTCTTCTACCGTGCGTTCTGCCGCTTCCTCTGCCCGCTGGGGGCGATTTACGGGCTGTTCGCGCGTGTGTCGATTCTCGGCGTGAAGGTCGAGAAAAGCAAATGCACGAACTGCGGGCGCTGCGTGGCGCACTGCAAGATGGATATTCGGCATGTGGGCGACCATGAGTGCATCCACTGCGCATCGTGCGTGGACGTTTGTCCGACGAAAGCCATCAGCATGAGGATGGGCAAAATTACGCTGAAAGCGAATGATGTGCAGCCGATGAAGCCGGGCGAAGAACCGCAGCTGGAGGACAACAAAAAGCGCACGAACCGCCGCATCCGCGTGATGGCGGTGTGGACGGCGGCGCTGGTAGTGCTGGGCGTGGTGATGTGGCAGGTAAACAAGGACGATGCCGCAGCTGAGCCGACAAGTCAGCCCGCCGCGACGGAAACGCTTGCGCCGGAAGCAACGGAAGCGCCGGCGGACGATACGCCGGTCGGCTATGAAGTCGGGATGAAGTGCCCGGACTTTACCGTGCCGCTGTATGGCGAAGACGGCGGCGAATTCACGCTGTCGGCGCAGAAGGGAAAAGTGACGGTTATTAACTTCTGGGCGACGTGGTGCACGCCGTGCGTGGCGGAATTGCCGTATTTTGCGGAGCTGTACGCGGAGTACGGCGACGAAATCTCGCTGGTAGCGATTCACTCTAACCTCGTGACGGACGATGTGGATAAGTTCCTCGCGAAGGAGAGTCTTGACATGCCGTTCGCGCTGGACAAGACGGGCGCGGTGATTAAATCGCTGGGCGGCTCGACGCAGCTGCCGATGACGGTCATTGTCGATGCGGACGGGAAAATCGTGTACAACAAAGTCGGGTCGGTGACGCTGGAGATTCTCGAAGGGCTGGTAAAGCCGCTGCTGCCCGAAAAGGACGACGACACGCCGGTTGGCTACGAAGTCGGCATGAAATGCCCTGATTTCACGGTTCCGCTGTACGGGGAAGAAGGCGGCGAATTTACGCTGTCGGCGCAGAAGGGGAAAGTGACGGTCATCAACTTCTGGGCGACATGGTGTACGCCGTGCGTGGCAGAGCTGCCGTATTTCGCGGAACTGTATGCGAAGTACGGCGACGAAATCTCGCTGGTGGCGATTCACTCGAACCTCGTGACGGACGATGTGGACAAGTTCCTCGCGAAGGAGAAGCTCGACATGCCGTTCGCGCTGGACAAGACGGGCGCGGTGATTAAGTCGCTGGGCGGCTCGACGCAGCTGCCGATGACGGTGATTGTCGATGCGGACGGGAAAATCGTGTACAACAAGGTCGGGTCGGTGACGCTGACGGTGCTGGAAGGGCTTGTCGCGCCGCTGCTGGCGGAGTAACCAATCAATATGGGCAGGGGGATTCGTTCTTCCTGCTTTTTTCAATTGTAACAAATGCGTCGGAACGCTTGCGGAATAGCCTCTTTGCTGGTATCATGAAGGCAGAAATCACCATAGGAGGGAAAACGCATGAAGAAACTGCTGTGCGGGATATTGTGCCTGCTGATGCTGTTAGGCTGCGCGTCAGCGGAGGGGTATTTGTACGCCGCGAATGGCGACAACGGCTTGTGGGGACATATTGACGAGGCGGGGAATTGGGTGATTCCGCCGAAATTCGACAGTGCGGGCGACTTCCGGGGCAATTATGCGTGGATTCAGCAGGGTGACCGGGAAGGCTTCGCGAACCGCGACGGCGAAATTGTGCTGCTGCTGGATGAGAATGTAGTGTCAGACAGCGGCTATGACGGCTTCTGTTACGGTGGACGCGAAACGGGCATTTGGCTGCTATACAAGGAGGTGACGGGGAAAAACAGTCTCGGCACGGAATGGATGGAAGGCTTCTTTGATGTGCAGAGCGGTGTTTACAGCGGCTTGAAGTGGCGGGGCGTGAATCATAGGGAGTCGAACAGCCGCTTGATTGCCGTGGCAGACGAAACCGGCAAGTGGGGCTATGTCAGCCGCGATACGGGCGAAATGGTGATTCCGGCAAAGTATGATTCGGACAACATGGGTTCCAATTTTATGACGGGTACGCCGTTGTCACATTCTGGGACGATGATTACAACATTGTGCAGACGCTGCTGCTGGACGAAACGGGGAAGGAATATCCCCTGCCGGAGGGCATCAATGCGGCGAGCTGCGATACCGTGATTAGCGGCGGGCTGTTTGAGGTGGTGGACAAAAACGGCTTATACGGCTATTGCAATACGAGCGGTGAAGTGGTGATTGAACCGCAGTTCGCGTATACCTTCGAGTTTGAGGATGGCTATGCGGAGGTTGAATTGACCGACGGCACTTATGGTGTCATCGACCAAACGGGGAAAGTTGTGATGCGCACGACGGATACGCACTATGCAGACGTCCGGCATGGCTGCTATGTGCTGCCGACGGGCGAACACAGCTTCACGATGTACAACGTGGCGGGCGAGGAGTTGTTCACCCTGCAAGGCGAAAATATCGTGCGGCTGTGGACGCCGGAGGAAAACGGCTTGTGCATGTACGTTGTGGAGAAGGGCAGACAGCGCCGCTGCGGTTGGGTGAACATGCAGGGCGAAATCATCAGCGAAGCGAAGTGGACATTCCCGGAATACGACCAGCCGGACGTGTATTTCCCGTCGGGCTTGCAGGCAGTGTACGATATAGACGGCACGAGGCTGGCAGGGTATCTCGACGAAAGCGGCGAACTGGCGATTCCGCTGCAATTCAGCTTTGTGACGCAGTTCTACGGCAAGCTGGCGTATGTGGGAATGGTGCAGGACGACGGCACGACCCAATACGGCTACATCGACCAGCAGGGCGAATGGGTGTACAGCTGGACGGAATAATCCCTCGGCGGCGGTGGAAAATGACCATCGCCGCTTCTTTGTGCCTTGACATGGAATGTCCTCAATGGTATAATAAAGATGATATTGTCCATCTGCCTGCACGGGCGCTGCGGGAAAAAGCGGCAGTGCCCGTTTGGAGGCGCGGAAAACACATGACGCAGGGGGATGAGCGCATGAAGGCTGCGAAAGCGTCGATTCGCCAGCGCCTGACCCACAGCAAACTGCCGATGCTGGTGCTGGTCGGCGTTGTTTTATTTGCGCTCATTTTCCTTGGGATGCGCTTTTTCACCCGCTATACGCGAGAAGAACTCTACCGCGAAAGCCAGAATCAGCTGACGGAAATTACGTCGCAAATGTACGAGAAGCTCTCCATCACGCTGGAACAGCAGTGGGATTTCCTGACTGTAATGGATAGGTCCGTAGCTTTCTACGCCCCGACGACACAGGAGGCACTCGTGCAGCTGCTTCAGGCGACACAGAATCAGATGATGTCGCAGGACAGCGCCTTGCGATTCCTTGCGATTGACGAAAGCGGAAACCTGATTAACGCGGCGGGAGAGCGGATGCCCTGCGAATTTGCCGATACGCTTGGCATGACGGGGCGACAGTGCTTCCTTATTCGCGGCAAGGGCGGCGATGAAAATCAAATGGTCTTTTCCCTGCCCATCATGCAGCCGCTGACGGTTGCGATGGGGGAAAAGAGCATCCGCATCACGCATCTGGTGCTGCTCAAGGGCATGAGCAGCCTGACGCCGTTCTTCCGCAGCAGCGCATTTCACACGCAGAACAGCACCTATGTCGTCATCAGCGACGGCGTGAAGATGTATTCCGACGCGGCGGATGAGAACATCAACTTTCTGGGACGGAACATCTATCCAGCGCTGCGGACGCTCCGCTACCCGCACGCGGGCAATTTTGATAACTGTCTGACAGAACTTGAAGCATCTGACAATCATTTTACCTGCACCGATGTGCTGGTGGACAAAACACAGTATTTCTTGTGCATGAAGCGCCTAATTGGATGCGACTGGACGATGCTGTTTCTTGTGCCGGGGGTGGAGGTTGCTGCCGGTGCGCGCGCAATGGTGGATTCGATTACGCTGATAGTCAACATTGCGTTCTTCGTCTTGCTGCTGCTGACGGTGGGGGCAATGTACTTTCTGTTGACGGCGATGCAGAACCGGGAGCGCTACGCCGTGGAGACGGAGAACGCGCAGGCGCTTGCACAGGCGAACGCGGAGCTGGATCAGGCACGTCAGGCGGCGGTGGATGCGCTGAAACTGGCGGAATCCGCCAACGTATCCAAGACGGCGTTCCTGACGAATATGAGCCATGACATCCGCACACCCATGAACGCTATCATCGGCTTGACGAACCTGATGCAGCACGACCTGAATAACCCGGAGAAGCTGCAGGCGTATATCGACAAGCTGCATACATCCAGCGAGCATCTGTTGGGGCTGATCAATGACGTGCTGGACATGTCCAAAATCGAGAGCGGCGCGGTGACGCTGCGCATGGATGAAGTCAATCTTGCTGAGCAGATTGAGCAGATTGAAGCCATCATCCGCCCGCAGACGCGCCAGCGCGGGCAGCACTTTATCGTCCGCGCGAGCCAGATTCACCACGAGAATTTCATCGGCGATGCGACCCGTCTGCGGCAGGTGCTGCTGAACATCCTGTCCAACGCGGTCAAGTACACCCAGCAGGGCGGCGAAATCAGTCTTGACGTGCGCGAGGTGTCCCGCAGCGGGCATTCGTATGTGAAATACGCGTTTGTGGTCAAGGACAACGGCATCGGCATGACGGAGGAGTTCCAGAAGCACCTGTTCGACGTGTTCACCCGTGCGGAGGATTCCGTGACGAACAAGGTGCAGGGTACCGGGCTGGGCATGGCAATCACCAAAAGCATTGTGGACATGATGGGCGGCGTGATTAACGTCGAGAGTGCGCCGGGCGAAGGCAGCCGCTTTGAAGTGCTGCTGGAGTTCAAGGTGGACGCACAAGCGGATGACCGCGCGCACACGGTGAAGGACTGCCGTCTGCTGCTGGTTGGCTATGCGCCGGGGCGCGTGGCGGACGTGCAGGATGCGCTGGAACACACACCCGTGACGGCGGAGGCGGTCGAGCGCCCTGAAGACGCGGTGAGCATCCTGCGGCAGGAGGATGTGGACGTAGTGCTTTTGTCCTGCCAGTACCGCGCGCCGGAGATGCTGCGCCCTCTGGTTCGCCAGATGCGCGAGGCCGCCGGGAAGCCGATTTTCGTATTCTGTATGCAGGCGGGGCAGCGCGAGGAAGTGCTGGATATCATCAGCGCCTGTGGGCTGGACGGCTTTGTGCCGCTGCCGTTCTTCCTCTCCAATCTGGAGAACGAGATGGCGAAACTGCGTACGGAATTCGGCAATATCGGGAATGCGGACGGCACATCGGTGCTGAACGGGATGCGGCTGCTCTGCGCGGAGGACAATCCGCTGAATGCGGAAATTCTGGAGGAGCTGCTGCACATGCAGGGCGCGACCTGCACGATTTACAGCGACGGCAAGCAGCTGGTGGAGGCGTTCGACCACGTCCGCCCCAGCGACTACGACGTTATCCTGATGGACGTGCAGATGCCCGTGATGAACGGCTACGAAGCGACGCGCGCCCTCCGCGCCAGCGACAACCCCGTCGGCAGGACGATTCCGATTATCGCCATGACCGCGAACGCCTTTGCGGACGACATTCAGCAGAGTTTGGACGCAGGCATGGACATGCACCTCTCCAAGCCGATTGACATTGCGGTGCTGGAAAAGACGCTGAGCCTTTTCCGCACGGACAAGAAGAACCATGGGCGTGCGGTGTTTAAGAGGAGAGTCATGGAGATGGAGAAGTGAGGGGGAAGTTCCCCGTCGCGTCCAGTTGAAATCAAAAAAGGGGTTGTCACAATTGTGGCGACCCCTAAAAATTATCGCAGCAGTCTTTCCTATCGCGTACTGCTTTTTCACGCTTTTCCTCCCATACAAAAAACCGCACGGTCTGTGCGAAAAACGCAGACCGCGCGGTTCATTTTATACCATCACCAGCGCATATAAAGTTCGCCATTCTCGTTCACGTCGATGGTCAGCGTATCGCCCGGCTTCACATCCGCGGCAATAATATGCTTTGCCACCAGCGTCTCAATCTTCGACTGAATGAACCGCTTCAGCGGACGCGCACCGTAGACCGGATCAAAGCCCTGATCAATCACGGCATTCATCGCCGCGTCGGTCAGCTCCACCTTCAGCTGACGATCTGCCAGACGCTTGTTCAGGCTGTCCAGCATCAGCAGCACAATCTTGCTGATTTGCTCCTTCGTCAGCGGCTTGTAGTACACAATCTCGTCAATACGGTTCAGGAACTCCGGACGGAAGTGCGTCTTCAGCAGCGCATCGACCTGCGCGCGCGCTTCGGGCGTAATGTCGTCGTTCGCGATGCCGCCCAGGATGTACTCGCTGCCGAGGTTGCTCGTCATGATGAGGATGGTGTTCTTGAAGTCAACCGTGCGCCCCTGACTGTCGGTGATACGGCCGTCATCGAGGACTTGCAGCAGGACGTTGAACACATCCGGGTGCGCCTTCTCCACTTCGTCGAACAGCACGACGGAGTACGGATGGCGGCGGACGGCTTCGGTCAGCTGACCGCCCTCGTCATAGCCGACATATCCGGGAGGTGCGCCAATCAGACGCGATACGCTGAATTTCTCCATGTATTCGCTCATGTCGATACGCACCATGTTCTTCTCGTCGTCAAACAGCGCCTGCGCAAGGGCTTTTGCCAGCTCGGTCTTGCCGACGCCGGTCGGGCCGAGGAACAGGAAGCTGCCCAGCGGACGGTTCGGGTCTTGGATGCCCGCACGGGAGCGCAGGATGGCTTCGCTCACGCGCTTGACGGCTTCATCCTGCCCAATGACGCGCTGATGCAATGTGTCTTCGAGGTGAAGCAGCTTCTCGCGCTCGCCTTCCATCAGCTTCGCGACCGGGATGCCCGTCCAGCGGCCGACGATTCGGGCGATTTCCTCCTCCGTCACCTTGTCGCGCAGCAGGCTGTCCTCGCCCTTGGACTTCTCGGCGATGGCTTCCTCCGCCGCCAGTTCCTTCTTGAGCTTCGGCAGCTCGCCGTACTTCAGTTCTGCCGCCTTGTTCAGGTCATACTGACGCTCGGCGCGTTCCATTTCGGCGTTCACGCGCTCGATTTCCTCGCGCAGCTTGTTCACCTTCGTGATGGCGTTCTTTTCGCTTTCCCACTTCGCCTTCATCTGGTTGAATTCGTCGCGCTGCTCCGCCAGCTCCTTCTGCACCTCTGCCAGACGCGCCTTGGTCAGCTCGTCGTCGTCCTTCTTCAGCGCCGCTTCCTCAATTTCCAGCTGCATGATGTGGCGGTTGATGTCGTCCATTTCTGTCGGCATGGAGTCGATTTCGGTACGAATCATGGCACACGCTTCATCCACAAGGTCAATCGCCTTGTCGGGCAGGAAGCGGTCGGTGATATAGCGGTTGGAGAGGGTCGCGGCGGCAATCAGGGCGTTGTCCTGAATCTTCACGCCGTGGAACACTTCGTAGCGTTCCTTGAGACCGCGCAGGATGGCAATCGTGTCCTCAACGGACGGCTCGCCCACCATGACCGGCTGGAAACGGCGCTCCAAAGCGGCGTCCTTCTCGATATACTGGCGGTATTCATTCAGCGTCGTCGCACCGATGCAGTGCAGCTCGCCGCGCGCCAGCATCGGCTTCAAGAGGTTGCCGGCGTCCATTGCGCCGTCCGCTTTGCCTGCGCCGACAATCGTGTGCAGCTCATCAATGAACAGCAGGATGCGCCCTTCGCTGCGCTTGATTTCCGCAAGCACCGCCTTCAAGCGCTCCTCGAACTCGCCGCGGAACTTCGCGCCGGCAATCAGGCTGCCCATATCCAGCGAGAAAATCGTCTTGTCCTTCAGCGAATCCGGCACGTCGCCGCGCACGATTCGCTGCGCCAGCCCTTCGGCGATAGCGGTTTTGCCGACGCCCGGTTCGCCAATCAGCACCGGGTTATTCTTCGTCTTCCGGCTCAAAATACGGATGACGTTGCGGATTTCGCTGTCACGGCCGATAACCGGGTCGAGCTTGTGCTGCCGCGCCATCTCCACAAGGTCGGAGCCGTACTTCTTCAGCGCATCGTACGTTTCCTCCGGGTTGTCAGTGGTCACGCGGGTTGCGCCGCGGACGGCGGAAAGCTCCTTCAGGAACTTCTTCTCGTCGTAGCCCATGCGGGTCAGGATTTCCTTGACGTGGGCGTTCGGCTTCGACGCGATGCCGAGGAAAACATGCTCAACGGAGAGGTACTCGTCCTTCATCTGCTTGGCGCGGTTTTCCGCCTCCAGCAGGGCTTTCTCGAAGTCCGGAGAAATATAAACCTTGTCTGCCTCGCGGCCGGGGCCAGACACGCGCGGAATCCGGGACAGCGCATCATTCAGCGCCGCACGGAAAGCATCCACGCTGATGCCGCACCGGGTCAGCAGCTGCGGGATGAGCGCCTTCGCATCTTCCATCAGGGAGAGCAGCATATGCTCCTCATCCACCTGCATGTGCTGATATTCCACCGCGATTTGTTGGGCGCGCTGGAGAGCTTCCATCGTTTTCTGGGTGAACTGGTTCGTGTTCATAACCAAACCTCCTTCCGAGGGTTTGACTTTCTTTGACTTTCGTCAGACTCTATTGTATTCATTTTCTCCTGTTTGTCAAGAGGTTTTTTTGAAAACTTTTTGTGAACATGTGAGAGCGTCGTTCTGTGTGATAATAGAATAGGGCAGATACTTCTGCTTAAGCCGTTTGCGATTACAAACCGCAAAAATGCATGATTTTCGAAAGCTTTGCGATAGTAATCCGAAAAAAATCCAAATTTCTCACATTTGACACGCCCCCTTCAATGCGCTATAATCATCTCCGAAACCATCGTACAGGAGGTCAACCCATGATTCGACGGGCGACAGAGGCGGATCTGCCGGAAATGCGGCGCGTGTTTGATGCCGCGCGCGCGTATATGGCAGCGCAGGGCAATCCGAACCAGTGGGAGCCGGGGTATCCGACGGACGAGGTGCTTCGCGGCGATATGGCGCGCGGCGGACTGCATGTTCTGGCGGATGATACGGGGATTTACGGCGCGTTCGCGTTCCTGACCGGGGATGACCCGACGTATGCGGAAATTGACGGCGCGTGGCTGTCTGACCGCCCGTATGCGACGATTCATCGCGTTGCGTCAGACGGGACACATCGGGGCGTGTTTGCCGAGGTGATGGCGTTCGCGATGGCGATGCAGCCGCACTTGCGAATTGACACCCATGCGCAGAATCTTCCGATGCAGCGGCAGATTGAGCGGTTCGGGTTTCGGTACTGCGGCGTGATTCAGTGCCGGAATGGGGCGCGAATGGCGTTTGAGCGCGTACCGGAAAAGAAGTGATTTTGCACTGCGCAGAAAAAAAGCTCCGCGCGTTTATCCTCTTTTTTACCCCAACAAGTCCTTTAACCAGCCGATTGCCTCGGTTTCCTTGTGCACATCCGCGCGCAGTTTCTTCTTCTCCATGTCAATTGCATCCCGATACACCCGAATTTCCTTCGCAAAATCCCCGCCAATCTCCGCGCGCCGCTGATACACGCTCCTTGACGCTTCCTCAACTTCCGCCTTATCAAAGTTGATATTCGTCCCAAAGTACAAATTATCCTGATTTCCCGCGCCCCAGTTCATATCATTCAGCGTATCAATCACCGCGGGCGAGAAATAAATGGAGTAGCTTTCCAGGCAGTTATTAACCGTCGCAACATATTGGTCAACAGCCGTTGCCGGGTCGTGGCGCACCAAGCAGTCAATGATGTGCTGGCACAGGGCAATGGTCTCCTGCGGGGCCTGATGCGGCACAATCGGGCGCTCGTACATCAAGCCTAAGAGGTACTTCTGGCAGTAGCGGAAGGCGTTCAGCACCTTGCGAATCAGCGGGCGGCCCGCCTGACGCAGGCGAACCATTTCGGCGATATCACCGGCTTCATCCGCGGCAAGATAGCGCGCGTTCAGGGTGTCGATGCGCGCTTTCAATGCCTGTGCGGGCGGCAGAAGGGATTCGACAACGCTGCGGTACAAAGCAGCATCCGCGCCGGATTGCGCGAAAATGTCCGCATCCAGCGCATCTTTCAGGCGTGTATATTGCGCGGTGAAATCCAGCTGCAAGGCGGGCATCTGGTCGATGTAAATCGCCAGCGCGCCGTAATAGCGCAGGTTGAACGCCATCACCGCGTCGTTGTAGGTATCGGGCGTGTCGTACTGCGTATGGTAATAGTCGATGTAGAACGGGTGAACGTGTTCCATGTCCTTTTGCAGCAGGAAGCCGTTGACCGTGGATGGAACGCCCGCCGCGTAGTAGGAAAAATCATCGGAATAGGTATAGGTCTGATAGCCTTCGGTCAGCACGCCATCCGGGAAGCAGCCCTGCGGCTTGGGCGCGTAGGGATAACGCGTGGTGAAATCGCGCAGGAGCGAGAACATTTCCGGCGCGGAATAGGTTGTGGTGTACGTCGCGAACTCATATGCGGGCAGCTCGAAATTCAGGAATGCCAGCGTTTTGCCGACCCACTCCGGGTGCAGGGTGTTAATCATTTCCCACGCGCCGACCGTCCAGTCGAACTGCGTGTAGCTTGAACCCCATTCCTCCGCGCCGTGCAGGCAGAACACGATGTCATTTTCCGGCTCGAAACCGATGTCCAGCATGGCTTTTGCGGCGGCCAGCACCAGCCCGACGGCACAGCAGTCATCCTGAAAGCCCCAGAAGTGCGTATCATAGTGACCGCCGAGGAGAATCTGGAATTCGGAGGACTTGCCGCGGATGCGCCCGGTGACGTTGTAGGTCGTCCCCTTGCCGATTTCAACGGTGTTATCCACCTTCAGTGTCCCCAGCACAGTGCCGTGCGGCAATTGCGCGCGGATTTCACGGCTTGCGCGAACGCCGATGGAGCAGGTTGGGATGCTCGTCGGGCCGCAGATATCCTGACTGTTCAGCGCGTCGTCTGCGACCTGCCCGAAACCGCCGACGTTCGCCGCGAGAATTGCAGCCGCGCCCTGATGCTCCGCTTCCAGCATGGGGTAGGTAATCCACCAGTCGGCGCGCTGGTCAATATCCACCAGCACGATTTTGCCCTTGACATCTACCCCCTCATAGTCATACATTGTGCCGCGCCCGACATAGACAATCGGGGCGGTGATGCCTTCGGGGACGGTGGATGCCGTGGCGTAGGTATAAACAGGGTATTCCGTGCCGTTCACGGTGAAGGATGCGCCGTTGAACTGCCACTTATCGCACTTCGCCGCCGCCTTTTCGACGTAGGACAGCCCGATTCGGCGCATTTCGTCCGCGAGATAATCCGCCGCGGCGTGTTCCGCGTCGCTGCCTGCCTGACGACCGCCGTAGGTGGCGTTATTGTGGAGATGGAGATCAGTGGCGAGGCGGTGCGCGATCGCATAGGCATACTGGGAGCTGATGGCGCTGCTGAACGCGTCGTGGAGGGACTGCAAAGAGCGTCGCTGATGCGCGGCGGGGGCTTCGTCGGCGCGGGCGCACGAGGGCAGCAGCAGGATGCAGACAAACAGGATGAGCAGGAAAATGAACATCGTAAATCCCTCCTAATGCAATGAAATCGCAGGGGTTTCGCGCCTGCGGGCGCGACAAGGGGGCAATGAAAACAGACGAAGTCTACGGTCGCCCCCTTGACCCCTTCGCCGGTCGCCTCTAAGCGACTTTTGGGGTATTGTAACTGATTTTGGTTTCCCAATAAACACGCGGAAACTGTATGATAGACGAAACTAACTCAATCGCGAAAAGGGTGTCGAGAGGGTCGAAGACCCTTCGCGGGTGCAGGGCAGAGCCCTGCCGGAGTCCAGAGGCAGAGCCTCTGGCGCCTCCCCATAAAAAATGCGACTGCCAGCGCAGCCGCATGATACGTTGGTCAGATGTAGTCGGAAATGTAGGGGGCTTCATGCAGCAGCGCGTGGTCAAGACGGGCAATCGCTTCGTCAGAGCCTGTGATGCGCCCGATGCGCGCTAACTTCGCGGCGGTCTTGTAGCCGATGAGCAGGGTCGAGAGCGTCGCGATGCTCATGCGCAGCTCGTAGTCCGGGTCGCGGTCGGTCAGCGTGCAGTTCCCGCCCTCGAACCAGACGCGGAACGGGCGGTTGTTCCACGGCAGAAAGGCATCATCAATATCCAAATCGAAGCAGACACCTTTTTCCTCCGGCGAACAGTGGTATAGATGTAGAAACTCTTCCACATCGACGATGCGCCCCATGATGTACGGGCGAATCATCTCGCGGATGTCGCCGTCATCCATCTCAAAGGCAATCGGCTCGTTGAAGTAGGAATTGCCGCGCACCTCGTCAATCATCGAGTCGTGCGCACGGATGTATTCCCACAAGCCTTCATGCGCCTCACGGTTGATGTAAATCATTTCCTTGATGTGCATGATATCATCCTTGATGAGATAAACCATGTAGCCCATCGGGGTAGCGTGCTGGTCGTAGTAGACGGCGACGACGGTGTCATCCTCGTCCCAACGCCAGTATTCCTCCCACGCCAGCGAGTTGCGGAACAGGCACCCGTGGGTGCTGCTGGCAAAGCGCGTGTGGAGGTTCATAAAATCCTTGTTCTCCCAGTTGACACGGCGGACATAGCCGGGCGCTTTTGCCTTGGACGGAATCTGCCTGTCCTTGACGGTGAAGGAGATTTTGTTGGAGATGATTTCCCAGCCGAAGCGGCGGTAGAGCGGGATGGAGTAAGGGAACAGCATCCCGAAGGGCTGTTTGCGCTCCCGCATGTGTACCAGCGCTTGGTACATCAGGCGCTTCATGATGCCGCGCCCGGTGTATTCCGGGTAGGTGCAGACGCTGGTGACGAACCCGATGGGGTACACCGAACCGTAGATGTTCGCCTTCAGGGGGTACACGGCAATCTGCGAAACAAGGGTTTCGCGGTCAAAACAGCCCAGCACGTCCGCGCGCTTGAGCACGGGGCACTTGGACTGCTTGATTTCCTCGTCCTTCCAGCCGGTGTCGAACAGTTCCTGCTCCGTCACCTGAAAGGCATAACGAAGCAGGGCGTTGTACTGGTCAAGGTCATCGGTCGTCAGCGGTCGTATCTGATAGCCCTGCGGCAAATCCATGCTCTGTTCCATGTAAGGAAAACACCTCCTGCGTTACATTGAAATTGTAACGCGAAACGCCGGTGAAGTCAAGGGGAAAAGCGCTGCCGGACTTTTTCAAAATGCGAAGGTTGCACAAATGCGCTTCCTATGCTATAATAAAATGTCCACGGAATGTTCATTAGCGGACATTCCGCGTTCAGACACTTTGCGAATATACCGGGGCGCGCAGGCTGCTCCGTTTTGAAACATTGCAGCAGGAGGTGAGCCGGCACTATGCCGGATACCATGTTCATGAAAGAACGAATGCTCATCACGGGCGGTCACGCGCTTCAGGGAACGGTACACATCAGCGGTGGTAAAAACACGGCGGTGGCGGTCATTCCCGCGACGCTGCTGTGCGACGAGCCCTGCACCATTGAGAATCTGCCGGATATTTCGGATGTTCATGCGCTGGTGGATATTCTTTGCAGCCTTGGCGCAAAGGTGGATTACGAGCCGAACCGCTTCATGACCGTTGACCCGCGCCCGGCGGAAGGCTGGCAGGTCTCCTACCGCGATTCGCAGCGCTTGCGCGCAAGCTACTACCTGCTGGGTGCGCTGCTGGGGCGGCGTGGTCAGGCGGAGGTATACCAGCCCGGCGGATGCGAAATCGGGTCGCGCCCGATTGACCAGCACCTCAAGGGCTTCCGGATGCTGGGCGCAAATGTAGAACAAATGGGCGGGCGCATCAAGGCGAAAGCGGATCTGCTGACGGGCACGGACGTTGTTTTTGACTGCGTATCTGTCGGTGCGACGATTAACGTGATGCTCGCCGCTGCCAAGGCACACGGCACGACCATTATCTACAATGCCGCCAAGGAGCCGCATGTCGTGGATTTGGCGAACTTCCTGAACTCGATGGGCGCGCGCGTCAAGGGCGCGGGCACGGATGTTATCCGCATCTTCGGGCGCGATTATCTCCACGGCGCAAACTACACCGTCATCCCTGACCAGATTGAGACGGGCACGCTGATGATTGCGGCGGCGGCGACGCACGGCGATGTGGAACTGACAGGCTGCATTCCGACGCATATGGAAGCGCTGTCGGCGAAGCTGCTGGAAATGGGCGCGCGCGTGACGGAATCCGACGATACCCTGCGTGTGCGCGGAACGCTGTGCGGCTACCGCGGCGTGAACATCAAGACGCAGGTGTATCCGGGCTTCCCGACTGACCTGCAGCAGCCGATGAGTACCCTGCTGACAACAGCGATGGGACAGTCCATCGTCCGCGAAACCATCTTTGAATCGCGGCTGAAGCATCTGACCGAAATTGGGCATATGGGCGCACACGTTCAATTCGTGGACAACGCGACGGCGATTATCGAGGGCGTGCCGGAACTGTACGGCGCACCGGTAACGGCCACCGACCTGCGCGCGGGCGCGGCGCTGGTGATTGCGGGCCTGATGGCGCGCGGCGTGACGGAAATCTACGAGCCGGAGTACATCGACCGCGGCTATGAGCATCTGGAGGACAAGCTGTGCTCGCTGGGCGCGGAAATCCGGCGCGAGAAGTTCGAGTGACGGGGTTCCGAAGGATGACCATGAACCGTTCAAAATTCATGGCTTCGGATATTGATATATGCCGGGCAGCATCACATCCCTTGCTGTTGGATGCGCTGACTGCGACGGCTCCATGAATCAGGCGCTTGACTGCTGATTCCGTGGGACAACCTGCGTGCCTTCGAGTGAACTTCAAGTGAATTAGGATAACAAAACAGCCGCAGAGCAAACAGGAGGTGTTGGCGATGCGGAATCCATTTGGCGTATTGGGGTTGGAAGCGTCTGCCGACGCGGATCAGGTGCGCGCAGCATATCGCAAATTGGTAAAAACTTGCCATCCCGATAAATTTCAGGACGAAACGGAACGAAAAGCCGCGCAGGAAAAAATGATTACGCTGAATCTGGCGTATGAGGAAGCGATGAAGCTCGCGGTCAACCGGACGACGGCATCCGCTGCTTTCAACCGCGAACTTGACCAGCAGGATGCGCTTACACTGGCGGCAAAGATGCTCCGGCAGGACAATCCTGAAGCGGCACTGCGGCAGCTCCTGCGCGCATCCACCCGCGACAGCGCGTGGTACGCCATGCAGGGCAAAGTGCTCATGGCACTGGAACAGTACGAATCGGCACACCAGTCCTACCGCGAGGCGATTCGCCGCGAGCCGAACAACAACCTGTACCGGCAGGGGGCGCTGGACGCGGCGGTGGCGCTGAAAAAGTCGCGGACACCGTGGGGACGCATTCAGAAGCTGATTCGCCGCTGGAAAAAGGAACACGGAGGGAAAAAAAGATGAAAAGGCTGCTGTCGCTGCTGCTCTGCGCGGTACTGGCGCTGTTCTGCGCGACGACCGCACAGGCGGCTGGCGTGTCCATCACACTTACGGCATCGGAATACGCGCTGCATTATGCCTTTGATGCGGGCGCGCAAGACCCGTTCGTCATCCTCGAATACGCAACGCCTGCCGAAAAAGGCTGGATGATGCTGTACAGCGAGGACGGGCATTTTGAGGGCGATGTTTCCCTTGCCTACTCCGGCGCGGGCGGCAAAACAAGCGTTGCGCTGACCTCGGCGCGCACGACGGGCAGCATCGGCAAAGCATCGACGACGCTTCCGAAGGCTGCGGATTATCAGAAGCCGACCGGGAAAAGCAACGCGAAAGTGACGGATTTCGTGCTGACGGAAACGCCGGAAGGCTTCCATTACGCGTTCAACGCCGCCGGGACGGATTACATGCTCCTCTACTGGCGAAGCAAGGAACAGACCGTCACCCAGCCGGTTTACCCGGACGAAAACGGGCATTACGAGGGCGACGTCGTCAGTGAATTGACCTTCGCGCGGACGCAGTTCACCGTGCAGGTGAAAAGCGGATCGGGCAGCATGAAGAAAGAAGCGACCGTGCGCAAGGGCTATCAGGCGCCGGAAGCGCCGCAGCGGCAGGAGGGGCGCTTGAGCGGCGTGACCGTCTGCATTGACGCGGGACATCAGGAAAACGGGCGCTTCGTCAATGAGCCGATTGGACCGGGGCTGACTGGCTCGACCAGCGGCAAGGGCGGCATGGCGCAGGGAACCAAGACGAATCGCCGCGAGAGCATTGTCTGCCTGGAAATTGGGATGCTCCTGCGCGACGAGCTGCTTCGGCAGGGCGCGAACGTCATCATGACCCGCGAAGATCAAACGACGTTCCACACGAACATTGAACGCTGTGAAATCGCGGAAGCGGGCGGCGCGCAGATTATGCTCCGCCTGCACTGCAACAACTCCAGCAACCACAGCAAGCGCGGCATACAGGTTTACGGCCCGCTGAACAGCGACTATGCCAAAGCGGTTGCGGATGCGGACACCTACCGCGAAATGGGGCAGAAGCTGCTGGACGCGATGAAAACGCGTGTCGGAATGACGCTGGCGAAATCCACGGGCATGGTGCGGCTGAACGACAACTATGTCGGCAACAACTGGGCGAAGATGATGTGCTTCCTTGTGGAGATGGGGTATTTATCGAATCCGGCGGAGGAATATCTGCTGGTGACGCCGGTGTATCAGCAATGGCTGGCGGAAGGCATGGCGGACGGGGTGTATGAGATTGCGGTCGCCCGTGGGTGGGTGCAAGCGCAGTAGGGTGCTGCGCTTGGATTGCGCCCCCTTTGTGTGTGGGAGCAAACGCCCTTTATTTTATTGGCAATTTGGCTTTGCCGCAGGAATTTCGCCTCTGCGGAGGCGACCAAAGGGCAATAAAAACAGACGAATGTCTGCGGTCGCCCTTTGGAAACCTTCGGGGTGCACACCCATGTTTCTTGGTTTTTATTGCGGCTTGGAGGAACGAAAGGTTCACAAACTAATTTGTTTCGACAAAAATCAAGTAACTTAGATGGGGATGCGAAGGAGTCCAGAGGGCGATCGCAAAGCCCTCTGGTCGCTCTCGCAGGAGCGAAACCCTGTATAAACACGCGGACACAGCATGAACGTGTCACCAACTGAATCGCGCGGAAGGGTCAAGGGAGGAACGCCCTTGTGGAAAGGAAAACGTATGAAAAGGAAACTGCTGCTGATGCTGCTGTGCGCGGCGCTGGGATTGGGCGCTGCGCAGGCGGAGGTGTACCGGGTGGAGAACGAGAAGGATGTGCCGGCGGATTGGGCGGAGAAGGATACGCTGCGCCTGACCTGCATTGACACGAACCGCTCAGACGCGATGGTGCTGCAATCCGGCGGGGAAGCCATGATGGTGGACAGCGGCGAAGGGCGCTATCGCAGGCGCGTGTATGCGACGCTGGATGGATATGGCATCACGGAACTGAAGTATCTGCTTAACACACACTGCGACGATGACCACCTGCACGGCTTCATCTACCTTATGTACTCCGATTTGTATCAGGTGGATGCGTTCCTGTCGCCCAACACCACGACGTATGTGGACGAAGAGGGCTACCATCAGCAGGCAGTCAAAGCGACGGGGACGAAGAACATCCCCTATGTGCAGATTGGCGACGGCGACGAATTGACGCTGGGCAACGCAAAGCTGACGATTTTCCGCTGCCCCCTGCCGACGGGGCAGAACAACCGCAGTGCCGCCTGCATGGTGCAGTTTGGGGACTCGCGGGCGTTCCTGACCGGCGATATTGACAACGAGACGATGCAGTGGTACGCCGCGACATATGGCGAAAAACTCCGCTGCGATATCCTCAAAGCGCCTCATCACGGGTTGGCGACGATTCCGGATAGCTTCGTGGAGCAGACACAGCCGCAGGTGCTGTTCGTCCCGAACCGCTCCGCCCTCAGCACAAAGGTGACGGCGGGCTGGGTGAAGAACCACATGCCGGGCGCGGCGCTCTATTTCTCCGGCGACGGTACGGTCACGATGCTGACCGACGGCACGGACTGGTATATCTGGCAAGAGCCGAACTACGTTGATCCGCAATAAGGAGGGGCTGCTGATGAAACGCATGATGCGTCTGCTGTCGCTGGCGCTGTGCCTGATGCTGGTGCAGCAGACGGCGTTTGCCGCGATTCCGGAGGATTACGTTGTCCGCCACGGCGACCGCGAATCCAAAAAAATCGCGATCACGGTGGATGACGGCTGGAACATGGATGCTGTGTATAAAATCCACGAATTGAGCATTGAACTTGATTTTCCGGTGACGTGGTTTATCGTCGGCAAGCTGTTCTGCGCGGAAGACCGTGAACTGTGGGAAGACGCGCTGGCACACGGCGATGAGTTCGGCAGCCATACATGGAAGCACGCGCAATTGCTGGAATACTCCGAGTCCAGTGCGGATGCGCAGGTGCGCCTGTCGCAGGAGCGCGTGGACGAGGTGCTGGGCTACCACTATCCGCTGCGGCTG
>ULPU01011963.1_pt1 | contig 22857 bp, 18 predicted proteins | sample 1953821 | NCBI WGS metagenome assembly ULPU01 (sample SAMEA4835637, study PRJEB28245) | human gut metagenome | biome: gut microbiome; material: fecal sample | place: Denmark | collected 2008
TACCGCTGCCGCTGCCACTGCCTGTTCCGCTGCCCGTACCTGTGCCTGTACCATTACCGGCAGGATTACCGGCAGGAGCCTTCGGTCCGGGGGCTGCAGTTGCTTTTTTCTTAACAATCTTCTTCTGTGGCTTAGGCTTCAGCTTTTGGTCAATAATATCCTCCAGGCTTTGGATGATAGGCTCTTCCTGCTGCTCCTCCTGTTCGATTTCTTCCTCCTGAGCTTCAGCGCCGCCACCACCGGCTTCCAATGAAACCTCCAAAATTTCCGGAGGCGTATGCACAAAGCGGTAGCCAAAAATGCCAAGGCCGGCGGCAAGAACAAGATGCACAGCCAGAGCTACGGCAAAGCCCTTGCCAAATCGCTTTTGTTCATCCTTCATTTGCTCTCACCTGTATCCGTAGCCAAACCGAAGCGTGTGACACCTGCTCCCTTCATTTTATCCATCAGCTGGATAATAGTTTTATAGGGCGCTTCGTCCTCTGCTCTGATAATAACCGAGAAGGAGGAATCATGCTTGCTTTCAATCGCAGCATTCTGAACCAGCATATCCATCTCGATTTTGTTTTCATCAAGATAAAGGCTGCCGTCCTTTTTGATTGTTACATTAAAATTGCTCTTGCTGACATTCTCCGAATGCCGGGCAACAGGCAGGCGAATAGGAATCGTCTTGACCTCGCTCATATACATAGTGCTGACAATGAAAAATACCAGCAGCAGGAAAATCATATCAATCATAGGACTAAGCATGATTTCCGGTGACTTCATCACTCTTTTACGACGTCTGCGCATTTTTCAACACCGCCCCTCATTTGCTCTGCTCGTTAGCTTTGAAAATATCAACCAACGTATCCGCTACTTCGTTGATATTCAGAGTTTCGGTTTTGATTTTACTTGTAAGATAAGCATGGATACACATACCCATAATGGCAATGCACAGGCCGAAAACGGTAGTAATCAGCGCTTCACCAATACCTGCAGTAACGGCCATCGGGTTTTGGGTTCTTTCGTTCAAAGCGTTGAAAGAAGAAATCATACCGGTAATAGTACCGAGCAGGCCGAGCATCGGCGAAAGACCGATAACAACACTCAGATAGTTGATATTTTTCTCCAGGCTGTCGATAATACGGTCAGCCTTGGTATAGACTATAGTTTCCAGACGCTGGCCGAGGTCACCCTTAATATCCAGAATTTCCTTAGCCATGGCAGCAGCCTCGCCCTTGCTCTGCTCTGCCAGTTCACTGGCGCCAACCAGATTAAAGTCATTCATCATGCGGCAGAAGCTGCTCGCGAACTTTTCTCCGGAAATAGCCTTCTTATAGAAAAGATATCGTTCCACACCAATAGCAATAGCGGCAAAGGAACACATCAGCAGCGGCCACATACAGGGACCACCCTTAACAAAATAATCAATAGCTCCGGCAAAAATACTCATACTTAAACCTTCTTTCAAAAAAATAACGCTGCAATTTTTTTGCGGCAAATCGCAAGCTCATCATCCGCCTATACACAGCGGAAGGAAGTCGGCATAGCTCCCACATCTGATACTTGTTGCTATTTACTAGATGTTTATATTATAGCCTCTTTACTAATCTGCGTCAAGAAAACACAAACTATATAAACAAAGGCAGTACAGGGAAAATTCCCCGTACTGCCCAAAGATTTATGTTATTTGAAATACTTGGCGAAGGCATGCGCCGCCGCCGACTGCACCTCTGCATTAAAGGCTGTATACCGCTCGAGCAGCAAACGTCCCTCCGGCGTCAGCACGCTGCTGCCGCCGCTTTTGCCGCCTGCCGTGCTGCTGACCAGCGCAAAGCCCAGGTCTGCCTCCGCACGCCGCAGAATCTTCCACGCCTTGCTGGCCGACATTCCCATAGCCTTGTAGGCAGCACTCAGCGAACCGGTGGCCTCAATGCGCTGCAGAAGCTCCGCCACACCCTTGCCGAAATCAATGCTTTCGTTATACACGCGCACCTTCACATGATAATGCTGCGGGCCTGCATAGGTCATTTTACCACCCCTTGCCAAAGCCACAGGCAGGATAGGTGCACACTGCACAATTCAGGCACAGTCCGCCCTCGCCCAAGGCTGCCAGCTCGTCGGCAGTGACGATGTCACAGGCCAGCACACGCGGCAGCACCAAATCAAAAACAGTGCGCTTAGCGTACATTACACAGCCTGGCAAGCCCAGAACAGGCACCTGCTTTTCACCGTAGTAGGACAGCAAAAACATGGCCCCAGGAAGCACCGGTGCACCATAGGAAACAATGCGTGCACCGGTATTTTTGATTGCAAGCGGTGTGCGGTCATCCGGATCAACGCTCATGCCGCCGGTGCAGAGCACCATTTCCGCGCCCTTTTCCTCAATTGCGGTTTTAATCGCAGCGGTAATCTGCTCCAGTTTATCATCCAGCACCTGCTTATAAACTACCTCTACGTTGAACTCGGCCAGCTTTTCCTCCAGCACAGGCGTAAAGGTATCCTTAATGCGTCCGTGGAAAACCTCACTGCCGGTCGCCAGCACGGCAGCCTTTTTGATTTTATACGGCAAAAGCTGCAGCAGCGGTTCATCACCGCACAGCTCACGCACACGCTGCATCTTTTCCTTTTCGATAACTAGCGGGATAATGCGCGTACCACAGAGCTTGTCACCTTTTTTCACCGGCGTATTGCCGTGACGCGTCGCAATCATCATCTGTCCGAAGCTGTTCACCAGACGCAGACGCGCGCCGTCTACCTTGAACAGACCGTCAGCAGCGGCGGCCAGCTCAATCTTGCCCTCTTTTACGGGCGATTCATCCATCATGGTATTTTTGCAGATATCACATAAAATACGTGCGGCATCATTTTCATACAGCATGCTTTCGTCTGCCTCCCACACATATAAATGCTCCTTGCCAATGGAAAGCAGCACCGGAATATCCTCCGGCTGTACCACATGTCCCTTGCGGAACACGGCATCCTTTGTCACGCCCTTGATAATCTGTGTCAGGTCATGGCAGAGAACACTGCCGACCGCATCCTCAGTACGAATTAATTTCATGTTTATCTACCTCTTATTTAGCCTGCGCAAAGCCGTAGGCCGCAAAAATCTTCATAGCCTCTTCAGTCTGCAGGAAGGCAGCAAAATCCTTGGCAGCCTCAGCCTGCGGAGCCTTTGCCAGCACGCCGATAGGATAAATTACCGGCTTCTTCAGAGAGCCTGCCGGAGCCTCGGCCACAACAGTTACCTTGTCATTCAGGAATGCTGCATCAGTAGCGTAAACAAGGCCTGCATCAGCACTTCCTTCGGCAACCCAGTTCAAAACCTGTGTTACATTGGTACCAAGGCTTACTTTGGACTGAATACCGTCCCATTGGCCAAGCTTGGTCAGCGCTTCCTTGGCATATTGGCCTGCAGGAACGCTTGCCGGGTCACCGATGGCAGGATGCTTAGCCTTGCTGAAATCAGTGAAGCCTTTGATTTCGCTGCCGCTTTTAGGCACAATCAGCACCAGCTTGTTTTCCAGCAGCGGCTTTACCGTGCTTTTATCCATATAGCCCTTCTCGCTCAGCGCATTCATCTGCTTGTTGGCCGCAGAAATAAATACGTCCGCTGCAAGACCGCTTTCAATCTGTGCCTGCAGCTTGCCGCTGGCATCATATACGCCTTCAATTTTGATTTCCGGATGCTTTTGCTGATACAACGGAATGAGCTTTTGCGTAAATACCTTTTCCATGCTGGCAGCAGCAGCCAGACGCAGTGTTTTGCCTGCCTGCGGTGCAGCAGCCTGCTTATCACCGCCGCCGCAGCCTGCAGCCATAACAGCTACCATTAAAGAAAACACTAAGCATAAGAGTTTTTTCATTTTACTCCCCCTGTTGTTGTTTTGTTTTATATAAGTAAACATTAAGACCGATAACAACTAATAGACAGATACCTACAATTACGGCCACATACCAGCCTGCGGCCTCCCAATCTCCTGCCGCGACGGCAGAATAAACCGCGAGCGGCAGCGTGCGTGTGCGTCCTGGAATATTGCCGGCAATCATCGCCGTAGCGCCGAACTCGCCAAGACCGCGGGCGAAGGCCAGCAGACCGCCGGCGATAATACCGGGCAGCGCATTCGGCAGATGAATACGCCAGAAAATGCGCCATTCCGTCATGCCCAGTGAACGTGCCGCCTCCAGCATTCCCTTATCAACCTGGGACAAGGCTCCGCGCGCACTGCGGTACATAAGCGGCAGCGAAATTACCGCTGCTGCCAGCACGGTTGCCAGCCAGCTGAAGGCTATTTTTATGCCTGTCAGCTGATAGATAAGCTGGCCTAAAAAACGGTTATTGCCGAAAAAATATAAGAGAAAGAAGCCTGCTACCGTAGGTGGCAGCACCATCGGCAGCGTTATTACAGCATCAGCAAAAATCTTCAGGCTTTGGCTCTGCAGCCGTTCCACCCACCAGGCAATAATTACGCCGATAAAGAAAACTATGACGATTGTTGCTGCCGCAGTGTGTAATGAAATCCATAGCGGTGACCAGTCTATAGCGCTCATTTTCTGGCACAGTCATGGGCGCTGCCCTTCAGGATGCGCAGTCCATGCTCCAGCTGCGGCAAAACGATTGCCAGCGCTTCCTCCACCGCTTTGGTGCTGCCCGGCAAATTCACAATCAAAGTCTGCCCGCGCACTACGCTCACGCCGCGGCTCAGCATTGCCCGCCGCGTAATCTTCAGCGATTCCGCACGGATGGCCTCCGCGATACCGGGCACGTTGCGTGTAGCCACCGCCATTGTTGCCTCCGGGGTGACATCACGCAGCGAAAGGCCCGTGCCGCCTGTGGTGATAATCAGATCAACCTGTCTGCTGTCCGCCAGACGCACCAGCTCGCGTTCGATTTTCTTTTGAGCGTCGGGAAGCAAAACCTGCTCCACAATTTCGTAACCTGCCTCCGCCAACAGCTCTGCTGCCCGCGGGCCGCTGGTATCGACACGCTCACCAGCTGCGCCCTTATCAGAAAGCGTCATTACCGCTGCGCGCAAGGGTGCGTCGGCTGCTGGCAGCGTCACTTCCAGCTCCATGCCGCTGCGCAGAACGCCGCCATGCTCTACCGTGGCAAAAACGCCCTCCCGCGGCATGATGCAGTCGCCCACACGCGCATAAATCGTGCAATGGCTGTGGCATTCCTTGCCAATCTGCGTCAGCTTCATCACTACTTCACCGCTGCGCATGATGCTGCCTACCGGCAGCTTTTTGAAGTCGATACCGCTTACGAGAATATTTTCACCGAAAGCGCCGATAGCGGCATCACCGCCGTGCGCATTGAACTCATCTACCTTTTCCGCACTCAGCAAACTCACCTGACGGTGCCATTGCCCGGCATGGGCATCACCCTCGATTCCGAAATTTTCTTTGAGGACAATCTCATTAACCGGATGCTTTTCTGTACCCTTCTTTTCACTGATACATACAGCCTTGATTATACCCTTTATGCTTGCTTCCATACGAAATCACCACTCTTTCCGCCTGCCTTACTAAGCAGATGCACATCTGTAATCACCATTGCCTTGTCCACGGCCTTGCACATATCGTAAATCGTCAGCAAGGCAATCTGTACGCCTGTCAGTGCCTCCATCTCCACGCCTGTCTTGCCCGTAGTTTTTACCAGGCATTGCGCCTGTACGGCATAGCTGCCGTTTTCCGCCAACAGCTCAAAATCTACCGTGCATTTCGTCAGCTGCAGCAGATGGCATAGCGGAATCAGCTCACTGGTGCGCTTGGCCGCCATAATTCCCGCGACGCGCGCCACGCCCAGCACATCACCCTTAGCCATACTGCCGGCAGCAATTTTTTCATATATTTCTCTGCTTACGCAGATTTTTCCCTGCGCCACGGCAACCCTAGCGGTATCAGCCTTGTCGCTGACATCCACCATCAGAGCATTGCCCGCAGCGTCAAAATGTGTAAATTCACTCATTTTCTGCTCCTTCAAAGCCTGTATTTATCCGCCAATCTGGCTCATATTAAAGCGCGCTGCTTTTACATCAAAGCTGTGTCCCGCAGGCTTGGCATAAATAATCTCCTGCATGGCCTGCAGCAAATCAGCATCACTTGCGCCGTCACGCAGCAAGCGCTTCAGATTCATGCCCTCGTTACAGTAAAGACAGGGCTTCAGCATGCCCACGGATGTAAGGCGTACCCTGTTGCAGACAGCGCAGAATTTATTGTGCAGCGGTTCGATAAAGCCCACCGGCATTTTATAGCCGCCGATGCGCCAATAACTTGCGGGACCGTTGCCGTAACGCTGCGCGTCACGCTGCAGCTGTAAGCCTGCCTGCTCCAACAGACTGCGAATTTCACTGCCGCTTAGGCCTTGCAGATTAGTGTTGCAGTCTAGCGGCATCAGCTCGATAAAGCGCAACGGCGCATTATAGCTGTACGCCAACTTCAACAGCTGCATAATATCGGCCAGGCCATTTTCTGCTAAGGGCACACAGTTCAGCTTAAACGGAATCCCTGCAGACTGCAGCTCCTGCAATGATTTCAGAACGCTGTCAAGGCTGCCGCCGGTAAGCTCTGTATAATACGCTGCATCCAGCGTATCAAGGCTCACATTGATGCTGTCTACACCCGCTGCAATAAGCGCTGGCAGTTGCTGCGAAAGCAGTGTGCCGTTCGTCGTCAGCGTTACCTGCTCTACGCCTTCCATTTGCTTCAGGCCGGCGATAAAATCACTGCAGCCCTTGCGCAGCAACGGCTCGCCGCCGGTGATTTTGAATTTGCGGATGCCAAGCTGCAGCGCAGCGCGGCAAATGCGCAAAAGCTCCTCATAGCGCAATATTTCGTTATGCGGCACATGCTCGCTCACCTCCGGCTGACAGTAGCGGCAATGCAGATTGCAGCGGTCGGTAAGGGAAATGCGCAGGTAATCTATTTTGCGGTTGTATTGGTCGTACATGATTGTAGTCCTTCCATCGCGTCATTCTCACCCGAGAATAACGCCTGCCAAAACAAATGTGGTCTTACAACCACATTTGTTTTCAGCTTATAAAAATCTTATTCTTCGTCAACGCCCATGGCAATTTTTTCCGGGGTAATCGGCAGCGTCATGAAGCGCTTGCCGGTTGCCTGATAAATTGCATCAGCAATAGCCGGAGCCGGAGTGTTGATTACCAGCTCGCCCACGGATTTGGCACCGAAGGGACCGCTTTCCTCATAGCTGCTGGCAAAGTCAACATAGATATGACCGATATCCTCACGGCAGGGAACCTTGTACTGCATGAAGGAGTTTTCATAAATACGACCTTTAGGACTGTAGGTTACGTTTTCCATCAGCGCCATGCCGATGCCCTGCAGAATGCCGCCCTCGGTCTGCACCTTCGCCAGATGCGGGTTAACCGGAGTACCGCAGTCAACAGATGCATAGAAGTTCACTACCTGTGCCTCGCCTGTCAGCAAATCGGTTTCTACCTCAGCCACACCGGCCATAAACGGCGGCGGCGACAGCACACTGTTCTGCTCCACGGTTTCTTCCAGAGCGATATCGTTATTCACCATGGAAGCGGTGGCGATATCAAAGAGGCTTACAGCCTTGTCGCTGACGGTATCACGCACCTCGCGTCCGTCAAAAACAACCTGATCCGTGCCGCATTCCAGCAGACGTGCGCCCAGCTGGCAAATTTTACCACGCAAACGCTGTGCGCAGATTTCTACGGCCTTGCCGGTAATATATGTTGTACTGGATGCGTAGGAACCGGAATCATAAGGAGACGCGTCGGTATCCGCACCGAATACAGTAATGTTATCGTAATCACATTCCAAAACCTCTGCTGCCATCTGGGCCAGAACGGTATCGCAACCGGTGCCCATATCGGCAGCACCGATCAGCAGTGTGTAATGTCCCTCATCGTTAATTTTGAGGGTAGCACCGCCGACGTCGCAGTAAGGAATGGAGCTTCCCTGCATCGCAATAGCCACGCCCATTGTGCGTACCTTGCCGTCAGGCAGCTGCTGCAGCGGGAACTTCTGCTCCCAGCCGCTCATCTCGCGTACCTGCGCCAGGCAGCGATCCAACGCGCAGCTTGTGTTGGGCGCACCATAATAAGCCGGCATAATATCGCCCTCGCGTGTAATATTCATCTCACGCAGCTTAATCGGATCCATCTTTAGACGTGCTGCCAGCTCGTTCACAGCGGACTCTACGGCAAAGATACCCTGAGGAGCGCCATAACCGCGGTAAGCACCTGCAGCCTGCAGGTTGGTGTAAACTACGTCAAAGCCGAAGCGGAAGGCCTCGGTACGGTACAGAGGAATAGACTTGTGACCGGAAAGGCCAACGGTCGTGGGACCATGCTCGCCGTAAGCACCGGTATTGGAAAGAGTATATAAATCAATCGCGCGGATTTTGCCTTCTTTAGTAGCACCAAGACGCACGCGCACCTCCATCTCGTGGCGCGGGCTGGAAGCTATATGACATTCATAACGCGAGAAAATCATCTTACTCGGCTTTTTTGTTTTCCAGGTAACAAAGGCCGGATACATTTCGCTTACACAGCTCTGCTTAGCGCCGAAGCCGCCACCGATACGCGGTTTAACCACGCGTACCATAGTTTTGGGGATATGCAGCGCATTGGCAATAATGCGGCGGCAGTGGAAAACAATCTGCGTAGAGCTGAGGACATTCAAACGGCCGTAGGTATCAATAGAGCAATAGGTTACGAAAGGCTCCATCATATCCTGCTGCACAGCCTTGGTATGAGTAGTCTGGTCGATAACAACATCGCATTCCGCCAGAATCTTATCAACCTCGCCGTCCTCGATAACCTCATGGGCACACAGGTTGCGCTTATTGTCGGCACCAACCGGGCAGTTCGCCTTCCAGGTATCCTCGGGATGCACGAGCACAGGGTTATACAGCGCAGTGCGGAAGTCAAGCACTGCGTCCAACAGCTGGTATTTTACTTTAATCAAAGACAGCGCCTTGTCGACAGCCTTTTCCGTTTTGCCGGCAACAATCGCTACAATGTCACCGACAAAGCGTACATGACGGTCCAGCAGAAGGCGGTCATAGGGACTCGGTTCGGGATATGTCTGGCCTGCGTAGGTGCAGCGCTCACCGTCCTGGTCCACGTCCTCCCAGGTATAAATTGCTTCGATATCAGGCACCTTCGCTGCAATCGCGGTGTTGATGCTTTCAATAATAGCATTCGCATGCGGAGAACGCAACACCTTGACAAGCAGGCAATCGTTAGGTACCAGGTCATCGGTGTAGACAGGCTGGCCTGTCACCAGCTGCATTGCGTCCTTTTTGCGGTAGGATTGGTTAACTATTTTCATCTGCAGCTCCCCTCCTTATGCCTGTGCCTGAGCTTTTTTCCAGGCGATAAAATTCTGGATTCCGCGCAGCTGTCCCTCATAGCCGGAGCAGCGGCACAGGTTGCCTGCCAGAAATTCCTTGATTTCTGCTTCCGTAGGCTCGCTGTTTTCACGCAGCAGCGCGATAGCGTTCATAATCATGCCGGGGTTGCAGAAGCCGCACTGCTCCGCGCCCTGGTCGGCAATAAAAGCACCGAACTGCGCTGCCTCCTGCTGCATTCCCTCCATCGTTACGATGCTGTGGCCTGCAGCTCTTGCTGCCAGGATAGCACAGGAAAGCACCGGCTTATCATCCATAAATACAGTGCACAAACCGCAGTTGGTAGTGTCACAACCGCGCTTTACGCTGTAGCAGCCTTCCTTGCGCAGAAAATCGAGTAAAACTGTATCAGCCTCCACCATACGGGTTAGCTTTTTGCCATTTAAGGTTAAGGTTATCTCCATCAGGCCTTACCTCCCAGTTCTGTTAAACATCTCGCTGTCAGCACCTTAATCAGGTGTGTACGATACGCAGCACTGCCACGCGGATTGGTTTCCATCGGCAGCAAGCCTGCAGCATATTCCGCAAAGGCCTGCGCCTTCTCGGCAGTCATAGGCAAAGTTGCGAGCTGCTCTGCATCCTTCACCAGCGCAGCCTTCGCCGGACGTGCGCCCACTGCGGCCTGCACGCCTTCCTGCGTCAGCACCGCCGCACAAGTCAGCACCGGGAAATCGGTCTTGCTGATGCGCACGGATTTATAGCTGTAATGTGCTGCCGTCTTTTTGACGATAACACGCACCAGAATATCTCTGTCATACGGCATATTCACAAAATCTGCCAGCGGTACAATACCGCCCTTGTATAATTCCACATAGCTGTCCATAACCAAAAGCAAGGTCAGCACATCCGAAAAGCCGAAGCGTCCGAACACACTGCCGCCTACGGTAGCAAGATTGCGGAACTGCACACCTACAATATGGCGCAGCGCCTCCTTATTTGCTCCCTCACTGTAGGCGGTAAAGCCTTCATGCAGCTCCAGCTGGCGCAAGCTCACCATCGCACCGATGCGGAATTCCGTTTCTGTTTCCTCTATTGTATCCAGGCCTAAAGCCGACAAATCAATCGCTGTCTGCACATTGCCCTTGCTCAGGCGCATCCACAGCATACCGCCAAGCACACGGTTAGGACGCTTCTGGTTCAGCTGCCACGCCTCCTCCAGGGTTGTTGCCTGCTTATATTCACGAATTGTCAACATATACTGCCCTCCTGTTCTCTTTTTATCGCATACCTATTCTATTATATTTTACCATATTTTTTCTATACTTGAAAAGAGAAAAAATGCGCATAGGCTCATAAGTTACATTCTTCTGCAGCATAAGAAAAAATGGATACCTCTCTGTAAAGCAAGAGAAGCATCCATAATTTTTATTAAAAATTCTAAGCAGGCTTATTTACCTTTTTTAGCACCCTGACGGCGGTTACTGCCGGTTTTGGGAGCCTTGCGCTTATCAACAACGGAATTACGTCCGCGCTTAGGTCCTGTGGGCTTTTTCTTTTTGGCAGCCACGGCAACGCGACGTGCCACAACACCGCCCTCCAGATTTTGGCGCTCCATCAGAATCCCCAGCTTGGTTTCGATATTACGCAGCCATTTAACCTCATCGGCGGTATAAAGCGTAATTGCTTCGCCCTCATTGCCTGCGCGTCCTGTACGACCGATACGGTGAACATACCAGTCAACATCATGCGGAATATCGTAGTTCACAACATGGGTTACACCCTCAACGTCCAAACCGCGGGCAGCCAGGTCGCTGGCAACCAGAATCTGAATCTTAGCATCACGGAAGGCCTTCATAACAGTTTTGCGCTTGGCGGGAGACATTTCGCCATGCAATACATCAACGTTGTAGCCCTGCATGCCTAGCCAGTCGCCCAGCTCCTTGGTGCGCTCCTTGCTCATGCAGAAAACAATCATCAGATAAGGATTCAGGCGGTCAATGAGCGCTGCCACAGCCTTATTCTTGTATTCGTCGGTTGTTTTCAGGCAAATCTGCTTGATTTTTTCAACGGTTGCCTGATCAGGGTTAATATCAATCAGCGCGCAGTTTTTCGTCAGCTTGCGTCCCAGCTTGCGCACCTCTTCCGAAAGTGTTGCGGAGCAAAGCATAGTCTGGTGCTCCGGTGCAGTCATAGCAATCAAATCAAGTGCTTCATCCATAAAGCCCTGCTGCAGCATTTCGTCTACCTCGTCCAGTACCAGATAGCGTACACCGCCAAGGTCGGTGTTGCCCTTGCGGATATGGTCCAGCAGACGGCCGGGAGTACCGATAAGCACATGGCTGCGTCCCTCAAGCTTATATTTTTGCGTTTCAAAATCACGTCCGCCGGTAACAGCCAGCACCTTAATATCGCTTTCGCCCAGGATTTTTTTCATTTCGGTGGCAATCTGCTGTGCCAGCTCGCGTGTCGGTGTAATTACCAATGCTTGCACATAGCTTTTGGCAATGTCGATTTTTTCTGCCAGCGGCACCAGGAAAGCCAGTGTCTTGCCTGTGCCTGTCTGCGCACGGGCGATTACGTCACGTCCGGCAAACAGCGCCGGGATAGCCTGCTCCTGTACCGGCATCGGCTTTTTGATGCCCATTTTCTGGAGCTGCTCTACAGTGTGCGCACAAACCTTTAAGGCTGCAAATCCATTTTTCATTTCACATTCCTCTTTTCCTCATAAATTTATCTTCAGACCTTATGGTCTTTTTTCTCTATAACTTTAGTATTATATCATAAATCAGGCATAAACGGAAAGATGCTGCAAAGTTTTTTCTGGCCAAAATAATTGCACCAGCCTGAAAATTATCCATAGCTCTTATAACGAAGCCTTTGAAAACAACTATATCGCACACATATCACTATTAGAGCTTACAAGCGTCAAAAATCCCCTGTCGACAACTGCCGACAGGGGATTCAGCTTATATTTACTTTTACATTACGCCTCTGAAATAGTGGCCTCTTGTAGTACCCGGCAGATTTTCCGGTGCCTCCACCGCTCCGCCGATAATCTTACGGTACAGCGCCACAAGCTCGCCCAGACGCGCCGCATCGTAGTCACGGCCGTCAATTCTCAGCGCCGCTACGCCTGCTTCCGCCATGTGCTGCACATTGGCAGTCATCGAAAGCTCATGCGCGTTCAGAATATGCATGCGGCAGAACTGGTCCGTCACAATCGGGAAGCGTGCATCCTTGCGGTCACCCAGGAACAAAGGCTCTGCACAGTTAAATTTGCAGGCACCCTTATCCAACGCACCCAGGAAGCTGCCGCCTACGCAGTATTCGGAAACCATCATTTCCAAACGTCCCTGAATCATGCACTCCAAAGGCAGCGGGCTGACGCTCACAAGATGCTCTACCTGCGCCATAGTCAGCTCGGGGCTGAGCACTGCGCCTGCAGCGCCCTGCTCCTGCCAGAACTGCAGTGTCTGGCTGTTGAAAATATTCAAAGACATGTCTGCTACCAAATTAAGCGCAGCATGCTTCTTCGCCAAAGGCCACAGGCCGTTGTTGTTGATGTAAACAAAATCCGGCTGCAGCTCTTCCCACAGAGTGAAGAGCTTATCGAAATATGCCAGCTGTGCTTCCTTGATGATACGCGGAGTAGCAAATGCCAGCTGACGGCCTGCCTTGCGCACCAGCTTGGCAGCCTTAGCATAATCCGCCTCTGACGGCAGCTGATGATTGAAGCAGTCACCGCCAAAGAGAATGCGTTCAGCACCTGCCTGCAACGCAGCATTGACCTTCTCAACGCTGTCGCAATGCACTACCAGAACGGATTCATGCTGTTTAGCCTTATGTGCCTGCGGCACTAATTGCTCGCTGAAGCTGTGCACCGTTGTGCGCGCCGGTGCGAAGGCATTCAGACGCGCTGCATCCAGTGCCTCGCATGCCATACGGCGTGCTTCGTTCATTTCGCTCATCGGCACCATAACATTTTCATCATGCTCAAAGATCAGGCTGTTCAGGAAATATTCAGTCGTACCGAGGCGATCCAGCTGCTTGCACACACCGGCCTCATCCAGCGCACGCTTGCGTGCTGCCTCTACGATAAAATCGGTTTCGCCGTAGCCGACATTGCCTTCATCATCCGTCAGCGTAACGGTCATGGGCTCGCCCAGACGTGCAGTAACTACCGCATCCACAGGAATACGTTTTTTAGCGTCCGATCCGAAGAACTGCTGCGCATAGCTCATCAATCTGCTGTCGAGAGTACGGAAAATGCGGTCATTCAAACGTACACCGTTAGGCACGTCAATCGTTACCTGCTGTCCGGGGGCAGCGCTCTGCACACTGTTGCCGCCGCACAGCATATCCGTAACGGTGGTGCCCACACGTCCGCCGACGCTTACCCAGAATTCCAGTCCGTCGCCCAGATGCAGCTCCTTATCCAGCTTGATAACTGCCTTATTACGGTTTTTATCCAGCTTCGCTACACGGCCAATAAGCACACCGCGGTTGTTGGGACGGCGGTCGCTCATCATTGTGCGTCCGGGACGACGCTCCAGATAAGCGGTGGTAAAGTCACGGTTGAAGATTTGCTCGATATTCGCCAAATCCTCCTCCGGCACGTTGTAGTCACCGGCAAGATAGCTGTCAATAGCACGGCGGTAAGCATCTACTACTACCGCAACATATTCGGGGCGCTTCATGCGTCCTTCGATTTTGTAGGACACAACGCCTGCGTCAATCAGCTGCGGCAAAATGCTCAAGGTATTCATATCTTTGGGGCTCAGCAGATACTGGCCTGCATCCTTGCCCTGCAGCATATCCTCATCCTTCGCGTTGAGCAGCTTATACGGCAAACGGCAAGGCTGGGCACAGCGTCCGCGGTTGCCGCTACGGCCGCCGATAAGACTGCTCATCAGGCATTGACCGCTGTAGCATACGCACAAAGCGCCATGGATAAAGGTTTCGATTTCACTGCCTCGGCTGCAGGCGGCACCGATTTCCTTCAGGCTCAGCTCGCGCGCCAATACGCTACGCTCCATGCCTGCGCCCATAGCGAAGTCTACACCGCTGCTGTTGGTAATGCTCATCTGCGTGCTGGCATGCAACGGAAGCTCCGGCACAATTTTCTGCGCCAGGCGGATAACGCCCAAATCCTGCACAATGAGTCCGTCTACGCCTACGTTATTCAAAAACAGCAGGTAAGCGGATAAAGCCTCCAGCTCGCTGTCATCAACCAAAGTATTGACGGTAATATACAGGCGCACATGGTGCATATGCGCAAAATACACCGCCTTCGCCATTTCCTCTTCATCAAAATTGCTGGCATAGGCACGTGCGCCAAAGGCTTTACCGCCCATATATACAGCATCAGCGCCGGCGTTTACCGCTGCCTCCAATGCTTCCCAGCTGCCTGCGGGAGCAAGCAGTTCTATTGTTTTCTTTTCCATATGTTATCTACCTTTCACGCACTGCTGCCAGCAGTCTGTCATATCTGGCCTGCAGGCTTTGCAGCTCTTCTGCCAGCACAGCATTTCTTTGCTGCATTTCCTGCTCTAGCGCAGCATATTTTTCCTGCATTTTCTGCTCTGCTGCTGCGCACTTTTGCTGCAGCTCCTGCTCCATCGCAGCGCATTTTTCCTGCATTTTTTGCTCCGCTGCCACGGATTGCTGCTGCATTTCCTGTTTCAGAGCAACGCATTTTTCCTGCAGCTCCAGTCTGTCTGCAGCCAGATCGAGCGCCGTCCAGATGGCGATTTTATCTGTCTGCAACAGCTTTTTGCTTTCTGCCAGCTCCTGCATTCTTCTGTCTACCTCTGCTGCTATTTTCAGCACCTGTTCTTCGGAAGCAGAGGTCGTTAATGCATAGGTACTATTATATATTTTTACAGAAACTGATGCTTTTTCCATAAACACATCCTCTAGCTTATTCTGCGATAACGGTAAAGTTAAAGCTCTGCAGGCTCATTTTTTCCCAAGAGCGCTTATAATCCATGCGGATATTATAGGTACCGGGCTTAGTAACCGCCAGCACCAGAATTTCAACGCCGGGCGCACCCATTCTTTCCTCGTCACCGCGCGGAATGGTGAACGAGCTGCCTACCTTGCTTACTGCCGGTGAGCTGCAGGCAAATTGCCAGCCGTAGCCGGTGGAAGGATTGCTGTCCAGCTTCAGCGCCATCAGTCCGCTTGCAGGCAGACGCAATGTTTTGCCCGCAGCCTTATCGGTAATTTTCGCCAGCTGCAGCAAGCGTCCTGCTTCGCCGATGCGCAGAGAGGTAACTACATCCCTGTAGGGCACAAAGCTGCTGTAGGCAGCATTTTTCTTGCTGCGCACAAACAAGCCCTCTTCGCCGAAGAGCACATTATCATAATTGCCCAAAGCAGCTTTTACGTTATCATTATCGACAAAGAAATCCGTAACCTCAAACTCCTTGCCGGTTGTCAGATCAAGATTCAGTCCGGCATATGCCTTGCGTCCGCCATTGTCTGCCTCCAGCAGCAGGCTTACCAGGCTCGGACGGTTCAGCATCACCTTATAGGTTACACTGCCCTGACCGCCGACTTCCTTGACCAGCTTAGCTGCAGCATCGCGCACCAATGCGTTGGCCTGTTTTTCCAGCTCAGCGGAATTACTGCCGTCAATGTAGGGTAGCATTGCCGTTGCCTTGCCTACAGAGGTCTGTTCGGTAAGCACCGTAGTCTGCTGGTCTGCCAGCACCGGCAGAGATAAACATAAGCACAATAATGTTGTCAACAGGATTTTCATAACCTGCAGCTCCTTTCCAAAAACATTGCCCAAGCCTTGAACCTCTTGCTAAAAATTAAGCAGGAAGAAAGCCCTCCTGCTTAATTAAAGCAATCGCGCTAAAACTAGCCGCCAATCGCTATTTTACAATCATAAACTTTTAATGAACTCAACAGCCTTTTCCAGACGTGCCAGAGTTCTTTCCTTGCCCAGCAGAACCATAACGTCAAACATACCGGGGCTTACGGTGCGTCCGGTCAGAGCCAGACGAGTCGGATGGATAACCTTGCCCAAAGCCAGACCGTTATCGGCAGCAATCTTATTGTATGCTGCTTCAGTAGAAGCCAGGTCATATACATCATCAGCCTTAATTGCTGCAATGCACTGCTCCAGTACAGGAATATTTTCTGCCTTGAAGTGCTTAGCTACACCCTTTTCATCATATTCTTCAACATCCTTGAAGAAGTAGGTGGAAGCATCGGCAACCTCCTGCAGAGTTTTAACGCGTACACGAACAACGTCTACTAGCTTTTCAAAGTATGCTTCGTTGGCAGCATCGTTGAACCATTCTTCGGTTACCAGGCCGTCTTTAACGAAGAAGGGCTTAGCATCCGGCAGAATTTTTTTCAGCGGCAGCTCGGACAGATATTGGCCGTTCATCCAGGTGAGCTTTTTGGTGTCATAAATAGCAGCCTTTTTGCTCATCTGCTCCAGCTCAAACAGCTTAACGGTTTCTTCCAGAGTGAAGATTTCGCGTTCATCGCCGGGGCCCCAGCCAAGCAGAGTCAGATAGTTGATGATAGCTTCCGGCAGGTAGCCTTGGCTGCGGAATTCTTCAACGGAGGTTGCGCCGTGGCGTTTGCTCAGCTTGGAACGGTCCATAGCCAGAATCATCGGCATATGACCGAACTTAGGCGGCTCCCAGCCCAGTGCTTCGTAAACCAGCAGCTGCTTCGGAGTGTTGGAAAGATGCTCCTCGGCGCGCAGTACGTGAGTCATGCCCATCAGATGGTCATCGACACAAACGGCGAAGTTATAGGTAGGAATACCGTTGGATTTTACAATTACGAAATCATCGAACTGGTCCATGTTAAAGGTAACTTCGCCATGAATCAGATCATGCACGGTGATGCTGCCATCGGCAGGAATCTTGATACGAATGGAATACGGTTCGCCTGCAGCAATGCGTGCTTTAGCCTCCTCTGCCGGAATATCGCGGCAGGTACGTGCATAGCGGAACGGTTGCTTAGCAGCGCGTTGTTTTTCACGTTGTGCAGCCAGATCCTCGGTAGTGCAGAAGCAGTAGTATGCTTTGCCTTCGTCCAGTAGCTGCTGAGCATATTTTTTGTAAATATCAAAGCGCTCGGACTGATAATAAGGACCGTATTCACCGCCGGCCTCCGGACCTTCATCCCAGTTGATGCCCAACCATTTCAGGCTGGTAAGGATTTGGCTTACGGAATCCTCTTTCAGACGTTCAATATCGGTATCCTCGATACGCAGAATCAGCTTACCGCCCATTTTGCGGGCAAACAGCCAGTTAAACAGCGCAGTACGCGCACCACCAATATGTAAATACCCAGTAGGACTGGGAGCAAATCTTACTCTGACTTCAGACATTTCATCGTCTCCTTACATTTTAATTACAAATATAGATTGTTAATCAGATTAATTATACAGCTTTGAAGAAAAAAGTGCAAATATTAATCTGCGTTGCCGCCGTTTTTTATTTTTCTTCATGATTTAAAGAAAAAGCAAATCCGAAAGACTTCGTTCATAGAAAACTGCTTTTATTGCTATTATTTCGCATTTTTTCGTTTGTCTAACCGCCGTTTTCGTATTATAATATTGTAATAAAGTAAATAAAAGGAGGATGCTTATGTGCCAAACCCCAGATTGGTCCGTCGGTGACCGCTATCTGCGTGAAAACGTTCCAGAGCTCGCCCCGTTAGTTGACCGTTATTCGCCCTGTCCGTTAAAACCAAAATCTAAAGAGGTTTATTTTACTATATTACTGACCGGCATTATTGCCCAACAGCTGCCGCCTGATGTCAGCCAGCAGCTGATGAAAAAGCTCGAAGGCCTCACCGGCAATCCCATTACGCCGCAGGCAGTGCTTGCTGCTTCCGCTGAGGACCTGCTCAGCATCGGTCTGGTTAAGCAAAAGGTAGATTACCTGCGCAGCTTTGCCGAAGCAGTGATCAACGGCAGCGTAACCATGGATAAGTTCGATAATATGACCGACAGCCAGATTACCAAGCAGCTGATGCAAATCCGAGGCCTCGGCCAATGGACCATCGAAATGTTTCTGCTGCTGGCTCTGTGCCGCACGGACGTTGTTCCCAGCGCTGACTTCATCTTCAAAAAAGAGCTGCAGAAAATGCTCAATCTTAGCGAAATCCCCAAACGCGGCAAAATCAATACACTAACAGAAAACTGGCGTCCCTGGCGCTCGCTCGCAGTGTGGTATATCTGGCAAAAAGCCAACGATAGCGAAAAAAAATAACACCAAAAGCAAAACAAAACCGTCCTTTCCAGTCTGCGATTCTGCAGATAACGGGAAAGGACGGTTTTTCTTATTCTCCGAACACTATTTACTGTTCACTAATCACTGAATACTATTTTAGGCTAGCAATAGCGGCAGCGGTATCCTCAGCGCCGTAAACATAGGAGCCTGCTACCAATACGTTGGCACCGGCAGCCTTCACCAGCTTGGAGGTTTCGGCGTTTACGCCGCCGTCAACCTGAATATCCACATTCAGGCCACGCTCGGTAATCATCGCATGCAGGCGCTCAATCTTCGGCACTACGCCTTCAATAAAGCTTTGGCCGCCGAAGCCGGGGTTAACGGTCATCAGCAGTACCATATCAACGTAAGGCAGAATTTCTTCTACCGTACTCAGGCTGGTAGCGGGGTTCAGCGCAACGCCCGCCTTCATGCCCTCAGCCTTAATCTGCTGGATGCAGCGGTGCAGATGCTTTGTGGTTTCTACATGCACAACAATCTGGTCGGCACCGGCAGCCTTGAAGTCGGCAATGTATTTTTCCGGATTTTCTACCATCAGATGGCAGTCGAAAAACAGGTCGGTTACCTTACGGATTTTTTTCACTACAGGAGCACCGAAGGTCAGGTTAGGTACAAACTGGCCGTCCATAACATCGATGTGTACCCAGTCAGCGCCGGCAGCTTCAATTTTTTTGATTTCATCAGCCAGATATGCAAAATCGGCAGATAAAATTGATGGAGCAACTTTAATCATCATTTTCTTCCCTCTTTCTCTTGCAGGAGTTTTACCTCTGCTAACATTGTCAAATATGATTCATAACGGCTGGCAGAAATCCTTCCTGCTGCCACAGCATCCTTTACACCGCAGACAGGCTCGTGCGTATGCGTACAGGGACAGAACCTGCAGCGTGCCTCATAATCGGCAAACTCACGGAAGGAGGCCAGCACCATTTCGGCGGTCAGGCCCTCCAGCAGCAGGTTGCCGAAGCCCGGCGTGTCCGCAATATAGCCTTCGTCGAACGGCAGCAGCTGTGCATAGCGTGTAGTATGCTTGCCGCGGCCAATTTTTTCGCTAACCTCGCCCGTGCGCAGGTCTACGCTGCTGTCGATAGCGTTGATGGTAGACGATTTGCCTACGCCCGAAGGTCCGCCAAAGGCACAGATTTTACCACGCAATCGCTCACGCAAAGCCTCCACGCCGGTGCCGTTCTGCGCCGACAGAGTATAAACCTCGTAGCCGATAGGCTCATAAACTGCCTTTACCCGCTCAATCAGGCCCGCAGGAGCGTTATCCTCCTTGTTAAGCACCAAAATCGCAGGAATTTTCGCCAGCTCTGCCAACGCCAGCAGCTTATCTGCCAACAGAAAGCTGAAGTCCGGCGCAGCACAGGCAAAGGCTGCCACAAACAAATCCAGATTAGCCAGCGTAGGACGCGGCAGAAAATTTCTGCGCGGCAGCACGCCGGTAATCATCCCCTCGCGCTTTTCGCTGCTGCTTACCTCAAAGCCGGCGATATCGCCTGTTGCCAGCGAAAACCGGTTCTTCTTCATTTTCCCCTTTACCTTACAGGTATAGGGCTCGCTTTCGCCCTCAACCTTCAGGTAATAATAGCCGTTATAATTTTTCAGGACTCTGCCCTGCAGCTCTGCCATGTTTACAGGTTCCTTTCGGAAATGAGCTTGCCGTCACAGATGAACTGAACCTTGGCATTGCCTGCATATTCCACCTTCTGACGCAGACGCACGCTACCGTTTTGTGTACCGCTGTACAGTGTTGCCGTGCCGTTATCATCCGTCAGTACAATACGCACGTTGGCAGGCTTGCCGCTCGGTACGACAAAGTCAACGTAGGCGCTCTTCTTATCGCCGCCGGCAGCTACAGTAATCGCTACAGCCGCGCCGTCGTTAAGGTTACTGCCTACACCCGGGTTGCAGGCCAAAACTACATTCTTCTTAGCGTTGGCATCCTGAACCTTTTTGATTTCACCAAGCTTCAGGCCTGCCTGCTCCAGCATGCCCTTAGCTTCGTCAATGGATTTGCCGATAATATTCGGAACCTGCTTGTCGCCCTCGTTGATTACCAGGTCGATGGCAGTTCCTTTTGGAGCCTTGTCCAAGCCCTTCGGCGACTGGCTGAGTACAGCGCCGATTTTACCGCCGTCCACATGCTTGCGCGTCACCTTGCCGACCTTAAAGCCTGCATCCGCCAGCTGCTGCTCCGCCTTCGACAGCGACATGCCCGTAACATCAGGCACAGCCTTCAGCTCCGCACCCTTACAGATGGTCAGGATAATAAGGCTGCCCTGCTTACGTTTTTCGCCGGCCTTCGGAGACTGCTCCATAACAGTACCGGGCTTAAACTTATCAGGATCGCCGTATTTTTCCTCCAGCTCTACCTTAAACTGCTTTTCCTCCAGCAGCTTCTGTGCTTCTACTACCGTCATATTGGTAACATTAGGCACCTCAATCTCCGCCAGATTGCGGTTGAAGATAAAGTGCGCTACCAGTGAAATTGCTACTACCGCAGCAGTAATCATTACTATCAGTTTGGTATAATTCAGCTTTTTCTTAACCACCGGTTTTTCATCCCCTGTTTTTTCGGAAGGCATTGCTTCCTGCTTTTCCTGAATTTTTTCCGGCTCTTGTGTTACAGCCGGAGTTACCTGCTTTGGCGGCAGCTCACTGCGCACCGGCTTCATAATCACCGTAGCACCATCATCAGGGCTATCGACAACATTGCCGTTGGACTTCACCGCGCCCAGCTCCTGATGATAGTCCTCGCTGCTGAACGGGAAGAGCTTCATCTTCAGGTTCATCAGATCACGACGCAGCTGACCGGCATTTGCATATCTGTCCTCACAGCGCTTCGCCAGTGCCTTATCCATAATCTCCTGCATGCCCTCGGGAACATTATCCATGTAGTCCTTCAGCTGCGGCACAGGCTTTTCTACATGCATCATAGCAACAGAAACAGCCGTTGTACCAACGTAAGGAACCTCACCCGTAAGCATTTCGAAGAGCACTATGCCCAAGGAATAGACATCGCTGCTGGCAGTAATCTTACCGCCACAGGCCTGCTCCGGTGAAATATAATGCACTGAACCCATCACCGATTTGGAATAAACCATCGTCTGATTCGTGACCATTTTGGCAATACCGAAATCAGCGATTTTAGGATTCATATTTTTATCAATCAAAATATTCTGCGGCTTGATATCACAGTGAATAATGTTATGGCTGTGAGCATGCTGCAGTGCATCGGCAAGTCGCACAGCGATTTCCAGCACAGTATTCAGGCTCAGCTTATGCTCCTGCATATACTCCTTCAGAGTAACACCGTCAACATATTCCATAACTATATACTGATTGCTGCCCTCCGACACAACATCATAGATATTGATGATATACGGATGCACCAGGCGCGCCGCGGATTTCGCCTCCCGTCGGAATTGCTCCAGCAGCTCGTTGTCCTCGAGGAACTGGTCGCGCAGCATTTTCACGGCTACATTACGATCCAAAAGCTGGTCGTGGGCCAAAAAGACTTCGGCCATACCGCCATAGCCAATCGGACGAATAATCTCATAGCGTCCGTTCAAGATGGTCTTGCCATTTTTATCCATTACAGCTTTCCTCCCCCTGCGTAGTTAAATCAATCAGAATCAGAGACACATTATCGCGTCCGCCGTTGTCCAGGCTCTGCTCCAACAGTTTGTCAGCAGCCTGCTCCGGATCTGCACAGCCTATAATCCGGCTGATTTCAGCCGCACGCAGCATGTCGGACAGACCGTCGCTGCACAGCAGCAGCCTGTCACCCTCCTGCAGACGGAAGCTGAAGAAATCAGCATTGACTGTTTCCTCGACCCCCAGGGCTTGCAGCAAAATATTGCGCTGCGGATGTACAAAGGCTTCCTCGTCCGTGATTTTTCCCTGTTCCTTTAAATCTGCTACCAGTGTATGGTCATGCGTCAGCTGCTCCAGCTTGTCGTTGCGGAACAGATACAGTCTGCTGTCGCCTACATGGCAGCAGTAGCCGTGCCCGTCCCCCGGCAGATAAAGCGCCGTCATCGTCGTTCCCATGCCGGAATAGCTTTCGTTGCTCACCGCCATTTTATAAACGTGCGTATTGGCCTTGTCAAAGGCCTCCAGCATAACCTTACGGATATTCTGTTCCTCCTGCTCATGACGCAGGCTGTGTGTTGCAGCCTCAAAGGCTTTAATAGTAGATCTGCTGGCGATTTCACCTGCCGCATAGCCTCCCATGCCGTCGGCAACGGC
>ULPU01017322.1_pt1 | contig 22665 bp, 19 predicted proteins | sample 1953821 | NCBI WGS metagenome assembly ULPU01 (sample SAMEA4835637, study PRJEB28245) | human gut metagenome | biome: gut microbiome; material: fecal sample | place: Denmark | collected 2008
TAACGAGAAGTTTTCTATAGGGGTGCTGAGTAGTTACTGATATGTATAGATGGAAAATAAATAAAAATGCATATATTTGCAATCTTTAATGGCCTTTCCTATGTTAACGTATTTACTTACTATGGGGGCACAGAGGTTTAGTGCTAATAATTAATAATTATCGTATGAAGAAAATTTACTTACTCATTTGCGCCGTACTCTTAGCACAGGGAGCTATGGCTATCGATTATGAACAGCTGAAGAAGAACAGCAAGATTAATGCGATGAGCAAGATAGAACTTGCTAAGTTGCAGACACAGGAAGAAAAAGCTGTGGCACAAAGTAAGGCTACAGGCAGCAAGTTGAAGGCGCTCCAAAAACAAATGGACAATCGCACGCTGCGTGCCATCGTCAAGATGACACCAGGAACTGATGCTGCTATCTTGGCTGACGACGGCATCACGGTGACATCAGTGGTCAATCATTTCGCCATCGTCTCCATGCCTTTGGCGCAGCTGGAGCAACTGGCTGAACGTAGCGACGTAGTGACCATCAGCTTTGCCAAGCGCAGAAAGCGTATGCTCCTCAGTAAGGCGCATGCTTCGACAGGAGTAGACAAGATACACTTGGGCACTGGGCTGACGCAGCCTTACACGGGCAAAGGCGTAGCCATTGGTGTGCTCGATGGTGGTTTCGACCCCAATCACATCATGTTTCTCGATGCTCAAGGCAAGAGTCGTTTCAAGATGATAGCCTATGCGGCTAAAGAGGGTGACAATCTGACTTATCTCACTGCGCCCGAACAGATTGCAGCTTATCAGACCGACGACAAGGAGGAGACACATGCCACGCACGTGAGTGGTATGGCGGCTGGCAACTATCAGGGAAGTTCCTTCCAGATAAAAGGTGTGGCACCCGAGGCCGATCTCCTGATGGGCCCCATTCCTTACAATGAGTCAGACTATGAGATGTTTGACAAAATGGTGAATTGGTGTAAGGAAAATGGCGGAAAGCGTTTGGTGGTGAACATGTCGTATGGTGCTAATGCGGGATCACATGATACGACCGACCCTGAGGTGGCTTTTATGGATGAGTTTATCAAGAAATATGATGTGGTGAATTGTATTGCTGCGGGCAATGAGGCCGACTACGACATCGTGCAGCGACGCACCTTTACTGGTGCAACTGGTGAGGCGATGAAAGCAGCTTATGTTACAGATCTTGATGCCGATGGCGTGATGGATGTGACTGATATCTACAACTATTTCACTGTGACTCAGCCCGAGAAGCAGGTGGAAATCGATGTAGTGCTCTACAATGTCAATACGGGTAATATCAGCAATACTTGGCATTTTGTAAACAGTACATATCCTACAGGTAGAGAATTTACATACAGTAATAAGTCTTTCAAAGGTAAGGTATCGGTAGTAGCAGAGAATATAGGTAATGGCATGAAGGGCTATTTCTTGAACATCTCTGACATCACTTCAGTCAAGGATAATTATACTTTAGGATATGTAGTAAGGGCCAAGGAGGGACAGACCGTCACCAGTTACTTAGAGAGTACCACGATGTTTGATACCGAAGTGTCTGGATGCGACAAAGACATCACTCATGACGGCACCATCAACAGCATAGCCTGTGGTACGGAGGCCATCGTTGTGGGGGCCTATAACACGGTGAAGAGTTACAAAGCGATAGATGGAAGCACTTATGGCGTGTATGAGAACTTCGGTAGTGTGAAATATGGCAACAAGGTGGGCGACATTGCTTTTTTCTCAAGTTATGGCAAACTGGCTGACGGAAGAGAGCTTCCTCATGTGTGTGCTCCTGGACTGTTTGTGCAGTCGAGCTACAGCCGATATACAGAGAACTATGAGGAGGATGTTATGCGACAGGAGACTGTGGCTGGTACTATGTATGAGTTCGGACAGATGAGTGGCACATCGATGGCTACGCCTTATATGAGTGGTGTTTGTGCCCTTTGGCTTGAGGCCGATCCTACGCTGACACATACGCAGATTAGGGAGATTGCTCAGAAGACAGCTCTCTCTGACGACTTCTGTACTACCAATAATCATTATACCAAGGCAGGGGATGGCAACCAGGCGGGCAGCGGAAAGGTGGATGCCTACAAGGGATTGAAACTCATCCTCGACAACAAGGCTTCGGGGCTTGACACGATAGAGAAGGGAAAGGACTTCATGATTCGTGCGCTCAATGATTATACATTCGAGGCGTATACTGCCGGTGCTGTGGCTATGTCGGCTGCGCTCTATAGTTCTCAGGGACATCTCGTGGCATCTGCCAGCCAGGCAGGTAATACCGTCACTATCTCGGCTGCTGGCCAAAACAAAGGTGTCTATATCCTCCGAATTTCGGATGGTAAACAAACACACGCACAGAAGGTCGTAGTGAGATAATCTCGGTAATGAGGCAAATCTCACGACTATGAGTGTACGGCATAAAAAAACAGTGACTGCCGTAAAAAAATATAGCCAACTTGGAACGCAGCTAATCAGCTGCTCCAAGTTGGCTAATGTTTTATTCATCAGAATCTATCGAGTGACACCTCGAACGGCAGACAGAGCGTTGACCATGTGGTGCCATCGCTCATCTTGCGGATGTAAGAGGTTGCTGTGTCTTTGAAAGCTTGTTAAGAGATGTGAGTGGGGGATTATTTATTTGATTCCTCTCTCGTTGAGTGCCTTTGAGTATTTGGCAGCGTTGTCGAGGTGCTCGGAGTAAGTGCGGGCAAAGTTGTGGGTGCCGCTGAAATCCTCCTTCGCACACATGTAGAGATAGTCGTGGTGGATGTGGTTGAGCACGGCATCGATGCCGGCAACAGTAGGGATGCGGATAGGCCCTGGAGGCAGTCCTGGGTTGCGATAAGTGTTGTAGGGGCTGCGGATGCTGAGCAAGTTGTTGTAGATGCGCTTCAGGTCGAAACGCTTCCAGGCGAACTTGATGGTAGGATCGGCCTGAAGAGGCATTCCCTCGGGATATTCAGCATTGCGAAGCATCAGACGGTTGTAGTACATGCCCGCTATCATCGGTTTCTCACCGTCGTTGGCAGTCTCCTCGTCCACGATACTTGCCAGGGTGATGACCTGCTGCGGGGTGAGGTTCATGTTCTTCGCTTTCTGTGTGCGCTCAAAGTTCCAGAACTTGTCCGACTCCTTCTTCATGCGACTGAGCAGTTTGTCGAGCGACACGTTCCAGTAGATGTCGTAGGTGTTGGGGATAAACATACAGGCGATGGTGGCCGTGTCGTAGCCATACTTCTCGCAGGTGGCCTCGTCGGTAAGGGCATGGCAGATGGTAGCACTGTCGAGCATCAACTTGCGTCCCAACTCAGCTGCGAGTTTGTCGAGTGTCCGGACCGATGGAACGGTCAGGTTGACAGGTTCCTGGAGTCCGTTCTTCAGGTGGCGCCATGTCTTGAGCGAACCGTCACCGGGATGGATGGCATAGCGACCCGTGCGAATATGCTCGGCGTATTCGGAGTGATGGGTAAGGGTGCGGAAAGCCTGCATCGGGATGGCGCGGGCTATCGGCGCGAGCTTATGATAAACGGAGTCTATATTGTCGTCTTCATCAATATAGACATATTCTGTCTTCTCGCTTTTCGAGAATGAGGAAAAGCCATAGATATAAGTAATGACGATTACCGCCACGAGGCATACCAAGGCGCCATAGAAATAAAATTTGTAAGCGGTCTTGCTTTGTTTTTTCTTCATTTTTGTGTTTTGTTTTTGTGCATGAATTTCGCTGCAAAAGTACATTTATTCGTGGAATTGACAAAATTATTGGGCTTATATTATTCAAGTATAGGTAAAAATAGGTTAATTCCTTATTATTTCGGCAAGATTGACGTAACTTTGCAAAGTTCAATAACAGAAAAATGATGGAAACAAAGGATTATAAAGAAGGAATAAGGGAATATGATACGTATGTCTTCGACCTGGACGGCACGTTGCTCTCCACTCTCGACGACCTGGCTGCGAGCTGCAACTACGCCCTTCGCACCAACGGGATGGAGGAGCACTCTGTCGACGACGTCAGGAGATTTGTGGGCAACGGCGTTCGCAAGCTCATGGAGCGTGCCATTCCTCAGGGCGACAGCAATCCGCTCTTCGACAAGACCTATGCCGACTTCAGAAAGCATTATATGGAGCACAACCTCGACACCACCACACCTTATCCCGGCATCATGGATCTGTTGAGCAGACTGAAGGAGAGAAACAAGAAAGTGGCTGTGGTGAGCAACAAGTTCTATGCTGCCACGCAGGCGCTCTGTCGTCATTTCTTTGGCGACCTGGTGGATGTGGCAATAGGAGAGCGTGAGAACATCAGGAAGAAGCCTGCGCCCGACACGGTAGAGGAAGCCCTGCGCCAGTTGGGTGCCGACAGGGTTGGCGCTGTGTACATTGGCGACAGCGACGTCGACATCATGACTGCCCGCAACTGCCAAATGCCTTGTATCAGCGTGTTATGGGGTTTCCGTGACAAAGAATTCCTCGTGGATCATGGCGCCACAACTTTCGTTCACTCTCCCGAAGAAATATTTCCTTTCTGAAAGGTAGACTTTTCTGGAGGAATTTCCTTCGGGAGTTAAGGTATATGTTTTACTCAAGTTTCGCAAGTTTTACCCCACACGCCCTGAAGGGGCAGAAGCTCTTAGCCCAGGGCAGCGCCCTGGGTTATTACGGAAGCAAACCTGTCGCCCTGAAAGGGCAAAAGCTTTAAAACTCCAAACAAAACATAATGCTTTTGCCCTTACAGGGCGCCTTGCTGATTGATATTATACCCAGGGCGATGCCCTGGGCTAAGAGCTTTTGGGCCTTCAGCCCGTACTTAAGCTACATGCGAAAGTTCAGTGTTTTATATTTCTTCTATTATCTTATTAATTGTTTCTAACATTCCCGGGAGTTTGTTTTTGACTACATCATTGACAATAGATTCATCTATGTCAAAATAGTGATGAGCAATAATATCACGGAATAGATTTGGAGTTGTTGATGATTCTTTCTATAGTTGAAGCTATTCGTTTGAGTGAATAGTATAAGAGTTCTTCGTCATGCATAGATTCCGTCTCTTTTAATTTGCTTTAAAAGCATTGGGTTCATATTGTTGCGTAATCTAACAATATCTACTGGCTTACCAAAAAGTTCTTGCAGTTCTTCTTTGATGTGAACTAATATAAATAAGTCCGGCTTTTTCATTTCGACACAAACATCAACGTCGCTGTCTTCTGTCTGTTCATTTCTTGCCACAGACCCAAAGATACCAATCTTTGTAATGCCATAAGCATCCGCTTTGGTGCTGAGGTATTTGCGAAGTATAGTAATATAATCGTTTGTTGTCTTCATTGTCTTTTCATTTTTGCCACAAATATACAATATTATTTATTATGGTCCAAGTTTTTACAGAGTTTTCTTGCTAAAATAGTTCAGACAACTTGGTTTTACAATAAATTCCTGTAACCAAAGAGAACGATAATTCACTAAACTTTTAATCTTCTCATCAAATTTCCCCCAAAAAATTTCCTTCCCTTATGCTAAATGCGAGTTGATGAACTGGTAGACGGCATCCTTGTAGGAATCGGAGATAGGGATGCTGGTCTCGCCATAAAAGATGCGCATGTGACCGATGGAGTCCATGCGGCAGAGGTTGGCGATGAACGAACGGTGGATGCGCTTGAACTGCTGGCGGGGCAGACGGCTCTCCAGTCGCTTGAGGTTGGAGAAGGTCGTGACCTTACGGCCCTGTGTGAGATGGAAACGCACATAGTCGTTCATGCTCTCGATGTAGAGAATATCGTCGAGGTCGATGCGGACAAACTTATTCTCAACCTTGGCTACTAAGCAGCGGTCGCGCTCTATCGGGTCCTGCAACTGGTATTCGTCAAAGGTAGCCCTCACTCGCTTGTACGACTCCTGAAAGTCTTCGAAGCTGATGGGCTTGAGCAGATAGTCGGCAGCTCCAGCCTTGATACCGTCGAAGGCATACTCCTTGTAGGCCGTGGTGAAGACCAGACGGCAACTCTCCGGCACGAGACGGGCAAACTCGATACCGCTCAGTTCGGGCATCTGTATGGCGAGGTAGAGCACGTCGACATGTCCGTTCCTCACGTCTCTTACAGCCTCCCGCGCACTGGTATAAGCACCAATAAGTTGTAGGGTTGGTGTACGCTTGATGTGGCTCGTTATCTGGTTCAGAGCCTCTGGGTCATCGTCAATAACGACACAGTTTAGTATCATGTTTTATAGTGGTTTTTTGTTCTTTTCTGCTACAATAACGTCCCGATTGGGAAATTATTGTGCAGAATAGCGAGAGATTTTTATTCGTATCTGATGGCTTCGATAGGGTCGAGGCGGGCAGCTTTCTTGGCAGGATACCAGCCGAAGAAGACACCTGTGAAGGTACAAACAGCAAAGCTCATGATGATGCTCCAGGGCTCTATCTGCGTGGCTACGTGCAGGAACTGTTGCAGTCCTACCGACAGACTGACTCCCAACAGCACACCTATCACACCGCCCGTCACACTCAGCAGGATGGCCTCGATGAGGAACTGGTTGAGGATGTCGACACCACGTGCTCCCACGCTCATGCGCAGACCAATCTCACGGGTGCGCTCCGTCACACTCACATACATGATGTTCATGATGCCGATACCGCCCACGAGGAGCGAGATGCCTGCCACAGAACCAAGAAGGATGGTGATGGTCGACATGGTCGAGTTCATCATGCTCGAAATCTCCTCCTGCGAACGGATGTTGAAATCGTCCTCGTCTGCCTCGGTCGTATCGGTGGCGTCCTTGAGCTTATGGTTGCGTCGCAGGATCTCCGTTATCTGGTCTTGAGCCGGTTGCGAAGCTTCCTCGGTAATCGCCGAGCAGACGATGCCGCCCAAGTAGGTTTGGGCCAGGATGCGTTTCATCACGGTGGTGTAGGGCGCCAGCACCAGGTCGTCCTGGTCCATGCCCATGGAGTTGTAGCCCTTCTTCTTCAGCACACCCACCACACGGAAGGGGATGCTGTTGAATCGCACCACCTTGCCCACGGGGTCGCTGCCGTCGGGGAATAGATAATCCACCACAGTCTGTCCCAGAATGCACACCTTGGCAGCCGCCTTGATGTCGTTGTCGGTAAACATCTCACCGTCGGCCACCTTGAGCTGTCGGATGCTCAGGTAGTCCTGGTTCACACCGTAGATGGAGCTTTGCGTATTGTTGTTGCCGTTGATCCATTGACCGCTGCTGTTGACGGTAGGCGAGATGGCAGAGATGTAGTTGCACTCGTCCTTGATAGTCTGATAGTCAGCCTGTTTGAGGGTCTCCATGGCAGAGGCGTCCTGTCTCACACCGCCCCTCATGTCGGCACCCGGCGAAATCATGATCATATTGCTTCCCATCTCGGCGATGTTGGCCTTGATGCTTGCCTTGCTGCCCTGTCCGATAGCGAGCATGGTGATGACGGCAGCAATACCTATAATGATACCCAAAGCCGTGAGAAACGACCGCATCTTGTTGGCTGCGATCGCCCTGATGGCTATCTTGAATAGATTCTGATAATTCATCGCATTTTAAATCATTAATATTGAAAAATTACTCATCCGTATTCGCCGGCAGGGCAGCGAGCCCCTCGGCGGCAGACAGGATGTGCGGATTGTACTCGTCGCTGATGATGTGACCGTCGCGCAACTCGATGTTACGGCTCGAATAGTTGGCAATATCGGGGTTGTGGGTCACGAAGATGATGGTACGTCCCTCTGCGTAGAGCTTCTGGAAGAGCACGAGAATCTCGAAACTTGTACGTGTGTCGAGGTTGCCCGTTGCCTCATCGGCAAGGATGACGGCGGGGTTGTTGACCAGGGCGCGGGCTATGGCCACACGCTGCATCTGTCCACCCGACATCTGGTTGCTCTTGTGATAGAGACGTTCGCCCAGTCCTACGGCCTTCAGCGCCTCTATCGCCCTCTGCTTGCGCTCCTCGGCTGTTACCGAGGGGTTGTACATCAGGGGCAGTTCCACATTCTCCACGCTCGTGGTCTTGGGCAGGAGGTTATAGTTCTGAAAGATAAAACCTATTTTGCGGTTGCGCAGCACGGCACGCTCCGAACGCGACATGGTGCGTACCGACACGCCGTCGAGGTAGTATTCGCCACTCGATGGGGTGTCGAGACAACCCAACTGGTTGAGCAGGGTAGACTTGCCCGATCCCGACTTACCCATGATGGTGACAAACTCGCCCTCGTAGATCTTGAAGCTCACGCCCTTGAGGGCATGAACCGTCTCGTCGCCTACGAGGAAGTTGCGCCTTACGTTGTCGAGTTCAATCACGACCTTCTTCTGGTCTTGGCTGGCTTTGTTTTCTATGTTTTCTGACATGATGATTGTACTTTTATTGAACTTTCGCTGGGTTCAGAATAAACTTTCGCTGGGTTGAGAAGTGACAGCAAGCCCTTACTTCTTCTTTCCCCTTGGACGCGGTCCGCCTATCAGTCCCTGGCTTTGCTGCTGGTCGTCGCTGTCATCCTCGGGTGTGTTCACCACGATTTCGGTCACAATCTGCTGACCGGCCTTCAGTCCCTTTATTATCTCTGTATGCATTCCGTCGGTCTGACCGATGCTCACTGGGTGAGCGGTAAGGGTTTTGCCGTCGAGGGTCCACACCTTGTTCTTGCCCTTGCAGTCAACTATCTTCATGTCTTTGCCTACGGTTTCCTTGGTAGGTGTGAAGCGCAGCGCCTTGTTGGCTACAGCCAGCACGCCAGTGCGTTCCTGCGTGTAGATGGTGACATTGGCGGTGAGTCCCGGTTTCAGTTTCAGATCGGCATTCTGTGCGCTGATCACCACCTCGTAGGTTACCACGTTGTTGGTTGTCGTGGCCTGCAGACGAACCTGCTTCACCGTACCCTCGAAGGTGTCGTCGGGATAAGCGTCGACGGTGAAGGTAACGCGGTCGCCCTCCTTCACAGCGCCTATGTCAGCCTCGTCCACGTCGGCTACTACCTGCATGTTGGTCAGGTCTTTGGCGATAGTGAAGAGCTCAGGAGTGTTGAAACTGGCAGCTACGGTCTGACCTTCCTCCACACTCTTCGAGATAACGGTTCCGTCGATAGGCGAGGTGATGGTGGCGTAGCCTAAGTTGGTCTGCGCACGTTGCACCTGTTCCTTGGCTGTGGCCACCTGCTCCTTGGCCTGTCGATAGGTGAGGAGGGCGTTCTCATAGTCGTCGGCGCTGACGAGTCCTTTCTGGTAGAGGGTCTGATAGCGCTTCATGTTGGCGTTCTGGTAGTTGAGCTGACTCTGGGCGCTTGCCATGTTGGCCTTGGCGGTGTTGAGCTCGCTCAGCAGGTTGGTCTTGTCAAGTTCGGCGATGACCTGGCCCTTCTTCACCTGGCTATTGTAGTCGACGTAGAGTTTGTTGACAATACCAGATACCTGTGTACCCACGGTGACACTTGTCACCGCCTCGATGGTACCAGTGGCAGTCACGCTGTTCTGCAGGGTCTGCAGACTCACCTTCTCCTGTTTGAAGTTGATTTCTTCCTTTTCCTTTTCGCCTGAGAGTGCCCAGGCTGCCACGGCTATAATTACCACGACTGTCATGGCAATCCAAACTTTGCTTATCTTCAGCTTTTTCATATTGAATGTTTTATTTTTTTACCTTTTTACTTTTTTACCTTTACAAGATTCTTCCTTGCTGATAGAACTTCAGCATGTCGAGGTTGAGGATAGCGAGGTATTTTGCCTGCAACTCGTTCTGCTGGGCACGCAACAGGTTGTCCTTGCCCGTGCGAAGTTCCACGATGTTCTTCAGACCTAAGCGGAACTGCTCGCTCAGCAGGTTGTAGCTTTCCTGTGCGCTCTCGCGGCTCACTTTGGCAGCCTGGTATTGGCTCTGGTTGGTGTTGGCCTGCAGCCAGTAGTTCTCGATGGTGGAGTAGAGTTGTGTCTGCTCGTTCTTCATGTCAAGCAGAATCTGTTGTTGCTGGATGCAAGCCTTGTTGACAGCTGTCTTTGTCTGTCGGTTGTCGAAGAGCGGAATGCTCACGCTGAAGCCACCGCCCACATTGAAGTTGTTCTTTATCTGTGAACCCCAACTGTTTGTATTCATGGAAGTTGTACTCGTAGACAAGCCTGCATTCAAACCGATGGTTGGCAGTTTGCCAGCCTTGGCTATCTTCACGTTCAGGTCGTTCTGTGCCAACTGGTTCTGATAGACCTTCATCTCGGGTCGACGGTCGAGAGCAGCCGTGTAAACACTTTGCAGGGCAGGAATCTCAGCCAGCGCCATCGCCTCGGTCGTGTTGGGCATCACCACGTCGAAAGCCTCTTCGTCGGTTATCTGCAACAGTTCCTTGAGTTGTCGCTTGTAGTTTCTCACATTGTTCTTTGCCTCCACAATGTTGTATTCATCCTGTGCTCTCTGAGCGGTGAGCTGAGCCAAGTCGGCTTTCGACATCTTGCCGATCTTCACCATCTCCTTGCCACGGTTCTCGTTCTCCAAGCTCGACTGATAGCTCTCCTGGTTTACGTTGATGGCCTCGGTGGAGTAGAGTATCTGGACGTAGAGCTGGGCTATCTGCTCCTGCAGTTTGGCAGCCTGTGTGGCAGAATCGAGTTGTGCAGCCTCGCCCGCCAGTTTGTTGAGCTTCACCTGCGCCTGTCGCTTGCCGCCGTCGTAAAGGGTGTAGTAGCCCATCACGCTGTACGTGCCGTTGTAGTACACCTTGTCGATGGAAGCCTTGGAGTATCCGTCACCAGAGATGCCGTTGGCCACCCATGGCGTGTAGTTGACATTCTGGTTGGTAGAAGCGCTGAGCGATGGCAACAAGGCTGCCTTCGACTGCAGATAGTCTTCGTGGGCACTCTGTGCCTGCAGACGTGTTTTCTGCAACGAGATGTTGTTGGCCAGGGCGTAGTCGATGCAGTCTTTCAGACTCCATTGACGTGCCTCTGCCGAGAAGGGCATTGAGGCTATCATCAAGCCTACGATTGCCTTTGTGATTGTTTTTACTTTTCTCATCCTTAATATATATATTATTTATTGATATCTATTGAACTTTCGCAAGTTCAGAAGTTATAGAAGTTAAAAAAGTTATCACTCCCTTCGGTCGTTAGAAGTTAAAGCCAATAGCCTTGATGTATAATGTTTAGAGCTTAATCTTAAGTCCACTGAAGCATTTGTCTTAACTCCTTAACTTCTTAACTCCTTAACTCCTGAGATTTCTTGTCCCCTCGCAACTTACACTAAAAAAGATGACAATTCGGGTAAATGGTTTATTATGCTTGAAAGTTTTTAACAAAAATAAACAAGAAACCTTGGCGGGTTCATATTTTTTATTTACCTTTGCAACCGCAATTGGTTCGCAACTATCTTCGTTCCGCTCAGGCAATAGGAGGTGTTGCGATGAAAAGGGAATCAGGTGAGAAGCCTGAGCAGTCCCGCTGCTGTATGCGTCTTATTGGGCAAGCATGATGGTCACTGACATTTTTTCGGGAAGACCGCTTGAACGAGTTTGACGACGCGAGCCAGAAGACCTGCCGTTGCCATAGAGAGACAATGTGTGTGCTCACTGTATGTATCAATCAGCATACTATAAGTATTTACACTTTCTGTCTATGATTCTATCCCGCCTCGTGGGTTAGGCTTTGGGATGGAGAACCATTAAGTTTTTTAGGATAAGATGAAGAAAATCTGCAAAGGATTATTGTGCCTCTGTGTGATGCCTTGTCATGCGCAGAATGTAGGTACGATTCATCGCGACACGCTCTCGCTCGACGAGGTGGTGTGTGTGGGCGAGCGCCCTCATTACCTTACACCCAGTCAGACCCTCCAGGGTGAGATGCTGCAGAACCTGTCTACCACCTCCGTGGCCGATGCCCTGAAGTATTTCTCGGGCGTGCAGATCAAAGACTATGGTGGACTGGGCGGACTGAAGACCGTCAACGTGCGGTCGCTCGGATCGCAGCATGTGGGCGTGTATCTCGACGGCATTCGTATCACCAACGCACAGAACGGACAGGTGGATTTGGGCAAGTATTCTTTGTCCAACATGGAGTCTGTGTCGCTATACAACGCCAACAGGAACGAGCGTCTGCAGTCGGCTTCCGAGTACGCCTCGGCTGCTACGGTCTATATGCAGACCCGTCGTCCCGACCGCACTATGCTGACGGGCGAGTACGGACTGGGATCGTTTGGACTGCAGAAAGCCAAGCTCTATTTCGCCTTGAAGAACTGGCTCTTTGTAGATGGCGAATATCAGCACAGCGACGGCGACTATAAGTTCCGGTTCCAGTCGGCTTCGGAAGACACGATAGGGCGCCGTCACAATTCCGACATCACCTTCTACCGGCTTGAGGCAGCAGGCTTTTATCGGGGACTGTCGGTCCATACCTATTATTATAACTCCGAAAGGGGCTTGCCAGGTCCTGTCGTCAGACGACTCTCCGACCAATGGGACTCCACCGACCGGCAATGGGATCAGAACTTCTTCGCACAGGCTTCGTACAAGAAACTGTGGAGTCGTTTCGGTCTGAAGGCCAACATGAAGTATGCGTTCGACTATCTGCATTATCTGCAGGACCCATCGACCAATGCTGCCGCTATGTACTGCAACAATCACTACACCCAACAGGACTTATACTGCTCTGTGGCTGGTTCTTACAACAGTACCTATCTCTCGCTGACAGCGAGTACAGACCTGCGATGGTCCGACCTCGACTGCGATGTCTATCGCTTCAACTACGTTTATCGCATCGACTCCAAGTCGCTCCTCTCGCTCATCGGTTCGTACAAGGGATGGGAGGCCAATGTGGCGCTGCTCTTCACCCATGTGCAGGATCATACCGTGGCACAGGCTGACGCCATGCAGAAGCTTACACCCATGTTCCTGCTCTCGTATAAAAAGGGCGGTTGGATCCTCAGGGCTTTCCACAAGCGCATCTTCCGTGTGCCCACGCTCAACGACTTGTACTACACGCTGGTGGGCAACACCCAGCTGCAGCCAGAATACACCTCGCAATGGGATGCGGGAGTCGACTATCGCGGCAAACATCTGCACCTGGCCCTTGACGCCTATTACAACGAGATAAGCGACAAGATTGTGGCCATCCCGATGAAATGCCAGTTCAGATGGTCGATGGTCAACTTTGGCAAGGTGAAGTCGTATGGCGTGTCGCTCTCAGGCGGCTACAACCAGGAGTGGGGCAGGTTCTCGCTCTCTGCCAACGCCAACTACACGTGCCAGATAGACCGCGACTACACCATGCCCGACGATCCGGAATACAAGAACTACATTCCCTATTCGCCCATGCATTCGGGATCAGCCATCGTCGATTTGGGGTATCGGTCGTACAGCCTCTGCACCTCGTTTCTCTATACAGGAGAACGCTTTGCCCTGATTTCCAACAATTCAGACGACCTCCTGGGCGACTGGTACACAGTGGACGTGAAGCTGAACAAACGTTTCCACTTGGGCAAATACGTACTGCAGGCCACCTTGGAGTGTAACAACCTTACCGACTCGCATCACGAGGTGGTGAAGCGTTACCCCATGCCTGGAAGAAACTACAAGATGACCCTGAAATTTGAAATGTAGAGTTTTTTTAGGAGTTAAGGAGTTAAGAAGTTAAGGAGTTAAGACAATACTAAATATGAACATTCGTAAACACATCATAGGCCTCTACGCCATCGCCATCGTCTTGTCAATGATGCTTGCAGGATGTCGCATGGAAGTGAACGACGAGGTGGCAGTCAGTCATCCCACGGCTTCCGACGACCGCCTGCTCGTGCTCTGCGAGGGATTGTGGGGAATGGACAACTCCACCATCTCGCTCATCGATCATGGTGTGCTTACCAACAAATGGTTCCGACAGCAGAATCCACAGCAACGCTTGGGCGATACAGGCAACGACCTGCTGATGGTGAACGACACGCTCATCGCCATCTCCGTCAACTGGTCGAACATCATCCAGTACATCCGTCCCGACGGAACCGCCATAGCTGCCACAGAGGATATTCCCAACAACCGCAAGTTGGCTACCGATGGCGAATACCTCTACTGCACATCGTATGCCAACGACGGCTATGTGGCGAAGATAGACCTGCGTACGAAGAAGATTGTCGATACCTGTCCCGTAGGTTACGAGCCCGAGGGAATAGCCTGTTACCGCGGCCGCCTCTTTGTGGCGAATACAGGAGGCTATTCTTCGCAAGCAAGCCACGACTACGAGTCGACCATCTCGGTCATCGATGCGCAGACGATGAAGGAGTTGAAGCGTATCGACACGGGCTGCATCAACCTCTTCGGCAATATGTCGCAGGAAGGACAGTTTCTTTGCATCAACTCCGTGGGCGACTACTATGAGGTTCCGGGACGCTGCGTTGTGCTCAACATGCAGAGTGAAGAGTTCCGCGTGTTCGATTTCCCTGTGACCTACAATTGCAGCTACGGCGGAAAGTTCTACGCCATAGGCTCTGCCTTCTCTTACCTCACAAACACCTACGAGTTCTCGGTTCACACCATCCAGTTGCCCTCACTTCGCGTGGAGGAAGGACTTGGGGAATATGACGCAGCCATGCCCACCATCAAGCAGATGCAGTCGCCCTACGGCATTTACATCTCGCCCCGCTCGGGACATCTCTATGTGTCGGATTCACGCGGTTACGCCACCAACGGCTACGTCTACGAGTTTGACCGCGACGGCTCCCTGCTCAACAAGTACAGCCTCAAGGGCATCAATCCTGCCCACTTCTTGGCGTTGCCGTGATGCACAGGGGAAGTTGAGTCAGAGAAATTGTGGAAAGAATAAGTAATGAATAAGATCATACAACACAATATTTATTAATTTTTTAAGTTTAACAAAAAGAAAATGAAGAAGTATTTCTATTTGCTGGCGCTCGTATGCGCTACTGGTTTTTTGGCATCATGTAGTGAAGATGATGGTCCTGAGGAGCCCAATTACGAAACTGTAGATTTCGAGGGGGATTACTGGAACGCTCTGATTGACTCAAAACAGACTATGGGCAAGTTGCTCTATGGTGAATCAGGAATGGGATATGAAGAGGACAATGGCGTGTACGAGTGGACCGACGCAACTACAAAGTTGCACTCCAAACTCAACGAGTCTTACGGTTCATGGGCTTACTGGAATGGCGGAGTTGCAGTATCCAACTACACCTGCAATATTGCTGACGGAGGCCCCAACACACAGCTCTCTTTGCCTACAGGCATGGCAGCTCATTCAGGCAATAACTTTGTTGTAGCCTATGGTTATAATGATGGTGGTTGGGACTCTTGTCCTGTCATCGACTTCAAGGACGGCGTGGCACGCAAAATCAAGGGACTTTGGGTTACTAACAACTCTTATTTCCTCAACTCGCTTAGCAATGGAGATAGCTACAACTCGGCAGCCACAGACGCCACCTTCATCGACGTAACCTTCGAGGGTTTCGATGCAGCAGGCATCTCTCAGGGCAAGGTGAAATGTCGCCTGCAGGACGGCAAGACCTCACTTACCGACTGGAAGTATGTAGACCTCAGTTCGTTAGGAGCTGTCAACAGTTTGAAGGTGAACTACGAGTTCTCTGACGACCAGAAGAACAGCCATGGTTTTACTGCTCCTGCCTATGTCGCTATCGACGACGTGCAGATTTATAAGTAGACAAATTTAAGTTTCGCAAGTTTTTCCCCACACGCCCTGAAGCTTTTGGGCCTTCAGACCGTACTTAAAACACTTGCAAAATTTGAGTTAACAAACAATAAAACATGTACAAAACTCCTACGAGAAAAAAGATTTTATCCCTCTGCCTGCTGACTCTGTCGCAGGCAGGATGGGCGCAGACACAAACTGTGCAGGTGCTGGAGTTTCATCCGGCACCCGGACAGTTTGTAAACGTTTTGCCTGAGGCTAATGCCAATTCCACCCAGGACGACGTGAACAGGCGATGTGAGGACCTGCTGAATGATGAAGGCAATGTTATCAGTTTAGGAGCCTATGGCGGCTATATCACCATGAAGTTCGACCATCCGATAGAGAACAAGCATGGCTCGGATTTTCTGATCAAGGGCAACGGAATGTATGCAATCGACGACCCCAAATATGGTAAGGAGACCATCGGAGGTTCCATTGAGCCGGGAATCGTCTACGTGGGAGTGGGCGACAATCTCGAAACAGCCAAATGGTATGAGTTGGCAGGCTCGGAATACTATACCAACGAGATTCACGACTTCGAGATCACTTACTTTAAGCCAACCACAGAAGCCTGTGAACATCAGCTATTTGGATCTGTCTGCGACAACTATATCAAGTGGGATTGTACATGGACCGACGCCAAGGGAGAGCGACGCGACTCCACTGGCTACCACATGAAGAATCAATTTCATCTTCAGACCTACTGGCCCCAATGGGAGGACAAGGACCAGCTCACCTTCAAGGGAGGCTGTCTGCCCAATAATGCTGTGATGTACGACCCCAAGTACTGGGTGCAATACCGCTACGCAAAGGACGCCTATGGCTATGCCGATGCCTGTCCTGCCAAAGACTTGCTCTACTCCTCGTTCGATATTAACTGGGCTGTCGACGAGAAAGGCGACCCCGTGGCCCTCGACCATATCGACTACATACGGGTGATGACGGGCATCTTCCAGTATTGCGGATGGTTAGGAGAGACCTCTACAGAGGTCAGTTCCGTGGTAGACCTTCATCTCGTGGACGGCTACGACGACAATCCCTACATCATCACGCCTCGCAAACGTCCTTCTACAGGCATCCAGCTCCCCACGGTTTCTGATCACCAGATGCGCGGCGATGCTGCCTACTATACTCTTACAGGACAAAGAGTGGAACGTGTGGAACGCGGCAAAATCTACATCCACAAGGGCAAGAAAGTGGTATTCTGATTTTTCAAGTAGTTGTTGATTAACTGAAGTTTCGCAAGTTTTGCCCCACACGCCCTGAAAGGGCAGAAGCTCTTAGCCCAGGGCATCGCCCTGGGTACAATGACAATCAGCAAGGCGCCCTGTAAGGGCAAAAGCTTTGTATATTGTCCGGTATTTTAAAGCTTTTGCCCTTACAGGGCGACAGGTTTGCTGCCGTAATTACCCAGGGCGATGCCCTGGGCTAAGAGCTTCTGCCCCTTCAGGGCGTGCTGCTTCTGGAACTTCTGGGCCTTCAGTCCGTACTTGAACCATATGTGAAACTTGAGTTTGATTAACTTCATGAACTTCCATTATAAAAAAAATCATGACAATTACAAAAAGGTATTATCAACATTATAATATGCTGGCGCTCTGTGTGCTGGTATGGCTCTCTGGCTTTATGCTGTTGTTCAACTCGTGCGGAAACCGAACTGCTACAGCTCTGGATTCGGGCGACACCATCCAGCTCGTCTATGCCAAGTACTTACAACTCATTCGCCACAAGGGTTATACTGAGGCTGTGGTGCTCAATCCCTGGAAACAGGGTGGGGAACTTCATCGCTATCTACTCGTTCCCAAGGGATCAGAAGGCGACGAGGTGGCTAAGAAACTGGCCGACCAGAAGACAGCAATTACAGGAACAACACCCTGCGACATTCTGCGCACACCCCTGACGAAGAGCATCATCACCACTTCAGCCCATTGTCAGCTGCTCTATGAGCTGGGCCGTCAGCAAGCCATCGCGGGTGTCTGCGACCTCGAGTACATCCTTATTCCCGATGTTCAGAGGCGTACTTCACACAAGTCTCGTCCCTACATATCCAACTGCGGTTCCAGCATGCAGCCAGATATCGAGCGCATCATGTCGCTCCGTCCCGATGCCCTGCTTCTCTCGCCCTTCGAGAACAGCGGCGGTTACGGCAAACTCTCGGCCTTGCAAATACCTATCATCGAGTGTGCCGACTACATGGAGACCTCGCCCTTGGGCCGTTCTGAGTGGATTAAGTTTTACGGCTTGCTCTACGGCTCCGAAAAGGCTACCAGTCTTTTTAGCGGTATCGAGAAATCTTATCTCCAACTGAAAGCCTTTGCAGCCCAATTGCCCTTAGGCTATTCCATCCTTACCGAGCGCAAGACGGGAAGTGTGTGGTATGTTTCTGGCGGACGCAGCACCATAGGCACCTTGCTGCAGGATGCTCATGCCCGTTATCTCTTTGCCGACGACACCCATAGCGGCAGTCTTCCCATGAGTCCTGAGCAGATTTTGGCAAAGGCTGACAAGGTGGATGTCTGGGCGACAAAGTATTGGGGTGACCATCCTCTCTCGCGTGCCGAGTTGCTGCAGGAATATCCCGGCTACAGCCAGCTGAAGGCGATGAAGACGGGGCGAGTCTTTCAGGCAAGCACCAGTTCGCAGCCTTATTTCGAGCAGACCAGTTTTCATCCCGAGCGCCTGCTTCGTGAGTTTATCATCCTCTCGCATCCCGAGACCACCCGTTCGTTGGGAGCATTGAGGTATTATTTGCGACTATAGACATAAGTAGTCAACAGTAAGATGACTAAAAAAATAAGTAAGTCAACGTGAATTATAAATAAGGCATAACTGAGTCTACTCGTATTGCCAATAATATTTAGAGTGGTCAACTAAAATCGTTAAACCACATTGAAATCTCCGTTCAAAGGCTTTGAACGGACATTCAAAGGCTCTGAACGGACATTCAAAGACTCTGAACGGACATTCAAAGCCTTTGAATAGAACTTTTATAGGCTAAACAGAACTTTTATATAGTATAAGAGAAAGATTTCACCAGTATTAAGCGACCTTTTCTTTGGGTTATAAGGCAGAAAACACAAATATAACATTAGTAACATAAAACTCTAATTTAGCGTTATTATGCAAAGTATAATCACGTACAACGTAGTTTAATGCAATTTAAATATTTCCGAAAAATTACTCGGTTAAAAAAAGTCTTTATATCTTTGCACCTGGAATACAAAATGAGGCAAATAATTGCAGTTTACTTTCGTTAGTATAAATGTTTGACCACATTTACGAAAAAGTATCTTTGATTAAAAAGTAGTATTATGAGAAAGTTTTTCTTTACAATAGTTGTGTGTCTCTCAACAATGTCCCAGATGATGGCGCAAAACATTTCAGGAAAGATTGTAGATGCCAAGGGAGAGCCTTTGGCCTTTGCAAATGTAGTGCTACTAAACCGTCAAGATTCAACATTCGTCAATGGGGCTGTGAGTGGAGAGAATGGGTGTTTTTCTATTGAATCCTCTTGCAGCGGTGGAATCCTCAAGGTAACTTCTGTAGGCTATAAGACAATCTTCAAGGACTGCAAAGGTGAGAATGTGGGAGTTATCAAGATGGAACAAGACAGCAAGATACTCGATGAAGTAGTGATAAAATCATCTTTGCCAAAGACCGTTTTGAAAAATGGGGGAATGATGACTACTATTGTTGGTTCTGTCCTTGAAAAGGCTGGAACAATGGAGCATCTGCTCGACCGCATACCTAACGTATCTGCACAAAATGGCAATATCAAGGTGTTTGGACGTGGCGAGCCTATAATATATATCAATGGACGACAGATGAGAGACAGAAGCGAACTCGACCGTTTGAGTTCGGACAACATCAGGTCGGTTGAAGTAATATCCAACCCAGGTGCTCGTTATGCTGCAAGCACTAAGGCTGTTATACGTATCACCACAAAGAAGATACAAGGCGATGGATTCGGATTTGACGCTACAACAGAAGGTTCGTACGACGAGAAAAAGAATATTGGAGGATATGGCAGGCTGAATATGTATTACCGTAAGAACGGATTGGAGCTTGGCGCTTACGCCTATGGCGCAAAACAATCATCGCCAGACGAGAAAGACTTGCAGCAAATGACATATCTCGACAAGATATGGAATCAGCAGGATAAAACACGTTGGAAGAACAAAACCGAGACTTTTAGTTCTCGCTTGAATGTCAGTTATCAGTTTGACGACAACAATTCGTTGGGAGCGAACTTTAGTTTCTTACGCAATCCAAAGCTGATAACAGACGGAAAGACGGAAGGCACTGTACTGAGAGATGAAGTATTGACGGAGACTAACACTTCTATTAGATCGAAGTTTGGACAGAATAGCAACTTGTCAAGCAATATATATTATGTAGGCAAGGTAGGGAAATTGGGTATTGACTTCAATACCGACTGGTTTTGGTCTAAAGGAAACAATAAAAACAATATAGATGAGCATTATCAGGAGGTAAACTCTGAAATACAAAACCAACTTGTAAACAGTACCACTTCAAAGTACAACCGCCTGATAGCTTCCAAAATGGTTCTCTCTTATCCACTTTTGGGTGGTGACTTGTCTGTAGGTGGCGAGTATTCGTTCACCAATCGTAACACCAACTACGCCATCATACCAAACACTCTTTCCGACAATGTAAGAGACCGCATAAAGGAAGGCATGTCTTCTGCGTTCGTTATCTATAGTCGTGACTTTGGCAAGCTGAACATGGAAGCTGGATTGCGATACGAGAATGTTGATTTCAAATATTATGACGATGGTAAGTATATGGCGGAGCAAAGCAAGACTTACGGCAATTGGTTTCCATCTCTCAGCCTTTCTATGCCAATCGGCAATGTTCAGATGCAGCTGAGCTATGCAGCCGACATCGATCGTCCTAACTACTGGGTATTAAGAAGCGGTGTGCAATATAGCAATCATTATACATACGAAACCGGTAATCCGTTTCTTGTCTCAGAGATTTCAAGAGATATAAGTTACGACCTCGCCTATAAATGGTTGACTTTCAACCTGACTTATGAACATGTATCCGATCCGATATATCAGACAGTTGAGATGTATAAGGACAATGCCACCATCGGATTGATGAGGATGATAAATGGCAAATCTTACAACAATGTGTCTTCTGTACTCACCTTGCAGCCTGCCTTTGGCATCTGGCATCCTATGCTTTCAGCTATGGTTGAGAAGCAATGGTTCAAGTTGGAGACAAGGGATGGACATTATCTTAACAAACCTGTAGCTGAGCTAAAGCTCAACAACACCTTCGATACGAAATGGGCGATGTTCTCCGTTATGATGGCTTACATCACAAAGGGATATGAAGAGAACCATTATATCTACAAACCGCTGTTCAACACCGATGTGTCAATATACAAAAGCTTTCTGAAGGACTGCCTGACTTTCCAGCTTTATGTCAACGACGTGTTTGGTACGAACGACAGTCACATCATAGGTAAATACGGCAAACTGAAGGAAACCATCTTCGATGAGTTCTCAACAAGTAAAATCTCATTGACAGTCCGCTATAAGTTCAATGTTACTCGAAGCAAGTATAAGGGTACAGGAGCAGGTCAAAGCCAGAAGGATAGAATGTAATTCTACGATGTTCTTTAAAATGAGAAAAATAACAATTATACATCAACATGACTCCATGCAATGCAGGTGTTTGTGCAATTGCCATAAAATTCTCATCGTAATTCATTGGATATTTAGAAAATTATCGAATCTTTGTCCTCGAATTAAGGCGTTCTTTGCATATTGCAAAATACAGAAACGAGCAGTAGTCCGCTCGTTTCCATATTGTTACCTATATAATATAGGCAAACGCCCAACTTCTTGATTTTCAATCAAAGTCCAATTTAGAGCGATTTACACTATCTAACTATCAGTTCTATAAGGATCTTGATTATATTCTCATTTTACGCCTTGTTGGTCAATGGCGCAGCCTGGGCATAGACTCTTGCGCCAAGCTCCTTGTCGAGCATGTATAGACCATAGCCGTTGTCCTTGATCATGCGAAGGTTGTCGATGATGTTCTGGGCGTTCTCTTCTTCCTCCACCTGCTCATCTACAAACCACTTGAGCATGCTCTGTGTGGCATAGTCATTCTCCTGGGTAGTGAGAGCGAAGAGGTTGTTGATGAGGGAGGTAACCTTCTGCTCGTGTGCCAAGGTTGACTCGAAGACATCCAATGGATTCTCCCATGTGGTAGGAACGGCATCTATAGCCTTCAATTCCACGTGACCGCCACGCTGGATGATGTAATTGAACATAATCTTGGCATGGTCTTGCTCCTCCTGAAACTGAACCTGGAACCAGTTACCCATACCAGGGTTGCCGTTGGCATGGCAATATGCCGCCATAGACAAATATAGGTAAGCTGACCACATCTCTGCATTAATCTGGGCGTTGAGCGCCTCTTCTACTTTCTTATTAAGCATGGTTTTCTAAATTTAAAGGGTTAGACTTTTTGTTTGTACTATATATGAAGAATGGCAATTCTTTGCCTTTTCTTACAAGCACATCGCAAAGTTACGGCTTTTATTTGAACTGACAAAAAGTATTAGGAAAATTTTATTCCTGGAAGATTCAATTTCAGAAAGTATGGTTACTCAACTTTCGCGTGTACGAAAGTTGAGTTAATTATCTGTAATAAAACAATACCATAGAGTTGTAATCAAATAAAATCTTGTACTTTTGCGGACGAATATTCAGAATAGATTATGAATAAAGAAAAAGACGATTTCTTCCTCCATTCCAATGAGGTGAACCATATCAACAGAGAAGATTACGAGAAGATTGAATTATTGGTGAATGCGACAAAGGCCTTTGCCCGCAGCACCTACCAGTGTGTCTATATCATCGACTATTTTCATCAGGACTTCATCTATGCGTCAGACAACCTCGCTTATCTCTGCGGATTGGAACCCGAGCAATTG
>ULPU01038214.1_pt1 | contig 21967 bp, 14 predicted proteins | sample 1953821 | NCBI WGS metagenome assembly ULPU01 (sample SAMEA4835637, study PRJEB28245) | human gut metagenome | biome: gut microbiome; material: fecal sample | place: Denmark | collected 2008
AGAAGCAGGACATTCCAAGAAATAACTATTGTGAAAAAATCCGACAGGATCAGTAGGAAAAGTGTTGAATTATAATGGATAAATGATGAGCGAATGATAATCATTTTCCCCCTATCCGATATTGACAAGACAATAATCTTTCAGCATGATTGAGACAGCGAGTATCACGGAAAGGATTATTTTATGAATGAGACACAGATAAAAAGCAGTATGAAGGATAACAGACGAAAAGCAATTATCAATGCTGCGTTTCAAATTTTTGTAGAGAAGAAAATTGAGCCGGTCAGTATGGGAGAGATTGCAGAGGCGGCAGGAGTAGGACGTGCGACATTATTCCGCTATTATCCGAATAAGCTGGAGTTAGTGATCGCGGTGTGTGCTGCCAAATGGAAAGAGTATCTGGATGCACTGGATGCGAAACGTCCGCTTACATCGATAGGAGATATTCCGGCAATTGATAGGTTTACTTTCACGCTGGACAGTTATATCGAAATGTACCAGCATCACAAGGAGTTATTGCAGTATAATGACAATTTCAACCATTATGTTACCCATGAGGGAGTAGAGGAGAAACAGCTTGAGGAGTTTCATGCATCCCTTTATTCGGTCGATACGAGACTGGAATGGATGTATGAGAAGGCAAAGGAGGATCACACATTTCGTACGGATATTCCGAAGGAGGAATTTTTCCGTGTGACAGTGCATACAATGATGACGGCCTGTACGTACTGTGCCAGCGGATTTATCTGGGGATCAGAGGACAACAAGGACTATACCTCGGAGTTACTCAGGATCAAGGAAATGATCTTAAATTATGCGAAAATCTCTGAATGACAGAATCTTCTAAACGAAGAATTTCGAGAGTACATCGCAGGGAAAGGGAGGAAGATATGAAACAAAAACAAAGAATAAGGCGGATATTTGCCGGAGCCATGGCAGCTCTTATGATGCTGTCGGCGGTGGATGAGAGCGGCTGGGGCGTGATGAATGCGAAGGCGGAGGGGACTACGGTGGGAACCACTCCCCAATATTTGACGATAGGCTCAACAAAAATTATTGATAATGGGAAATTTCAAAATAATGAAGTCTCTGGTAATGATACGATATATCAGGGAACCAATTGGTATTATGACAGCACGAAGAATCAACTTGTACTGGAAAATGCGTCTATTTCTGGACATATTACAAGTATGAATGGTGATCTTTCGATTATCTTATCCGGAACAAATACTATGAAATCAGAAATGTTGATTCAAAGTATTTTAACAGAAAGCGGAATTGTGCCTACATTAGAAATAAATGGTAACAATCATAATGGAAGTCTAAGTTGCGGAACAATCAGTGTAGGTGACGATGGCTTAAATAGTAATTTAAATATTATAGGAGCAACGCTGGAGACTTCCGAAATTGATTGCAGCGGTAGCGTAACGATTGAAAATAGTCATGTGGTAGCCAATGATGATTCTTCAACGGTAATCAGTGGTGACAAGATCAAAATAGTAGACAGTTATGTTGAAGCGAAAGCAACAACAGAACGATACGAATGTAAGGTGATTAGGTCAAATCAACCAATTAATGTATCAGGAAGCCAGATTGTGGTTAGTCGTGCTTTAGCTTGTCCAGACCCTGTACTAAGCGATTGTAGCTTCAGTAACTCTGTTATCACAAAGCAATGGAAAGATGCTGATACCAAAGAGACTGTAACGAAAACATATGTATATGGTAAAGCCACTTTAAAAGAAGATTTAACGATTGCAAGTGGAGAAAGCATTGAATTTGAGAGTGGTGCGAGTATTACTAATCCGGAGAAACTCACTTTGGAAGAAGGTGCGAGCCTTTTGGTAAATGGAAAAGAGCATACACATAACAAAGACGGTGATATTACATACACTTGTAAAGATGACAATGAACATATAAAAAACGTGGCATGCAAGGACTGTCCGATCGGATATGTGACGAAAGAAACGGAAACTCACAGCATCGGCGAGAACGGTTTCTGTGCCTGTAATGAGGTATACCAGCCGGCAGAGCTCACCACAGACAAGTATGATATGGATGGGAATGGTAGCAAGGATGAGGTTTACGAGATCCGTAATGCAGGTCAGCTTTACTGGTTTGCAGGACTTGTAAATGGTACACTTTCGGGCGTGACACAGAATACATCAGCAAATGCAGTCCTGACAGCGGATATTGTTGTGAATAAAAACGTTCTGAAGTCAGATGGAACAGTAAATGAGGGAACATTCAAGGAATGGACACCGATTGGAAATTCTTATAATGGTTCATACACTGGTATATTTGAAGGGCAAAACCACACAATCAGTGGATTGTATTTTAAGCAAGAGAATACAGAAGAGGTAGGCTTCTTTGGTTATAACAGAGGTAAGATTTCAAATGTAGGAATTTTGGATTCTTATTTCTGTGGTTTTAGCCAGGTTGGAGGCGTGTGTGGATATAATAGTTCAACAATTACCAATTGTTATAATAAAGGCGTGGTTGATGGAACAGCAGATCGTGCCAGTTCTTTTGGAGGTGTGTGTGGATGCAATTTAGGAATCCTTACAAACTGCTATAACACAGGGATTGTCAAAGGTCAATTATTTGTAGGAGGAGTGAGCGGAAATAATGGCAAAATGATTACAAACTGCTATAACACAGGGATTGTCAAAGGCCATGAATGGGTAGGAGGAGTGAGCGGAGAAAATAGCGGAACAATTATAAACTGTAATAACGAAGGCAAAGTCAGTGGAACAGAATATTATGTAGGAGGAGTGAGCGGAGAAAATAAAAAAACAATTACAAACTGCTATAACACAGGGATTGTCAGTGGTCAATCATATGTAGGAGGAGTGAACGGATATAATATAAACGGGACCATCATAAACTGTAATGCCACAGGCGAGGTCAATGGAACAGGCTCATATGTTGGTGGTGTGATTGGAATGAATTTAAATAAAGGAACCATCACAAACTGTTATTATGACAGCACCATTTATACAGGAGCTGCGATAGGCGATGATAAGGGAACAACCGAAAAAGCCGAAGGTAAAACGACAGATGAGTTTAAGACCGGTGAGGTTGCGTATCTCTTACAGGAATCACAAACAGATACAGAAATAATCTGGGGACAGACCATCGGAACAGACAATTATCCGACCTTAGGTGGAGCTAAAGTTTACAAGAACGCTATTTATAACGGATGTGAGGGCAAACCGGGAGAGCCAGTGTCCTATGAATATTCCAATACAGAGAAGAGTACCTATGGTGACCATCCGGATGCGGACAATGATGGAAAATGTGATGATTGTGGTGCGATCATTGACGGCATCGGCGCCAAGCTTGCCGGTTATTCCTTAAGTCTTACCGGTAATATCGGCGTCAACTTCTACATGGAGTTGTCAGATCAGATTATTGCAGATAAGGATGCGTATATGCAGTTTACCCTTCCAAATGGAACTGTTACGAAAGTACTGGTTTCCGAGGCACAGACGAATACCACGATCAATGCAGAGAAAACATATTACAAATTCCCATGTGAGGTAGCATCCTATGAGATGACACAGGATATCAAAGCGCAGATGTTTGATGGAAATGGAAAGTGCGGCAAAGAATATACCTATACCGTCAGAGACTATGCGCAATATTTAATTGATCATGTTGATTTGTATCAGGATGCCTATCCCTTTGCTGTGGCTATGCTGAATTATGGTGCCTGCTCACAGAAGTATTTTAATAAGGCGGTGGATGAGCTGGCAAATAAGTATTTAAATGATAATGAGTTGGAAATACAGGATCGATTTGATGGTTATATTAATGGTTTTGTTGCAAATAAGGCTGAAAATAAAGTGCTTGGACAATTTGCCGGACTTAGTATGGTGTTAAAATCGGAAACTACATTGAATATCTTCTATGAACCAAAGGAAGGAATCGATGTGTCAAAGCTGAATTTTATCGTAGACGGAAAAGAGATCACACCGGTGAAACGAGGTCAGTATTATATTCTGTCTCTGGAAAACATCAAGGCAAATGAGTTAGGAAATTCAAAAAAGTTTACTGTAACTGATGGTACGAACACATTGAGTGGAGATTACTGTGCGATGATGTACTGTTATCAGGTATTACAAGCTCAGGAGGGGACTTATGAGGATGCTCTGGTGACACTGGTGAAAGCATTTTCCAATTATGCATATACCGCGCGGTCTATATGCCAATCCAATTAGTAAGTGAACGATCAAGGTAACCGAATAGCAAGAGTACATGGACATGAACACAGAATTCATACAAAAATGAAAGGAGTATCAGATTATGAAAGAGAGATACGAAACACCGGAGATGGAGATTGTAGAGTTTGAAACAGAGGATATTATTACAACAAGTGGTATAGATAATCCGGAGTTGCCATTTGTGCCGGTTTCAGGAAAATGATGAAAGGAATAAGGAAGTGGTCTGATCTGGTGGATATGTAATATTAGAAAGGGAGGAAGATATGAAACAAAGAAAACGAGGAGCAAGACGGATACTTGCCGGAGCCATGGCGGCTCTTATGGTGCTGTCGGCGGTGGATGTGAGCGGCTGGGGCGTGATGAATGCGAAGGCGGAGGAGACTACAACGGGAAAAGTTCCACAAATCTTGTCTATAATGGATGAGAGCCAGCAATTTATTATTATGAACGGGAAACTTCAGGATGATAAAGTTTCCGGTAATGCGAATACGTTATACGAGGGAACAAATTGGCATTATGATAGTGAGAAGAATCAGCTTGTACTCCAAAATGCGTCTGTTCAAGATATTACTGTTGAAGGTGGTGATCTTACCGTTTTGTTATCCGGGGAAAATACCTTGAGTGGAGAGATTAAGTTTAATGTAGATGGTGGAAGTAATACACTGGAAATAAACGGTGGCAGTGATAATGGAAGTCTGATTGGAAATGGTGAGATTACTGTTGGAGTTAACTCTGAACAGACAAACAATCTGAAGATTACGGGAGCAACAACAGAAACTGTCGATATCGAATGTAATGGTGATTTGATAATAGAGAAAAGTCATATTGTTGCCTGCGTTGATAAATTTCAATCAGTACTTTCGGGTAATACAGTAAGTATAACGGATAGTTATGTTAAAGCTAAGAGTACCGAGGATATGGCGAGTTCAATTTCATCAAAGAATGGAATTACTATATCAGGCAGTCAGATTCTGGCGGAAACTGGTAAAGCATTTGGAGAAAATGATGTAATACAAAATGTTGATAGTAGCAACTCTGTCATCACAAAGCAATGGAAAGACTATGAGACGGGTGTTGATGTAACGAAAACATATGTATATGGTAAAGCCACCTTAAAAGAAGATTTAACGATTGCAAGTGAAGAAAGCATTGAATTTGAGAGTGGTGCGAGCATTACCAATCCGGAGAAACTCACTTTGGAAGATGGTGCGAGCCTTTCGGTAAATGGAGTAGAGCATACACATAACAAAGACGGTGATGTTACATACACTTGGAAAGATGACAATGAACATATAAAAAATGTGGCATGCAAAGACTGTCCGATCGGATATGTGACGAAGGAAACAGAAACTCACAGCATCGGCGAGAACGGTTTCTGTGCATGTGATAATGTATACCAGCCGGCAAATCTCACCAAAGACAAGTATGATATGAATGGGGACGATAGCAAGGATGCGGTTTACGAGATCAGTAATGCAGGTCAGCTTTACTGGTTTGCCGGACTTGTAAATGGAACACTTTCGGGCGTGACGCAGAATAAATCAGCCAATGCAGTCCTGACAAAAGATATTGTTGTGAATAAAAATGTTCTGAAGTCGGATGGAACAGTGAATGACGGGACATTTAAGGAATGGGCACCGATTGGGACGGGTGAAACAAGCCCTAACGTATACACTGGTACATTTGACGGACGAAACTACACCATCAGTGGATTGTATTTCAATCAAGAGAATAGTTATGATATAGGATTGTTCGGTCGTAACAATGGTAAGATTGCCAATGCAGGTATTTTGGATTCTTATTTCTATGGTACCAGCAAGGTAGGAGGCGTGTGTGGAAATAATTATACTGGAACTATCACAAACTGTTATAATACCGGCAGCGTCAGTGGTTTAGGAACTCTAGGAGGCGTGAGCGGATATAATGATACCGGAAGCATCACAAACTGTTATAATACCGGAAACGTCAGTGGTAGTAGCGGTTTTGTAGGAGGCGTGAGCGGATATAATAGTAAAGGAACTATCATCAACAGTTATAATGCCGGCAGCGTCAGTGGCTTAGAATATGTAGGAGGCGTGAGCGGAATTAATTATACCGGAAGCGTGAGCGGAATTAATTATACCGGAAGCATCACAGACTGCTATAATATCGGTAGCGTCAGTGGTAGCGAAGGTTATGTGGGAGGTGTGAACGGATATAATGACGGAGGAATCATCACAAATAGTTATAATGCCGGTGGCGTCAGTGGTATAGAACGTTATGTAGGAGGCGTGAACGGATATAATGACGGAGGAACCATCACAAACTGTTATAATACCGGTAGTAGTGTTAGTGGTAGTGGATATGTGGGAGGCGTGAACGGACGGAATAAAGGAACTATCACAAACTGTTATAATACCAGTAGTGTCAGTGGTAAAGAACGTTATGTAGGAGGTGTGATCGGACGTAATGAATCCAATGCAACCATCACAAACTGTTATTATGACAGCACCATTTATACAGGAGCTGCGATAGGCAATGATATGGGAACAACCGAAAAAGTCGAAGGCAAAACGACAGATGAGTTTAAGACCGGTGAGGTTGCGTATCTCTTACAGCTTGACCAGTCCGATGAAGTCTGGGGACAGACCATCGGAAAAGACACTTATCCGACTTTAGGTGGATCTAAAGTTTACAAGAATGCTACCTATAAAGGATGTGAGGGCAAACCTGGAGATGCCGTATCTTATGCGTATTCGAATACAAAGAAGAATACCTATGGTGACCATCCGGATGCGGATAATGATGGGAAATGTGATGACTGTGGTGCGATTATAGATGGCATCGGTGCGAAGCTTGCTGGGTATTCCTTAAGTCTTACCGGTAATATCGGCGTCAATTTCTACATGGAGTTGTCGAATGACATTGTAAATGATGAATCCGCATATATGAATTTTACCTTGCCCAATGGCACGACATCAAAGGTATATGTAAGTGGAACGCATGAAGACGGTTCGACCGCCACAACCGATACAACGATAAAGAATGGTGTGACGTATTACGTCTTTACCTGTGAAGTGGCTGCCAAAGAAATGACTTCAGATATCAAGGCACAGATGATTGGTAACAATGGTGAAAAGACGGGAAAAGTGTATACATACACGGTAAAAGAATATGCAGATTATATCCTGTCACATACGACTGCAGAGGGAAGTAACTATGGCAGTGCAACTGTTCAGCTTGTAAAAGGCATGTTGAATTATGGTGGTGCGGCACAGAAATATTTTGGATATAAGACAGATCAGCTTGCGTCAGATGGCTTGGCTCTGACAGAACCAGTGTTTGATGATACAAGCATTATAAATTTTATAAAAAATGAGGCAAATAAAGCTGTTATTACAAACCATAGTGATCCAGATAAAGTTACGTTTAAATCTGCGTATTTATCCTTGAATTCTACGACAGATCTATGTGTTTCTGTGCAGTTTGCGGAAGATGTGACAGTGCAGGAAGATATGTTTGCAATTTGGCTTGGTAGCACTGAAATATCAAAGGATCAGTACGAGATAACAAAAGTCAATGAAGGGAACTGTTATAAGATCACATTGCATGGAATAAAAGCAAGTCAGTTGCAGAAGCAGTATGAATTTGAAGTGCATTTGTCTGATGCAGAATCTGCAGTACTAACATATGGCGCAACCAGTTATGCGTACACGGTCATGAGCAGTGCATGTGATAATATCAATAATATTGAATCGCTCAGAGAAGTTGTCAAGGCACTTTATGCATATGGCAGCTGTGCACAAGGATATGAATACTACAAAAACAAGAATTAAAGGGAGGTAAACAAGCATGAAAGAAAGATACGAAACACCGGAGATGGAGATTGTAGAATTTGAAACAGAGGATATTATTACGACCAGTGGTGATGACAATGCGCTCCCACCAATGGGCATTGATATTCCATAAAAGGATTATGTTGTAGAATAATGCACTTAAAATGTCAGGCAGACTTGACTGTCTGGCATTTTTTGCATAAGAAACGGAATGTTACGGAAACGGGAGATGCCTTGAACAGCCTTGTTTTTCTTGTGGTTACAGGCGTTGTATGGTAAGCTTACTATAATAGTGTTTATGGCTAAAATGAGCAGAGGTGTAAAGATGAAAAATAAGAGAAATAAGAGAAAGATCCTATTGGCATCCGGAATTGGAATTGTCATTATGGCAATCGCTATTGTAGTGGCGATTGCTGTAAGCCGTCCGGGTACTATGAAGAATAGCCGTCAGGCTACATCAGGGCAGACTACATCAACCACGCAGAGTGATAGTGGTACGCATGGAAAAAAGGCATCACGGGAGCAGGCAGAGTCCAAAGGGAAAAAGAATGATTCGAAATCGCCGGACCCAAAGAATACAACCGGTGCAGACAGCAAAGCGAAAGCAGATAAAAAGCCCTCACATTCGGAAAATCAGGTGCCATCGGATTCTAAAGCGGATACAACAAAACAGGAGGATCAGCCGGAGAATCCAGATCGCGATCAAAGCAATGATGGCAATGGTAAAGATTCCGCTACAGGGTCAGATCAGACAACGAATAACAATAAGAAACCGGAAAATCAGAAAGATGGTGGATCAGACAAATCAGATTCCGGCAAAAAAAGTTCGGATACGATAGAGCTTCCATTTGTTCCGGCTGAATAGGAGGCTGCTTTCGAAAATGAAGTGAAGAAGGATTGGAGGGTATCGGTGAAAGAAAAAAGTACACTTACATGGCTTAGAAAAGTGACAAAGAAATACCGTTCCTTTGTTGTGCTGTTGGCCATATTTGAAATTATCGTGAGTGGACTTGGGGTCTGTTATGCCCTTGTAATGAAGCAGATGGTTGACCGTGCTGTAGCAAAGGACAGCCATGGTTTTGTGATGGGAATGATAGGGTTTGGACTTCTTGTTTTAAGCCAACTTGCGATCCGCATCATAACGAGACAGATTTCGGAATATACCAGAAGCAGCATGGAAAATACCTTGAAGCAGGAGATGTTTTATTCCCTGCTGACAAAGGATTATGGAAGCGTTAGTTTGAAGCATTCAGAGGAGTGGATGAACCGCCTTACATCAGACACTGTTGTTTGTGCGGACGGCATGACGGACATTTTGCCGGGATTTTTGGGGATGCTGATACGGCTGGTGGGTTCTATGGTGCTTATTCTATATTTACAGCCGGGACTGGCAGTGATCATGATCCCCGGTGGAATACTCTTTTTGGTGATTACGGTCGTACTTCGAAAACCGCTCAAGAGATTTCACAAGGCTGTTCAGGAAAAAGACGGGAAAGTCCGAATGTATCTACAAGAGCGGATCAGCAGCATGCTTGTGGTCCGTGTCTTTGGAGCAGAAAATATAGCGGTGGAACAGGCGGCAGATACGATGGAGCTTCATAAAATCTCCCGTATGAGAAAAGCGTGGATCTCTAACATTTGTAATAGCGGATTCAGCCTTGTGATCAATGGAATGTATCTTTTGGGAATTGGATTTTGCGGCTATGGCATTATCCATGGAAATGTGACTTTTGGTACGCTGACCGCTATGATCCAGTTGATCGGGCAGCTCCAGTCACCTCTTGCCGGCCTGGGGGGATATGTGCCAAGGTATTATACCATGATCGCCAGTGCTGAGCGGCTGATGGAAGTGGAGCAATATGAAGATATAGAGGAGTCAGGGCGTCGCAGTATCGAAGAGATCCGGAAGCTATATGCGGAACAGATCCGGGAGATTACTTTTCACCAGGTTTCTTTCCGTTATCCGGGGAAAGCGGATACAGGCAGTTCAACGGTGCGGGAAGGTGATGTTGTAGCGGCAAATGGAGCAGATACTGATATTGCCGAACATAAAAGAGATGTATTACAGAATGTTTCTTTCTCGATAAAGAAGAGTGATTTTGTGGCGGTTACCGGAACTTCCGGCTGTGGCAAATCTACCATGTTAAAGCTCTTGATGGGAATTTACTGTCCACAGACAGGAACGATATCGGTGATCTTGAACAATGGTACAAGTATTGCCATAGAGAATATGAACAGACTATTTGCTTATGTACCGCAGGGAAATTTTTTGATGGGAGGCAGCATCCGGGATGTGATCACCTTTGGGAAGTCAAAGGTGGATGGGACTGCAGACTGCCCGAAAACGGATAGTGTCGACAGGAATCATGCTGACAGAAATGATATGGATCCTGACGAGAAACTAAAGAGGGCGGTTCATCTTGCCTGTGCAGATTTTGTCTATGACCTGCCGATGCAGCTTGACACGATCCTTGGAGAAAAGGGAGCGGGACTCTCAGAAGGGCAGATGCAGCGGATCGCCATTGCAAGAGCACTATATGCGGATCGTCCGGTATTGATATTGGATGAATCCACCAGTGCGCTGGATCAGCAGACGGAACGAAAGCTGCTTGATAATCTGAAGCAGCTTACGGATAAGACGGTGTTGTTTGTATCCCATAGGTTGCCTGCGTTGGAGATCTGCAGCAAACGGCTTCATTTTGAAGAGGGAATTACGCTAGATCATTCCTTTCGTCCGTAGATTTCACGGTATTGACGCAGAGTGTATCCGGTGTGTTTTTTGAATTGGGTTCCCAAGTGGCTTTGCGATGAAAATCCCAGATAAGTTGCGATCTCAATATAGGAATAATCGGAATAAATCAGTAGATTTTTGGCACGGTTGATCTTCTCCTGAAGAATGTAACCGGATATACTGATCCCTTCGCATTCCTTGAATAGCTGGGAGAGGTAGTTGGGGTTACAGTCTGCTTCAGCAGCCAAATCTTCCAGTGTGATCCGGTCATGTAAATGAGAAAAGATAAAATCCTTGCATTTATTAATGCGGGGATTTTTCTGTTTTTTCAAAATGCCTTTCTGCTTCTCTTTGATCTCATGAACCATTTCAGCATATTGGAATTCTGCTTTGTGGGCAAGGGGAGCGACAAGGGCAAGATCCTTGCACTCTTCAATCTGTTGGATGTAGGAATCGCTCAGAGAAAAGGAAATTTCCGGAGAGAGGCCTCCGCGGATCGCAGCACGGCTTGCGAGAGTGACCAGAACAATACCGAGATTTTTGAGATTGCGCAAGGGATCTTTTGCAAGAGTGCCGATCGTTCCGTCATAATCCTCTTGCAGGCTTTTTTCTAATTGGATCAGATCACCGTTTTCGATGCTGCCAAATTCCCGCATCTCCTGATCGTAGGGATTATGATGGACATTATTTTCATGGTTTTCAAATAGTATATCGTTAAAGTGTTTTTGTACTTTTCCCGTATGGTCATGATTGAGGCAGTTAGTCTCTATGATCTGCTCGGTTGATGATTCTACTCCGGTGATCATATGGTTCAGAAACAATATATCTTCCAGGTAGTCATCCGGATTGACCTGTGGAACGTATTTTTCAATTTCTTCTTCTAATATTAGTTCGTTGTAGTCGCAGTTCAGATAAACAGGAGAGGCAAAACTGACAGGACCGACAATATAAATAGCATTGTGGCCTGTAACGATGCCGTAAATATCTTTTTGTCGGATGGATCTTAGACAAGGAATTCCCTGTGGCAGTGATTCCAGTAAAAAGTCCAGAAAATCCTTGTCTTTGATATAGGTATCCTGAAAAGCAAGGACTTTGCAGCAGGAAAAAGTAATTTCCCCGTCGATGGTTAATTTATATGCATGAGTGTGCATTTTTTTGGAAAGATATTGAAGTAAAATGGTATCTTGCATCAGGGGTTCCTCCTATTCTGTCATGTTATAGATGAAGTATATCATATTATCTGATAATTATGTTAAAGATCTAACATTTTTAATATAAATGAGCCCGTTTCCATCATAAAATGTAGTCACAAGTTAAGAAACAACCGAAACGGAATACCTAAAAAGAAAGGTAGGGTGAACATTTATGAAAGTGAAGGGTGTTAATTTAGGAAACTGGCTTGTTCTGGAAAAGTGGATGAATCCGGCATTGTTTGAAGGAACCACGGCAGAGGATGAGTATTGGCTTCCAAGACAGTTGTCAAAAGAGGTGTATGAGGCAAGGATCAAGATCCATCGCAGTGAGTACATTACGGAGCGTGATTTTGTAACGATCAAATCATGGGGATTGGATGCGGTTCGTATTCCGGTACCATATTTTATTTTTGGAGACAGAGAGCCGTTTATTGGATGCATTGAGGATCTGGACAAGGCATTCAACTGGGCTGAAAAATATGGATTGAAGATACTGATCGATCTGCATACTGCACCGGAGGGACAGAACGGATCTGATAATGGTGGAATCTGCGGCGTGTGTAAATGGGCACAGAATCCGGAAGAGGTGGAATTTGTTCATACCGTATTGGAACGACTGGCACAAAGATACGGACACAGAGAAGGACTCTGGGGAATTGAGCTGATCAATGAACCGGCACTGCAGGGAGCATGGGAGCTTCTCAATATCCAGAAAAGATATCCACCGGTAGACGAGGAGATGGCGAAAGGAAGCGCTCCGATCACCGTGGAATTCATCCGAAAGTTTTATCTGGATGCGTATGACCGCATTGAAAAATATTTGTCAGAGGATAAATACATCGTTATTCACGACGGATTCGAACTTACTATCTGGAAAGATTTTATGCGGGAAGAAAAGTATAAAAATGTCGTTCTGGATACCCATCAATATTTGATGATGGCAGAAATGATGGGATGTGAGCAGACAGTAGAAGGATACGAAAAATATGTGAAAGAGCACTTCATGAAGGAGATCGAGGAAATGCAGCAGTATTTCCCGGTTATCTGCGGTGAGTGGTGTCTGTTTAATTCTCTTGCCTGTGGTTGGGATACTAAGGGAGGACAGACTGTTCTTAACGGACTGGAAGGTGCTTCTGTAGAGACATATACTCCGGAGCAGAAAAAGGAAATCTATCAGGCGGTTGCAAAAATGCAGAAAGAGGCCTGGGATAAGGGATCTGGATATTTTTACTGGAGTTATAAGTTGCTTACAGATACAGTCAACACAGATGGCTGGGTCGGCTGGGACAGCTGGGATCTGGGACGTTGTGTTGATTTTGGATGGTTTCCGTTAGACAAATAAATTACAAAATAGGAGGTAACAAGTATGAATGATAATAAGATGAATCCAAATGCAAGACTTTCCTTTTTAGAGCGTTTTGCTTATGGTATAGGAGATTATGCAGGAAATTTAGTATATTCTGCAATTAGTGCATTTTTGTTGGTATATTACACGAATGTTGTGGGAGCCAGTGCAGCAGCAGCCGCTTCGATCATTGCAATTTCAAAAATATTTGATGGTATTTCAGATCTGGTAATGGGATATATTATTGATCATACCCATAGTAAATGGGGAAAAGCCCGTCCATGGATCGCCAGATTATGTATTCCGCTGGCTGTGTGTACGGTTCTGATGTTTACCGTTCCGGCATCATTTGTTGGCAAGACACAGTTAGCTTATATGTTCCTGACATATAACTTAGTATCCACGATCTTTTATACAGGAATCAATGTTCCGTATGCTACACTTAACGGATTGATGACAACCAACCAGTATGAGAGAGGTCTTCTTGGCAACTTCCGTAACCTTTTGGCAACGGCAGGTACGATGACGATCAACACGGTCGTATTAAAGATGACAGCAGCTTTTGGTGGTGGAGATGTTTATTCCCAGAAGGGTTGGACGCTGACATTTATCGTTTTAATGATCGTATTTGTAATCCTGAATATGTTCACATTCTTTATGTGTAAAGAACGTGTCGTAGAGAGTGGTTCCGATCAGAAAGAAACAAAGGAGAATCGGATTTCTTTCTTCAAGGGGATCAAGGGATTATTTGTAAATAAGTACTGGGTACTGCTTGTAATCGCAATCTTTGCAATGTACTTTATGATGTCCTGTTTCTTCGGATCAGCTGTATATTTTGCACAATATAATGTTGGAAATGCCGGGAAATATGCAATTATTTCAAATTGTCTGTCTATGGCACAGATTGCGTTTCTGTTTGTGACACCGTTTATCATGAAAAAGGTTTCCAAGAAAAATCTGTTTATGTGTGGAATGGCTGTTTCCGGAATCGGATTCCTTCTTTCCGGTTTTACAACAAATGTAACACTTACTTGTGTGTTATCTGTTGTAAAGGGTATGGGATTTGCCTGTGGAGGAGCATCCATGTTTGGTCTTTTGCAGGATGCGATCACTTATGGAGAGTGGTACAACGGTTATGGTACTGCCGGCATGGGCAACGCAGCTTCCTCTTTCTGTATGAAAGTTGGATCCGGTATTGGTACTGCGGCACTGGGCTGGGTTTTAGGCTTCGGTGGATTTGATGCAAAGAATGCAGTACAGTCCGCAAAAGCATTGGCTGCGATCAACTGGTCCTTTGCTTGGATCCCATTTATAATGGTTGTGATCGTCGTAATCTGCATGGTATTCTTTGATCTGGATAAGAAATACGATCAGGTTATCGCAGATCTGGAGCAGGGAAAGCATCGTAACGATCAGTAGTAATTTGTAATCTGACAGAAAGCGTGCATTTGTCAGCAGTTTTCTATTAATAAAAAAGACCTTCCGAGATCATTATGGTTTTGGAAGGTCTGTCTTATATGAATCTATGCGTGATGGAGGAATGTTATGAAAGACTTAGAAAGAAATAATATAATATTTGGCGCAGCATATTATCCGGAGTATATGCCCTACGAACGTTTACAGGAGGATATTGCCATGATGCAGGAGGCAGGTATGAATACTGTCCGTATTGCCGAGTCGACATGGAGCACTTTGGAACCGGTCGAGGGGAAATTCGATTTTTCTTATGTTGACAAAGTTCTTGCAGCGGTAGAAAAAGCCGGGATGTATACAGTGATCGGGACACCTACTTATGCCATTCCTTCCTGGCTGGAAAAGAAATGCCCGGAGGTGATGGTATTTAATGGTTACACAAGAGCAAAATATGGACGGCGCCAGATCATGGATATTGTTCATCCGGTGTTTCGGCAGTGTGCTGAAAATGTGATTTGTAGATTGCTCGAACATACAGCGAAGAATCCGTGTGTTATCGGCTTTCAGATTGATAACGAGACAAAACATTACGGCACTGCTTCTCCTGAGGTACAGGCAATGTTCGTGGAGTATCTTAAAGAGCAGTTTCATACGACAGAGCGGTTAAATGATGTGTTTGGACTGCGTTATTGGAGTAATTCGATCCATGACTGGTCAGATTTTCCGGATATGGCCGGATGTATTCACGGCGGGCTTGCCAGTGAATTTGCCAAATTTCAGAGGAGTCTGGCGGCAGAATATCTGATGTGGCAGTCCGAGATCGTAAAGAAATATAAGAGGCAGGATCAGTTCATTACGCATAATTTTGATTTCGAATGGAAGAAATTTGGAGCCGATATTGCACAGGATGGATATTCTTATGGAGTGCAGCCGGACATAAATCATTATGAAGCGTCTAAGGCAGTAACGATTGCGGGAACGGATATTTACCATCCGACACAAGATGATCTGACCGGAGCAGAAATTGCATTTGGCGGCGATTCTATCCGCACTCTGAAGGATAGCTCCTATTTGGTACTGGAATGCCAGGCACAGGCATTTAAATACTGGACGCCGTATCCGGGGCAGCTGCGACTGCAGGGATACAGTCATCTGGCAAGTGGTGCCGAAGGGATCATGTACTGGAATTGGCACTCCATTCATGATGGATATGAGACATACTGGAAAGGTGTTTTAAGCCATGATCTTGCTGTGAATCCTGCTTATGAAGAAGCCAGAACGTTTGGAAGAGAGATAGCAGGAATCGGAAAGGATGTCCTGTGCATTTCAAGAAAAAGCCCGGTGGCACTGGTAGTAGATAATCAGTCCTTAACCGGTTTCAGGTGGTTTCCAATTGACAAAGATTTAAGCTATAACGATGTGGTACGCCGGATGTATGACTGCCTGTATGAAATGAATATTCCATGTGATGTGATAGATATTCATCAGATGGAAGAACGATTTGATCAGGAGGATAAGCCATATCAGATGATCGTCACTCCGGTGTTATACAGTGTTTCAGATACCTTTGTACAGAAACTAAAGAAGTATGTACAGTCAGGGGGTGTGCTTGTCAGCTCCTTTAAGTCCTTTGTGGCAGATCGTCATTTAAGCGTGTATCCGGATGCGCAGCCTCATGGTATGACCGAGTGCTTTGGTATGAGCTATAACCAGTTTACTGAGCCGGGTCGGATCAAGGTTGCCGGAGAGCAGGTTTTATATTTTGCAGAATTGCTAAAACCGGACAGTGCTCAGGTAATGGAACAATATGAGCATAAATACTGGGGAAAATATGCGGCGATCACAAAGAATTCTTTTGGTCAGGGATATGGATATTATGTCGGTTGCTATGTGACAAAGGACAAACTGAAAGAAATATTGAAGGACGCCATAGTATGTGCCCACATTGATAATTATTTCGAGGATAATATTATGTGGCCGGTGATCGTTCGCAGTGGGATCAATGATAAACATGAGAAAATCCACTATATTCTTCACTACAGCGAAGATGAGAAAGAGATTCCATGTCCTTTTGAAATGGTGGAAGATATTCTTACCGGACAGTGTTATAAAAAGGAGCAGAGTCTGCCGTTGAAAGACTGGGGCGTTATGGTTTTGCGGGAGAAGGAAGGAGGAAAAGAATGAAGCTGACCTATGTAGAAAGTGTTGGAATAAAAAAGCTTGAACAATATGAAAAGACAGTGGAATTTGTTGATGATGACGGTGTGGAGGATCAGGTGATAAATGTTTATCCGCAGGTGAAATACCAGAGCTTTGAAGGATTTGGCGGAGCTATTACGGATGCGGCAGGTTATGTGTTTCAGCAGCTGGATCCGGAGCAGCAAGAAAGACTTCTTACGATGTATTTTCATCCGGACCATATGAATTACCGGAAGGTGAGGATCCATATGGACAGCTGTGATTTTTCAACACATTTGTATTCTGCCATAAGTGATCCGCAGGATCAGGATCTGGAGTCATTTGATTTTTCAGACACAGAGAAATATATTCTTCCGCTTCTTGCTGCCGCGCAGAAGATGGCACAAAAGCCATTAAAGATCATGTTGTCTCCGTGGTCACCTCCTGAGTTTATGAAGACAAATGATTCCCGAAAAAATGGTGGAAGCTTAAAAAAGGAATATTATCCGTTATGGGCAAAATGTATCTGCCGTTATATCACCGAGTTTGAAAAACGCGGCTATGAGGTGGAGCGTATATCAATACAAAATGAACCGAAGGCTGTCCAGCTCTGGGACTCCTGCGTGTATTCTGCGGAGCAGGAAAAAGAATTTCTTACCGATCATTTATACCCGGTGATGAAGCAGGCCGGTCTGGAGCATGTAGAGATCTTTATATGGGATCACAACAAGGAACGTGTTTTTGAAAGAGCCTGCGATCTGATCGATGCGACGACAGATGGCATGATTGCCGGAACGGCATTTCATTGGTACAGTGGAGATCATTTTGAGGCGCTTAATCTGGTACGACAGCAGTTTCCGGATAAAAAGCTTATTTTGTCCGAAAGCTGCCTGGAATACAACAAGTTTGATTCTGCTGCAGAAGCGGTCAATGCCGGTCGACTTGCTCATGATATGATTGGAAATTTGAATCATGGTCTGAATGCATTTTATGACTGGAATATCCTCTTAAATAAAGAGGGGGGACCAAATCATGTGGGAAACTATTGTGATGCACCGTTTTTGTTTGATGAGGACCGCAAGGAATTGCTGCAGAGGATGAGTGCGGATTACTACTGGCATTTTGCGCATTTTATCCAACCGGGTGCAGTGCGTCTTGGCTTTAGCAGATATACCGATGAGATAGATGTCACTGCATGGGAAAATCCGGATGGCCGGATCGTATTGATCCTGTTAAACCGTGGAGATAAAGCAATACCGGCTCATATACGGATTTCCGGAAAAGAAACAGAAATTGTTCTGTCTGCCCACAGTATAGTCAGTGGTGTGATCAGTGGGGAGTAAATGCATTGATCATTATTATGCAGCCGAAATGACTCGTTTTGAGAAGATACCGAGAGTACATTTTTTATGAAATGGAGGAAACAAATATGCTTAGAAATCCAATATTAAAAGGTTTTAATCCGGATCCTTGTATCTGTCGGAAAGGGGAAGATTATTATATTGCCGTATCTACCTTTGAATGGTTTCCGGGGATCCCGATCTATCATTCTCGCGATATGAAAAACTGGGAGCTTTATACTCATGTTCTGACAGATGACAGCAATCCGGATCTAAAAAAACTTCCATCTGCGAAAGGCATTTGGGCACCATGTCTGACTTACTGCGAGGAAGAGGATATGTTTTATGTGATCTATGGTGTGATGAATTCCATGAATGCCCGTTATTTTGACGTGGATAATTTTCTGATCACCGCGAAGGATATTAAGGGACCATGGAGTGAGCCTGTATATTTGCATTCCTCCGGTTTCGACGCATCCATTCTTCACGACGATGATGGGCGAAAATATATTGTATCTTTGGATTGGGAGACAAGAGAAGGCTATGAGAAGCCGGGAGTGATCGCTGTTTCTGAGTATGATCCGGAGAAAAAGGAGATCATTGGATACCCAAAACGGATTTGGAAGGGTGGAACAGACAGGGGCTGTATTGAAGCACCACATCTGACCAAACGAAACGGATATTATTATATTATGTGTGCCGAGGGAGGAACCGGATATAATCATTGCGTAACCATGGGACGTTCCCAAAATGTATGGGGACCTTATGAAGGAGATCCACAGAATCCGATCGTTACGTCTAATCCGATAGAGTCCAATGAAAGACATGATCCGGATCATTTAAAGCCAAAGTATTTCAACCCGGATGTGGTATTGCAGAAGGCTGGTCATGGAAGCTATGTGGAGACACAGCTTGGAGAGGTATATTTGGTACATCTTTGCTCCAGACCATTCCGCCCGGAGCTTCGCTGTACGCTTGGCAGGGAGACTGCCATCCAGAAAATGAAATGGACCGAGGATGGCTGGCTTCGCATGGCAGACGGAAGCAATATAGCTAAGGAATATTGCGAAGAAAGTGAATTGCCGGAATATAAGGTGTCCGAAATACCGGACTTTGATGATTTTGACGGAACGGAGCTTGGCAACTTTTATTATGCACCTCGTCTCATGCCTCAGAGCTTTGCAGATATTCATGCCAGAAAAGGATATGTCCGATTAAGGGGACAGGAGTCAAGAACTTCTCTAAATAAGGTGAGTATTCTGGCAAGGAAACTCACAAGTGTTTATGCAACGATAACGACAAAGATGGAGTTTGTACCGGAGGTACATCAACATTCGGCAGGTCTTATCATTTATTATGATAATATGAATTATATCAATCTGCGGAAATATTACAGCGAAACGCTGGGACAGAGTGCAATTTCCATTATCGCTCTGGAAAATGGAGAGAAGACAGAATTTGTCAATACAAGAAAAGCAGTGGATGATGTACCAATCTATTTTCGATTGGAAATCCGAGGAAAACATTCGCAGTTTTACTGGGGATATGACGGTGAACATTATGAAAAGATCGGCATTCCATTTGATACCACAAAGTTTTCTGACGAGTATTGTAAATATGGAGAGTTTACCGGAACAATGGTGGGCATCACCTGTGCGGATCGTGTGAAACATAAGCATTACGCCGATTTTGATTTCTTGGAATATGTGGCAAAGGAAGACAGCCCGGTGGAGTAGAAATACTTTATATATTTAATGATGGCAGTGATTCAGCGCTTTAATTATGTGCCTTGCCATACGATTAGTCATGGATGATGATCGATTATGGTGTCATCATCCACGACAGCATTTTTTGATGTGATGTCGGATCTGATTAATCGTATGACGGCAAAGCATTGGTAAAAATGATTATGAGATAATCTTATTCTATAGTTATCTTACTTTTTTCAAAGGCCTTGATCAGTATAGTGCCAAGGATCAGACCAACGATTCCTTGAATGGCATTGGCCGGGATGTTGACTGCAGAAGCAATAAAGCCATACATAAACCCCTCAAATACATAATAACCAAGTACCATTATGATCTCAGCTAAGATACCGCTGACAATGCGTGCAGGAAGATTATGACCTAAAGATTTGCGTATCAACTTAAAGGTATAGCAGGCGATCAGAGCCATAAGACCTTTAATAATAAAGGTGGCCGGGGCATAGACAAGATAACCGGATAATAGATCGGCTAATCCGGAACCAAGACCGGCTGCAACAAAACCGTATACCGGAGATAACATCCAGCCACAAAGCAATACGATGCAGTCACCAATATTTAAGTAGCCCTTTAAGGGTGATGGGAATTTGATGATCATTGTTGCAACGCAGGCGAGTGCTGCGAAGAGTGCTGCGGTTACTAATTTCTTTGTTTTCGTTTCCATAATTTTTACTCCTTTGTTTTTATTCATGTGACAGTATACAATAAAATTGACCGAATAACAATATAAAGCAGAGAACTCTGAAATCGAAAGTCAATTGACAAGTACGCATTTCAGGATATAATGTAATAGGATTGTTTGTGTTGGAATGGAGGATATATATATGGACAAGTTGTACATGGTCATATTATTGTTAACAATAATTCCTATACTGATTTGTATAAAATATGCCAGAAAGGTAAAAAGTGATGTGGCAGATTCTATTACCAGATGTTTGTTCTTTGTGACGATCACGATAATTGGCAATATCGTATTTGCTTTTTCGCAGTATCAGCTGGTGGCATATTTTATGGAAAGTGTTTATTTGTTTTTCTTTGATCTGGTGTTGATATACATATTACAGTATTCCCAACAATATACAAGGGTATTTAATGAAGTGTCCGCATTTCGAATCGGATGCTTTATTGTTGCGTATTTGGATGGGATTTCTTTGCTCTTAAATACATTCTTTCACCATGTCTTTACGTTAAAAAAGGTAAGCTATATAGGGATTCAAATGCATTGTATTAGCAGCAAAACTATTTTTTATGATCTGCATTATGTTTTTGTGTATTGTTTGATGTTTTGCGTGATTGCATCTTTTCTTACAAAGATCATGCGTATTTCGAGCTTTTATCGTACGAAATATATTCCGATCTTTGTAGTCCTTTGCGTGATCATGGCATTGAACATAGCGTGCAATGTTTCCGGTTTTCCGTTGGATCTGTCACTTCCATTTTATGTTTTTGCGGCAATTTTGATATGTTATCTGACCCTGTATCGGGCGCCGAGGGAATTGATCGAAAAGACGTTGTCTTTCGTTGTAACTAAAATGAATAATGCGGTAGTTTGTTTTGATATCAATCAAGAGTGTGCCTATGCAAATGACCATTTTCGCAGTATGCTCTCATCTACAAATGATGATTTTTCAAAAATTACACAGCTGATATGCCGTTGGATCAACGAGAATGATTTTCAAGATCAAAATAGTGTGGAGACGAGTAGTCAATGGGTTATTGACGGTGTGACGCATTATTTTGATATTGAATACCGAAAAATATTTGCAAAAAAAGGGGAGTATATCGGATTCTTCTTGAATTTTATAGACACTACGGAAAAACGACTTGCCTTTGAAAAAGAAAAATTTTTGGCAACGCATGATGCTTTGACCGGATTATATAATCAAAGTTATTTTGCAACAAAGGTGTCAGAGGCTTTGCAGCAAACGCCGGATGTGGATTGGCTGCTGCTTTGTTCTAATATTAA
>ULPU01022976.1_pt1 | contig 21654 bp, 20 predicted proteins | sample 1953821 | NCBI WGS metagenome assembly ULPU01 (sample SAMEA4835637, study PRJEB28245) | human gut metagenome | biome: gut microbiome; material: fecal sample | place: Denmark | collected 2008
TTCGATACAACTGAAATCATATTCTGAACAGATTCATCAATACACTCATATATTTCACTAACAGTATCTTTTTTCAACCAACAAACTTCCTTTTCGTTGTTGTACTGATCTTTAAATATCTCCGAAAATGACTCATATATATATTCTTCTTTTTCTGCATCATACTTAAAATCATAAGAAAACTTTCTTCCAGATGCCATAAATGTAACGCCTAACTCGCATACATCACTATCAGTAAATATATTTGGCATCAGTCCATTCTTCTTATTTAAAAGTACATTACTTATTGCCCTAATGCACTTAATTAGACATGTTTTACCAGCATTGTTTGGTCCATATATTCCTACCGTTTTAAGGACATTAAAATTATTCTCTTTGTGAACATTTGCTCCAAATTTTTTATTTCGCATATCTGCTTTCATTGAAAATGTAATATCATCCTCAAATGCGTAACAGTTTTTTGCTCTTACCTCTATAATCATGGCTCATTCCTCCAAGTCACTTTTCCTATTTACTTATCATTATTATATCATAAATCATTTTTTGTGCAACTTTTTTTCACGAAAAATATTTTTTGTGAATTTAACGATATATCATATAGCAAAAAAACAGCCTTTCGATTTTCTGCAAGCACAAAAACGGGAAACCCCATTTTATAAGGTTCCCCAGACTTACGGATACTATTCAAACTCGATCAGACACGATTACTCTGCCAGACCTCCGACCATTTCCGATACATATTCGTAAATCTTTGGTCCTGCCTGTTCTCCGTATTGTGCCACAATGCGAACAATCGCACTGCCGACAATGGCTCCATCTGCAATCTGTGTATACTGATGAACCTGCTCCGGCTTATTAATACCGAAACCTACTGCTGTTGGCACATCTGTCACCTGACGGATCATATCAACGATCTGTCCTACATCGGTCGTGATCGTGTCACGCACACCGGTTACTCCGAGCGAAGATACTACATAGATGAATCCTTCTGCCTCTTTGGCGATCATCTGAATACGCTCCTGTGAGGTCGGTGCGATCAGAGAGATCAACTTCAAGTCATATTTTTCGGTAAATTCCTGCAGTTCGCCTTTTTCTTCAAAAGGCATATCCGGAATGATCAATCCATCGATCCCTACTTCTGCACATCTCTTGCAAAAACGGTCATATCCATATTTGTACAGTGAATTTGCATATGCCATAAACGCTAACGGGATCTGTGTCTTTTTCCGAAGTTTTGCTACCATATCAAAGATCTTATCTGTCGTGCATCCTGCGCTCAACGCGCGAAGATTGGCTTCCTGTATAACCGGGCCCTCTGCGATCGGGTCCGAAAATGGAATTCCGATCTCTACAAGTGCTGCACCCGCTTTTTCCATTTCCAAAATAAACTCCTCGGTCTTGTCCAGACTGGGATCTCCTGCTGTAATAAATCCAATAAATGCTTTTTTGTTATCAAATGCGTTTTGTATTCTATTCATGTAAATCAATCCCCCTATATCTGGCAATTGCTGCTACGTCTTTGTCTCCGCGGCCGGACAGGCAGCAGATAATGATCTGATCTTTGCTCATCGTCGGTGCGATCTTCATCAGGTGTGCTACCGCATGCGAACTCTCGATTGCTGCGATAATGCCCTCTTCTTTGGCAATGTACTCAAAGGCATTCACGGCTTCTTCATCAGTTACCGGAACATATTCCGCTCTTCCAATGTCTTTGAGATATGCATGTTCCGGCCCCACACCCGGATAATCAAGACCGGCTGAGATTGAATACACCGGCGCGATCTGTCCAAATTCATCCTGGCAGAAGTAGGATTTCATACCATGGAAGATTCCCTCGGTTCCGGTTGCCATCGTCGCAGCGGTCCGATCCGTATCAACACCAAGCCCGGCAGCTTCACAACCGATCAAACGTACCGATTCATCACCGATAAATTCATAGAACATACCCATGGAATTACTTCCACCTCCAACGCATGCCATAACGACATCCGGCAGTTTTCCTTCTTTTTCCAATATCTGCGCTCTCGCTTCCTTACTGATCACGCTCTGGAAATCACGCACGATCGTTGGAAACGGATGCGGTCCCATAACCGAGCCAAGCACATACAGGGTATCATCCACACGGCTGACCCACTCTCTCATACATTCATTAACGGCATCCTTAAGCGTCATCGTGCCTCTCTCTACCGGATGCACTTTGGCACCCAACAGTTCCATACGATATACATTCAATGCCTGACGGATCGTATCTTCTTTACCCATAAAGATCTCACAATCCAGATCTAACAATGCTGCCGCCGTTGCTGCTGCCACGCCATGCTGCCCGGCTCCCGTCTCTGCGATAATACGTGTCTTGCCCATCTTCTTAGCAAGCAGCGCCTGGCCGAGCACGTTGTTGATCTTATGAGATCCTGTATGATTCAAATCTTCACGCTTAAAATATATTTTGGCACCGCCCAGATCTCTCGTCATCTTTTCTGCATAATAAAGAAGTGACGGTCTGCCTGCATATTCCCGAAGGAGCGTATCCAGCTCTTCGACAAACTCCGGATCGTTTTTGTAATGCTCATATGCCTCTTCCAAATGGTGAATCTCATTCATCAGCGTCTCGGGAATATACTGCCCGCCATGCTGTCCAAATCTTCCTTTACTCATTGTAATCCTCCTAAATCGTAACTAATTATACGTTTCGTTCACTCGTACCGCCTAAATCGTAACTAATTGTTCGTTTCGTTCACTCGTACTGCCTAAATCGTAACTAATTGTTCGTTTCGTTCACTCGTACCGCCTGCGCAAATGCTTTCATTTTATTAAGGTCTTTGCAGTCCTCTGTCTCCATACAGCTGCTGGCATCAATACCATACGGCGAAGTCATTCTGACCGCCTGCTGCACATTATCCACTGTGAGCCCCCCTGCCAAGAAAAATGGTTTCTCCAGTGCTTTGATCAGCGACCATTCAAACGTGCGTCCATTGCCGCCCGCTGCTTCGCCTTCCTTAGACCACGCATCTAACAACAAATACTCACAGTCTATCTCGGAGATATTCTCCAAATCTGCAGTGGATCCAACTTTCACCGTCTTTATGATCTTTGCCGTTTTGCCAAGCAGCGCAGTGCGTTTTCTAAGTGCTTCAATATACGCCGCATCTTCGCTGCCATGCAGCTGTGCATATTCGATCACCCCTGCCGCCAAAAGCTCTGCAATAAAGTCCACCGGCTGATCGACGAACACTCCTACTGTATGAATGCGTGGATCCAGTTGTTCGACAAGCTCTGCCGCTTCCTCTCGGGTCACCTGCCGTTTACTCGGTGCAAACACAAACCCGGCAAAATCCGGCTGCACTTCATTGGCATAAGCAACATCTTCCGGTCTGCGCAGACCGCATATTTTCAAGTGAATCTTGAGCTGCTGCAATGCCTGAACACGGTCTTTAGCACGCATCAGCGTCTCTCCGATCAGCACACCATCTACCGCGTTGCGCTCCAATTCTTTAATATCCTGTGCCGTCTTGATACCACTTTCTGAAATAAATATAATATCCTTCGGCACCTGTGCGCGAAGCCGCACGCTGTTATGAATATCAACTGTAAAATTGCGAAGATCGCGGTTATTTACTCCGATCACACGTGCCCCCGCCTTGATCGCACGATGAACTTCTTCCTCATCATGCGCTTCCACGATAGATGTCAGCCCTAGCGAATCCGCAACCTCCCGAAAATGTAAGAGTTCTTCATCCGAAAGGATCGCACAGATCAAAAGCACCGCATCGGCACCGATCACCTTAGCCTCATAGATCATATACTCATCAACCGTGAAATCCTTGCGCAGTATCGGAATACTGACGGTTTGACGCACCGCCTTCAAATACTCATTGCTCCCCTGAAAATAATAGGGTTCGGTCAGCACGGAAATCGCTGCTGCACCACCTTCTTCATAATCTGCCGCAATCTCCCGGTACGGAAAATCCTCTGCGATAAGACCCTTGGATGGGGATGCTTTCTTCACCTCACAGATAAAGGATATCCCCTCAGCCTTAAGTGTCTGTTCCATCGGAAATCCGGTATCAGCGTTAAGTGCCTGCGCCTGCTCTTTCATCTGCGCAAGCGTTATTTTCTGTTGATTTTCTGCCACTCTTACTCTTGTCTTAGCAGCAATCTCTTCTAATATATTCACGCAAGTCCTCCTATTTCTGTCCGCTCACGATTTTACACGCAGTATCGTATCTATGCAACTCCTATCGCAACATTTCACGCAAAAAACATTGTCGACAGATTATTTGGCGGTAAGTTTCTGTAACTGCTCTAATGCTGCGCCGCTCTCAAGCACCTCTTTGGCTTTGGCAATGCCTTCTTCAAAGGTAATTCCCTCCGTTGCTGTATAAATCGCTGCACCTGCATTTAACAATACAACATCTGTCTTCGGCCCTTTGGCTCCGCCAAGAATATCACGCACGATCTGTGCATTTTCCTGTGGTTCTCCACCAACGAGATCGCTCTTTTCGCAACGTGTGAAACCAAACTGCTCCGGCGTGATCTCATAAGTTTTGTACTTGCCATCTCGATACTCGCACACTTTCGTCGGTGCACTAAGGGATATCTCATCAATACAATCCGTTCCATAGACAACCATCGTACGTTTCACACCGAGATTGACTAATACATGCGCCAATGGTTCTACCAAGTTCTCATCGTATACACCCATCAACTGCATATTAGCTTTTGCCGGATTTGCAAGCGGTCCCAAAATATTAAACATTGTGCGGATACCGATCTCGCGGCGAACTGCACCAACAAAGCGCATTGCCGGATGATACTTCTGCGCAAATAAGAAACAGAAATTGTTGTCACGAAGAGACTGTAAGCTCTCCTCTGCTTCTCCATCAATCTTTACGCCAAGCGCCTCGAGGCAATCTGCTGTTCCACATTTGCTGGAGGCTGCACGGTTACCATGTTTGGTTGTCTTGATGCCTGCTGCGCTCGTGATCAATGCTGCCAGTGTAGAAATGTTGATCGTGTTGGATCTGTCTCCACCGGTACCAACAATTTCTAACGTATCCATATCATTGTCAAACGGAGCACAATGACTTCTCATAACTTTGGCTGCCTCTGTAATCTCTTCAATTGTCTCACCCTTGATGGCAAGTGCTGTTAGGAATGATGCTTTCTGTGCATCGGTTGCTTCACCTGTCATGATCTCTTCCATTACCTGCTTCATTGTCTCCGGTGTAAGATCCTCACCTGCTACTAATATGCTAATTGCCTCTTTAATCATAATGATCACTCATTCCTTTCTCGTTATTTACAAACTTTGCTGTATTGTTTCCTGTTACTGTTTCAAAAAATTCTTTAACATATCAATTCCTCTGGGTGTCAAGATCGACTCCGGATGAAACTGCAGTCCGTACGTTGGTGCCTCTTTATGTTTCACGCCCATGACTTCTCCATCGTCCGTCGTAGCAATGACCTGCAAGCATTCCGGTATCGTCTCTTTCTGAGCAATCAGCGAATGATATCTTGCGACCTCTGCCGTCTCTCCAATCCCCGCAAAAACCGGACATTCGGTGTCAAGCGCTGCCACCGACATCTTGCCATGCATCAATTTCTTGGCATATGTTATGGTCGCTCCGTACACCTCACAGATTGCCTGATGTCCCAGACATACGCCAAGGATCGGTACTTTGCCGTTAAAATATTTGATAACCTCTTCACAGACACCTGCCTTAGAAGGACGTCCCGGTCCCGGCGACACTATGATGTGTGTCGGTGCTAATTGTTCGATCTGCTCTACCGTCATCTCATCGTTACGGATCACACGGATATCCGGGGCAATCGTTCCAACCAGCTGCACAAGGTTATAAGAAAAACTATCGTAATTATCAATCAATAAAATCATATGGCTCCTCCTTACTGCACTGCCATTATGCTAAGCCCTGTGCTTTATCTACTGCATCCATTACTGCTTTCGCTTTGTTGATGCACTCATGATACTCATTTTCCGGTACACTGTCTGCCACGATACCGGCTCCGGATCTGACAAAGATCTTGTCGTTTTTCTTAAACACGGTACGGATTGCAATACAAGTGTCAAGATTGCCGGTAAAATCAACATAACCAATGGCTCCGCCATAAATGCCACGCTTATTGTTCTCTAATTCATTAATGATCTCCATCGCACGGATCTTTGGTGCGCCCGATAAGGTTCCTGCCGGTAACACTGCATCCACTGCATCTAAGCTGTCTTTGTCATCTCTGATCTCACCCCGCACGGTCGATCCTATATGCATAACATGTGAATATTGCAGCACCGCCATATAATCTTCCACTTCTACGCTGCCATACTTACTTTGCCAAGATCATTTCTGCCAAGATCTACCAGCATATTGTGCTCCGCGCGCTCTTTTTCATCACCAAGCAGCTCTGTTCTAAGTCGCTCATCTTCTGCGGCATCCTTGCCGCGGGGTCTTGTTCCGGCAAGCGGAAATGTATGCAGCACGCCATCTTCCAGTTTCACTAACGTCTCTGGCGAAGCACCCGCCACTTCAATGTCATCGCTGCTAAAATAAAACATATATGGGGATGGATTGATCGTGCGCAGCATACGATACGCATTGAACAAACTTCCCTCATAATCGGCTTCCAAACGATTGGAAAGCACTACCTGAAAAATATCTCCCTCGTAAATATAATGCTTCGCTTTCTCAACCATCGCACAATATTCCTGCTCCGAAAAGAGTGGGCGAAACTCTGATGTGATCTTACCCGGCGTGATCTGTGCCGGTGTGCCATGCTCTATAAGATCCACGATTTCTTCAATTTCTGCGAGACATCTGTCATATTCCTGTTCCAGATTCTCTGTCCTTGCATTGGCGATGATGTATATCTTTTGACGAAGATTATCAAAAGCGATCACCTTGTCAAACAACATAAGGTCGACATCCTTAAACCCTTCCTGATCGTCGGCATCCAAATTAAGCTTTGGTTCGCTGTACTTAACATAATCATAAGAAAAGTATCCGACCAATCCTCCGGTAAAGCTTGGAAGATCTTTTACTTTTGGACTGGTGTATTCTTTCAAGATCTCCTTGATCTTTGCTCCCGGATGAGCTACCGGCTCTTTTGCTCCTTCTTCGCTCCCACTTTCACGTATACACATTTCACCGTTCATACAGGTGATCTCTAATTTCGGATCATATCCCAAAAATGTGTATCTTCCCCATACTTCCTGATTTTCTACGCTTTCTAACATGTAGCAATGTTTGCTCACGCCTTTTAGGATGCGTAACACTTCCATCGGTGTCACGGTATCCGAAAGGATCTCCCGGCTGATCGGCACAACTTTGTAGCCGTCTGCCATCTGTTTTGCCTGTTCCAGTGTTGTCATGAAAACCTCCTTCGTTTCAAGCAAAGAGTTTCTTAATAGCGGAGCATTTTTTGCATATATAAAACAAAAAAAGTCCTTGTTTAGCATATAAATGCTAAACAAGGACGGTTAATCTTTTACCCGCGGTGCCACCTTGTTTCGTGAAACCTCACGCTCTTTGCGAAATACCAACATATTCCCGGCAACTGACGCATGCCTTACGTCATGGAATACTCAGCCAGATCACCAGCTTTTGACCATGCCCTCTGCGGTCCATTTAATGAACAGCTCTCTGCGGTTTCTCATCATCCCCGCTCTCTGTAAGCGCCTCTTTCATTTTTATCTCCGCTTCAACGGTTTATTATTATGAAATTAACAATAGTATACTCCTTTTGTAGGATTTGTCAACTATCTTCTTTTCTGATTGAGAAAATTTCTTTTTCAGAAGATCAAACTCCTTCTTCATCAAAAAATAGAATTACAGATTGTCGTACAGATCCTCTGTGAATGTCAGGCTGCCCCGATAACCTGCATACGTACGGTTAAACACCAAACGTTCATTCATCGGAAAGGCTGCCAGAATAAACTGAATATCCTTTTCCAATGCCACCTCGCGTTCATTGCTGCTGCCGATCAACAGCGTGATCTCTTCTTCCTCTTCCCGCAGTGCCTGATTGATCTCATACTGATCGGATGCAAAGATCACCTTTGGCGGTTTCGCATATTCCAAATCCTCAATCTGTGCCACAATGCGATCCTTATCCTCTTGACGGAACAGTGGTTCTGACACGATGACAAGCACCGGCGTAAAACTAAAATCATTTGCCAGATATCTGGTGATACCCACAGCGTTGTTAGCATCTGCCACAACCGCAAAACGCTTCCAGCTAACCACTCCGACAGACTGCGCTAAATAATCATAAACATATTCTTCTTCCGCAGCGATCACTTTATCCACGATCTCTTGATCCAAGTGCATTGCCTCTGCTACCTGTCTGACAAATTTTGTCGTGTCGGTTGCCCCGACAAATAAGCCCGGAACGCGGATGCTTGGAATACCAAATTTTTGTTCCATCTTTTTGGCCGGGCCCTTAAACAGCCATGGATTGATGATGATGTTTAGTGCTGCACCGGAACATTTGCGGATCGTTTCAATACCCTGATGCTTTGTAAAGAACGTATTTACCTTAAGACCTAGCGCAGATAAAATACGATCGATCTCCTCAAGCGCACCGCTCCAAAACGGATCATGATACGGGATGATCCCGAAAATATTAACCAATTTATCATCTTTCGGCACATCTTCTTCTATCACCTGATTGATCATCGTCGTCCAAACCGTTTCATAGCCGAGATTGCTGTCTCCGACAAAGCCCGGCGTCTCGATCGGATATACGGAATACCCCTTATCTTGAAATTCTTCTGTAACGCTGACAATGTCATCACCGATAATTCCTGCGGTACATCCCGTCAATACGAAATATGCATCCGCATCAATAATATCAATAGCCCCCTGAACAGTTGTGCGCAGTTTTTCAGTACCGCCAAAAACAACTTCTTTTTCCAACATATTGGTAGAAGGCAGTGATACAGATGACACAAAACGAGAAGATTTGTGTCCGGACTGCCCTTGATCTGCTGCTGTAGTCTGCATACAGCAGCCCGGTCCTGAATGATAGATCGGACACACACGGTCGATCGCTCCTAATACAGAATTAATGCCTGCTAAAACACAGCCGCCCTTTGGATTTTCTGTAACCTGTGACATATCTTTTCCTGCCTTTCTTTATTTCTTGATATACTTAAATGCATCCTGCTCATACCACGAATCCTTATATGGTAATTTACTATGTTGTGCTAACTTTACATTAAATCCCGGATTTTGCAGCTGATCTGCAATTTTGTTGCCAAGATAGATCAGACCGTCATATCCCATCGTCGGACGCTTACCGTCCAATACATGTGTAGTCGGAATGCCAAGCTTAGCCGCCCAGTCCGGAACACCAATAAAAGCATCCGGTTTTAATTTATTCACAAGATTGACCTGCTCGAATGGCTGCATATTGGCAATATCAACGACGAAGTCTTTATGAATGCCATTGAGATATTCGATATCTGTCTGTGCATCTTCATCATAGGTTGGTGTCTCTAATCCCACCAATTCCATGCCAAAATCATCGATCAAAGCTGCTGCCGCAAAAGATCGCCCGGTACCGCCACAGATAAATACACGCTTACCTTGCAGTCTGTCACGAAGTTTCTGAACAAGCGGCATGATACGCTCTCGCTCTTTCGCAATGATCTCTTCGACTTCCTCTTCCTTGCCCAGCACTTTTGCAATACCGCGGTACCATTTTTCGGTATTACGTATACCGATCGGCATCACCGTATGCGAATATGGGATCTCATAATCTTCCCATAATGTTTTCATAAATTCATCTGCAAACACTTTACAGATCGAAGTAGATGCCTCGGCTGCCGGAATGCGCTTGATCTTCTCCAGAGAACTATAAAATGGTATGTAATTTACCTCCACGCCAATATTGTGCAGCATACGCTCCATCTCTTTCTGATCAGCATAGCTAACCGTTGTCGGCGCAAACAGATTTACTAATCCTTTTTCTTTCGGCACACTCTCTTTCTTGAGAATATACTTATTGATCGCTAAAAATGCTGCGTCAAAACCGGAAGCACAGATCTTGGACTTAAAGCCCTCACAATGGATCGGCACCAGAACGGTGTCCGGATACTCTTCCTGCAGATCATATGCGATCGCATCGATATCATCTCCAATAATACCGGAGGCACAGGAAGCATAGATAAAGGCAAGCTTCGGATGATAACGTTCCACTGCCTTTTTCACTGCCTCGCGAAGTTTCTGTTCGCCGCCAAACACAACGCTTTTCTGATCCACATTTGATACGATAATGCGTGGATTGCGGATATTTTTAATGCCGCGGTGCGCCTGACCGACACGGAACATATCCACTGCCATGATCGAACAGCCAACACATCCCTGCGGGGAGTGCGAAATAAATACAGAGTCTTCCAAAGACATCAATGCCGCCATACTATTGATCTGCTGGCACTGCAATCCCTGTGCAAACGTTCGGTCTGCTTTTTTCAAACAGCCTTTTCGAAACTGCTCCTCGACTTCTTTTCCCGTCGTTCCTAAATCATTAATTCTGCCCGGTTTACTTTCTCTCACACCGGAATACTGCTTTTTCGCCATAACAATCTTTCATTCCTTTCTCGCAATGTGTCAATGATTTACGATTTGTTGTTATTGATGATCTGATCTGCCAGATCACATATTGATCTGTCCATAGATTTTGCTGACCGATCACATATTGATCCGTCCATAGATTTTGCTGCTAGATCACATATTGATCCGTCCATAGATTTTGCTGCCATTCCACCAAATCTTCCAGAGTCATACCCTCTAACACACCATTGATCGCCTCGTCTAATTTCTGCCAAATGATCAAGCTGACACAGGTTGCCTTATTTTCACAAGGCCAACCATTGGCACCAACACAGTCTGTCGGGGATAGATTTCCCTCCATAGTCCGCAGAATGCGTCCCACAGTATAATTTCTCGGCGGCTCACTCAACATATACCCACCGTGAGAACCGCGAATGCTTTTCACAAGGGCAGCTTTATTGAGCGTCGCCACGATCTGCTCCAGATATTTTTCGGAAATCCCCTGTCTTTTTGCGATTTCCTTGATCTTTACCGGCTGCCCCTTGCTGTAAAGCGCCAGATCGAGCATTAGCTTGATCGCATATCGTCCTTTTGTGGATATTTTCATCTTCGTCACCAAGCCTTTCTTTGTCTTGCTAAATAACACCCTATTTTGTGAAGAGCTTCATCAATAGTGCACTCCACGTCAAACGCAGTTACGGCATGCTTTGCAAGCAGCTTCTGCATATGAAAACCAATCTTGCTGCATACGACAAAGGTACAGTCCGCGACACACTCTACACGGTCATTACTGCCTTCACAGGAATGACCACCGGCATCACAACCGCAATGCTCTGTGTCATTGGCCTGTGATCGCAGATCTGCGTCCTGTCCGTCTTTTAGGACACCTTCATCATGCTGCACTACCGTTCTCTCTTCCAGTTTGCAATATGCATCCTTCGTAATTTCGTATACTTCAAAACGCTCTGCTTCTCCAAAAGGTGTGTCGACGTGCACCCCATCTGAAGTAGCAACTGCAATCAAATATTTTCCCATGCTGTTCCTCCAGCCTTATGATCTGCCAATTTGCGTTGCTGCTTGGTTTCCTGTCCATGCCTTAAAGTCTTCGTCAAACAACAGTTTTCCTGTCTATACCTCAAAACTTTGGTTAAACAACAGTTTTCCTGTCTATACCTCAAAGTCTTCATTAAACAAATTCGTAGACAGATAACGAAGTCCTGTATCCGGCAGGATAACAACAATATTTTTGCCGGCATTTTCCGGTCGTTTGGCTATCTCCGTTGCCGCAAAGATTGCTGCACCGGATGATGTTCCAACCAGAATTCCATCTGTTTTGGCAACTTCGCGTGTCACACGGTACGCATCCGGCGTCTCCACATCATAGCGTTCATCATAAATGTCCATATCCATGATCTCTGGTACCATTTCTCTCGGCACTCCGGCAAATGGGTGCACACCCATAATCTCTTCCGGTGCCGGGTTTTCAGGGCTTGGCAATGAATTTTTACCTGGCTGCAATGCCACTACATACAAGTCCGGATTTTTAGACTTCAGATACTTACCGGTTCCTGAAACGGTTCCGCCGGTACCTACACTTGCCACCAGAATATCAACGTTACCATTGGTATCTTCCCAGATTTCCGGACCGGTCGTTGATTCATGGACTGCCGGATTGGCCGGGTTAGAAAGCTGATCAACGAAAAAGATGCCTTCCTCTTTCGCCAATACTTGATCTCTCAGTGCCGCTACAGCAGCAATAAAATCCCCACCCGTCTTCTCCATTGTTTCCACGATAACCGGTTCTTCCGACAATTTGATAACTTCCGCGCCAAACGCCTTGATCACCTGAAAACGTTCCGCACTAACCTGATCCTGTATGTATACACGGAATTTATATCCTTTGGTTGCTGCGATCGCTGCCAGACCGATTCCGGTATTTCCACTCGTCGTCTCTACCAAAGTATCCCCCGGCTTGATCAAGCCTTTTTTCTCCGCTTCCTCGATCATGTTTAATGCAGTGCGGTCCTTAATGCTCTGATTCGGGTTGAAATACTCCAATTTTACAAGAAGCTTTGCCGAAAGATCATGTTTCTTTTCATAATTTGCCAGCTCCAACAACGGTGTTTTTCCAACTAATTCTGTAATTGATCTATAAATCTTTCCCATGCAATGTCCATCCTTTCTCTATTGCTCTGATCAAATATGATAATCATCCGCAGAATCCATCAAACCAAATTCCAGTAGAATTTCCTCTAAGCGTTCCTGCGTCATCGGCGTTGGAATGTCAAATTTTGTATTATTAATGACAGCTTCTGCTAAATTGCGGTACTCCTGCGCCTGATTGGAATCCGGCTTATATTCGATCACCGTCTTTTTGTTGATCTCAGCTCGCTGTACGATATTGTCACGTGGCACGAAATACAACAACTGCGTTCCCAATTCCTTTGCAAAAGCACGCAAAAGATCCAGCTCACGATCTACATTTCTGCTGTTGCAGATAATACCGCCCAGTCTGACGCCACCGGTACGCGCATAACGTTTGATACCTTTGGCAATGTTGTTAGCTGCATACAGCGCCATCATCTCGCCACTTGCCACAATATATATTTCCTTTGCTTTGCCCTCGCGGATCGGCATTGCAAATCCACCGCAGACAACGTCTCCTAAAACATCATAAAATACATAATCCAGATCATCCGTATAGGCTCCGAGATTTTCCAACATGTTGATCGATGTGATAATACCTCGTCCTGCACAGCCTACACCCGGTTCCGGTCCACCGGACTCAACGCATCGCGTGCCGCCGTAGCCCTCACGCACGATCTTATCTAATTCGACATCTTCTCCCTCATCACGGATCGTATCCAAAACCGTCTTTTGCGCCAGACCGCCCAGTAGTAATCTTGTAGAATCAGCCTTCGGATCACAGCCAACAACCATTACTTTCTTACCGTGTTCTACAAGTCCTGCAGTCAGGTTCTGTGTTGTTGTAGACTTTCCAATTCCACCTTTGCCATAAATTGCAATCTGTCTCAATTCTGCCATTGTCTCCTCCATTCCTATCCTATCCAGGATCCTACCTTGTTGTCATTAATCCTTGTATTTGGTCATATACCACAATGCGATGCAGGGAATCTTCAATCTCCCCCGGCAATTCCATTGCAGCTATTCCATACTCATTCATAACCCGCAGTGCACCCATACCAATACGGCTCACTGCTACATAATCACAGTCCGATAAACGTTTTACATTATCCCGTAATCTTCCCTCATCATGATTACCGGCCTCACAGATCGGTACGAACTCACGCTTTTCCAAAAGTACGGTGTCCTCATTTTCGGACACCTCGTAGATATAAAAATCACGTGCTCTTCCAAAATGACTGTTAACCACAATGCCATCCGAAGATGCCACTGCCACGCGGATCTTCCTATCATTTTGCATCGACATCATCCTTTCCTAACCATGTGAAAATGTTTCCCGCACACGCAGTTTTCTTTGATAAATCTGATCTCCATATTCTGATCTGCCCGGAACTCCAACTGCATCCGCCCGGCAGTGCTGGCAATGTCTAAATACGTCAATATATTGGGAAGCCGTTGTTCTCGCCGCATCAATCTGACTACAGGTCGGTGCTGTCTGATCCGCCAATTCATACTGTGGGATCAACGGTATGATATTATATATTTTTGCGCCGGCCTCTTTTACCGTCTTAGCGATCTTTGCAATATGATCTCCGTTGATGTCCGGCACCAACACCGTATTGACCTTTATGGTAATCCCGGCAGACGCAACTTTTCGTATGCCCGCCAACTGATTTTTAATGAGGATTTCTGCGCCCTCTACACCATCATAACGTTTACCATGATAAATAATGTATTTATTCAGCTTAGCTTCGATCTCCGGATCCACTGCATTAACAGTTACTGTCAGGGAATCAATTCCTATTTCGATCACTTCTTCTGCTTTCTCTTCCAAAAGCAATCCATTGGTGCTCATACATTTAATAAGCTGTGGGAATCGTTCTTTGACACCGCGAAACGTCTTCAGCGCATAGTCAGAGGCTAATGTATCTCCCGGTCCCGCAATACCAGCCACGGTAATCTCCGGACAAAGCCTCAATGCCTTATCCAGGATTTCTAAACTTTCTGTCGGTGTGATCACTTTCGATGTGACACCAGGTCTTTCCTCTACATCGTTTATAACACGATCACAGAAACGACAAGCAATGTTACACCCCGGACTCACCGGCAAATGAATGCGTCCCACATTATTTTTATGCCCCCCAAAGCAGGGATGGGATTGTTGCAGATCATGATATGTATTACTCACGTTGCTCCCCCTTTCCATTGCGCTCTTTGTATTCCTAGTTTTTCGATAGGTTTTATCAATTTATGATATTTGTAATTATATTCACCTTTTCCTATATTGTCAATAGGAATTATCAACAATTTGTTAAAAATTTGTCATTGACATTCTGCATCGTCATATTTCGCAGAATATGTCATGCAACTTTTTTCATTTTCGTGAAGAATTAGGAATAAACATTTCTTATTTTCGTGAATATTCAGAGTAAAACATTTCTCATTTTCGTGAATATTCATACAAAAACTTTTCTTATTTTCGTGAATACAGGTTGTTATTTGTGGAAAACTATATTACAATAAAGCTTATAAAATGGTGATTTAAGCGACTAATGCACTGTAGAAAGGAACCCATCATGTTATTTAAACGAAAATTATACCAAAAGCTTTTAAAATGGAAAGAAATATCGGCCGGTTCATCCGCTCTGTTGATCGAGGGTGCAAGACGAATCGGAAAAAGTACCATTGTAGAAGAATTTGCGAAAGCAGAATATGATGATTATATGTTATTGGACTTTGCACGCGAAAGTACAGACATAAAAGACAACTTTATAAATAATATCAATGACCTTGATACCTTTTTCCGCAATTTATTTCTGCTTAAAGGGCGATCACTCCATGGCAAAAACTGCGTCATTATCTTTGACGAAGTACAGTTGTTTCCATGGGCAAGACAGGCCATAAAATATTTAGTACAGGATGGAAGGTATGAATATATCGAAACCGGCTCTTTGATCTCTATTCATAAAAATGTCCAAAACATTCTGATTCCATCCGAAGAATACAAACTTAAAATGTATCCTATGGATTTCGAAGAATTTTTGTGGGCAACCGATGATACCGTTTCCTATGAAGCAATCAAGGACGCTTTCATAAAACGCAAACCACTCGGTGACAGCATCCATCGACAGCTCATGAACAAATTCCGCACTTATATGGTGGTTGGTGGAATGCCTCAGGCTGTAGATGCCTATATTGCCGGCAAAGATTTCACACAGATTGATTTCGTAAAATGTAATATTTTGAGTTTGTACGAAGAGGATCTATACAAATACGATTCCGAAAACAATCAGCGAGCTTCCATCATTTTTCGTACGATTCCAGAGCAACTGGAAAACAAAAATTCGCATTTTAAATTTTCATTGATTGACAAAAATGCGCGTTATCAGAATTATATCAATGCTGTAAATTTTGTGGCGGAATCCATGATCGGCAATGAATGTATCCATGTTACAAAACCCGAAATCGCCTTGGAACTCTTTGCTGATCGAAGCAATTTTAAGCTTTATATGGGCGATACCGGACTGTTAGTAACGCAGATTATGAAAAGCCAGGATAACGTAGATGAAAATATCTACAAATCTCTGATTTTTGGGAAACTTGGTATCAATCAGGGAATGATCATTGAAAATATGGTAGCACAAATGCTGAAAGCATCTGGACACGACCTATATTTTCATGAATATCGCTATACACCTTCTGATGAGAGTAATGAGAAAAAATACGAGATCGATTTCTTGACCGTTAAGAATAAAAAAATCTGTCCCATCGAGGTGAAGTCTTCCTCCTACACCTCGCACAAATCATTTGATTACTTCGTAAAAAAGTATCAATTGAAAATGCAGGACAGATATATTATTTATACGAAAGATCTTATGCAAAAAGATAACATATTGTATATTCCTATATACATGACAATGCTTGTGTAAGATACCGATTTAATAGGGATCATCTATGAGACGCAGTGCTCGATACAAGCCATTACTGCGCCTCACTCTCCTGCAGTGCCGTCTTAATACGGTCAAGTGCCTCTTGTAACGTTGCACGCGGACATGCTACATTGATGCGCTGAAACCCTTTGCCGCAGTCGCCAAAGATCTTACCACTGTCGAGCCATAATTTTGCCCGGTGTACGATCAGATCCTCCAGCTCATCCACACTCAATCCGGTTTCGCGGAAATCCAGCCAGACCAGATAAGTCCCCTCATGGTCTACCATAGACACGCCCGGAAGCTGCGTTTCAACATATTCCTTTGTAAAGGCAATATTGTCGGCAACATATGAGTGCATTGCCTTATACCACTCTTCTCCGTGTGCATATGCCGCCTCGCACGCAACCAGCCCCAGTACATTAAGCTGACTAATTCCTGCCGCATCAAGCTGCGCCCGGAACTTTGCCTTTAACTCTCTATTCGGGATAAAGATATTCGAGATCATCATACTGGCAATATTAAACGTTTTGCTCGGCGCCGTGCAGGTCACGCTGATCTGCGCAAATTCTTCCTTGATCGCCGCAAATACCTGATGCTTTCCACGAAATACGAAGTCCTCATGAATCTCATCACTCACAACCGTAACATGATGTTTTACCAAAATATCTCCCATTGCGGTAAGCTCTTCCTTCGTCCACACACGCCCCACCGGATTATGCGGATTGCAAAGCAGGAACAGCTTAACGTCGTTATCTACGATCTTACGTTCAAAATCCTCCAGATCTATGTGATAACGGTTGTCATCACCTTTGTACAGGTCGTTGCTGACCACCTTTCTACCATTGTCGGCGATCACCTCCGAAAACGGATAATACACCGGCTGCTGCAGCATCACGGCATCTCCCGGCTCAGAATACGCCTTTACCGCCATTGCCAGCGCAAAAACAACGCCCGGCGTTTTGATAAGCCATTTTTCCTGAATGTCCCAGTCGTGATGTTTTTTCATCCAAGACCGAACCGTCTCAAAATAAGGGGTCTGCACTTCACTGTAGCCAAATATGCCATGCTTCGTGCGCTCTATCACCGCGTCCTCAATATAAGAAGACGTCTTAAAATCCATATCTGCCACCCACAACGGGAGCACATCTTCCGGCATACCTCTTCGTTTTGCAAAATCATATTTTAAGCAATCGGTATTTTTACGATTGACTACCGCGTCAAAATTCAAATTTCTTTCTGCCATTGCTATCAATCCTTTCTATCGCCATGCTGCATTTGCTAGCAATCCTTTCTATCGCCATGCTGCATTTGCTAGCAATCTATTCTATAATCATCCTGCATTTTCAGCCAAATATACCACTAGTAAATAAACACGCTATTTTATAAAGAAGCAAACACGCTTTCCAGTTCTGCCAACAGGTCTTTGACGTTCTCAATCCCCACCGACAAACGAAGTGTCGCATCTGTAATTCCATTCTTTTCGCGAATTTCCTGTGGAACATCTGCATGCGTTTGTGTCGCTGGATAGGTGATCAACGTCTCCACTCCACCAAGGCTCTCTGCAAAACGGATCATGCGAACCTTTTCTAATACAGCCAGTGCACTTTCTTTATCCTTCAATTGAAATGTCAACATTGCACCAAAACCACGCGCCTGTTTTTTCATGATCTCATAGCCCGGATGATCCGGCAATCCCGGATAAATCACTTTCGTAACAACATCCTGCGCCGTCAGCCATTTGGCAATTTTCAAAGCATTATCAGCGGCACGTTCCATGCGAATCCCCAATGTTTTAATACCTCGCAGGATCAACCAGCTATCAAAAGGTGCTAGTCCCGCTCCCGTTGTCTTGATCAAAAAGCGAAGTTTTTCGCTAATGTCCTCTCGACCGGTTACCAAAAATCCCGCAAGCGTGTCATTGTGTCCTCCCAAATACTTCGTACCACTATGTACTACAACATCTGCACCAAGTTTCAGCGGATTCTGGAAATATGGCGATAAAAATGTATTATCCACGATCAACAACAAACCGTGCTTGTGTGCGATTTCTGCTGTTGCCGCTATATCCGTTACATTCATCATTGGGTTGGTCGGTGTTTCAATATAGATTGCTTTCGTCTGTTCTGTAATATACGATTCAATATCTTCTCTGCAGCAATCAATATTTGAAAATTGTATGCCGTTCTTATCCGAGACGTTTTGAAACAAACGAATGCATCCTCCATACAGATCCGAATCAGCGATAATATGATCTCCCGGCTTGAACAGCTCCATCAGCAATGATATTGCCGCCATTCCACTCGAAAGTGCCAGCGCATCAATTCCGCCTTCCAAAGAAGCCACCATTTTCTCTAAATGTTCTCTGGTTGGATTCTGCAAACGACTGTAATCGTACCCGGTGCTTTGTCCTACTCCCGGATGTGCATACGTCGCTGTCTGATAAATAGGGTAACTGATCGCACCAAAATGATCTGTTTTACCTTCGTCTTCCTCTAAATGCAAACATTTTGTCTCAATTTCTCTTTCCATATAGCATAATCCTTTCTCCACACAAAATCTTGGCTGTCAGGCGCCGTTTATTTCCTAGTAAACCTGTAGGTATTATTATAAAGACTCCCTCTTACACTGTCAATTGCTATTTCCTATTTTACCTATTGGAATTATTTTTTATGCGTTATAGTTTTTTCCTATTACCAAAGAAAGCAAATCCGCGCTTTGCGATGATGTCACACTACACAACAGCAGTTTCCTATTAAAATAAAATAAGGGTTGACTTGGAGTCTACTCCAAGTGTTACACTAAGAAGCAGGAGGTGACCTACCGTGACCATCAAAGAAGTGAGTCAAAAATATAACATTTCACAGGATACTCTGCGTTACTATGAACGTGTCGGCATGATTCCGAAAGTAACGCGAACGGCAAGCGGCATCCGAGATTATCAAGAATCTGATTTGAGCTGGGTCGAGCTTGTCATCTGTATGCGCAGCGCCGGTCTGCCGGTAGAAGCATTGATTGAATATGTCGAACTGTATCAACAGGGCGACCAGACTTTCAGTGCGCGTCTCGAACTGCTGCAGGAACAGAGACGCAATTTAGAAGAACAACAGAAACAATTACAAGCTGCAATAAGTAAACTGGATTATAAAATTTCCCGCTACGAAGTTGCAGTCAAAACAGGAAAATTATCATGGGAGGAAAATTCATGTACTTAGAACAGATTAATGGACCACAAGATGTAAAGAAATTATCCGTAGAACAGTTAAATACTTTGGCAGACGAAATGCGCGCTGCATTATTAAACCGTTTAAGCAAACACGGCGGTCATTTCGGGCCGAACTTCGGTATGGTGGAGGCAACGATCGCACTCCATTACGTTTTCGAATCACCAAAAGATAAGATCGTATACGATGTATCACATCAGTCTTATCCGCACAAAATGTTGACGGGACGTAAAGATGCTTATTTATACGAAGAACATTTTGAGGACGTGTCCGGATACAGCAATCCAAATGAAAGTGAACACGACTTCTTTACCGTCGGTCACACCTCTACTTCTGTCAGCCTCGCCTGTGGACTTGCCAAAGCAAGAGATCTAAATGGCGAAGACGGCAACGTGATCGCTGTCATCGGTGATGGTTCTTTGAGCGGTGGCGAAGCTTTAGAGGGATTAGATTATGCTGCAGAATTAGACGGCAACTTCATTATTGTCGTAAACGATAACGATATGTCCATCGCCGAGAATCATGGCGGTCTTTACGGCAATCTCAAGCTGCTTCGCGACACGAAAGGTCAGGCTGAATGCAACTTATTCCGTGCAATGGGATTAGACTATGTTTACGTTGATCAGGGCAATGACACAGCCTCTTTGATCGATGCCTTCTCCCAAGTAAAAGACAGCAATAAACCGGTTGTTGTCCATATCAACACACTGAAAGGTAAGGGATACGCACCAGCCGAGGAGCATAAAGAGAACTGGCATTACTGCGCGCCGTTTGATATCAAAACCGGTGAGGCACTGTTCCAAGATGCGGAAGAAGATTATTCTTCTGTTACAGCAGAATACCTGTTAGACAAGATGAAAAAAGATCCTGCCGTTGTAGCGATCACTTCCGGAACTCCTACTATTCTTGGTTTTACAGAAGATAAACGAAAAGAAGCCGGAAAGCAATTCGTCGATGTCGGCATTGCCGAAGAAACCGCAGTAGCTCTTGCCTCCGGTATTGCTGCAAATGGTGGCAAACCTGTCTATGGTGTTTACAGCACCTTTGTACAGAGAACCTACGACCAGATTTCTCAGGATTTATGTATCAATAACAGTCCTGCAACGATCGTTACTTTCTGCGGTTCGGTTTATGGCATGAATGACGTTACACATTTAGGTTTGTATGACATTCCAATGATGGCAAACATTCCAAACCTTGTTTATTTGGCAGCAACCTCCAAAGAGGATTATATTGCCATGCTGGATTGGAGCCTAGAACAGACCGAACTTCCTGTTGCTATCAAGCTTCCGGGCGGTGCTATGGTATCCACCGGCACACCGGTCACCAAAGATTTTAGTAAGCTCAACAAATATGAGGTAACCAAAAAAGGGTCCAAAATTGCCATTCTTGGTCTTGGTACCTTTTACGGACTTGCCTGCGAAGCTGCTGCTCAGTTAGAAGCAGAAACCGGCATTCAGGCAACCGTGATCAATCCATACTACATCACCGGACTCGATACCGAATTGTTGGATAAGCTCAAAGAAGATCATGAGCTCGTTCTGACCATCGAAGATGGCATTTTGAATGGCGGTTTTGGCGAGAAGATTGCCAGATACTACGGTACTTCGAACATCAAAGTACGGAACTATGGACTGAAAAAGGAATTTTTGGATCGCTACGACCCTAATGAGGTTGTCAAAGAGAATCATTTGACCGCAGAACAAATTGTTGCAGATATCAAAGCACTTGAAGCATAAAAAAGCAAAGCCTGCGCTTTGCTTTGCAAGAATTGCTAAAGCAATTCTTGGC
>ULPU01073431.1_pt1 | contig 21488 bp, 20 predicted proteins | sample 1953821 | NCBI WGS metagenome assembly ULPU01 (sample SAMEA4835637, study PRJEB28245) | human gut metagenome | biome: gut microbiome; material: fecal sample | place: Denmark | collected 2008
CGGATACAAATTCATGGACTATGTAAAAGCTGGTACCGGTCTGGTTCTGGTAGCTTTCGTAGTATCTCTGGTTGTTATCCCGATGGTATGGCCGTTCTTCCCCGGCAAATAATACCAGTCTGACGAATAAAGCACCATATGCTTCGTCACAAATGCCTTGACGTACTAGAAGTACGCCGGCGGCATCCGTTCCTCGCCTCTGGCACTTTCTCGCCAGCCTGGTTATTGGAACTGAAGACGAATAAAGCACCATGTGCTTCGTCACAAATGCAAATCAATCCCCGTCGCGAAAGTGACGGGGATTTTTGTTTCCTAAATTTTTCTTAGTGACTGTTATATAAAAACGTTGGCATAATAAAAGCGCAGAGCTTGTCAGTTTTTGACTACAATTCTCTGCGCTTTGGTTTTTTATTTTTTTATTTCTACGTCTACCTCGAATAAACGCTTCCAGGGGAAGGAGAGGGTGAATTTAGTGCCTCTTGTTATAGAATAGTTGTTGGCCATGCTCTGGCAGTCGGCAGTAATCTGCTGTAGGATGTTTTTTTCTTCTGTAGCAAGATCATATTTCAAATCCTCACGGTTATGCTTTTCCAGCTCGTTGGAAATGCTGCGGCGGGCATTGCTCTGGTAAAACCAATCGTCGATAAGGCGTTGGCGCAGCAGTCTGCTGCGTGCTTCGCTGCTCATATCGCGTGCGATAAGCCCTTGGGCGATGGCATAGCCTACGGCGTTGTCAGCTGTATTCCAGCCATTGTAGGCTGCTAACGGCTGCAGGTTGATGCTGTTGGCCAGCAGGCTCATAAAGCCGTTGTCCGCACCGTTGGAATAGCTGATATCGGCCAGGGAAACGTTGCGCCCGGAACGGAGCAGCTGCCCCAGGATTCCAACAAAATTTTTGTTGCCGGCAGATGCGAAGGGCTGATTGTCGTCTGCTGTGGAATCCTTGACGATACCGTCCTGCGGCGTATTGAGTGCCAAAATAAGGTCGGCGTTATCCGCAGATTGTGCCTGTACTGCACCGGCAGCGATAATCTGCTGCGGTACGCTGTCTTGCAGACGTGCGTCGCTGTACTGGGGCAGGGTGGAGGCACCGGCTCCTACGCTGTACAGGGGATAAACGGAAGGTTTAGTGCCGTTGGCCTCGTTGTAGGCACGGGCGATTAAAAGCAGGCCGAGCTGATCAACTCCGTCCAAAATCTGGAAGCAGTCTCTGCTCATATCAAAGGTACTGAGGCTGATTTTGCGTCCTTCCATGTGCGTAGCGGAAAGAGGAGCGTTATCATCCTTGCCGATAGCAAAATAATGAAATTTGCCGTTGCGGGCCATACGCGTAAGCTCCTGGTTGACAAGCAGATTCTTTTCACGTCGCTCCAGCCAGTCACCCAGCTCAGCTTTTTTCATGTTGCGCTCCAGTGCCTGCATCGTCAGTTTTTCCGCAGGCGACAGCTTACCTTGGTCCTGTTTGTCAAGCAGCTGGCTGTAGGCAAAGATACTTGGGCCTATGGTGCTGTAGTAGGGCGGCTCTACGCGCCCTTTGCTGGCGCGTGGGGTGCGCATAATCGTTGAAAAAACATATAGCTTTATCGGCAGGGTAGTTTTCAGCTTGTAAAGATGATTAACGCGCTTTTGCAGCTCCTCCTGGCTTACGTTGTGTGTGCGCGAGCCGACAAGGCCGCCGTAAACAAGGCTGTCTGTGCTGATAACTGCGGCATCGGCCTTGGGAGCCTTGTGCTCCAGCCAGTCCCAGATAGCGTCGGGATTACCGTTTTTTTCGTTAGTGGCAATATATTTTTCAGGCGGCAGAATAATTTTACAGTTTGCTGCCTCCATTGTCTGCTGTACATAGGCGGAGCAGACAGGTCTGTTGTCTAAAGGTACATAAAGAATAGTCAGGCGTTTGGCCTGGACGGAAACCGGCATCAGTAAAGCAGCTGTGCAGATGGCTGCTGCCAGCTTATGGTACCGAAATGTGAATTTTGCCATGCATACGCCTCCTTGATTATTAACAGTTCTGAATATATACGTTTTATAAAGGTTAATATACATGCACAAAGGACTCGTTATTTGGCATGTTTACAAGTAGAAGAATTTATTTTCTTATTATACTATGAAATAAAAGTTTTTTCCAGTGGAAGCTTGACAAGCATTGCCGGTGTGCTATAATAAACTGGTAAATGAAAATAGTAACAGTAATGCGAAGGAATTGCCGTCGTGGAGGGTTCTACAGAAAATGCTGCCGTGGCTGAGAGTAGCAGGAAGGAAACGAAGGGTGCACCGCCTTCAAACTGACTGCGGAACGCGCAAGCAAGTATGCCAGTCCGTATTACCGGCGTTAACGGTACCGAGTGGGCATATGTCACTACATATGTCAATGAGGGTGGAACCGCGGATAACTCCGTCCCTTTGGTGTGGGACCGGGGTTTATTTTTTTGCCCGGACTGCACTGTTTACGATACATTATGTTAGGAGGAAACAAAAATGTCTGAGGAAAACAAATTTAGCTTTGAAAACAAGGAATACCGCCAAACCTATTGGCATACCTGCTCCCATGTGCTGGCGCAGGCTATGAAGAGACTTCATCCCGATGTTAAGCTGGCCATTGGCCCGAGCATTGACAACGGTTTCTATTATGATTTCGATACTCCGGCTCCGTTCACTCCGGAGGATCTTGCTGCACTGGAAGGCGAAATGCGTAAAATCTGCAAAGAAAAGCTGAAATTAGAGCGCTTTGAGCTGCCGCGTGCAGAGGCTGTAAAATTCATGGAAGAAAAAGAAGAACCTTATAAAGTTGAACTGATTAACGATCTGCCTGAGGATGCGGTTATCAGCTTCTACAAACAAGGCGACTTCACTGATCTGTGTGCAGGCCCGCATCTTGATTCTACCGGCCGTATTAAAGGCAACGCTATCAAACTGACCTCCGCTACCGGCGCTTACTGGCGTGGCGATTCTAACCGCAAGATGCTGCAACGTATCTATGGTATTGCTTTCCCGAAGAAGGAAGAGCTGGATGCATATCTGGAACAGCAGGCAGAGGCTTTGAAGCGTGACCATAACAAACTGGGCCGTGATCTGGAATACTTCACTACTGTTGATTATATCGGCCAAGGTCTGCCTATCCTGCTGCCGAAAGGTGCACGTGTAATCCAACTGCTGCAACGTTGGGTTGAGGATGTGGAACAAAAACGCGGCTATCTGCTGACCAAAACTCCGCTGATGGCAAAACGCGACCTGTACCGTATTTCCGGTCACTGGGATCATTATCTTGACGGCATGTTCATCTTGGGCGACCCGCATGACGAAACTAAAGAATGCTTCGCTCTGCGTCCTATGACCTGCCCGTTCCAATATCAGGTTTTCCTGAACCGTCAGCGTTCCTATCGTGAGCTGCCGATGCGCTTGGGCGAAACCTCTACTCTGTTCCGTAACGAGGACAGCGGCGAAATGCACGGTCTGATTCGTGTGCGTCAGTTCACTATTTCCGAAGGCCATCTGATTCTTCGTCCTGACCAATTGGAAGAAGAATTTAAGGGCTGCCTGGATCTGGCTAAATACTGCCTGGAAACTGTCGGCATGCTGGATAAATGCACCTTCCGCTTCAGCCAATGGAATCCTGCAAACCCGAACAACAAATATGAAGGCACCGCTGAGCAATGGGATCATGCACAGGCTGCTATGAAGAAAATCCTTGATGACCTCGGTGTTAAATATGAGGTTGGCTTTGACGAGGCTGCTTTCTACGGTCCGAAGTTGGATATCCAGTTCCACAACGTATTCGGCAAAGAAGATACCATCGTTACTATTCAGATTGATATGCTGCTGGCAGAGAAATTCGGTATGTACTATGTTGATGAGAACGGCGAGAAGAAGCTGCCGTATATCATTCACCGTACTTCCCTGGGCTGCTACGAGCGTACTCTGGCATACCTCATCGAAACCTATGCAGGCGCACTGCCGACCTGGATGGCTCCGGAGCAGGTTCGTTTCCTGCCGGTAACCGATCGTGCTGTTGACTACTGCTATGAGCTGGCTCATAAGCTGGATGCTAACGGCTATCGTGCAACTGTTGATGCACGCAATGAAAAAATCGGCAAGAAGATCCGTGAAGGTCAGCTGGAAAAAATCCCGTACATGCTGGTTGTCGGCGATCGCGATATGGAAAACAATACCGTTTCTCCGCGTAACCGTACCGAAGGCGATATGGGCGCTATGAGCTTCGAAGCATTTGAAGCAATCCTGAAGGATGTAGTTGATTCTAAGGCTAAAAAATAATATTTTCGGCTTCTGCTGAGATAAAAGAGCGAAGGCTGTTCTGTTAAAAGTGCAGCCTTCGTTTTTTATTCTCAGGGTATATAAGACTTTAGCATTATAGAGCTTGTGTGATTGGTCTTATAAATTTAAATAAGCCTCCGATATACTGTTAAAAGAAGTTATATCAGAGGCTTGTTTTGTTTAAGCGTATAGAGAGAAAATGCGCTTGTACTGTATTTTATTCTGTTTTTACGCCTGTATCTGTCCACACCTGCAGTTCTACCTCGAAAATTCTGGCCCAAGGGAGCTTAGCGCCGACGCTGAGGTCGCGCAGATAATAGCTTTGTCCGTTTTGCTGATAAAAGGGTGTGCGTCCGAGGTTGTCGTGCAGCAGCTTATATGCCTGCAGGCTGAGCTTTCCCTGGATATATTGCTCTGTTGCCGTTTTATCTTCGCTGTCCAGCTCTACGGGATTTATACCAAAGGCTTCCAATTTTTGTCGCAGTTGGGGATGCACCAGCTTTTGATAATAGTAGTCCTCGAGGATACGTTCTGCCGTGAAGTTCAGGTTGGCAGCGAAGAGTGCTGCCAGTCGCTCGGTGTCCGCGCCTGCTGTCTGCAGCTGACGAAGGCGGCCGCAGAAAAGCAGTCCCTGTGCCAAGGCAGTGCCTGAAGAATTGCTGAAGGTGTTCCAGGCGGCGTAGGCGGCGAGCTTGTTGATTGGTACGTTGTTTGCCAAAAGCTGGGGCAGCAGCAGCTCCTCAGCTTCAAAGTTGGTACTGCTGTCGATGAGTGCGACCTTATAGTCCTGGTCCAGCATTTGCTGCAGCTCTTGTGCCTGCTTGGCAGACAGACGGAAATCGTCGTTACCGCAGTTAACATAGCAGATGAGGTCTGCACTATCCGGCGTGCTTACTTCTGACGCTCCCATGAGCTTCAACTGGTTTCGCAGCGCTGCACCGACGCAGACGGCCATATAGGGCATATCTGCACTTTCTGCTTTGGGAGAAGCATAATGCAGGTAGACCTTGGGCTGCCAGTTGCTTTGCTGCAAATAGTAGCGTACGAGCAGCAGGGAGGCGATTTCATCTGCGCCGTAGGTGAGCTGCGCCTGCTGTTGCAGCTTTTGGGCAGCGATGCTGCTTTGCAGTTTTACGGCACTGGCGTGCGGCAGTCCGATGGGTGAAGCATCGTCCTGACCGAAGGTTATCCGTCTGTCATCTGTGGCAAGCTTAAGCAGGCCCATGTTAAAGCGGTCGCTTTGCTGATAACGGCTGCGATATTTGTCCAGAACCTTGGCAGGAATGTTAGCTTCTGTGCGGCGCAGCTCTTGCGTGAGGGCGAAGCTGCCGGTGATGCGTACCATGTCGGCAAGCTGAGAATAGCGCATCAGCTGATATTGATACCAACGGTCTGGTAAAAGCTGGTCACTGACGAGCAGACGCGGAATGACGGAGAAGATTGCCTGCTGCTTTGCCGGCGCAAACTGCTGCAGCTGCTTTAGCAGCGCATCCTCCTCTGTCGGGGTGGCGGTGTTCATGCGGGCGGCCAGCAGGCCGCCATGCAGCAGATTATCGGCAGAAATGATGCTGTAATCGTACAGTGGCTGGTTTGTCTGCAGCCATTGTAAAAGTTTTTGTCTGTCAGACGGCGTCCGGTAGTTGTCAAGACAGGCTTTTGGCGGTAAAATTACATTTAGGCCTGCAAGCGCGCCCAGCTTTTGCACCATGGTGCTGCAGACGGGGCGGCTGTCCAGCGGCAGCAGTAAAATGCTTTGCGTTGGCGGTTGCTGTGTCAGTCTGAGCGGAGTGCTTGAAGGCAGCGCAAGGCGTAAGCAGATGCCTGATATCAGCATTATGGAGCAAATTATGAAGATTATTTTGCTTGAATTGCGCATAAGGGTGTCCTTTGAAAGAAATTTATGTGAGTACTATAGTTGTCGCAAGCTTGGCTAAACAGAGAGGCTCTCCTTGGGGAGAGCTGTCGCCTGTAAGGCGACTGAGAGGGGAATTGTATTACTGATGCTTACGTTTTACTAACCCCTCTCCGTCATCGCAAGCGATGCCACCCGCCCCAGGGCGCTATCTCTTGCCCTACGGGCAATTCACCTTGTCTCCCCGAGGAGAGGCTATGTGTCAGACGTTTTTTGTCTAAAGTTGCTTTCATCTCAACCCAATTATAACACAGAGGAGCAGTATATGAGAATAATTACCGGCAAGGCCCGCGGCCTGCAGCTGACTGTACCTAAAACCTACGATGTACGGCCGACTGCGGACAGGGTTAAGGAATCCGTTTTTAATATTATAGGCAGTAAGATTATCGGCGCTGAGGTGCTGGACCTTTTTGCGGGTACAGGTAACCTGGGGCTGGAAAGCTGGAGCCGTGGTGCTGTAGCTGTTACATTTATTGACGCGAGCAAGGAATCGCTGCGACTGGTGCGCAGCAATATTGCCAAGTGCCGTGCGGAGTCTGATTGCAGAGTGCTGCAGGGAAGTGCTCCGGCGGTAGCCGAAAGACTTGCGGCAGCAGGGGAACTGTTTGACTTTGCTTTTTGCGACCCTCCGTACAATAAAGGCTGGATTGAGCAGATAATTGCGCTTCTGGGCAGAAAGTCGTTTTTGCGTCCGGGAGGCTATCTTGTTGTGGAGCGCAGCGCGCACAATGAACTGCCGGAGCTGCCGGCAGGCTGTGAGCTGGTACGCAGCAGCCGTTACGGTGAAACAATAGTGGATTTTATTTGTTATAATATGTTATAATATATAGTATTTTGGAGAATAAAAAGGATTCTCGCCTTTTATGTCGAATAAAAGACAAGATATAATATAGGAATTTCTTTGGTCATTTTTTTTGATTAAGGATAGATTAGGAGGTCTGGCTATGCGCAGAGCAGTTTGTCCAGGAAGCTTTGATCCTGTTACTAAGGGTCATATTGATATTTTTGAAAGAGCAAGTGCGATGTTTGATGAGCTGATTATCAGTGTTTTTCATAATCCCGGTAAGGATAAGGCCATGTTTTCCATGGAAGAGCGTGTAGAAATGCTTAGGGAGGCAACCAAGCATATTCCTAATGTAAGAGTAACCTGCTTTTCCGGATTGCTGAATGAATTCTGCAAAAAGGAAGAGGCGCCTTTTATCGTCAGAGGCTTGCGCGCTTTTACAGATTTCGAGTATGAATTCCAAAGGGCGTTGCTTTTGAAAAAAATCGACAATGATCTGGAAACGGTTTTTATTATGACCAATGCCAAATATTCCTTCGTTAGCTCCTCCGGTGTGCGTGAGTTGGCAACCTTTGGCGGTCAGCTGAAGGATTTGGTGCCTGAATGTATTGAAGAACGCGTACGCAAGCATGTTTACAAAAAGTTTGAATAGATTTTAGAGGGGTTGATATCATGATTGAACGCAACAAAACTAACGTAGCACTTGATGGACTTTTTGAGCAATTTCTTAATTTGATATCCGAGGCAAGACGTGTTCCTCTGGTAGATAAGATTATGGTTGATGAAAATGATCTGCTGAATATTATCGACGATCTTAAGGAAGCAATTCCGCGCGAAATCAAAAGCGCTAACCAGGTACTGGAGGAGCAGAAGAATATTGTCAACAAGGCTTATGCCGATGCTGACCGTATAGTGCAGCAGGCCAAGGATGAGGCTGAGCGTATTGTCAGCGTTGCCCAGGCTGAGGCTGATGCCAAGGTACAGCAGGAGGAGATTGTTAAGCAGGCCAATGCTGCGGCAGAAGATATCAAAGCCAATGCGCTGCGCTATCAGGAGGAAACTAAGACTGCTGCCGATGACTATGCTTTGCAGGTAAAACAGGATTCCTTGCAATATGCAGAGGATATGCTGGCTTATCTGAGCGGTAATCTGTCCAGTGCTTTGAAAGGCCTGGAAGAAAATAAATTAAACGTAGAAAATGAGATGCAGAATCTTAAGCTTCCTGCAGTTGCTGAGGAGGCTCCCGAGCAGGAAGCTCCTGAGGAAGAATAAGAGCAATATAAAAGCTGTAACGATAAGCGTCATGCAAATGCGCCTGCGTTACAGCTTTTTTGTTTGCTTTCACAATAGATTTCGACGGTGGACGCCTATATTATATTTTGCTGCGGACATAGACGGGTGAATGATAAAAATCATTGCCGCTGCGGTTGAGTGCTGCATCTTTCTGCAGCAGGGACCACAGGTCGGTAGCGGTTACTTCTGCTGACAGTTGTGTCCGATAGGCGACGCTGTCGTTGCACAGGGCGTTTTTGCCAAGTTTGCTGATGATTGGCAATTGAGCGTTTGTTTTCATCGTGTGCAGCAGCTTGCGTCCGGTGTCATTAAAGGCCAGCACACGCAGATAGGCCGGGGCTTGCTGCTGCCAGACTGCTTTCGGGAGGTCTAAAAGTATTTGCAGCAGCAGACGGCGAATACGGCTGGCAGTGTAGCGCTTGCTGCTGCAGGCAGCGAGTGCTGTCTGCAGGCTTGCGCAGTCAGCGGCCTTGCTGAACAGGTTTTCGAGTCCTTCGCTGGCTTCGCAGCGCTCCGCCAGCTGCTGCGGCGTGAGCAGGCGCAGACGGTATTTCAGCAGCAGCCACAAAAGCTGTGCATTATAACCTCCGGCAGCAAGAGCTGCGTGCGTATAATCTGGTACAGCCTGCTGCCAGCTTTCGTTACCGTCCGCCATTGCCCGGCGGATGGCGCTGGCGCTGGCTATACTGTTGGCGATAGAGGTAGAGTTATAGCCCTCGTCCGTGCGCTGCAGATAAAGCGGTTGAATGTCTGCGGCAGTTTGCAGCAGTGCCTTGGTATATTCCAAGGCCAAAATGTCATTGGGAGTGCGGAAGGTTGTATTCGCGCCTAAAATTTTTTCCCAGGCCTGCGCATAGCTTAAGCCGCTTTGCAGCAGCTCACGCAGCCTTGTCTGCGCTTCAGCGCTGCAGGCAAGGCTTGCTGCTGCCTCGAAATCGCTTTGCGGATGCTCCGTGCCGCAGGCAAGGGTATTGACGCAGCCTGTGGCTGCTAAAAGCTGCACAGCGCCTTTGGCAAAGAATTCGGCACTGCGCAGTGTAAAGACGCAAGGGAGCTCCAGCACCAAATCGGCACCGCCCTGTACCGCGCAGGAGGCGCGCTGCCATTTGCTTAAAATGGCAGGCTCGCCGCGCTGCATAAAGCTTCCGCTCATGACGACAATGACCGGTTGCTGCGTCAGGCGCTTAGTTTCCTGTATATGATATAGATGACCGTTGTGAAAGGGATTATATTCGGCGATAATGCCAGTGGCCTGCATGTTTTTTACCTCGCATGATTTTATCTCTGTGAATATTATAACATAGGCTGGGAATTGAGAAAATATTTCTGTTCAATTGGCCGCAAATAGTGTATACTAATAGTGTATTGGTATTTAAGACTCGATTTAATTTTGGCGTTGACCGGGAGGCTTATTGTGATTGTTTTCGTAGTAAATTGTGGCAGCTCCTCCATCAAATATCAGCTGATAAACATGGAAGGCGAGCGTGTCATGGCCAAAGGCCTGATTGAACGCATCGGTATGGAAGGTTCCACACTGAAGCATACGCCGGCAGGCAAATATACAATTGATTTAAAAGAGGAAATTCCCGACCATAAGGTTGGTATCAGTATGGCGATTAAGGCGCTGACCAGCAAGGAATACGGCGTTATCAAGGATATGTCCGAGATTGATGCCGTAGGTCACCGTGTTGTGCACGGCGGCGAGCGCTTTACCGACAGCGTACTGATTACCAGTGACGTACTGCGCGGTATCGAGGCCTGCTGTGAGATTGCGCCTCTGCATAACCCGCCTAACCTGTACGGCATTAATGCCTGCATGGAAATTATGCGCGGTACACCGCAGGTGGCTGTTTTTGATACAGCCTTTCATCAGACGATGCCGAAGGTTGCATATCTTTACGGCCTGCCCTATGAAATGTATGTCAAATATGGTGTGCGCCGTTACGGCTTCCACGGTACCTCGCATAAATATGTTGCTCTGCGTGCTGCGGAGCTGATGCAGGAGCATATGAATGATTTGCGTATCATCAGCTGCCATTTGGGCAACGGTGCCAGCATCGCGGCAATCAAATACGGCAAATCTATTGATACGAGCATGGGCTATACACCGCTTGAGGGCCTGATTATGGGCACACGCAGCGGCGAGATTGACCCGGCAATTATTCCGTTCCTGATGGAAAAGGAAAATATGAATGCGCAGCAGATTGATGATTACCTGAACCGCCGCAGCGGTATTCTCGGTATCAGCGGTTTGTCGAGCGATTTCCGCGATCTGGAAAGCGCTGCTAACCGCGGCGATGACCGCAGCCAGCTGGCAATCGATGTTTTTGCCTACAAGGTAAAAAAATATATCGGCGGTTATGTAGCGGCAATGGGCGGTGTAGATGCTATTGTCTTTACCGCAGGCCTGGGCGAGAACTCTCCCTTTATGCGTGATAAAATCTGCAACGGCCTGGAATATCTCGGTACGCGCATTGATCCGGACCTCAACCAGGTACGCGGCAAAGAGCGCGAAATCAGCGTACGCCGTGCGCGTGTAAAAATTTTTGTTATCCCGACAAACGAGGAACTGGTTATTGCCCGCGATACATATAACATCTGCCGCAGAATCATTAAGCTGTAGGCATTTGCATGAGGTTATAGTAACTGATAACAGTTTTTATCCGTACAAAGCATTTTTACTTGACAAAGAGCGGTAATACCGCTATAATTGTAACGATTGGTGAAATATGATTAAAATAAATGTCGCAGAAATCAAGAAAAGACTAGTCGGTGAAAAGACTCTTGCTTATGAGCTTTCGCCTGCTGAACTGGAAATAACACCTGAAGAGCTTGTTATTGACGGTACAGTAAATTTGGAAGGCACTATGAGCAATGCTGGTGATGTATTATTACTGCAGGCTGTAATGACTGCTAAGGTACAACGTACCTGCGGACGTTGCCTGAAGGATTTTACAGGTGTAGCCAGGGCAGAAGTTGTCGAGAAGTTTTATCCGGCAAGTGCTGAACATATTGAAAATGATGCTTTTGTCTACGATTCGGACGTTATTGATATAACGGAACCGCTTCGTGAAGGGCTGCTGCTTGCAGAGCCCATGCAGGCTCTGTGTAAGCCAGACTGCCGGGGACTTTGTCCCGTTTGTGGCGCTGATCTTAATGATGGTGACTGCGGATGCGACAGGTCCACTGTAGATCCGAGGCTGGCGGCATTAAAGCAATTCATCAAAAATTAAATTCACTTCATAGCACTGAGGAGGTGTATTGAGAAATGGCAGTACCTAAGAGAAAAATGTCCAAAGCCCGTCGTGACAGACGTCGTGCTAACTGGAAACTGAGCGTTCCTGGCATGGTTGAATGCCCGCAATGTCATGAAATGAAAATGCCGCATCGCGTTTGCCCTGAATGCGGTTACTACAATGGCAAACAAGTCATTGCTAAAGCTGAATAATTTTAAGCTGTTTATAAGGCCTTCGGAATTTTTTCCGGAGGCTTTTTACATGGTACGGTAAGATCTCCGATTTCACGGATAGTTAATTATGTAATTAAAGAAATTGGTGAAATGTAAGGGATATCACAAATTTTTTGCTAAAAAGCCCTTGCCAAAAACCTGCGATGCTCTTATAATAAAAACAGATATTATGAGCTGGTACTAAAAAGCAGGTGAGGTAATGACTTCTTCTAAAAAATTAATACGTCACAGAAGCTTGAAGAAGCTGCTTAGGGATAATCCCTTCAGCACTGATGAGCAACTGGCAAAAATGCTGGATGTCAGCGTACAGACAATTCGTCTGGACCGTGTTGCTCTGGGAATTCCTGAGCTGCGTGCCAGAACTCGTACTATGGCAGAGGAAGCTCAGACCAAGCTGCGTGCCATTGATAAAAAAGATATCGTGGGCGAGCTGCTGGATCTGGAGCTGAATAAAATCGGCATCTCAACGCTGAAGATTACACCGGATATGGTGCTTGAACGTACCGGAATCGCACGCGGTTATTATATGTTTGCCATGGCCAATACTTTGGCTCTGGCCGTTGTAGATGCGGAATATGCACTGACTGCTGTAGGTAATGTCAAGTATAAGCTGCCTGTCAATGCAGGAGCTGTGCTTGTAGCCCGTGCAGTGGTTACGCACCGCCGCATGGATAAATATTATATTTTTGTTTCCGTGAAAAACAATAACGAAGAGGTTTTTCGCGCTAAGTTCATTATTGTTTCTTTGGATAACAGAACTAAGCATGAGGGGGAGCAGGAAGCATGAAAATCGCCGTAGATGTTATGGGTACCGATTATGGTCCCAAAGAGCTTGTTTTAGGTGCAGTCAACGCTGTTAAAGAGTATGGCTGCGAAACTGTTTTGGTTGGCGATGAAAAAATAATCCGTGAGCTGCTGGTAAAATACGGTGCGGATAAAAATCCGAAGATTACTATTCATCATGCCAGCGAGGTAATTGCGATGGACGAGCATCCTGCGATTGCGGTTAAGTCCAAAAAGGACGCTTCTATCGTAGTTGCGGCAGGATTGCTGAGAAACAAGGAATGTGATGCCCTTGTTTCCTCCGGCAGCACCGGTGCTGCCGTTGCCTCAGCGCTTTTTTGCGTAGGCCGCATCAGGGGCGTGGAACGACCTGCTATTGCAACGCCGATTCCCAGCCTGAAGGGTACTACTGTAGTGCTTGACAGCGGCGCCAAGGTAGACGCAAAACCTGAGCATATGGTACAGAGTGCTATCATGGGTACGGTGTACGCAGAAAAAATTTTAAAAATTTCTCAGCCGAAGGTAGGACTTTTGAACATCGGTGAAGAAGAAACTAAGGGTAACGAACAAGCACTGGCAACCTACCCGCTTTTAAAGGATACTCGGACGATAAACTTTATCGGCAATGTTGAAGGACGTGACATCAACAAAGGCACGGTAGATGTAGTTGTCTGCGACGGTTTCGTCGGCAATGTTGTGCTGAAGTTCGGTGAAGGTCTGGCGAAGGCTATTATGACGCTGATTAAGGAAGCGATTATGAACGGCGGCATTCTGGCAAAGCTGGGCGGACTGTTAATCAAGCCTGCACTGAAGGGCCTGAAGAAACGTCTTGATCCTGCCGAATACGGCGGAGCTTTGCTGTTAGGCATCCGCGCGCCTTTTATTATCTGCCACGGCAGCTCCAAGGCCAAGGCAATTACCAATGCTATTCATGTAGCTATGGACTTTGCAGAGCAGGATGTTGTAAGTATCATCAAAGATAAGATTGCGGAATCAAAAGAAATGAGGAATTAGATAAATGACAAGAGCTGTTGGTATTTTAGGTTTAGGACATTATGTTCCTGAGAAGATTATCACTAATACAGACATGGAGAAAATTGTTGAGACCAGTGACGAATGGATTACTGAGCGCACCGGCATCAAGCAGCGTCACATTGCTGCTCCGGAAGAAGCAACTTCCGATCTGGCGTACAATGCTGCTGTAGAAGCGCTGAAGGACGCCGGCGTTGCTCCGGAAGAGCTGGATCTCGTTATTGTAGGCACTGCTTCCTCCGACTATATTTTCCCGTCTACTGCCTGCCTGGTACAGGCTCGTCTGGGTGCTAAAAACGCAGCTGCGTTTGACCTGGCTGCAGGCTGCAGCGGTTTTGTTTACAGCCTTGCTGTAGCAAGCCAGATGGTTAAGAGCGGTCTGTATAACAAGATTCTGATTATCGGTGCGGAAACTCTGAGCCGTATTATGAACTGGACCGACCGTAACACCTGCGTTCTCTTCGGTGATGGCGCCGGTGCTGCTGTAGTTGGCGAGGTTGAAGAAGGCTACGGTGTATTGGGCATTGATATGGGTGCTGACGGCAACGGCGGCAAGTTCCTGCTGCAACCGGCAGGCGGCAGCCGTAATCCGGCAAGCGAAGAAACCGTTGCTGCAAAAGATCACACCATTCATATGAACGGTCAGGAGGTTTTCAAATTCGCTATCCAGATTATGGGCAAGACTGCAAAGCGTGCTCTTGCTAAGGCGAATATGAAGCCGGAAGAGCTGGATATGCTGTTCCCGCATCAGGCTAACTACCGTATCATCACTTCCGCTGCTAAGCGTCTGAAGATGCCGATGGATAAGGTTTGGGTAAACGTAGACAAATACGCCAATACCTCTGCCGCATCTATTCCTATCGCTCTGTGCGAGGCTCAGAAGGCTGGCGCACTGAAAAAAGGCGATAATATTATTCTTGATGGCTTTGGCGCAGGCTTGACTTGGGCTGCCATTGTCCTCAAATGGAGTAAATAATCCAAACTATTTTAGTTTGTCTTGGTGATATTTGATTATTATCGAAAGTTAATTATTATCGAAAGAGAGGTAATTTACACGATGAGTAAAATCGCATTCCTATTCCCCGGCCAAGGTTCTCAGACCGTTGGCATGTGCAAAGCTTTTTATGATGAATATCCTGTTGTAAAACAGATTTTTGAAGAGGCTGATGACGCTCTTGGCTATTCCATCAGCAAAATGTGCTTCGAAGGTCCTGCTGAAGACCTGAAGCTGACCGCTAATACCCAGCCCGCTATCCTGACTGCCAGCACTGCTTGTGCAGCAGTGCTGAAGGAGCATGGCGTAAGCTGCGATATCGCTGCAGGCCACAGCCTGGGCGAATACAGTGCACTGGTAAACACCGGCGCTCTGAAATTTGCTGACGCTGTACGCATTGTTAACAAACGCGGTCAGTTCATGCAAGAGGCTGTTCCCGTAGGCGAAGGCAGCATGGCTGCTATCCTCGGTTTGGACAGCGATAAAATCGTAGAAATCTGCCGCAGCGTAGAAGCTGAATCCGGCGAAGCAGTGCAAGCAGTAAACTTCAACTGCCCCGGTCAGGTTGTTATCGCAGGCGCAGTTAATCCTGTAAATAAAGCTATCGAAGCTCTGAAGGCTGCCGGTGCAAAACGCGCTGTGCTGCTGCCCGTAAGTGCTCCTTTCCACAGCACTTTGATGCAGCCCGCTGCAGCCCGCCTGGCTGAGGTTCTGGCTCCGATTGAAATCAAAGATATCACCGTTCCTGTTGTTGCTAACGTAACCGCTCAGGAAGTTACCAGTGGCGAAGAAATCAAAAAGCTGCTCGTTAAGCAAGCTGCTATGCCTGTTCTCTGGGAAACCAGCGTACGCAACATGGTTGCAGGCGGCGTAGACATTTTTGTTGAGGTTGGCCCGGGCAAGGTTCTGACCGGCTTCACCAAGAAGATTGCTAAAGGCATGATGGCTCTCAACGTTGAAGACGCTGCTAGCCTGGAAAAAACCTTGGCTGAGCTGAATAAATAATTCATCAGGCTAAACTGTCAGCTTCGCAATTCCCCTAAACGTATATGCAGTATGTATTTGTGAAGACTAAATGACAGATGATGAATTGAAGGATAAGGAGAACTTACAATGAAGTTAGAAGGTAAAAAAGCTCTCGTAACTGGTGCTTCACGTGGCATTGGCCGTGCAATCGCACTGGCTCTCGCTGCAGAAGGTGCTGACGTTGTTGTAAACTACGCAGGCAGTGAAGCTGCTGCTAAAGAGGTTGCTGCAGAAATCGAAGCTATGGGCCGCAAGGCTTTCGTAGTGCAGGCAGACATTTCCTCCAACGAAGCTGCTACTGCTATGGTAGATGAAGTTGTTAAAGAATTCGGCCGCATTGATATCCTCGTAAACAACGCAGGCATTACCCGTGATGGTCTGCTGATGCGTATGAAAGAAGAGGATTGGGACGCAGTTCTGACCACTAACCTGAAGGGTGTGTTCAACTGCACCAAGGCTGCTATCAAATACATGATGAAACAAAAAGCCGGCAAAATTGTCAGCATCAGCTCTGTCGTTGGTCTGATGGGCAATGCTGGCCAGGCTAACTACGCTGCTGCTAAGGCCGGCGTAATCGGTTTTACCAAATCCGTAGCTAAGGAAGTAGCTGCTCGCGGTATTAAAGTGAACGCTGTTGCTCCAGGATTTATTAAAACGGATATGACAAGTGTACTTTCCGACAAAGTTGTTGAAGGTATGCTGACTTCTATACCCTTACACAAATTGGGTGAAACTACTGATATTGCCAAGGCTGTTGTCTTCCTTGTGAGCGATGACGCCAATTATATTACCGGACAGACTTTACATGTTGACGGTGGTATGGTAATGTAATAGGGGGCCCATTTGGGAGACCTGCAACTTTACCTATTGGAAGGAGGTGAATCGTAATGAGCACTTTCGAAAAAGTAAGAGACATCACTGTTGAACAACTGAGCGTTGACGCTGACGAAGTAAAGATGGAATCCGCTTTCATCGATGATCTCGGCGCTGACTCCCTCGATATCGTTGAGCTGATCATGGCTTTCGAAGAGGAATTCGGTGTTGAAATCCCTGATGAAAAAGCTGAAAAAATCCGCACTGTAGCTGACGCTGTTAAACTGCTGGATGAAGAAAAATAATGCTTTACCTGCTTATGTTTAGGGAACCCCTTGAGGGTTCCCGGACACAAGCTACTCTACTTTAGTCCTGAAATGGGGGATATTTGTTGAAACTACCAGTGCTGAAAATCGGTAAACTTGTTGCTGAAGTACCGATTGTACAAGGAGGCATGGCTATCAGGCTGTCTACAGCCCGTTTGGCAGCTGCTGTAGCTAAAGAAGGCGGTATAGGACTTATCGCAGCGTCCGGCATGAGCTTTGACGAACTGCGTACAGAAATACGTCTGGCAAGAAAACTTACCGGCGGCAAGGGCATTATCGGTATTAATGCAATGTTTGCGGCAAGAGAGTTTTTAGGTCTGATTACTACCGCTGCACAAGAGAAAATAGATTTAATCGTAGCCGGCGCCGGTTTTTCAAGAGATATTTTTGCCGTCGGACGTAAATATGGTGTCGAAGTAGTACCAATTGTTTCTTCTGTAAAACTGGCTAAGATTTCTGAGAAGCTGGGAGCTTCTGCTATCGTTGTCGAAGGCACCGAAGCAGGCGGTCACTTGGGAACTCAGCAATCGATTAAAGAGATACTTCCGGAGATTGTTAAATCCGTTAATATACCTGTTATTGCTGCCGGCGGCGCTGTCTGCGGCAGTGATGTTGCCGAGCTTATGAAGCTGGGCGCAAGCGGTGTGCAGATGGGCAGCAGATTCGCTGCCAGTGAGGAATCCAACGGCGCACCTGCTTTGAAAGAATTCTATCTTAAAATGACTAAAGAAGATGTTGTGCAGATTGACAGCCCTGTAGGCTATAAGGGACGCGCTATCCGCAATCCCTTTGCACAGTTATCTTTAGAAAATAAAGCTCCTAAACCCACCACCTGCGATTTGTGCTTGAAGCACTGCACCCACAGCTTCTGTATTATCAGAGCGCTGACCCGTGCACAGCAGGGTGACGTAGAAACCGGTCTTGTTTTCACCGGTGCCAATATGTGGAAAATCAAGGAAATTCTGCCTGTAAAAGAAATCTTCAGGCGCATAAAGGATGAAATTTCAAAAATTTGATTACGAGGTGAACTATTTTGAGTAAAAGAAGAGTTGTAGTAACTGGCGTTGGCCCTGTAACTCCTATCGGTATCGGCAAGGATACCTTCTGGAATAACCTGGTTGCCGGTAAATCTGGTATCGGCCCTATCACTCAGTTTGACACTACTGATTTCACAGTAAAGATTGCCGGTGAGGTTAAGGATTTTGATTACACTGCTTTCATTGATAAAAAAGAAGGCAAGCGTATGGACCGTGTAACCCACTTTGCAGTTGCTGCTGCTAAGCTGGCAATCGAAGACGCTAAGCTGGATATGAGCAAGGAAAATCCCCTGCGCTGCGGCGTTTGCGTTGGCAGCGGCATCGGCGGCATCCACACCTTCCTGGAGCAATCCCTGAAGCTGGGTTCCAAAGGCCCGTCCAAAATCAGCCCGTTCTTCATTCCGATGGAAATCCCGAACATGTCTGCTGGCCAGATTGCTATTGCAACCGGCCTGAAAGGTCCTAACACTGCTATCGTAACTGCTTGCGCTACCGGCACCAACTGCATCGGCGACGCTCTGCGCACCATTCAATACGGTGATGCTGACGTAATGCTGGCAGGCGGCACCGAAGCTGCAGTTTCCCCGATTGCTATTGCTGGCTTTGCTAACATGAAAGCTCTGTCCACCAATAACGAAAACCCTGAAGCAGCTTCCTGCCCGTTTGACAAAAAGCGTGATGGCTTTGTAATGGGTGAAGGCGCAGGCGTTCTGGTTCTTGAAGAGCTGGAGCATGCTAAAGCTCGTGGCGCACACATCTATGCTGAGCTGGCAGGCTTTGCTATGAACTGCGACGCATATCATATCACCGCTCCGGACCCGACCGGCGAAACTCCGGCTGCCTGCATTGCTGCAGCAGTTGCTGACGCTGGTGTAAAACCGGAAGAGGTTGACTACATCAATGCTCATGGTACTTCCACCCATCGTAATGACCTGGGCGAAACCATTGCCTTCAAGAAGGTATTTGGCGAGCATGCTTACGAACTGTGCATCAGCTCCAACAAATCCATGATTGGCCATCTGCTGGGCGCTGCTGGCGGCGTAGAAGCTATTGCTACCGTTATGACTATCGAAAACGATATCATTCCGCCGACCATCAACTACAAGGATAAGGATCTGGATGATCCGGAAGGTCCGCTGGATTTGGATTATGTACCGAACGAAGCTCGTAAGAAAGTTGTTAATGTTGCACTGAGCGACAACCTGGGCTTTGGCGGTCACAATGCTTCTATCGTATTCAAAAAATACGTTGATTAATAAGCAGGATTGATTAAAATGCAGGAAAAACGTACACAGCAGCTGCAGAGCTTCTGCCAGGGGCTGGGTATCCATATGCATGATTTAGAGCTTCTTGATATGGCTCTGACACATACATCTTATGCCCATGAAGCTAAGCAGTATCCTAAACCGCATCACAATGAGCGGATTGAGTTTTTGGGTGATTCCGTGCTCAGCGTTATCGTGAGCACCTACATGTATAAGAACTTTCCTGATTTGGCTGAAGGCCAGCTCACTAAACTGCGTGCTTATCTGGTTTGCGAAGGTTCCCTGTATGAATATGCCAAAAAGATTCATCTTGGTGACTATCTGCAGCTGGGTAAGGGCGAGGAGCTGAGCGGAGGGCGTGAGCGTCCCTCTATTCTGGCTGATGCTTTTGAATCTGTTTTGGGTGCCATCTACCTGGATCAGGGCTTTGGGGTCGTACAGACCTACCTGTTGGGCATGATGCAGTCGGAAATAGATTTCATCTGCCGTCATGGTATCTTTAATGATTACAAGACACGTTTGCAGGAGTATCTGCAGCGTGACGGCGATGCAGATATTCATTATGTTCTTTTAGGCAGCACCGGTCCGGAGCACAATAAGGTATTTACCTCTCAGGTAATGCTGGGTAATACTGTTATTGGCGAGGGCAGCGGTCGCACTAAAAAAGATTCGGAGCAGCATGCTGCTAAGCAGGCGCTGGCACAGCTGCATGTAAGGAATCAGGAATAACATTACAATATTGGCCTACGGTAGAAATGCCGTAGGTCTTTTATTTTGCTTGCAGGCAGTAATGCATTACGCTTTGCAACGCACAAAAAATCCCCTCTTCCTGTTCGGAAAGAGGGGATTGCAGTTTATTGCTTAGTGTTGTTTTTCGTAGGGCTGGTTCATCAGAGCTTCGTCATCAAAGTAGTTGATGCGCATTGCCTCGCGTACGTCATGCAGTGTTGCAGCAGCGGCTGCTTCAGCTTCCTTGCTGCCTGCACGCAGGATTTCATAAACCTCAGGGATGCGTTGCTCCCAATAGTGACGGCGCTCACGGATGGGCTCCAGAACGTCCTGCAGCACGTTGTTGAGGAACTTCTTAACCTTTACGTCACCCAGTCCACCGCGTTTGTAGTGAGCCTTCAGCTCGTCCAGGTTAGCGTAGTCCGGCAGGAATTTGGCAAAGTGCTCTTCGGTGCTGAAAGCATCCAGATAGGTGAAAACAGTGTTGCCTTCAATCTTACCGGGATCCTCTACGCGTACATGGTCAGGATCGGTGTACATGGACATAACCTTCTTTTTGATATCCTCCGGTTCATCGGAAAGATAAATGCAGTTGCCCAAGGATTTACTCATCTTGGCTTTGCCGTCAATGCCGGGCAGACGCAGGCAGGCGTCGTTTTGCGGCAGCATGATGTCCGGGTCAACCAGTGTTTCGCCGTAAACGGAATTGAACTTGTGCACGATTTCCTTGCATTGCTCCAGCATCGGCAGCTGGTCCTCGCCTACAGGGACTACAGTAGCGCGGAAAGCTGTGATATCTGCAGCCTGGCTGATAGGATAGCAGAAGAAACCAGTAGGAATGCTTGCTTCGAAGTTGCGCATTTTGATTTCGTTCTTGACGGTCGGGTTACGCTGCAGACGGGATACAGTGACCAGGTTCATATAGTAGAAGGTCAGCTCGGTCAGCTGCGGTACCATGGATTGAATGAAAAGGGTAGATTTAGCAGGATCAAGGCCGCAGGCCAGATAATCCAGCGCTACCTCGATGATGTTCTTACGTACCTTTTCCGGATGCTCAGCGTTGTCTGTAAGCGCCTGGGCATCAGCAATCATGATATATACCTTATCGTATGCACCAGAATTTTGCAGCTGTATACGCTGGCGCAGAGAGCCTACATAGTGGCCTACATGCAGACGTCCGGTAGGACGGTCGCCGGTCAGGATAATTTTACTCATATTAGTCTTACCTCTTTTTGTTCTTATATTTATATAATAATTATAAATGCACTGACGTAAACTGTCAACGCAAGCTTATTTTACGAACATAGCATAGTATCCGTTGAAGAAGATATACAGCACTATCAGCGGCAGAATGTAGGTAGCATAGAAGCGAATCCATTTGGGGAAGGGGATACCCTTACCGGTATCTGCCTCTGCAATAAAGTTATTCCAGCCCCAACCGTAACGGCTGGTGCAGAAGCTGAGGTAAATCAGACTGCCTAAGGGCAGCAAATTGTTGCTGACAAGGAAGTCTTCGAGGTCAAGAATGCAGGTGCCTTGGCCCAAAGGCTGAATGTGGCCCCACAGGTTGAAACCCAGCACGCAGGGCAGGGAAAGCAGGATAATCGCAATAATGTTAAAGCGAATAGTTTTTTTGCGCTCCCAACCGGTTAAATCGCAGATGCAGGAAGTAATGTTTTCGAATACAGCGATTACTGTAGACATGGCTGCGAAAAGCATGAACAGGAAGAACAGAGTACCCCAGATACGGCCG
>ULPU01014743.1_pt1 | contig 19638 bp, 13 predicted proteins | sample 1953821 | NCBI WGS metagenome assembly ULPU01 (sample SAMEA4835637, study PRJEB28245) | human gut metagenome | biome: gut microbiome; material: fecal sample | place: Denmark | collected 2008
CCGCGCCCGTAGCCGAGCAGGTGCAGGCCGGGCATATCGCGCAGGGACAATTCGACACCTTGCAGAATCGGCATCGGCGTGGTTTTCCCCAGCAGCTGCGCCGCGCCGTCAAACGTGTCATGGTCGGTCACGGCAAGGAGCGTCACGCGATGCTTGTCCGCCAGCGCCACCAGCTCCGCGGGCGTAAGCAGCCCGTCGGAGGAAGTGGTGTGGGTGTGCAAATCAGGCTTCATGGGGGGCATCCGGGTGATTTTCGGGCGCATCCGCCGTCTTTTCGGGCGTTTCCGCGCTCTTTTCAGGCGTTTCGGCAGACTTTTCGGAACTTTCTTCCTTCTTTTCGTCCGCCATATCCTGCATCATCACATCGCCCGTGGTGCGGGTGTCGGCATCCTGAATATCCGGCAGCGCGCCCGTTTCCATCAGGGTGACGAACTCGCGGCGGCTGATGGTGTCGTACTTGAGCAGCGCGTCCACCAGCTTCTCCATGCGGTCGCGGTTGGCGCTCAGGGCGTCCACCGCCTTCTGGTAGCATTCCTCCAGCAGGCGCTTGACTTCCGCGTCGATGCGCGCCGCCATTTCTTCGCTGTACCCGCGGCTCTGCCCAAACTCCATGCCGACGAACACTTCCTGATCGCCGTCAAGATAGACCGGGCCCAGCTTTTCGCTCATGCCAAACTGCGTCACCATGCGGCGGCAGACTTCCGTCGCCTTCTTCAGGTCGCTCGTTGCGCCGGTGGTGAACTCGCCCAGATAAAGCTGCTCCGCGGCATGACCGCCCAGCCCCATCGCCACGAAGTCCATCAGCTGGCTGTAAGTCTGCAAATCGTCCTCTTCCGTCGGCAGGGACAGCGTGTAGCCGCCCGCCTGCCCGCGCGGGACGATGGTAATCAGGTGCACCTCGTCGCAGTTGGGCAGGACGTGCCCGACGATGGCGTGCCCCGCCTCGTGGATGGCGACCATGCGCTTGTCGCGCTGCGTCACCTTGTGGCTGCGCTTCTCCGGGCCCATCTGCACGCGGGAAATCGCCTCCACCAGCGTCTGCTGATTGATGGCCTTCAAGCGCCCGCGCGCCGCCAGAATCGCGGCTTCGTTCATGATGTTTTCCAGCTCCGCGCCAGTGGAGAAAGGCACGCGCTTGGCGATATTCTCCAAATCCACATCATCCGCAAGGGGCTTGCCCTTGGCGTGCACCTTCAGGATGGCAACACGCCCCGCCATATCGGGGTAATTGACGAGAATCGTGCGGTCAAAGCGGCCGGGACGCAGCAGCGCGGGGTCAAGAATGTCGCGGCGGTTCGTCGCCGCCATGACAATAACACCCTCGTTGATTGCGAAGCCGTCCATCTCGACCAGCAGCTGGTTCAGCGTCTGCTCGCGTTCGTCGTGTCCGCCGCCCAGACCCGCGCCGCGGTGGCGACCCACCGCGTCAATCTCATCAATAAAGATGATGGACGGGGCAGCGCGCTTGGCTTGGTCGAACAGGTCGCGGACGCGGCTCGCGCCCACGCCCACGAACATCTCCACAAAGTCAGAGCCGGAAATGGAGAAGAACGGCACGCCCGCCTCGCCCGCAACCGCCTTTGCCAGCAGGGTTTTGCCCGTGCCGGGCGGGCCGATGAGCAGCACGCCCTTGGGGATGCGTGCGCCCATGTCGATGTACGCCTTGGGGTTGCGCAGGAAGTCCACCATTTCCTTGAGTTCTTCCTTCTCTTCCTCCGCGCCCGCGACGTCGGCGAACGTCACCTTGTTCTTGTTCGGGTCATGGATGCGCGCCCGGCTTCTGCCGAAGTTCATCACCTTGCCGTTGCCGCCGGTCTGCGCGCGCATAATCAGCCAGAACATCACGCCGCAGAGCACCAGCGAAATTGCCAGCGGAATCAAATCATACCACCACGGGGTGGTCAGCGGCTGACGGTAGATGATGGTGAACGGCAAATCCTTGACGGACACCTCGTCCAGCGGCTTATTAAGCTTCGCCGCCTGCATTTGCCGCGCAGTGACGATGAAATCAGCGCCGATGGTGGTTTCAAAATCGTAGTTCTTGTCAGGGAAATCCGCGTCGGCGACCGTTGTTGTCGTCGTCACGCCCACCAGCGACGTGCCGCGGATGGCGACGGAGCGAACCTGCCCCTCCTCAATCATCGTCAGCAGCTGGGGATAGGTGATGCGGCGGTCACGGGTATTGCTGCCAAAGCCGTTGGTGAACAGCATCGAAATGGTGAGCACCATCAGCAGCAAAACCGCGACGTAGCCGAACATCCCGCGAGACTTCTTCAATGCGAGCATCCTCCTTCCGTTCCAGCGCCATCCGCCTGTTGCGGCGTATACCCATATAGACGAATGACGTGCGCGGAAAAATCCATCTTTACAAAAATTTTATCTTTATTGGGGGAAGAATCGGCTGATTTATTCGCGCGCCGCGCCGTACACGCGGCTGTCCAGCACGCCGATGTCCGGCAGATTGCGGTACTTCTCGGCAAAATCCAGCCCATAGCCGACGACGAACTCATCCGGAATCTTGAAGCAGTGGTAATCCACCGTCAGGTTGTGTTCGGGATTGCGGCGGTCGGGCTTGTCCAGCAGCGTCGCAATGCGGATGGAGGACGCGCCGCGGCCCATCAAATACTTGCCGAGGTAGAACAGCGTGTTGCCGCTGTCCACAATGTCCTCCACAATCAGCACGTCGCGCCCCTTGATGGACACGGACAGGTCTTTCTCCAGATTGACCACGCCGGAGGACTTGGTGGAGTTGCGATAGCTCGAAAGCGCCATGAAATCCAGCGTCACGGGCAAATCGACTTCGCGGATGAGGTCGGAGAAGAAGACGCTCGCGCCCTTCAAAATGCAGACCATCACCAGATCGCGTCCCTGATAGTCGTGGGTGATTTCCCGTCCCAGCTGGGCAACGGCTTTCTGGATGTCCTCACGCTTGACGAGAATCTTCGTCATGTCTTGATACAGCTTGGCATTGGTGTCCATCGTGTTGTCCTCCTAATATTATATGTGAGTATCAGTTGCTCTTGTCTTCGCGCAGGGGTGCGCCGCACACCTTGCACTGCTCCAGGTTTTTGTACGGTTCGTCGTCAATCTGCGTCCACTTGAAGGATGCCGTCAGCGGGCGATACCGCTGATTGATGGACGCGCAGTTCGGGTCGATGTGGTAATACGTTCCGCCGTTTTGGTTGTAGTAGAGAATCAAGTCCGGATGGCTGGTGTTCAGCACGGGCTGGGTGGCAAGGGCGTTGGTCGGGGTGGCGGTGCTTTCCTGCTCGTTGCTTTGCAGCGTCGCGGGGTCAACGTACCACACGCCGTCCTCCTTGACCATGCGCACCTTCCACAGGTAGACGCTTTCGCCCAGGGTGTTGTTCTTGTTGATGACGGCGCGCACCGTCACCATGCGGGCGATGTCGTTCGATGTGCCCGTGATGGCCGTGAAATCCCAGCTGACGGGCGTGCGGTTGGTCAGCACCTCGCCGAAGAGCTTCTGCGTCACCGCGTCGGTGCCGCCCTTGATGCTGCTGCGCCACGACGGGGCCGTCAGGTTGACCATTTGGCTGATGGCGTTGTTCTTCCACAGCGTGAAGAAGGAATGCAGCTGCGCGTAGCACTCCTCGGAGTCATCCACAGGCGTCGCGGTGGGCGTGGGCGCGGGATTGGGCGTGTCCGTCGCGGTCAGGTTGACATCGAGGTTATTGCCCGATGTACTCCCCTGCTGCATCTGACCGGACTGATTCGGCTGCGCGGGGTTCTGATTGTCCGCCGCATTCGTCGCCAGTGCGCTGACGAGGCAGACGACCGCCGCCGACGCCAGCAAAAGCGACAGCACCAGCCGCGCGTTGGGCGTAACCAGCTCGCGGAGCCACAGCGCGGCGATGCTCGCCACCGCGCCGACGAGGACGATCCACTTCACCGCCGTCCACGCGAAGACCATGCTCAAGATGAAAAGAATCGGCAGCACGCCGAACATCAATACTTTTGCAATCGTATCCCACGGGATTTCCCTGTGCGCCGCCGGCTGCACCCGGAAGCCGCTGCGCCCCGACGTGGGGTACACGCGCTGACCGTCGGGGGTGTACTGCGCGTACTGCTGCTCCGGCGGCAAATCCGTTTCCTGCGGATTCTGCTGGCTGTACCCCTGCTGATACCCCTGCTGCTCGTAGGGCTGCTGATACCCGCCGGGCTGCACAAACCCCTGCTGGTCATACGGCTGCTGCTGATAAGGCTGCTGGGCGTATGGCTGCTGATAACCTTGCTGACCGTATGGCTGCTGATATTCCTGCTGACCATACGGCTGCTGATAACCTTGCTGACCGTATGGCTGCTGATATCCCTGCTGACCATAGGGCTGTTGATAGTCCGCATACCCCTGCTGACCATATTGCGGCTGCCCATAGCCGTTTTGCGGCGCGTAGCCCTGACCATAGGCATCATTGGGCGCGTAGCCGCCATTCGGGGCATAGCCCTGCGCCGGCGGATAATTGCCCTGCGAAAAACTGGGCTGCTGAGGATTCTGTCCGGCGTCCCCGGCGCCATCATAGGGTGGACGGCTGTTGCTCATCCGGCTTCCTTTCCTTTCTTCCGCGCGATTGTGCGCGAAGTTCCCTGCCGCGCCTGCGGACGGAGGAGTCGCATCCTCCCGCGCGCGGACTTTCACGCAAGCGCCTGAATCGCGCTTTACATGATAACGCATCTTACAGTATAGCACAAAAAAATGGCTTGTAAATAATAAATCGGAAAAATTCACGGTTTGTTCGCCTGTAAGATGGAAAGAATTCCACTTCCGTGCGATTTTTATTCCGCATTCCGAATTCCGAATTCCGCATTTGCCCCCTTGCAAAACGCCTCAACCTATGGTAAGATAGAGCGTGCCGACGAAAGTCAGCGAAATATTGGAAGCGATGACCGGGAAACAGTAGCGCGTGCAAGTCCCCTTCCTATTTCCAAATGAGAATGTGCCAAGATGCGAAGCGAATTTTTTCTGCTGGCTAACGGGAGTGAAACGCAGCGTAGCAACGCTACGCTAAGTGGAACGAGCGGACGCCAGAAGGAAAAAGGCGCGAGCAGATGGCACAGGCGAATGCAGGAAATAGGATATCAGAGAGCCGCCGGGTGGTGCGAGGCGGCAGGGCGCACGGCGTGAACCTTCATCCCGTGAGTTTTTCGGCGTGGGCAGCCTTATCGCCTATCAAGCGGCGGCAGCGGGATTTTTTCCTTTGCCGCAAGACGAGTGGTACCGCGGATTCAGTCCGTCTCATCAAACGATGGGACGGGCTTTTTTCATCCAACTGTAAGGAGGAACATCCGGAATGAACGAGAAGATCGAAGCCCTGAAAAGCAGCTTTGATTCCGAGCTGAAGAAGATCGCCAACATGGTGGATCTGGAAGCCCTGCGCGTGAATTACCTCGGCCGCAAGGGCAAAGTGACCGACGCGCTCAAGGGCATGGGCGGCTTGACCGACGAGCAGAAAAAGACCGTCGGGCGCGAGACGAACGAGCTGAAAACCGCCATCACCGTCGCCTTGGCGGAAAAGCTGGAAGCGCTCAAGGCGCAGGAATTGCAGCGCGAAATCAACGCCCTGCCCGAATTTGACATTTCCATGCCGCCGGACATGACCCGCGGGTCGTATCACCCGATTACGCTGGTGCAGCGCCAGTGCGAGCAGGTGTTTAAGTCCATGGGCTTCACGGTGGAGGATTACGCCGAGGTGGTGACGGACTACGAGTGCTTCGAGAGCCTGAACATTCCGAAGTTCCACCCCGCGCGCGACATGCAGGACACCTATTATCTGGACAACGGGCAATTGCTCAAAACGCAGACCTCCGCCGCCCAGAACGCCATCTACCGCCGCTACCGCGACGCGCTGGTGAACGACGGCGTGCCGATTAAGGCGATTTTCCCCGGCCGCTGCTTCCGCAACGAGGCGACCGACGCCTGCCACGAAAACACGTTCTTCCAGATGGAAGGCATCATGGTGGACAAGGATATTTCCATCGCGAACCTGATCTACTTCATGAAAACGATGCTGAGCGAGGTGTTCCGCAAGGACATCAAAGTCCGCCTGCGTCCGGGCTTCTTCCCGTTCGTTGAGCCGGGCTTTGAGCTGGATATCTCCTGCCTCATCTGCGGCGGCACGGGCTGCCCGTCGTGCAAGCATTCCGGCTGGCTGGAGCTGTGCCCCTGCGGCATGATTCACCCCGAAGTATTGAAGGCCGGCGGCATCGACCCGGAGCAGTACACCGGCTTCGCGTTCGGCTTGGGCATGACGCGCCTTGCCATGATGAAGTACGGCGTGAAGGACATTCGCGACCTGAACAGCGGCAGCCTGACGCGCCTGGCGCAGTTCACGGACGACGAGTAATGCGGAGGAAAGACGAACATGCTGATCTCAATGAACTGGATTTCCGACTTCGTTGACCTGACGGGTCTTGACAAAATGGCGCTGATTCGCCAGTTCTCCCTGTCCACGGCGGAAGTTGAGAATGAAATTTTCCACAAGGGCGCGGATTTGTCCGGCGTTGTCGCCGCGCAGATCGTCAGCGTAGAGAATCACCCCGAATCCCACAAGCTGCACCTGCTGAAGGTGGATGCGGGCGACGGGCAGCTGACCGACGTGGTCTGCGGCGCGCCGAACGTGCAGCTGGGCATGAAAACCGCGTTCGCGAAGGTGGGCGCGCAGCTGGGCGACATCACCATCAGCCCGCGCAAGCTCGCCGGGTACACGTCCTACGGCATGTGCTGCTCGGAGAAGGAAATCGGCATCAGCGACGACAATTCCGGCATCATGGTCATCCCGGAGGATGTTCCCTGCGGCACGGACTTGAAGGCGCTCTACCCCATTGACGATATTATCTTCGAGGTGGACAACAAGTCCCTGACGAACCGCCCCGACCTGTGGGGGCACTACGGCATGGCGCGCGAGTTTTCTACCCTGTCCGGCCGTCCGCTGAAAGCCCTGCCCGTGGCGGATTTGGCGGCGTACAACAATCTGCCCGCCATCGACATGAAGATTGAAGACCCGCTGTGCCAGCGCTACTCCTGCCTGCGGGTGGAGAACATCAACCGCCACGTCAGCCCGATGGCGATGCGTATCCGCCTGAACTACTGCGGTATGCGCGACATCAACTTCCTCGCCGACCTGACGAACTACCTGATGCTGGAAATGGGGCAGCCGATGCACGCCTTCGACAGCCGCAAGGTGGAGAAAATCCGCATCCGCCGCTTCCCGGAGAGCTTCCCTTTCCAGACGCTGGACAAGGTGGAGCGCACCATCGACCCGAACACGCTGATGATCTGCAACGGCGACAAGCCGGTTGCCATCGCGGGCATCATGGGCGGTCTGGACAGCGAAATCGTCGATGACACGACGAGCCTGACGCTGGAATCCGCCACCTTCGACGCGGCGTCCGTCCGCAAGAGCAGCGTCCGCCTCGCCCACCGCACCGACGCCTCCGCCCGCTACGAAAAGAGCCTTGACCCGGAAATGACGACCGTCGCCATCGCCCGCTTCGTCAAGCTTTTGCAGGAATACGACCCGGAAATGCGCGTCACCTCCCGCCTGACCGACGAGTACGCCTTCCACTATCCGAAGGTGCAATTGTCCTTTGACAAGGCGTTTGTTGACCGCTATACCGGCATCAACATCTCCTCCGACGAAATCATGCACACGCTGACCGCGCTTGGCTTCACCATGACGCGGGACGGCGATTCCTTCACCGCGGACGTTCCCTCCTGGCGCGCGACGAAGGACGTAACCATCAAGGCGGACATCATCGAGGAAATCACCCGCATTTACGGCTACGACAACTTCGACCTGCACACGGCGGAATCCCCGCTCTACCCGGTTCGCATGTCTACCGAAAAGACGGTGGAGGACAAATTGAAGGACATCCTCGTCAAGCGCTATTCGCTGCACGAGGTGCATTCCTACATCTGGCAGTACGCCGACGACTACAAGAAGCTCGGCATCGCCGTCGAGGACAACGTGAAGCTGCTCAACGCCTCCAACCCCAACATTGAGACGCTGCGCCGCTCCATGATTCCCACCCAGCTGTGCCAGGTGAAGGTCAACACGGGCTATGCGCCGTCGTTCGGCATCTTTGAAATCGGTCACATCGTCGATGGCGTGGACGAGAACAACCTGGCGAAGGAACACAAGAAGCTGTGCGTGACGCTCTTCAGCAAGGTCGATAACGTGGAAACGCTGTATTTCCGCCTGCGCGACATGCTGTGCGTCGCCGTGAGCGACATCCTGCACAAGGATTTGTCCTTCCACGCAATGACCGCGACCCACTCCTATGAGCATCCGAAGAACCTGAACGCCATCGTGCTGGACGGCGTTGAACTCGGCGAAATCGGCGTGGCGCACCCGGTTGTCGGCAAGAACATCGACAAGAAGGCAGCGATTGTGTTTGCCGAAATCGACACGGAAGCGCTCGCGTCCATCGCGCCCGCGCCCATTGTCTACCGTGAGCCGTCCCGCTTCCCCGGCATGGAGCAGGATTTGACCTTCGTGGTCAATCGCTGCCAGCCGATTCTGGACGCGGTGAAGGCGGAGAACTCCCCGCTGGTGCAGAAAGTGACCGTGCTGGGCACATACAGCGACATCACCGGCAAAACCATCACGATTCGCCTCTCCTTCTCGCACCCGGAGCGCACGCTCACCCGCGACGAAGTGCAGGCGGTTGTTGACGGCGTGGTTGCACGGCTGAAGGGGCAAGGGATTGAATTGAAGAAGTAAAGGTAACACCGCACAAATGAGGTGGTCGGCTGGCGAATGGATTTTTCGTCAGATGCAAATGCAAATTCCGAAGGTTTACTGACGGTAAATCGAGGAATTTGCATGCCGCAGATGGCGGAAAAGACATCGTCAGACGCGCCGCCGAATTGTGCGGTGGTGCCCTAATCCGCCTTCCCCTGCCCCTCTGCTTTTGTCGGCGGAGGGGCGTTTTTTGTGCTTCCGCGAAATTCGAGATTGACAACTTCCCCCGATGGTGGTAAACTGGAAAAAACGGAAGTTTTCCGCCCATTTTCGTCGTTTGTTAGGAGGATTGCTATGAGTCCCATTGCCGCCCGGAAAAAGACCATCATCTGGATGATTGCCGCCATCGTGCTGGCAGTTTCCTCCATCGCGCTTGGCGCCGGTCTCATCGTCAGCCACAATTCGCTGACGGACACCCGGAATCAGCTGACGGACACGCAGAGCGCGCTGTCCTCCACCCAATCCACCTTAGCGGACACCGAAAACAGCCTGTCCGCCGCGAAGGACACCCTCGCGTCCACCGAAGCGACCCTCGCGGACACGCAGACCACGCTGGACACGACCGCCGCCGCCTTGACGGATACCCAGACCACCCTCGCGTCCACCGAAGCTACCCTCGCCGAAACGCAGGGCACGCTTGCCGACCGCGAAACTGAACTGTCCGCCACAAAGGACACCCTTGCGTCCACCGAAGCCACCCTCGCCGAAACGCAGGGCGCGCTTGCTGACCGCGAAACCGAGCTGTCCGCGACGAAGGACACCCTTGCGTCCACCGAAGCCACCCTCGCCGAAACGCAGGGCGCGCTTGCTGACCGCGAAACCGAGCTGTCCGCGACGAAGGACACCCTCGCGTCCACCGAAGCCACCCTCGCTGAAACGCAGGGTACGCTTGCTGACCGCGAAACCGAACTGTCCGCCACAAAGGACACCCTCGCGTCCACCGAAGCCACCCTCGCCGAAACGCAGACTGCCCTGAACAGCCGCGACACCACGCTGGCATCCACGAAGGACACGCTGATGATCACCCAGACCGAACTGGCGGCAGTGAAGGACACGCTGTCCACCACGCAGAACGAACTGGACACCTTGAAGGCATCCCTGCCGGCGAAGGAATATGAACTGGAGAACACGAAGGAAGCGCTCGCCGCGACGGAAGCCGAACTGGCAGTGACGCAGAACACGCTGACTGCCGCGCAGACGGAGCTGTCCGACACAAAAACCAGCCTGTCCGCCACTGAAACCGAGCTGACCGCGACGAAGGACACCCTTGCCGCCGCCACGACGGTATTGTCCGACACCAAGACGGCGCTGACCGCCACCGAAGCCGAACTCACGACGACGAAAGACACCTTGACCGCAAAAGAAGCCGAACTCACCGCGACGAAGGACACCCTGAGTGCGAAGGAAACCGAACTCACCGCGACGAAAGACACCCTGACCGCGAAGGAAGCCGAACTCGCCGCGACGAAGGACAGCCTGACCACCGCGGAAAACGAACTCGCCGCGACGAAGGACAGCCTGACCACCGCGGAAAATGAACTCGCTGCGACGAAGGACAGCCTGACCGCCGCCACGACGGAGCTGGAAGCCACAAAGGCAACCCTTGCCGCGGCAGAGGCGGAATTGACGACGACGCAGGAAACCCTCGCCGACGCGCAGGCGATTCTGGCGGCGTCGAACGAATCGCTGAGCTTCGCGAAGCTGAACCCGGCGACGCGCGGCACTGACCCCGGCATTGCGCCCTCCCCGATGGCAAGCGCGGTTCGCGACCCGTCGGAAGCCGTCGCGTTCCTGCTTGTGACAGTCGGCACAAAGACGTACGAGCCGATTCCGCTGCTGGAGGACGGGTACTACCGGCTGATCCACGGCGTGTGCGTGAACATCATCCACGTCACGGAGACGAGCATCGAGATGACCGACGCCAGCTGCGCCGACCACGACTGCATCGCGCAGGGCATCGTGACGCTGGAGAACAAGGACACGCGTGAAGGCGGCGGCTACATCATCTGCCAGCAGAACTATGTGACGCTGCGGCTCTGCACCCGCGCGGAGCTGGAAGCGGAAGGCATTGTGCTGCAATAATCGAGGATTTGACCGGGGGTGGCGCAGGCTGCCTCCGGTTTTTTGCATAATCAGAAATATCCCCAAGGAGGAAAACGCCCATGCTGACATATCATCCGACCACCGAAGCCGAGAAGGAAGCCATCTGCGCGTGGCAGTACCCCGGCGAATACGCGATGTACAACAATCCGCCGTATGCCGAGCAGAAGAAGCACGGATACGGTTTTGCGAATCCGGCAAACAATTTCTATTCCTTTTATGATGGCGAAACGCTGGTGGGCTTCGTGAACCTGTCCGATGAGGGCAGTGAGGTGTTTTTCGGCATCGGGGCGCATCCCGACCACTGCGGACAGGGGTACGGCACGCAGATGACGGCGCTGGCGTGGGATTTATCCCAGCGGCTGTATCCGGGCAAGCCGATGTATCTGGAAGTGCGGACGTGGAACACGCGCGCCGTTCGCTGCTACGAGAAGGCGGGATTCCGGGTGGTGGGCGAGCCGGTGAAGCGGGTGACGCTCAGCGGAGAAGGGACGTTTTACCATATGGTGCGTCAGGCGCAGGGATCATTCCACGCAAGATGTTGATTTGCCAAGCGGCATCCGCTGCGAATTTGACATTCGCCGCCTTTCGGGGCGGCTTTTTGTTTTCCCCCGCTCAGCGCCGCCTAAAATCTCTATGAATCTGTAAAATTCAGTTGAAAACAAGCGCAAAGTGTGGTAAAGTAGGTATGTATGCGATTTTTCCCCGCACAGGCGGAATTCTGCTGCATTGCGGCACGCTCGGAGGAAACGAACCATCATGACGATTATGAATGTCTTATCCCTGTTCGGCGGACTGGGGCTGTTCCTGTTCGGAATGCAGCTGATGGGCGAAGCGCTGGAAAAAGCGGCGGGTACACGGCTGAAAAAGCTGCTGGGCATGGTCACGGGCAACCGCTTCCTCGCCATGCTCGCGGGCATCACCATCACGGCGGTGGTGCAGTCCTCCTCCGCGACGACGGTCATGGTCGTCGGTTTCGTCAACGCGGGGCTGATGTCCCTGACGCAGGCGGTCGGCGTGATTATGGGCGCGAACATCGGCACAACGGTCACGTCGCTGCTGCTGTCGGTGCAGATTGATTTCGCCGCCATCTTCACGTTTCTGGGGCTGATTCTCTCGAATCTTCCCGACAAGTACAGAACCGCCAAGCAGTTCGGCACCATCACGATGGGTCTGGGCATCCTGTTCATCGGCATGAACACCATGTCCGGCGCGATGGAGCCGCTGCGGACGTGGGAGGGCTTCCAGAAGGCGATGGCGTCCATCAACAACCCGATTCTGGGCGTGCTGATTGGCGCGGGCATCACCGCCGTCCTGCAATCCTCCGCCGCCAGCATCGGCATCCTGCAAACGCTGGTCGCGCAGGGGCTGATTGGGCTGGACAGCGCCATCTTCATCCTCTTCGGGCAGAATATCGGCACCTGCGTCACGGCGCTGCTGGCGTGCGCGGGCACAAACTCCACCGCCAAGCGCGCGGCGACGGTGCACCTGCTCTTCAACGTCATCGGCACGGTGATTTTCGTCATCATCGCCTGCTGCCTGCCGCTGGCAAGCTGGGTCGGGATGCTCTCCCCCGGCAATCTCAAGCTGCAAATCGCCATTGTCCACATTCTCTTCAACGTCACGACGACGGCGCTGCTGCTGCCCGCCGCAAGCTGGCTGGAGAAGCTGGCGTGCCTGCTGATCAAGGGCGACGGCTCGACCGCCGAGGAAATGAAGCTGCGCTACTTTGACGCGCGTATGCTCAAAACGCCGCCGATTGCCGTGGCGCAGCTGTTCAACGAAGTGCAGCGCATGGGCGGCATTGCGATGGGCAACTTCCAGCGCGCGATGGAGTGCTTCAACGAGTGGGATGCGAAGAAGTCCGAAGAGCTGGCGCGCAACGAGGACGTGCTGGACTACCTGAACCGCGAAATCACCGATTCGCTGGTGGAAGTGAAGGGGCTTGACCTGTCCGAGAAGGACACGAAGCTGGTCGGCTCGCTCTTCCACGTCGTCAACGACATGGAGCGCATTGGCGACCACAGCCAGAACATCCTCGAATCCGCGCAGCTGAAGAATCAGGACGAGGTGAAATTCTCGCCCAAGGCGGTACAGGAGCTGGAAAGCCTGTCGAACCTTGTGCGCGCACAGGTGCAGCGCTCGCTGGACATGTTCAAGGCGCAGGTGACGGACGACACGCTGCTGGGCGAAGTGGAGGGCGTGGAGGACGAAATCGACACGACGACCGAAGCCCTCCGCAGCCACCACATGGATCGCTTGAAGAACCACAAGTGTTCCGCGAAGAACGGCATGATTTATCTGGACATGCTGACGAACCTCGAACGTATCGGCGACCACGCGGAGAATATCGCCACGTCCGCGAAATCCGCAACGGGGATTTGATTTGCACATAAAAACCTCGCGACAGGTGATGCCGCGAGGTTTTTCTATTGGTTTGATTCTGCTGATTTTATTCGCCGATTTCCGCGTAAATCATTTCCACATGATTCTGGCATTCCTTCGCGAACGTCGCCGCATCAAACGCGCCGTTCAGATAGCGCTGCACCAACACCTGAAGCGCGTCATCATACGTCAGCGGCGAACCCTCTGACACATACAGCGATTTTGCCATCTCCTGATAGTACGCAATGTCCTCCGCCGAAGAGCGGTAGCGGCGTGTCTCCAAATTGGCGTACTGCTCCTGCAAGTCGCGCAAGGTGTCCTCGTCGGCGCGCTCTTTGTCCGCCTTCTGTTCCAGCAGTGCGATTTTTTCCGCAAGCTCATCCAGCTGCGCCACCACCTGCGGATTCTCAATCGGGTCGGTCATGTTCTCGTAGATGAAATAGCTGCTGTCGTCCGGATGCGTCGCGCAGTACTCCAAGAACTGAATCGCGGCAGCCTGATTCTTGCCGTAGGGGTTCACCACGGCAATGGTCACATACGTTTCAACCGCGCTGTTCTGCGCCGGGAAGATGCGCGGCACGAAGCGAATCTTCTGCGACGGCGCAAACGCCGCCCCCGGAATCATAAAGATGTATTCAAACGTCTCCTGTGTCTGCTGCTCCGCGGGCAGCTCGTTTTTGATGCGCTGCACCGCATGAATGAACGTCTCGTCCGTAAAGTCGATTCTGCGTCCTTCCTGAAGGGAAGTCATGATATAGTATTTCATGTAGAAGTCCAGCATTCCCGACTGCGTATAGTCCTGCATCATCAGGGCTATTCCTTCCGGCAGAAGCCCTTCTTCCAGAATTTCGTTGCACACATCCAGCAGTTCATCAAACGTTTCCGGGCATTTCATTCCCCATTCGTCGAGATATTCATTCGTGACCATCATTCCCATCGGGGACGCCGACACAATCCACCCCATCAGCGTTTCCCCGTCCATGCAGACAGAACGCAAAGACGGATACACCTGCGCAAAGGCTTCCTGCAAAATTTCACTGTCCGTCAGCGGCGCATAATAATTCATGTTCTTCAGTGTATAGAGTCCATCATACGTATTGAACATGAACAAATCAACATCCGGATTTTTTATCACATAGGCGGTTGAAATCGTATCCATCATGTCAACCGATAGATTGCAAGTGATGGCAATCCCGCTTTCCTGTTCAAATTGTTCCATTGTTTCCATCATCGCGTAGTAGTTGTTGGTGGCAATTGTCAGTGTTTTTTCTTCCGCACGGCTAACCGAAAGATTGCATCCCAGCAGGAAAATCAGCATCAGGGCAACATATTTTTTCATTTTGCTCATCCTTTCGTAAAGTCAAGTAAATGGTCGTTTTATCCCCATCAGAAACATCTTTAGAATAACATATGTTTTGCGCTTTGTCAATAGCTAATATACGCTTTCACAATTTTCACCAGCGCATCCGCCTCCTTCGGCGCGTACCTCGGCGAAATTGCGAGCGTCACGAAGTCATACGCCCCCGCCGCGCGGAAATCGCGGTAGTCGTCGTACACGCGGAAGGGCACGGTCGGCTCTGCGCCGTTTTTCGCGGCGAACATCTGCGCGGTCAGCGAATTGAGATGGATGTTGCCGTCCGCGTCAAGCAGCACTTGCGGAATGTCCGCCCGCGAACGCGGATTGCGCACGTTATCCAGCGACGAAATCCGCCGCATCGCCAGCGCGAACAGCAGGTAATTCGCTTCGTCGAGCTTCTTCTGGGCATAGAAGGCGGCGTAATCCAGCCGCTTTTGGACGGGCATGGACAGGACGTTGAACAGCACAAAGTTCGGGCCAGGATAGCCGATGCCGAGGTCGCTGTGGGCATCGACGTGGGTGACGTCGAAGGGGGCGGTCAGGCGTCCGGCGGCGATTTGCTCCTCCCAGAAGCGGAGCGCGCCGTCGTGCGTCTCGAAAATGCGCCCCGGCTTGGGCGCGGTGCGGGACAAGCCACACTGGTTTTCGAGGAACGCGCGGACGGCGGATGCTTCCCACGGCTCATGTCCGGGGAGGGACGGGCGGTGTCCTAATTCGGCAAGAGGGCAGCAATCAGCGAGGAAAAAGTCGAGGTCAATGTCGAGAACGCGCATGGTAATGCTTCTTTCTGCTGAAATCAGCGGGATTTCCGTTCTATTATACCCCATTCCCCCTCACGGCGCAAGGTCGATGATGCTGTTGTCGCTGCCGCCCTCGGCGAAGGAATCCGGCACTTGCCCGACGATGATGCTTTCCGCCATCGCCATCTGCGTGCTGGCCTGCACGTTTTTCGCGCCGGTCGGGATGACAATCTGCACGTTCGCGGTCAGGACGAGGGAAATGCGGTGGCGTGTCTGGTTGATGCCGGCGGTGGTGAAATCGGTGCTGAACGCCGCCTGCACCGAGCCGACAGGCAGAATCTGCACGGCGATGCCCGGCCCCGCGCCCGCCAGCAGCGTCAGCCCGATGGCACTGCCCAGCGGCACGACGACGGTTTTCTGCCCCATGGCGGTCAATCTCTCCTGCGCAAGCAGGGACGCCTGCGCCGCCAGACGGTTCATCTCCGGGGTATTCGCCTGAATCAGGCGCACTTGCCCTTGATCGTCCTTCTCGACGGTCATCAGGTCGGCGTAATGCACGCCGAGTCCGAGCATCTCAGACGCTGCCTCGTTGAGCGCCTGAATCGCCAGCGACCGCGCCGTCGCCTGTGAGAGCGTCAGCACGACGTCGGTCACGTTGCGCTCGACGCGGAGAATCAGCAGCGTCATCAGCACAAGCAGCAGCAGTACGCGTTTCCACCGCCGCCGGGGAGATTTTCGCCGCTTTGCAGGAATTTTCGCTTCTGATTCGTTGTTTGTCTGGGGCATGGTGCATCCTCCTTTCGTCGCCTGCCATTGCAGGATGCGCGAATATGTGCTATAATATAGGATGTAATTCTGTATGCTCTGCGGGTTATGCTATTTTCGGATGAAAATGCGCCAAGGCGCGAGCAGATGGCACAGGCGAATCCGAAAATAGCATTCCGCATTCCTTCATATTCCGCCGGGGCGCGCATCATGCCGCTGACGGCGCAAAGGGGCTGAAGCAGTGAAGAAACGCAACGATTTCCCGGACTTTGTGCCGGAAAACGACGATTTTGCCTATCAGGACGGTCATCCCGACGACCCGCAGGGCGATGATCCTGACGAGTACGACCCGAACTGGGCGGACGACGACGACCCCGTGGAAGTTGCGGGGCAGGCGGACATGTTCGCGCACGAGGACTTCTGGAACGCTTCGGCGGATGATAGCGAAGCGCTGCCGGAGGAGGAAAAGGTCTACAAGCACTCCATTTTCAAGCCGGAGATGAAGAAGCCGAACTTCGTGCTGTCGATTGCCGTCAACGTCATCCGCATTTTCGCGGTGCTGGTGCTGGTGGCAGGGCTGGCGGCAGTCGGCGCGGTGGTCGGCATTGCGAAAGGGTACATGGAAACTGCCCCGACGCTTGACCTCGCCGCGATTGACGATCAGGCGCAGACCTCCTTCATCTACGACGCCAACGGCAACCTCATCACCGAATACAAAGGCTCGGAGAACCGCGTCATGGTGTCGATTCAGGCCATGCCGACATACCTCCAGCACGCTTTTATCGCCGTGGAGGATGCGCGCTTCTACACGCACAACGGCGTGGACATCAAGCGCATTATCGGCGCGTTCGTGTCGAACCTGTCCTCCTCCTCCACGCAGGGCGGCTCGACCATCACCCAGCAGCTGATTAAGAATACGCTCCTTTCCTCTGAGCAGAGCTACAAGCGCAAAATTCAGGAAGCGTACCTCGCCATGCAGCTGGAAACGCGCTACACAAAGGATCAGATTCTCGAAAGCTACCTGAACACCATCTACCTCGGCGAAAACTACTACGGCGTGTACACCGCCGCGCAGGGGTATTTCGGCAAATCGCTGGGCGAACTGACGCTCCGCGAATGCGCCATGCTGGCGGGCACATGCAACTCGCCCTACTACTACAATCCGCGCCGGAATTTCTACACGCGGCAGAAGGAGGGCGTGGATTACCCCGCCATCACCAACGACCGCACCAACTACGTCCTGCGCTGCATGTACGAAAACCAGTACATCACCTACGAGCAGTATCAGGAGGCGCTTGACCCGGCGACCGCGCATGTGCTGGAGAAAGACCCGAACACATCCACCGGCATGTACGCCTACGCGCACTACGTCGAATACGCGGTGGATGAGGTCATCGACATCCTGCTGCAGCTGAACAACCTTGAGGACACCTCCGCCAACCGCAACGCCATGGAAAACAAGCTGCGCACCGGCGGCTACCACGTCCAGCTCGCCATCGACACCTCCATTCAGTCCACCGTCGAGGATACGCTGGAAAACTGGACGAACTACCCTTCCCTGCGCGACCCTGCGGACAAGGTCTACCGCACGCGCAATTCCGACGGCACATACGACGAAACGATTGAGCCGCAGGCCGCCGCCGTCGTTGTGGACTACCACACGGGCGAAATCAAAGCCATTGTCGGCAGCCGCACGCGCCCGACGGCGATGAAAACCTTCAACCGCGCGGTGGATATGACCATGCCCGTCGGCTCGTCCATCAAGCCGATTGCCGTGTATGCCCCCGCGATTGAGCTTGGCGCATCCCCCGCGAGCATCGTGATGAACATGCCGCTGCCGATTTCCGGCTGGCGCGGGTCAAACGGGCAGGATTCGTGGCCGCGCAACTACGGCGGCAGCTCCTACGCCGGCCCGGAGACGCTGCGCAAGGCGCTCGTCAACAGCCACAACACCGCCGCCGCGCAGGCGCTGATGACCCTTGTGGGCGTGGACAATTCCGTTGCCTTCCTGCACGCGATGGGCATTGACGATGCGCACATTGACGCAACGCCGTTCGGCTTGTCCCTCGGCTCCAGCGGCATCACGCCCATGCAGATGGCGGTTGCCTTCGGCGTGCTGGCGAACGGCGGCGTGTATCAGCAGCCTATTTCCGTCCTCGGCATTTCTGACAGCACGGGCAAGGTCATCTGGGACGGACACCAGCAGCAGGAGCGTCACCGCGTGTTCAGCGAATCCACGGCGTACATGGTCGTGGACATGCTCAAGCAGGCGGTTTCCTCCGGCACGGGCACAAACGCGAAAATCAAGGGGCAGACCGTCGCGGGCAAAACCGGCACGAACTCCGACCAGAAGGGCGTTTTCTTCGCCGGCATGACGGGCTACTACTCCTCCGCCCTGTGGGTTGGGCATGACAACTACAAGGCGCTGTCGTCGAAATCCACCGGCTCCCGCTCCGCCGCCCCGCTGTGGCAGAGCTACATGAGCAAGATTCATCAGGGGCTGTCCAACCGCGACATTCTGGAGGGCAGCGCCAGCGACTACGGCTTGGTGAAGGTGACGACGTGCGCGGTATCGGGGCAGCTTGCCACCGACGCTTGCCGCAGCGACGCGATGGGCTACGGTGTCGTGACGGACTACTGGAAAGCCGGCACAGAACCGACGGTTTCCTGCCAGATGCACACGACGCAGACGATTTGCTCCGTCAGCGGCTTGCTCGCCTCCCCCTACTGCCCGGACACGGTCACGCGCGGCGTGCTGACGATTCCCTCGGGACACCCGCTGGCATCCTTCATCGGCACGGAATATGAGGATGTGCTGATTGAGTACCTCGGCAGCTACGCGGTCTTGGGCGCAAGCGGCACCTGCCCGTACCACACGAGCGCATCCAGCTCCGGCTCAAACACGATGGTGGAAAACACGCTGATTCCCGATGCGAAGATTCTGCTTTCGCAAGCCTACGCGCAATTGCAGAGCATGGACATTGTCAACGACGCGCAGCGCTACTCCGCGATTCAGTCCGCCATCACGAATCTGGAATACGTCATCTCCCTCCCCGCCCCGACAACGGCGGAAGTTGCGTCGGCGATGGGGCAGCTGACACAGGCGATGGCGGGTCTCTACTAATGGATACACCAACAAACACGGCGGCGGATTCTCTCGCAGAAATCCTCCACGCATTGCGCGGCATCCGCGCCCCCATCCAGCAAGGCGAATACGACCTGCACGCCCTCGTGCGCACCGCCTTGACGGAAGCAGGCGTCCCCTGCGCGCACGAAGTCCCGCTCGCCCCGCGCTGCCGCATCGACCTTGTGTGCCCCGGCGGCATCGGCATCGAAATCAAGCGCGGACAGCCTGACCGCAAGCGCATTGTGATGCAGCTGACCCGCTACGCCGCGTGCGGGCAAATCAGCAGTTTAATTCTTGTGACTGAGCGGACAGTCGCCGTACCCAATCGAATTCACGGAAAGCCGATTTCGTGCGTATGCCTGAACCGGCTGTGGGGAATTGCACTATGAATGAAGAAGAAGCGGA
>ULPU01038608.1_pt1 | contig 18907 bp, 10 predicted proteins | sample 1953821 | NCBI WGS metagenome assembly ULPU01 (sample SAMEA4835637, study PRJEB28245) | human gut metagenome | biome: gut microbiome; material: fecal sample | place: Denmark | collected 2008
CCGTATCACGGCTTGCTTCTGTGTTGGCGTTCTGTGCGGGCACTTCCACGGTTTCCTCGCGGGTCGTATAGCTGACTTCGTTCATATCCCATAGGATTTCGCGCAGCTCGTCCAAGCGTGTCTCGTCCAGTGCCGCTACCGGCGCTCCGTCCTCTGCGCCGGACACACGGGACGAAAAGACGGCTAAAACGTCCTGCCAGCGAATGTAATAAACGTCGTCGTTGGCTTCTATCTCCTGACGGTCATGGGGTACGGTATCGGAAATGTGCTCCAGCTCGTCACGGTATTCCCCGGTCAGCTGCTCCACAGCCTGCTGCACTGTGATCGAGCTTTCGTCCGGGGCTTCGGCGGCAAAAAAGATACCATAAGGCCGAGCCGGCGATGAAAGCCACAAGGCAAATGATAACAACGACTGCGGTAGCCGCGCTCATGCCCGCTATGATTGCCACCGTCAGCGTGTGCAGCGCCGCCAAGAAATGCCGAATTGCCGCGCGCACGGCCTTAACTGCCTTGCGTGTCTGCTTGGAAGCGTTCTTGGCAGCCTGCCGTGTCCGTTGGGCCATCTGCTGGGCTTTTTGTTGGGCGACCTGCTCTGCCTGCACGGTGCTGGCGGCGGTTCGAATTTGCTTTCGGTCGCGGCTCACGCCGCGGATTTCATGCGGAGCAGTTTTTATATCGTGCGGTTTTTCTTTGACGGACAGCCGATTCGATTTTATGTTGCGGTCAGATGTTTGTTTTGCAGAATCACTTATGCGAGAATGATTCGCGCTTGGATTTTCTTTGCCAGACGGTACGCTACACTCCCGTGGCTCTGTAAGGTTGCTGCTTACTTGGCCGCCGTCCGGTGCCTGTAGCTCAGAAAAAGACTGCTGGCCCGTCTGCTCCTGCCGTTCAACGCTCTGCTCCATATGCCGCTGCCCGGCGCGTTTCTTGGCCAGTTCACGGCCTTTGTGAACAGCTACTTTTGCAGAGCTTTTGCCCACGCTCTGCAAAGCGTCGGAAACTTTTTCGCCAGTTTGATTGGCTTCGGAATATTGTCCTCCCTGCTGCCCGTCGGCTGTACTCTCTATTTCAGTTCGACCTTTTTCTTTGCTTCGCAGCCACAGCTGGCGCATGGCCTCTTTCGGTATCTGCGCTGCCGCCCGCTGGCGCGGGGTAGTGTTTTCTGATTTTGTCCTTATATCTTCCATTTTCACCACCGTCACAAAAGATTCAAAAAATGTTGTGCGTTTGTTCAAATTGCTTTTATGCCTTTGACACAAGCGCGGTGTATCCTATAGATGTAATCAAAAGGCGGGCAGCGCCCGCAACACCTACTGCGCCTTCGGCCATGTGAGGGCAATCGCCCGGCCAAGGCCAGACAACCCATAAGGCTTCGGCCATTATATAAATTTGGCGGCTGTGCGAAACGCACAGCCGTCTTTTGTGTGGGCGGGCTTCTGTTCCTGCAAGGCATAGGTTATTCTTTCAGCCGCTCATCCGGCTTGGTCGTCATCAGGCGGTAGAGCTTGGTGTCGGTCGGGAAGCTGTTCGTGAACGGCACAAGATTGCCTGCGCAGCGGATCAGACCGCAGCCGGCCGGTACGTTCGTGATGTACCCCAACTGCGTGTCCGAGATGTTCAGCAGCTTTGCCAACTCCCCGCGGTCGGTCGCGCTCTGGTTCAGCATGATGAGAAATTCCGAGTTTGCCAGCATCAGCCGCGCCGTATCGGAGCGCAGCAGCTCATCCACGTTCTGCGTCAGGCCGGTGATCAGACCGTTATATTTGCGGATACGCTTCCAGAGTTTGTAGAAAAAGTTGGAGCTGTACTCGTAACGGAACAGCAGGTAAAACTCATCGCAGACGATCCAGGTGCGCCGGCCGGCTTTCCAGTTCTGGATGACGCGGTTGTAGATGGCATCCAGCGTTACCAACATTCCCAGGGGCATCAGCTGTTCGCCCAGCTCTCGGATGTCATAGTCGATGATTCGCGCCCTGGTATTCACGTTGGTGTGCCGCGCAAAGGTGTTGAGTGTGCCCGTGATAAACAGTTCGCTCGAAAGCGCCAACCCCTGCGCCTCGGTCTCCGGCTGCATTTTCAGCAGGCGGTAAAAGTCTTTCAGCGTCGGGGGTGTGCCGGTGTAGCCGCGGTCAAGGTAGGGCTTGTACAAAAGTTCCGTGCAGCGACCCAAAATCGACTTTTCGGCGGCGGTCAGGCTGCCCGCCAGCTGCTCAAACAGCGAAAGCACAAACTCGCTTTTCGCAATGATCGGATTGCGGTCGTCGCCGTACTCCTTGTCCATATCCAGCGCGTTGATGTGCGTATCGGACGCGGCGGAGATTTGAATGACCTCGCCGCCGAGGGCACGGGTCAGGTGGCCGAACTCGCTTTCGGGGTCGAGGATGAGAATATCGTCCTCGGTCGCCAGCGCAATCTGCACGATTTCCTCTTTTGCAGACATGGACTTGCCGGAACCGGAAACACCCAAGCGGAACGAATTGCCGTTGAGCAGAAGCCGCCGATCCGCCACGATTCGGTTTTTGCTCACAGCGTTCTGCCCGTAGTAAATGCCGCCCGCCTGCATGATCTCCTGCGCGCGGAACGGAATCAGCACGGCGGTGCTTTCGGTCGTCAGTGTGCGCAGCGCTTGGATGCGCCGCACACCGTAGGGCAGCACGGTGTCCAGCCCGTCGCGCTGCTGCCAGCGCAGCGTAGAAAGCTGACACAGATGCTTGCGCCCGACCGAGAGCAGCGTTTCGGTGTCGCTGTCGAGTTGGCGCTTGCTGTCGGCCAGATGCACCAGCGTGACAAGGCCAAACATCATGCGCTGGTCGCGGGTGGTCAAATCGTCCAGCATTTCTTTGGTTTCCTTGCGCTGCAGTTCCATGTCATATGGGATCGCGGCGGAAAAGTTGTTGTTGGCGTTCTGGCGGCGCTGCCAGTTGGCGGCGTTCGTTTCCACACCCAGCAGCGTATTTTGCAGCTGACGGGCGGCCTCGTCGGTCGGCACGGGCAGGATGTCGATGGACAGCATCAGGTCGCGGTCAAGGTCGCATAGCTCTGACACAAAGCTGTCTTTCAGATAACTGGCGAAATCCTGCAAATAGAGCACACGCCCAAATCGGCCGTCGATTTTGAAATGGTCGGCGGCAAATTCCATGCTGTCGGGGCAGAGCCAGTCCTTGAAATGCTGCCCGCGCTTGGCATTTTCCGCAATGTTAAACTCAAAAGCTGGTTCCTGCCCGACTTTGAAAAAGTCACGGAAAATGCGCAGGCGGTCGTTCACGGGCAGTTCTGCTGCCACCGAGGACAGCGCGGCAAAATGCGTGACGAGATCGGTGCCGACCCGCGCAAAATAAGCGCGAGCCTCATCAATGCTGCGCTTCACCACGCTCACGGTCAGGTAGCGTTCCCGCACAATGCTGTTGCTGCCCGCCGTCTGTGCGAGCAGCATTTCATTAAACTCGCGGCGGTATTCGTCCAAGGTATCGCCTTTCATCGGCAACAGCACCGAGCGCTCAAACTCCGCCTTGTTGACGCGGCGATTGCACAGCGTGATTTTGGCTGATGCGCCGGAGTCCAAAGCGTTGAGCAGCTCGGAGTAATCCAGGAACATCGCTGTTTTGTCGTCCTTGCTGTCAGGGTAGCACTGCACGCCGTTGCCCGCATTGTTCAAAATACCGCAATGGCTGATTTTCATCGTGCCTGCGCCTTGTACGTCCAAGCCGGGGAAGGTGTTGGAAGCGGTGTCCCCGTCTGTCGTCAGGAGATTGGCGGTGTTGTAGCCGTTGTTCTCCACCTGGCAGCCGGTCAGGGTCATAACGCTGTTCGAGCGCACATTTGCGCCCGTCCAGCCGTTGCCCCAGAAGAAGCAGTTTTCCGCGCTGGCGGAGCTGTCGGCTTCGGGGATGTCAAAGCCGGAGGTTTTGTTCCACACAAAAGAGCTGGCCGCTGCCTGCACATGGGAACCGGCGGCACAGGTCAGCCCACCGCCGCCAAGGCCCTGTGAGCGCACATTGCCGGAAAGAACAGCCGAACCGTTCTCAAAGCGATACAGCGCGGTTCCGTCGCCCGCATATTCGCCATTGTTGAACACCAGCGAGCCATTGATCTCGGCCTGGCCGGGGTTCAGCAGAATACCGTTGTCGTTTCCGTAACCCACGGTACAGTTTTGCAGGCTGATTTTGCTGTCTGTGCCTTCGGTGTAAACGACGTTCTCGCAGTTGTTATTGCCATTGAGGAAGACGTTCTCAATTTCCAGCGTCGTGCCGCCGGAAATATAAATCATAACGTTGTCATGGTCGGTCTGTACACCGCTGGCGTCGCCCATCCGCAGGCTGGCGTTTTGGGTGTAGGTGTAGCCCTGCGCAACGGTTTCACTGCCCACGCCGACGGTGTTGGTGTATTGGGCACTCCCGGTGCCGACCAGACGCAGATTTTTGCTGACGGACAGCACCTCGTCCAGTGGGATGGTGATCTCGCCGGAAAGATAGATCGTAGCGCCATTTGCGGCAGAGGCGACAGCGGATTTCAGCTCTGTCCAGCTTGTGACGGCATCTTGGGCGGAGGTACCGGATGCGTCGTAGAGAGAGACTTCCTCAACGGCGAGATCATTGGAAAAGGCGCTTACTTCAGCGGGAATTTTCGCGTTGGAATCGCTGTCGGTTTCTTTATTTTCCGTCAGTTCGCTTGATTCGGCACTTTCCGGCGTTGCGTCGGAAAGCGCCGTGCTTTCATCCTGTGTCGATACAGGCGTTGGTGTCGGGGTAGTTGATGCTTGGTTTTCCGCCTGATCCTTTGTGCTGTCACCTTCCGCAATATCCGCTTCAGCGATGCCGCTCCACTCGTCAGCAACAAATTTTCCCTGCGTTCCTTGTGCCAGCACGGCAGTCGCCATACCGAACAACAGCAAAGCGGCCAGCCCTGCTGCCGCCAAAGACAGCAGCGGTTTGTTCTTTTCTTTCGCTTTTCTCATGCAAAACTCCTTTTTGTGTCATTCAGAATTTTGACCGGATATCCCATCCAGGGCAGGCACAACTGCACCCTCCCAACGATGTTCTCCGCCGTGACAGGTGTATCTGCCACGTTGTTTGTCAGTCCCTGCGTCGTGACCGTCCGAGCCGCCTGGTCGATGGCGACGATTCTGTGCGTTACCGTGCCGCCCGCTGTCTTGTAGGTAATGTCCTGCCCGACTTTCAGTTCGTCAAACGACATCGGCACAACGACAAGCAAGCTGCCCACGGGCAATACAGGCTCCATGGAGCCTGTCAGCACGGCGTAACAGCGGATACCGCTGACGGAAATCAGCACGGCGGCAGCAATCGCGGCGGCAAAGATCAGCGGCCCTGCCGCTTTCATCGGTTTTTTCACCACGTTCCGCCCTCCTGAACCGCTTCAAAGTAGACGCTGAGGGTGTAATGATTCAGCGCCGTAGCGTCCGCGCTCTCGCTGTATGTCACAGTATCGAACAGCGCGTCATTGCGGCAATCTTCTCCCGGCTGCAAAGTTTTGGCGTAATACCAGAAATCCTCCGTTTCGTCGTAGCGCCAGTTTTCGGTGTTGTAGTTGAGGGTACAGGCATCCTGTGCCGCGCTATCTGAGAAAATCACGCGGGCGCGAAGACGCAGCGGAAGGTTGCCGGTGTTCACCACATACGGGCGCTTCATGAACGAATTGCCCGGCTGCACCGGAACATCCGGGTTCTGAATGTCCTCTTTCGGGTCAAATGTCACCTCACCGACCGTGAGGGTGTTGGTGCGCGATGCTTGGGCAATAAAATAAGCGCCTGTGACGCCGACCAGACAAACTGTCAGGGCCAGCGCCGCAAGCGCGGCGAACAAGATATTCTTTTTTGCTTTGCTCAAGATTCAGCAACCTCCTTTCCCATGACGGCGGCCCACACATCCTGCGGGGTGTTGGCGTCGGCCACATAGTCGCTTTGGATGGCGGTCAAGCGGCAAATAATATCTACCGCCGTGCCCTGCGGCAAATCGCCCTCCACCACGTTCGCATAGGTCACGCAGTCAAACAGCGGCGGCGTCTGTGCGCCGGGCGCAATGGCGGATTCATACGCATAGATGAATGTGTGGGTTTCCTCCGTTTCAGTTTCTTCCAGCAGGCTCCAGCCGTCGTTGGGCTGAAAACTGACCAGATCGACCGTGTGCGGTTCGCCGCCATTGTCCAGAACGCCCGCCCCGCTGGTCGGCTCCTGATTTGTTTCGTCGCTTCCGTCTGCTTTGGCGGTTTCTGCAATCGTATAAGTTCTCACGCTGGCGCGGGGAATCTCGACTTGCAGGTACATATAGGCTGCGGTCGTGCTTTCCGCCGCGTTGCAGGCCGTGGGGTCTTTGGCTACCGTCTTGCCGGGGTACAGCACCTTCGCTTCATCCGGCAGCTTGTCCCACTCTGGCTCGGTCAGTTCTGCCTCCAGCTGACCGACCGCGAACGTGTTGACGGTTTCCGCCGTCCGGTGCGTCAGGTACGCCCCCGTCCCGGCTGCCGCGCCCAAAACAGCGGCAGCCGTAAGGGCGCATAGGGCAATGATGTGTTTTCGTTTCATGGCTTTCTCCTTTGATTTTCTGTGTTTTATAATTAACTTCATGGGAACGATTTATTTTGCAAGCATAGGCACCACCTCCCCCGCAAAATGAAACAAAGAAAAAGGCGTGCGCTTTCCCCTGCGGAAAACTCACGCCGTGTAAACATATCGGATCATTTTCTGCCTGCTGTTTTGCAGGCGCTTCATTCACCAAAGCCCGCGATGCTTTATTTCTCCATCAACCCCGTTGTGATTTGCTTAAAGAAATCTGCGTTCCAAACATCCAGGTTTGCCGCATCCCGGACAAAAGGCAGGGCATCCAGCTTTGCCTGACCGTAATCAATGCTGTCAAAACGATTGCACAGCATCTCTTTTACGTCATTGAGCTGGCATTTATCGCTTTCCGCAATGTATCCGGAGTCAATCAGGCGAGCCCGAAGGTGCGGCAAGTTCACTGCGGCTCCTCTGGACAGATAGAAAACATAATCATATAAATCGCGTCCCTTGATTCTGGACTGCCATGCCCGGCATAAAACGGCATGAATTTTCCCGGCAAACAGAGAAGGCATATCATACATATTCACTTCATAAGGAGCCGGAAGCAGTCGGTATTTGTGTTCAAAGGATGCAAAAGCAGGTGGATCGATATCAATTTCAAATTTAATCTTAATGACCTCATTTGTTGGAACATTATCGGTCAGTTTTTCGTCTGGATAGAACAAAAGCAGATGCTCTTTCGTATTTCCTTTCAGAAATGCCGAACGAATATTGCTATTTCCTTTCTTTTGCTTTTCCTGAATTGTCACATTCAAACCGAATGACCGAACTTCCTTTTCAAGTACAGGGAAGTACGAATCCAGGTCAAAATCGAAATCACTTGTTTCTAAAGAAAAGTCTAAATCTTCCGAGAAGCGGTCGAGACCATAAAAAATTCGCAGAGCTGTTCCACCGTAAAAGGCAGCCTTTTTGAAGAATCCTGCGCGGGACAAACCGCACAGCACGATTTCCTGCATGACCTCTCGCATGGCGTTCTTTTGCTCATAAATGTTTTCGGGATGATATACCTTCAGCATTTGTTCTATGGCAGTACTCATTTTTGAATTCTCCTTAAAAGTGTGCCCATCCGCTTCACATTTGTAGAACGATAGGCATCCGCATATCCAACGACGGTTTCTCTATTTAGTTTTTTCAAATCGGATTCTTCAATGCGAAGATCCTCAGTAAGAAGGCGCAGCAGAGAATTGACGTTAGAAACCGGCGGAAACGCATAGAGTTCGTCGCAAAGTGCCTTTTCCGGCGTGGCAATGCGGTAATAGTAAGCTCCGCTCCGTTCCAACTGAATCCCAAGCGGAAAGGCTTTGGACGGAACATCACGATAGCTGAAGTTTCCGAATGTGGTTTCGTAGTACTTTTTCTTCTTCTTTTCAAATGTCGCACAGGTAACGGTATATACGGCTTCCGGAATCAATCCGTAATGGCTTAGTGCATACTCAAAGGAAATATAGGATGGCCCATAGATACTGCCTGCCAGCAGATAGGCTGGGACATTACGATCAGTTTCATACACCCCCTTTACGACAGGAAAGCATTTTCCCCGTTCAACCATTCTGGCAAGTTTATCCTTCGGGGAGGCGTAGTTCTTCAGTTCTTCCAAGAGCATTGCAGTCGTTTTTATCATATTTTCACCTCGCAATCTAATTATATGCGATTATCTGGTGAAAATCAAGTGCCCGTTGGCAGATGGGGTTGATCTTAACTAATCGTCGAGAGAGAAATGGAAAGTGTGACACACAAGGACCTTGGAGAGGAACTCTAATAACCACTACACTATAATACAAGGAGTATTGCTTGCACAGGGGCTTGAACCGCACGGGCCACGATTTGCCGGATGGGTGCAACGTGGGATATTTGCGGTTGAAATTCATCTCGTGGCCCTTGCTTTCCAACGTCTGCACAAACTGTTGCCACGTCAGCGCTTCGACCAATGCACAATCCACATCCTACCGAATCGCCGTATGCCCGGTCAACTGACGATTTTCTCGGTCAGTCACTCGGCGTAGGGCTTCAACACTGGTGTGGCTCGTTCGGTCTGAGTGGTCAATAAACCGTACTTCTCGTACTGCTCGTCTGACATGGCGGGAATCTCCAGCACATAGCTTTGGGCATTGATGCGATACCTTCGTTCATTCTCTACCTCTACACTGATTCATACGATATGATTATGATAATGGCTCGTTGTCAGGCACGTGGTAACAACAGTCCAATACCGCCTGCCCAGCATCTGCTCGACCAGCCCCAGCCCGATTTAGCTCACCAACTCTGGCATGACCTCGCCCTCAGCAAAGCTCTGCACCAGATGGTAGTCCTTCACGCTGTCCGCCTTGCGCCAGCGCACAATGTTTGCCCGCATATTCCCATAGACGATCTGTGTGGTACACCTAAGCCTAAATTCAAAACAAACTGTTTAGGCTTTCTCACGGTTCATGGCATAAGTTTACAGTTACGTCCAGTGACATCCCGCGCCATATGTTTTTTCCTTATTCTGTGTATACCGAACGGCCTTGTCCAGTCAATAGACAGGAATCGCGGATGTGTAAGGCCATACGTTGTTGCCTTTGTCATCACAAAAAGCGGCCAAGAGTTTTCAGCCAGGTCAACATAACGCGGCATTCGCATTTTTGTTTTATCCTTCCATAGACAACGCACGAATCATTTATAATAGTAACTTTTCGATATGATCAAAATCAAAAATCTCCAATCCTATTCCAATCCTATACAGAATGGCATCTCTTTTTGGTGAAATTAGTTCGAGAATAAAGCAACTGGAAAGAAACTGGAGGCTATCCATCGGCAAAAATTATTATAACCGTTTCGCTTACTTTTAGCAAAGCATCTCTGCGCATCATTCATCATTCAGCATTCGCTTGTGCGGGCTGCAGGCCGTAGCCGCCTGCCAGATCGCATATAGAAATAACGGCAAACGCCACCGTTACGGTCTTTATGGTCGCGATAGCTGCCCAACGGATTGCCATCTTCGACGGTTATTGTGTCCCACAGGCGTCCTGTAAGCCCGCACCACTTGGCAAGGCTATCGGTTTGGCGTTTAGAGGGCAATCTTCCGAGTACGGAGACTGCGCGGTGAAACCATTCATGCCTTTATTTTCGATCGATTATGATAATCATTTCTTAATCGCATTAGATTAGGCGATTTTGATAATTTTAGATGGTGCATGGCCGTTTCGCACAAAAGCATTCTGAATTCTATCGTAAAAATTGTCAAGAATACCAGTTGATTTTTGTGCTTCACATGGTATATTATATTGTATAATTGTTTTTTCTCGGCGGAATGTAACATACCGTTGTCACATTGTGACATGAGTGCAATCCCATATTTTGAATCGCAACACAGAGTGCAGTTTCGCACGGCTATGCCTAATAGATTTGTTTTTCTGTGAATTCTTTTTCGAAAAATTACGTACTTGCCATTTCGCTCCTCGTACACAATTTTTTCGCAAAATTCCCCCGTATGTGTCTTCGTCAACACGGGTTCACCGATGAGGACAGGGTTTAATCTTTTGACGTATGCAATTCAATATACACAAGCGTTCATGCATTACAAATGCTTTCCAAGCACGTTTTGTGCGGCGCTTATTTGAGGTACAGTTCTTTTATGGTTTCATAAACAACACCGAATAAGGTAAATGGCATAGGCAACCCGCATAAGTTGTATGTGTGGGGTGTATATAAAGCGGTTTCATCATATGTTCGGCCGCGCAGCATGCGTTTTACTGACCGGAAAAGGACTGCTATGGTTTGTGCAACCCCAATTCATATAGCCAGCGCAACTCCAGCGTAGCCATTGATCCAGGAGGATAGCATGGAATACTCGACAAACGGAACCGATTTGGTGAAGGGTGAATCACTCAAAAGGGGAACGGCTGTTCCAGCCGAAATGAAAATAAACGCCGAAAGTGCAATGCTTGCGTTATGCTTAGAAGGTTTTTACTCTCCTCTCTTCCAATGGATTTCGAAAAGGATTCTTTTCTACGCACAAAAAGCAGAACGTGTGGGGCATACATTGAAAATTGTGATTAACACACGCCGGTGTGCAGTGTTGGTCGAAATGTTCATGCAAATTGTTGCTTTTTATGCAGAACATACTGATACTGAAGAACGTCCAAAATTTTTGGAGAATCTTTCTCTGGATGAGTTAAAGAAAATTTTGGATTGTGATGCGAGTTTCTGCCTCACAGACGGTGCTGCCTTGGCTAGCGCCAATGAATGGACGAAAGAATATATCGACAAGGGAACCTTTCCCATGATCGTATACTTGGATGAGGTGATTGTACACGGTCGTTCCCTCAATGCCATTCTGCGCAATATGGAATTTCACGTTTTGGCCTGCTACCGCGAGGCGGTTCCGTCAGCCAGCGAGAAAGATTTACGCGATGTACGCAACGCATTGGTGGATTCCACTTGGGTGGACGTCTTTATGGAAAGCAGTAATGGAATTCTTCTTTATCCGCGGTATCAGTATCATTATCATGCAGAGAAATCGAAGGAAACTATTGATTATCGCAAGCTTTCCAACAGAGTTTCAATGGCGATAACTTCCTCGAATGTATGCAATGTTTCCCATGCGTTAGGGTTGGTTTATGACACGGCGCCAAAACCCAATCATGCCCTTCCATCCGAGTTTTTGAAAGTGAGGACGGGCATAAGGAACGAACCGATGCTGCATTACCTTTATCCTTTCCCGGACAAAGAACACCCACGCGCTATCGGGTCACTGCGCGTTAAACGGAGTGCTGCAACAGGAGAGTGGATGGTGATTCCCTACTGGATCATGGCCCAAGCCCCGGTCAGTGCTTATCTCCAGGCTCGCGAGCGCCTGCTGGAGTATGCGGGGGCCAAGGAATGGAGATCCCTTCTGGAAAGGTATCCAACTTGCTTTTCGGAAACAGAAAATCTGTGGAATGCACGGTGGTTAGCCGAAAGTGTCAATCTTGTTTTGAGCAGAATGCTGTTATCATATGCAGGCGTACCAGCAGATAAATGCACCGTAAATATACGTCAACTGACACGAAATTTTGGCGTGGATGATAAGGCAATCAGCGCCCTCTGCAGAGAGAATTTTGCAGGACAGGATTTTTTATTGACAGAGATTCTGACGGATCTTTTACGCGATTCTAGTCCGATTTGGAATGCAGAGAACAGCCTCAAGCAACCGGATATTGGTCAAAGCATTGCGGAAGAGCTGGAAAATCTTGAAACGGAGTGCGAAAAAGACGCTTCAGGAAACCGCAATGAATATGTTTGCTGGGATGGCGAAGAATGCCCAAGTGCGCAGGAAAAAGAAATTTTTGATTCCGTGCGCGATCTTGCCTCCCGGATGGGTTTGGAGTCAGAGGAAAACGCTTATCAGAATTACCGGATTAGTGCACTTCGTTCCGAGAAAGAGCTGGCCTCTTCAGGAAAGCGCTATACCATATCTGATTTCTATGGTTGCCTGGCAAGCGTATGTACGTCTGCGGAAGATTTTGCGCAGGCGACGACTTGTATGATTCATATGATGGATCAGGGCGCTCTTGTGCTACGGCTGCCTTCGGATAACGGAGATGGGCAAACCGTAGGAACGGTTGTGTGTTCCGGGGAGCCGTCGCTGGCGTTGAAGCCCATGCAGTATGAAGAATACCTTTTCGTTTTGGATGATATACAGCAAAATTGTTTAGATAACAATCTTTCGTTGGATGACGAGATTCGGAAAATGGTAGCGAGATCATCAAAAGCCGGTCTGGAAAATACCAGTCAAAGTTCTCAAAGCCCGAAATTGTTATTGTTTATCAATGGGCTGAACGAGAGCGGCCAGAACGCGATTGAATGGCGTTTTGGGCTAATGCAGGATCGCCAAAGTTTTCATGAAACAAAAGACGCGAAACAGCAAAAAGAAGAATTTCGTCGTCAGGCAAAAAGAAAAAATGAAAATATGAGAAAAAAGCAGTTCAGAAAGTTTGAAGCATATCGGCTCGGTTAATTGGATTCCCGCCGACAGAAATTAAAGGTGGGGTGGCTTTCAAAAACACCTCACCTTTTCATTTTCGGAAACCAATCTGCAAAAGAAGAGGGGATGTTCATATGAGCGAACCAGGTGCCGCGGCCCCAAAGACAATTACCATCCGTCAGGGTGACGAGTACCGTGCCAAAGAGGGGTCTATTTATATAGCAAATGATATTTTCCACGAGAATTTTTCCGAAGCTACACGAATCCTTGGAGAAATTCTTCGCCATTCTGATTGCTACCTGGAGGACCTTGACAAAAAAGTCATTGATTTCTCACAGATTGATTCCGGCTCTCTGCTGGGGTATCCCAATAATATTATTGCTTTCTGCGCAGAGCGTGGGCATGGGAAAACGAGCGCCATGGTGACATTTGCTAAAGCACTGCAGAACCTTTCCGAAAAAGGAGACGAGGAAAAAGGTTCTTTTTGGGATACCGTGCTGGAAAAAGCGAAAGAGAATGGTTCGAAGGGGACAAAAGAGCAAGGCCTTGCTTGGATGGAAAAGCATTCCTTCCATATTCTTACCCGTATTGATCCGACGACGATGGGAAAGAATGACTCTATTCTTCGCGTGATGCTGGTTCGAATGTACAGTGACTTTATCGACTTCGCGCAGAAGGAGGAACGGCATAAGCCTTGGTCCGGAAATAGGCAGGATATTGACCAGTTGCAGGAAGATTTTCAGAAATGCCTTCGGATCATCCGGCAGATGATGTCCGAAAAAATCTTTGATGAGGATGTCGATGATCTGGAACAGATCTGGAACCAGCAGGATGTGACAAATCTTTGTTGGCAACTGTATCGATTGATTCGGGAATACCTGGCTTTCAGGACTGGCAGCAAGAATGGCGTTCTTGTGCTGCAAATCGATGATGTGGATTTGAGCACCGGACGGGCACATCGAATTTTGGAGGACATCCGCCGGTATCTGTTTGTTCCGCAGGTTGTTGTTCTGCTGGCAGTTGATATGTCTCAGCTTGAGGGGGCAGTAGAACAGAATTTTATCAAAGAATTTTCTGACTCTCTGCGAAATCATGGCATTGTTGGTTTGGATGATTGCCATGATATGATGGAGCGTTATCTGGACAAGCTGCTGCCCTCAACCAAACAGGTTCATCTGGTAAATGTAAACGATGAGATTAAGCGTTCTTACCATGGTTTACAAATCAGGTATTTGCACCGCGATGCAATGGACAACGAAGACGAAACAACCGCAAACCTGTTGATAAAATATTTGGATCTTGAAAAAGACGATCCAAAATTGAAATGGAGTTACCAAGAGCAGCTTCTGCACTTGCTGTACCGGAAAACCGGCATGGTCTTTTTGGCCCCGGAATATCTGCACAATCTTTTGCCGCGTACCATGCGGGAATTGACACATTTCCTGGCTTATTTTTACCCAATGTCCAATTTTGTCGATGATAAAGATATTGTTATCAAGGGCAACGGGTATGAAAAAATGCTTGATGATGAAAAAGCTGTTCCCCAACGGCTCCATTGGGGAGAAAATATTGCCCGGTTCAAGCATTATCTTCTACACGCCTGGGCTTGTATTAATCTGCAGGAAAGCGAGCGTGCCTTTTTACTTAAACTGGATAAAACCGCCGATGTCAATAAAAACCTGATGGTTTTGAAGTTCCTGCCAGAATATTATGGGACTGTAATGGGCAGCGGAAATGTTGTGCGAGAGATTTCCACAAAAAAAGCGGAAGAATATCGGAAAGAGTTTTGTGATGCCTGTGAAGCACATGATATTTATCTGAATGAGCATCTCAATCGGGAGTGGGCAACCTATGCCAATGTCTGCGAAGCGCTGAATATTTTGTCAGAAACCCCCGGATCTTCCCGCTTCTATTCGTTGATTTATGCCGTTCACCTGTATTATTCCATTCGCCTGCACGAGCTGATGCTGTCGGAAAAACCGCTAAGGCAACGTTGGCAGGACGTGCAGGTCATTATGGGTAGTACACTGTTCAACCCCCATCGACTCCCGGAAGGATCTATCTTTGGGCAGATGAATTCGTTTGAAATTCGAGTGGGGGATTTGCGTACAGTGATAGAACAAACAAGAAATGGCAACAACGTATCGCTTTGGAATCAAATCACCGCATGGTGCCGGGAAATTGTGCCAGGAAGTGGTGGGGCAGGAAAATATTCGTATAGGGTATTGGCAGAATTTGGAAAATTAAAGCCACGGGATAGCAAGACTACTGATGATGAAAAGCTCGGAGACGACCAACTCCTCTCTTTTGATATATTCACACCGCTCTTTCACGAATTTGAAACAATAACCTTATCGGATATATCCGATGAGCGAACCAACTTAGCCAGTGCTCTGTCTATTCTTTTGAATTGGGATGTTCAGTATTGCATCCAAAGAAACCTGAAAGCACAAAAAACATCTCTTCTGAGGCCGTATGTAAAGAATGTTTATAAATCTATTCAAAGTGGAACGGATAATGGGCCGCCACTTGGCGTTCGTTTCGCCTCGGCGGATTATATTCCCTCACTGCTAAGAAATGCACCCATTCCAAATATAGAAGTATTCCTTTCTGACGAAACGGCTGATTTTCTTTCTGTTGAAACTGCTGATGTGCTGTTTTGGAGTGGAAAGAGTTCAATATGTATTAGCGTTCTTCGAAAAATACGAAATCAAGCATCCAAGGGGACAGAGGCATGGAAAGCCGATCTTATAAGATACGGTGACACACTCAAACGATTCCTGTCACCGGAAGAATATGAAGAATTGGAAAACCTGTCAAAAGATAATAGCTTTGACAAAGTTTTTGGTTCTCCAGAATCGCCTAACTCGTTGGCTGATATTCGAAAAAAATTGCAAACCCTTAGTAAAAAGTGCGCCGCAAACGCCAAGCAGGCCCCCGCTTCTTCTAAAGCCACCGCTTCTTCGCAGGAAGACCCCTTGTCGCCGAACGATTCGAGCAACCAGAATGAGTCTTCAACTTAACCAAAGGTAATCAACCATGCGCAACAAATGGATTCACCTGCAAACACTTTTCCTGTGGGCGCAGCCGGAACTGTTGCTGGAAAACCTGCGCAATAAGACCTCATACCCCCATCTGCGCATTCATGCCGCAGCTTCCTGCGGTGGCGGGGGCTATTATGCACATGGGGTGCTCAGCCGCGACTGCTATCTTCACTATGCACAGCCGCACCTGCTGAATTGTTCCCCGGAAGAAATCTACAACCGCTATGAATCGCTTTTGAAGGAACTGGACGAAGAGCGGAAGGATTTATATTTGGCAGCTTCGTCCATTTTTACTTTGCCCTACACCTATGGCAGAGAGGTCCTGACAGCGGACGGTGCTGAGCCGCTTTGTCGCCAGGAAGAGGTTTTGGGCTGGCGTGTGGTTTCGCTGAACTTGGGGCAGGATCTGTTTGCCTGCGCATTTCTGGCCGGAAACGATGTGAAACAGCAGGTTTCCCGCACTTTCTTTGCCTGGCCTGGTGTTTTGCGCACCAATGAGCCCGCACTGCGGCACATGTTGGAAAAAGGCATATCGGAAAATCATTTTCATTTGAATGGTTCAACCCAAAGTTTTCCCATCACATGGGTCTATCTGATGAATCATCCCCGGCGGATATACAGCTATTTCCAGCAAAAATATTTCCGGGAAAATCTCCGCATCAAAAGTTATGCCGGTCCGATGGACGATCAAATGTCCTGGGAAGAGCGAATGTATTACGCCGCATGGCTGCGCACAATTTTCGTCTGCAAACTCTGCAATGATTTTTCTCCCTTTGCCAAAAGCTGTGGGGCGTGGTCGTGCTTTTCTGAGTTTGACAACACCCTTTTGCGCCCCAAACGACAAGAAAAACTTTACCATGTGGTAGAGCGTCTCCGCCAGCGTGCAGCCCGCTTTCCGCAGCCAAACGGTGTTCCCAAATGTCTGGACTATGCCATCTCGGCTGAAACCCATCGCAATAACGACAACGAATACCGTCTTTTATCGGGGGAGCGGGTCCTTCTGTACGGCTGTTTCCGTGCCATTTACGAAGGAAAGTTCTCCCCTGAGGAACAGGATTTATTCTACTTGTATCTGCTTCTGAAACAGCAGTTCCGCAGTGAAATCATCCAAAATAACGGGCAGACGGGGTTCCGCAATTTCTGCAATTATCAAGACCGAAAAGATCTGCAATGGTCAGACCATTTTCCGGAATATCTGGGTGAGGCCCGGCTGATGGCTGTCAATGCCGGAGAGGCGGAAAGCATCCAGTCGCTGGAGATGCGCATTACACCCAAGAAAAGTGTTCCAAAACTGCGCAAAGGGATTCAAACAACCGATCACTTCGTCGCATTTGCCGAATGGAAACAGGAAAATGATAGCAAACACCTTCTGCCGATTCCCGAAACATTAAAAAAGGAGCCATTTACTTATCGACGGGCGGAAGATGCTGCCAGAAATTTCAATGCTTTTTATGCAGTTCATTTTATAAAAACGCCAGAGGATCCCTGCCATGACAGTGGCACCTGTCTGGTTCCGATCCGCAACTGGGCGGTGCGCAGAGACGCGAAAACCCAGGCAATTATTCTGCGCCGGGCGATGGCCTGCAACCGCTATCTGCGCTATCGCATCCGTGCCATTGATGCGGCCACTTTTGAGATCGGCTGCCGACCGGAAACTTTTGCCACAGAGTTTCGGTATCTGCGCAGTGATCCACCCTGGTCGCTTGACAATACAAAGCCCTGGTTTATTGAAAAAGGTCCCACCGGATGTATGCAGGTAACTTATCACGCGGGCGAGGATTTTCTAGATCTGGCCGACGGAATGCGTGCCATTGATGAAGCTATCTGCTACCTGAATTTACAGCGCGGCGACCGCATCGGTCATGCACTGGCTCTTGGCGTTGCACCAGAGTTACACTGTAAGTTTAAGGAGAACCAAATCTGGTTGCCCAGGCAAAACTTGTTGGATAACCTGATTTGGATTTTGTATCGCTGCCGCGCATGGGGAATTACGCTTTCCGCGGAATATCAGATGCAGTTGGAACGCACCGTGCGGCAACTTCTGCGGGAAATTTATCCGCGGGAATTGTCGGAATCGCCAAATGCAGGGTATTACTATTATGAAAGCTGGAAGCTGCGCGGCGATTCTCCAGGTATTTACCGCGGTGCTGGCGGACCCAATCCCGTGCGGGAAACCGCAGCTAATATCTTCCTCTGTGATCGGATTGCAACGGGGAAAAATTATTGGTACTATGCCATCAATCGTCAGGATTGGGGCATGGGCAAATTGTCCGGGGCACGACAGGAAGAAAACATCCTTCGCTTTTTGTATGCGTATCACTTTGATGCCGAAGTGCGCCGCAAGGGTGACGAATCCGTATATTGGGAAATCACAAAGCCCTACATCTGTTTGATGCACGAGATTCAGGACCGAATGATTGAACGTATAGAAAAGTTCGGCATTGCCATAGAATGCAACCCGTCCTCCAATGTTTTGATTGGAACGTTCCACCGGTATGAGTTCCATCCCATCTTCCGGTTCAACCATTATGGCCTGCGCTTTCTGGAATCTGAACCGCATATGCCGCAGCTAAAAGTTTCAGTCAACACAGACGATCAGGGCGTATTTGACACGTCACTGGAATTTGAGTACGCTTTGCTGATGAGCAGCTTGCAGCGCCGCACCGACGACGTAGGCCGCAGACTTTTCAGCGATGATGAGATTCTTGCCTACCTAAATCACCTGCGGGACATGGGCAACGAACAGGCGTTCCGGCCAAAGCTGCCCGCACGGATGAGGTGAATTGTGGTTTAGACTTTCCTTAAAGGAGCTTTAAATGAATATTATCCTTTATATAATTTCTTGCCCCCAGCAAAGCTAGAGGCTTTACTCCACTGAAACTAACCAATTAAAATCCGTCCTCGACGTCGGCGAATCTGTGCCGACGCAGAGGACACCGACAGGGAAATTTCGCAGAAATTGTGTGCGAAGGGCGAAGCGACGAGGGTGCAGTTTTCGTGCAATTTTGTCGCGCGGTGGTTCGTGGGAAAACAGGCTTGTTAGACGCATTCGTACGTGACCGTTTCTGTCCGTGCAACGTGTCAATTTATTAACACGTTGGTACCTTGTTTATCCATACTTTCCATAGCTTCGTTGGCTGGTCAAACATTAACCTCGTATCGTTGGCCTGCAGGGGTATTTGCGAGGCAGGGAGGTGCCGCGAATTGGCTTTCAGAAACCCTTTGCTGAAAGAACAGCATTTTAATATGTCGTATCAACAAATTATTTTGACGGATGCTTTGCCTTAACCTGATACACTACGCTAGAGCACCTGACTGTTAATCAGGGTGTCGTCCGTTCAA
>ULPU01073488.1_pt1 | contig 18427 bp, 9 predicted proteins | sample 1953821 | NCBI WGS metagenome assembly ULPU01 (sample SAMEA4835637, study PRJEB28245) | human gut metagenome | biome: gut microbiome; material: fecal sample | place: Denmark | collected 2008
GGTACGGGCGGAGAACGGGTATTATGAAGGCGGGCGAGGGGTGATATTTTTGTTGCAATATAAAAATATCTATGATATGTTGCCCAAAATTTTATTAATTATGTCTAATTTAAATTATATTGTATGAATTTATTATTGTTTTTACAGACGGGTTTGCTGTTTTCGGCAAACCGCTGGAAGGTTGCGGTAAGCAAGAACAAACCGTTGTTGTGGCTGTGTGGCATATTTTATGTAATCGCGCCGCTTTTGGAAAAGCCGAATTCAATGTGGGCGGCTCCTTTGTTCTTTTATCTTTTTATTTTAATGGCGGATTTGATGTCTGCTGATGCCGGAGGCGTGTTTGCGAACAGCGGAGAAAGATTCCGCTGTATCGTGTTTGCTACCGGTTTTACCAAAAAGGGAGGGGAACGCCGTTTGAGCGAAGGCGTGTTTATCAAAGCCAAAGGATTGCATATTGTCGATATGTTTCCGGTTACAGACTGCCGGGAAAGGCTGCTGGACGAGCGGACGCTGATTATCAAGCCCAAAGATTTCTCTTCCTGCTGTCTGTATAGTGCGGCTTATCCCAAAGGGCTGATTTTAGGCGAGGCGGTTGATGACGCGTTAGTGTTTTTCTATAGCAAAAAAGCAAAAATGCTGCGGGTTGCAGAGCCGGGCCTGCTTGGCAAAGTTTCGGGGATTGCCGGCGTTGCGGCGGGAGATGAAATGATGTCCGATTTTTGGGGCGAGGCGAAATACGTTGCGCTTGATGGCGGAGAGAGTATTGACGCGGCCGAGTACGACAGTTTTTGCGACGCGTATCGCGTTGATGAAACACGATTTCTCCGCGCCGAACAAAACGACGGTTCATGTCTGGTGTTTGAGGCTTTATTTTCCAATGGTGAAGCGGTTGCGGCGTTTCGGGTTGAAAATGTGCCGGAAATCTTTTTTGCAGACGAAAACGGCAGTCGGAAAAGGCTGCATTACGATGCGGAAAAACATGCGTATGCCGTGGCGTGAAAACAGAAAAAACATAAAAAACGGAAGCATTGTGCTTCCGTTTTTTTGTTAAGAATCAGCTTTACCAGGAATAGGTTATCCCCATACGGTAGGCCGTATCCGCGCTGCCCCAGGCGGCACCGACATTTAACAGAACGTTGTCGTTTATCCAGTGGAAGCCGCCGAGCGCCATTGCCGTTTCGCCTTCGTACATGCCTGTACCGAAAGAAAGCTGCGTGTTGCCGGTGGCGCGGGCATTCGGCACCAGAGCCGTCATGGCAGACATGGTGGCCATACCGGCATTGAAGTCATCGCGCAGATCATTAATGTCACCGCTTAACTGGTAATAGCGAGAATCCAAATTGTGAATTTGGTTATCCAATCCGGCAACGGCGTCGGTTAGATTGGCGGCGCCGGAGACGTAATGCGTGTTGGCCAGTTTTGAGGTGTTGCCGATGGCGGTATTGACTGCGGCAATGTTTTGATTGACCGTATTGCTTGATGATACGCCGTTTTGTGCGGTACCCAAATCTTCTGCCGTACCGATGTTGGAGGCGATTTCGCTGATGGCGGTGGAAATGTCTGCACCGGCTGTGGCGAGATAGTTATTGGAACCGTTGGCGTTGGTATAGTTATCGCGGTTGCCGATGGCAGAATCCAAAGATGTCAGATGATCTTCCACCGTGGTACCGTCGGCCAGGTTGCCCTGATGCTGGTCGCCCAGTTTGTCGGCGAGGCCGTGAATAGTGCCCAGGGACTGGTCTATGTTGTTGATGGCCTCAACAATCGTTTCCGGCGCATCCTCAGAACCATTAGACAGGTTTTTGTTGCCGACGCCGAGCTGGCTGATGTCGCCGACCGTCTTATTGACGGTATCTTCAACCCGGGTGCCGATAGTATTGTCAACCGAGTTTTGAACTTTTTCGTCAAGCCCTTCGTTGGTAACGTATTTTTCATCGGCTTTGGCAAAGATGTTTTCTTCAACCGTTGATAATTGGGAATCGGTGTAGTCTTTGCTCTCCTGCAGGCTGTCTGCAATATTGCCTTCCAGCTCGGTTTTAGCGGTGTTTATGTTGCCTTGCAGTTCAGTTTTGGTATCGGAAATCGTGCCGTTTAATTCGTCTTTGGCCGTATTTACCGCCGTGTCTATCGCACCGCCTTCTTTGGTGATGTCGTTAATCTGGCCGGACAGTTCGGTTTTGGCCTGCTCAAGCTCTGTTTTATCAGCTTTGCCGCTTTCCAGATTGTCAATGGCGTCAGCATTGGCAGTGATGGCGGCAGTGTTGCCGGCGACGGCGGTGTTGGTTTTTTCCAGCTCCCCGTCTAAGGCCGTAACCGTTTCGTTGGTTTTGTTGAGTTCGCTTTCAAGGTTGGCCACATTTTGGTCGGTGGTTTCCAGCTTGCCGTTTAAATCGGAGACGGTTTGGTTGGTTTTGCCCAGTTCATCTTCCAGCGCCGTTACGTCGGAAGCGTCGGCTTTGCCGGCCAGCTGTTCGTTTACATAAGACGTGTCGGCTTTGTCCGCCAGGCTGCTCTCAAGGCTGTCAACTTTTTTGTTGGTATCAGAAAGCGATGTTTCCAGATTGCCGACTTTTTCATTTGTGTCAGAGAGGGAGTTTTCCAAGTTGCCGACTTTTTCGCTGGTGCTGGCCAGATCGCCGGAAACTTTATTAATATTTCCCTGCAATTCGGTTTTGGTACTTTGCAGTTCTTCATCCGTTGCGTAGGTGTTATCCAGGTTGGCAACGGTATCCTGCAAGCCGCTGATGTCGTCTTTAACCGTAGTCATGTCGTCTTTAACCGCAGCCATGTCGCTTTGCAGATTGTCAATATCCGTTTCTGCCGTATCCAGGCGCCCGTCAAGTTCGGTTACATCCTCGGCGACATCGTTAATGCTGCCCTGCAGTTCGTCTTTGGCGGCAGTGAGTTCTTCATCGCTGGCAAAGGTTTTATCCAGACCGCCCATAACATTGTCAGTTACGGTTTGTTCCAGCTTCTCAGTCTGCTTGTTGATTTCGTCGCTGACGGCGCTGCTGACCGTATCGCCCAGCTGGTCGGTAATGGTATTCTGGACGGTTGAGGCCAGTTCGTCCTGAGAAACGTATTGCCCGTCCAGTTCTGTGGATATTTCATTCTTAATCGTATCCAGATTGTCCTTGCTGACAAATTTATTGTCGGCTTCGGTTTTGCTGTATACATCGGAAGCGTTAGCTTTGTTGTTTAACTCTTCTTTGGTGGCGTAGTTGTTCAGATCGTTTTTTGATGCATACAGGCTATCGGCGGTATTTTTGTCCAGCAGACCTTCGGTGGCTCCGGCAACGGCACTGTTAACGTAGTTTTCACTGGCCAGGCCGGTGGTTGCTTCCGAAATGGCACTGTTCATATCGTCTTTGGAGACTTTGTCGGCGATTTGCGTTCCCAGAGCACCGGTTGCGGTGCTGACCGCGCCGGCGACGGCGTCATTTAATTCGTTGTCGGTAACATAGCCTTCCAGAGAATTACTGATTTCGGTTTTGGCCGTGTCAACGGCACTGTTGACGTACTCTTTAGAGGTGAGGCCTTCGGTGGCCGTATTAACGGCATCACTTATCGCGTTTTGCATTTCTTCACCCGAAGCCAGGCCGGCCAAATCTTCTTTGGTGGCATAGTTGCTGCCGGCTTCCGTGACGGCATCGTTGATGGCCGTATCAATTGTCCCGCCCTCGGCTACGCCGTCGGATATGGCCTGCGTAATATCGTCTTTGGTGGCGAAATTGCCTTCTTCAATCGCGGAAGAAACCTGTTCGCTGACGGCGTTTTGGATGGTGTCGCCTGAGGCAAGGTCTTTCGTTGCCTGATTTATGGCCTGCGTAATGCTGCCTTCTTCTTTAAGAGCGTCGGAAATTGCCGTGTTGGCGACTTCTTCGGCCGTGCTGCCGATGGTGTCGGAAATTTCGGTTTTGGCATTATTGATGGCATCATAAACCTGGTCGCCGCTGACAAGGTTATCATGGCCGTTGCCGATGCCTTCGCTTGTGTCTGTGGCTTTGTCTATGGCTGACTTTATGGAACCGCCGCTTTCAAGGGCCGTTTCTATGCCGATGTTAATGCGGTTGTTGGTGAAGGTATAAATTTGTCCGCCACTTTCCAGCGCCGTATTCAGGTTGCTGTTAAAGACGGAAGTTGCCGTATTTCTGACGTTGGCTTCCAGCCCGGTTCCAGAGTATGTGGTGCCGGAAGATATGTTGTTTATTTTTGTATTTTGTTCGTCTTGTTCTTCTTCAAGAGCGGCAATGTCATTGCTGTTTTGGTCAATTTTTCCTTCATTTGTGGTGATGCGATTGGACAGTTCGGTAACCGTGGTGGTATCGGCTTTGAGTGCCAACTCGCTTTCAACAGTTTTGCTCAAATTGTCGACGGCTGTTTTGGCTTCGGACGCCTGAGTTTTGGCTGTGGTAGCGTCTTCCTGTGTGGTACGCAGATTGGCCGCGGTGGCATAAGCGGTATTGCCAATCATATTGATACTGTTTTGCAGAGTGGTAAGGTCGCTATTTGTCAGGTAATTGATTTGGGTATAGCTTGATCCGGATTCATCGCTGGCAATCCATCCGGTTCCTTTATTAAACTGAATGGATTCAAAAGTGTCTTCCTCATTATTTGTTGTCTGGGCATGGACAATTGAGGCCATACTTAACAAGCAAATAGCGGTTCCTGCCAGTAAGATATTTTTGTTCATGGTTTTGTCCTTTGATATAGGTTGCCTTTGTTTTTTGGAGTGTGTCGTGCTGATTTTTTGGGGTCGTTTAAAATATACATCTTTAGTTTTATTTACGTTTTTTTAACTGATTGATTGTATTATAAAAATAAAGAAACAGTTCTGTTGATTTTAAACGACCCTTTTTTTTCAGCAGTCCGGATTGTTCGCAAGGGTAAGGAATACAAGAATGTAAGAACCAGTGCGAAAAAAACTGTACAGTAAGGGAAATATTAAAACTGAGAAGAAAAACGGCGAAAGCAGGGAATGGCTGGTTTTTATATCTATTGACTTTTGGGGGCAGACGGCGCTATATATACCTCTATGAGCAATCAATTTGAAGTGGTCAGCCCGTTTGAGCCGTCGGGAGACCAGCCGGAAGCAATCAGGCAACTGTGCGACGGCCTGAGAAGAGGCGAGAGAAATCAAGTTCTGCTGGGCGTTACCGGTTCGGGCAAGACCTTTACCATGGCCAAAATCATTGAGGAGATGAAGAAGCCGACGCTGATTATGGCGCCGAACAAAATTCTTGCGGCGCAGCTGTATGCGGAGATGAAAGAGTTTTTTCCGCACAACCATGTTGAGTATTTCGTATCCTACTACGACTATTATCAGCCGGAAGCATATATTCCGAAGACTGATACCTATATTGAAAAAGATTCTGCGATTAACGAGCAGATTGACCGGATGCGGCACGGAGCGACGCGTAACGTTTTGGAAGAGAAAGACGTGATTATCGTGGCGTCGGTGTCGTGTATTTACGGTTTGGGAAGCATGGAATCGTATTCGGCGATGGCGTTTTCGCTTAAAAAGGGCGACTGCATTGAGCCGAAAGAAATCTATAAAAATCTGGCGTTGCTGCAATATGAGCGCAATCAGGCGAATTTTGTGCGTTCCACGTTTCGGGTTAAGGGCGATACGCTGGATATCTTTCCGGCGCACTACGAAGACCGCGGGTGGCGGGTATCTTTCTTTGGCGACGAGATTGAGAAAATCAGCGAGTTTGACGTTTTGACCGGCAAAAAAACCGCGGATTTGGAAGAGATTACGATTTATCCGGCGAACCATTATGTTACGCCGCGTCCGGCGCTGTCGCAGGCGATGATGCACATTAAGGAAGATCTGGCTTTGCGGCTTGACGAGCTGAGGCGCGACAACAAGCTGGTGGAGGCGCAGCGGCTGGAGCAGCGGACGCGGTTTGACCTGGAGATGATGGAAACGACCGGGCACTGCAAAGGGATTGAAAATTATTCACGCTATCTGACCGGACGTGCGCCGGGCGAACCGCCGCCGACGCTGTTTGAGTATTTTCCGAAAGACGCGCTGCTGTTTATTGACGAGAGCCACATTTCGGTGCCGCAAATCGGCGGCATGTATCGCGGCGACCGCAACCGCAAATCCACGCTGGCTGATTACGGGTTCCGACTGCCGTCGTGCGTGGACAACCGGCCGTTGAAGTTTGAGGAATGGGACAGGTTCCGCGCGCCGACGATTTTCGTCTCGGCGACGCCCGGCGACTGGGAACTGGAACAGAGCCACGGCGTGTTTGCCGAGCAGGTTATCCGCCCGACGGGGCTGATGGACCCGGTCTGCGTGGTCAAGCCGGTGGAAGACCAGGTTGACGATTTGATGGCGGAATGCCGCAAGGTGATTGCCAAGGGCGAGCGGGCGCTGGTTACGACGCTGACGAAAAAGATGGCGGAAGATTTGACCGAATATCTTAAGGAAAACGGGATTAAAGTGCGGTATCTGCATTCGGATATTGATACGCTGGAACGCATTGAGATTATCCGCGACCTGCGGCAGGGCGTGTTTGACGTACTGGTCGGGATTAACCTGCTGCGCGAGGGGCTTGACATTCCCGAGTGTTCGCTGGTGGCTATTCTCGACGCGGACAAAGAGGGGTTTTTACGCTCGACGCGGTCGTTGATTCAGACCATCGGGCGGGCGGCGCGCAATGCCGAGGGGCGCGTGGTGCTGTATGCCGACAAGATGACGGATTCAATCAAGTTTGCGCTGGACGAGACCGAACGGCGACGCAAGAAGCAGTTTCAATATAACCTGGAGCATGGGATTACGCCGAAGACGATTAAAAAAGCGATTTCTTCTGTATTGCAGACGATGACCGAGGCAGAGGGCGACAAGGAGCTGACGGCGCCGATTGCCCGCGACAGGATTGAAAACATCGCCAAAGAAATCAAGCGGCTGACCAGGGAAATGAAACAATACGCGGCGGATTTGGAATTTGAACAGGCGATGAAGTGCCGCGACGAAATCAAACGGCTGGAATCCATCCGGCTGGTCGTGGAGGATTAGGAACCGGCCGCGGAAGACACGGAAACGGGGCTGAACGGCATTGCGGCAGAACAGCAGGTTTGCGGTGAGCAGAAAGGCTGGCAGAGCAGCGGGCGCAGAACAACAGGTTTCGCAGCAGAGCAGAAAGGCAGGCAGAGCAACGCGGCGAGAACAACGGGTTTGTGGCAGAACAGAAAGGCAGGCAGAGTAGCGGGGCGCAGAACAACAGGTTTCGCAGCAGAGCAGAAAGGCTGGCAGAGCAACGCGGCGAGAACAACGGGGTTGTGGCAGCTCCGGGTGTTCCGATGTGGGAGCAGGGCAGGCGTTGCATCTTTTGTTACATTTTTTCCGGCGCTTTGAAACCCAGAATGTTAATGCATATATCCAAAACCTTCAGTGTCAGGGTAATCAGCGCAACGAGCGACCGCAGGGTCGTTTTATCCTCTTCTGCCAAAATCTTTTTATCGTGGTAGAAGACGTTGAACTTGTTGGAAATCTCGTACACATACGAACAGATGATGGAGGGGGCATCTTTTTTGAGCGCTTCGCCAAGCGTGTGGCTGAAACGGGTCAGCGTCAGAGCCAGGTCGCGTTCGCTGGCAGTGGTGAAAGCGGCAAAACGGCAGGCGGTTCCGGATGTAGTTGTGCCGGACGAAACCGCAGCGGCAATCTCCGGATGGCGTTCCTTAAGCTTGGCAAGAATGGACTTTATCCGCACCATGGTATAAAGGATATACGGCCCGGTATTGCCTTCAAACGAGGCAAACTTGTCAATGTCAAAAATATAATTGCTTTCGCAAGGGTTCATCAGGTCGCCGTATTTGATGGCGGCGAGGCCGATGGCCTGTTTCAACTGCTGCAGTTCGGCTGCGGGCATTTCCTCTTCGCCTTTAATCGCAACTTTGCTTTCTACCGTATCCAGCAGTTCGGAGAGTTTCATCGTGCCGCCGGAACGGGTTTTGAAGGGTTTGCCGTCTTTGCCGTTGACGGTACCGAAACCGATGAACGTCAGTTCGGTTTCGGGGCGGGTTACGCCGGTTTTGCGGGCGCAGCGGAAAACGCGCTCAAAATGCAGCGCCTGGCGTTTGTCGACAACATACATGACGCGGTCCGGGCGGAAATCCCGTTCGCGCTGGACGAGGGTGGCAAGGTCGGTCGTTTCATAAATTGCGCTGCCGTCGGATTTCAAAATAATGCACGGCGGGATTGGCGCGGTATCGCTTTCTTCTTTGACATCTACGACGAGGGCCCCTTCGCTTTCATAGGCGAGCCCCTTGTCTTTCATCATCCTGACCATATCGGGAATAAAAGGGTCGGCATCGCTTTCGCCGAGCCAGAGGTCAAAGTCGACGTCCAGCCGCGCATAGTTGCGCTTTAAGTCGGGAACGGAAACGCCGACGATATGGCGCAGCAGGGCGCGGTAACCGCGGCGTCCGGACTGCATTTCCTGCGTGGCGGCGCGGGCGGCGGCCAGATAGGCTTCGTCTTCTTTGGATTTGGCGGAAGCAAAAGGATAAATCTGCTCCAAATCTGCCAGAGTGAACGGTGCTTCCTGCGGGTAGTCCCCGGCATAATTTTCGTCAAAATACGGCAATTCCGGATGACGGAGGGAGAGTTCGTGAACAATCAGCCCCATTTGCAGCCCCCAGTCGCCCAAGTGCGCATCGGCAATGACCTTGTTGCCGGCAAAACGGTTCAGGCGCTTTAAGCATTCGCCGATAACGGCCGAGCGCAGATGCCCGACATGCAGCGGTTTGGCAACGTTCGGCCCGCCGTAGTCAATGACGATGGTGCGGGGATTTTCAACCTTGGCAAAGCCGCAGTTTTCGCTCTGGTTCATTTCTTCCAGATAACAGGCGATGAATTCGTCTTTGACGGTGATGTTGATAAACCCGGGGGCGACGACGGAAACGGTTGCGACGACATCGTTGGCAGGCAGTGCCGCAGCCACGTCATCGGCGATTGCCAGCGGAGCTTTGCGATATTGTTTGGCGGCGGACATGGCGCCGTTGCACTGAAACTGGCATAAGTCCGGGCGAGCCGAAACGACAACGCGCCCCAAGGCGGCGTCATAACCGGCAGCGGAAAAACCCGCGGAAAAAATGTCGCTTAATTTGTCAATAACCGTTTGCACGAAAGGTCTCCTTCAGATGGGGTGGATTTTTGGGGGATATTAAGGCGACGGGAACGTTTTGTCAAGGGGAAATGCGGGAATGGCGAGAGAGGGGCCGGCAAAGCGGCATGGCGGCGGGAGCATTTTGAGACGGCGGCGCGTGGAGTATTGGAAACGGCGGAGGGACGGGTGTGTTTTGAGACGGCGGCGTTATGTTGTGGATAGAACATCGCGAGCCTTGCCAAGCGGCGGCGGATTTGGCAAAATTACGTCTCGGGCATTGCAGAAAAGAAAACCCGACACTATATAGAACTAATCCATACAGAGGGAAAGTGCATCCATACGGGAGAGCAGCCTCCTTTGCAAAGGATACTAAAAACAGGTGCGCGGGTGCCGGTTTTTTCGAACGGGAAAGCAGAGCCGCGTGCCGCCAGGACAGGGGCGCGGGCGCCGGCTTTTTTCGAACGGGAGAGCAGGGCAGCGTGCCGGTTTAGCAGTTTGTTTGAGCAATTCATAAGGATATTATAATGAGCCGCGTTGAAGATAAAGACATCAACATAGACAACCATCCGGAAGCAAAAGATGCGCTTCCGCCCGCAGATGACAAGATGATTTTGGAGAATATGGAATATCCGGTGCTGTCGCTCCGGGATATTGTGGTTTTTCCGGAGAATTCGGCATCGCTGTTCGTCGGCCGGAGCATGTCGCTTAAAGCCGCGAAAGCCGCCTATCAGTTTGGGACGCCGCTGGCGCTTTTGACCCAAAAGCAGTCGGCAACAGAGGATCCGAAGGAAAAAGACCTCTATCAAATCGGGACACTGGCGCGCATCAAGCGCTTTATTACCATGCCGGACGGGACGCTTAATCTGGCCGTTGAAGGAATCCGCCGCATCAGGGTCAAGAAACTCAATACGTTCGGCGATTATTATACGGCGTTTATCGAACCTTATGATTTGGCGGAAAACGGCGGCGACGAGGCTGAACTTAAGGCGCTGGCGGCGGTGGTCAGCGAAAAATTCCGCCAGCAGACGATTGACTATTCCAAACTGCCCAAAGAAAGCCTGATGATTGTCAACCAGCATGAAAACCTCGGCAAACTGATTGCGGTGATTATCGGCAATCTGGATATCAAAACCTCGGACAAGCAGGAGCTGCTGGAATGCCGCGACGAACGCGCGATGCTGACCAAGCTTTTGGAAATCCTTAATGAAGAAGGCGCGCGCATTGCGGCGGAAAACAAAATTAAAGACCGTGTCAAGAGCCAGATGGAAAAGAACCAGCGCGACTATTACCTTAACGAGCAGCTGAAAGCGATTCAGAAAGAGCTGACCGGGGTAGAAAACGAAGAGGAAGATGAACTGCAGCAATATGCTAAGAAAATTGCCGAATCCAAAATGAGCAAAGAAGCGCGTGCCAAAGCGAATCAGGAACTGAAAAAACTTAAGGCGGCGGGGCCGATGAGCGCGGAATCGACGATTATCCGCAATTATCTCGACTGGCTGGTGGATTTGCCGTGGGGCAAGTATTCGCCAATCAGCCATAATCTCGGCAAAGCGATAGAAATTCTGGACGAAGACCACTATGGCCTGCAGAAAGTTAAAGAGCGCATTATCGAGTATCTGGCGGTGCAGGCGCGGTCGAAAGATTTGAAGAGCCCTATTTTATGCCTGGTCGGGGCGCCGGGTGTGGGCAAAACCTCGCTCGGGCGGTCAATCGCCAGGGCAACGGGGCGCAAGTTTGTGCGCGCGTCGCTGGGCGGCATGCGCGACGAGGCGGAAATCCGCGGACACCGCCGGACTTATATCGGAGCAATGCCGGGCAAGATTATCCAAAACATCAAAAAAGCCGGCGTGTCCAACCCTCTGTTTCTCCTGGACGAGATTGACAAGCTCGGTTCGGATTGGCGCGGCGACCCGAGTTCGGCGCTGCTGGAAGTGCTGGATCCCGAGCAGAATGCGACGTTTAACGACCATTATCTGGATTTGGACTATGACCTTTCCAAGGTGATGTTCGTAACGACCGCCAACTCGCTGGATATGCCGCGGCCGCTGCTGGACCGCATGGAGATTATCCGGCTGGACGGCTATACCGAGCAGGAGAAAATTGAAATCGCCAAGCGGCATCTGATTCCGAAAGTGTTTAAGGAGAATGCGATTAAGCCGACGGAGCTGTTTATTACCGACGATGCCATCCGCGACGTTATCCGCTACTATACGTCGGAATCCGGCGTGCGCAATTTGGAACGCGAACTGGCGACGATTGCACGCAAGTCGGCGAAAGAACTGTTGCTGGACAGTGAGAAAAAGGCGGAGAAAGGCGGAAAGAGCGCCGGGCGGAGCCGCAACGGCACAGTTAATGAAAAAACGGCTAATGAAAAAACGGCGGCGGACGAGCATATTACGGTTACGGCAGACGAGCATATTACGGTTACGCCTGACAACCTGAACAAATATCTCGGCATTAAGAAGTTTCATTTCGGCGTGCGCGAGGAGAAAAATCTGGTCGGGGTTACGACCGGGCTGGCATGGACGGAAGTCGGCGGAGACATCTTGTTTATCGAAGCGGTGGATATGCCTGGCAAGGGTGTTATTAAACAAACCGGCAAACTCGGCGAAGTGATGAAAGAATCGATTGACACCGCATATTCGGTCGTGCGGTCGCATGCGCAGGCGCTGGGGATTAATCCCGAGGTGTTTGAAAAGACCGATGTGCATGTCCATGTGCCGGAGGGAGCCATTCCGAAAGACGGTCCGTCGGCGGGAATTACGATGTATACGACGCTGGTGTCGGTGTTTACGAAAATCCCGGTCAGGAGCGATGTGGCGATGACCGGCGAAATTACATTGCAGGGCAGGGTGCTGCCAATCGGCGGTTTGAAAGAAAAACTGCTTTCGGCATTGCGCGGCGGCATCAAAACGGTGATTATCCCGAAAGGCAATGAAAAAGACCTGGCGGAACTGCCGGAGATTGTCAAGAACGAATTGAAAATCGTGCTGGCGGAAAATGTCAACGACGTGTTGGCTGTGGCGCTGGAACATCCGGTTACGCCGCTTAAGACCGATACGGTGCATTAAGGCGAAGGGCTGACTGATGGAAAAAGCCGGTTTTTACCGGCTTTTTGTTTGGCGTTTTGCCGCCGTGCTTTTGTGCCGGGTCAGACAGGTATTGACAAAACCCGGCGGCGATGTTATAGAACAACGCAACAGAATATTGTTATGGAAGTTTAATTATTTTAAATTTGATTTTATGAAAGCTAAAATTTCTAAGAAAAAAAACAGGAAGCTAAATGCCAAATCGGTAAAAAGAGAACCGGGCAAGGCCGAAGTTTTTCTGACATCGTTGCACAAAGCCGCTGAAAAGGCCTTTTATCCCAAAGCGTGGCTGGATGCTTTTTGCCGCGACTGCTGGAAGTTTGAAGACAGGCAGGAAAAATGTTTTGCCGCGCTTACAACGGTATTTAAGTTTTTGCCGCAGGCTGAACAGATGGAACTTATTCCGCTTTTGATAGGCAGCAGCAAGGCTTATCCGAAACTTGTCCTGTTGGCCGAAGAGCTGTTTAACGCCCTGCCGGCGGAAGAGCAGAAACGGATTAAGGTGCCGATGATTTACTGGACGATGGATGACAGGGAAACCCAGATTACGGAGGCGGAATATCGCTGGCGAAAAGAGCATGATTTGTCCTGTCGGCAGACTGAAACCGGCTATTCCCGGCCGATGAATGCGGATTTGGATTTGAAGTGTTTTTACGCCGTCCTCGGAATGCTCAGCGCTTCGGGTACAGAAACTTACATTTATCTTCGTGGCTGGTAAAACGGCCGGTTCGGAAATTTGGGAAAAGGCGCTGTCTGCGGACGGCGCTTTTTTTAGTGGGGAAGATGTGCCGTGTTGCAGAGGCGGCGGAACAAAGAACGGGTGATGTGCAGCGGGAAACGGAGAACAACGTACTGTGCAGCGGCTGTATTGTGATGCGGTTGTGCTGTGCGGCGGCTGTTTTATGCGGCGGCTGTTTTATGATGCGGGCAAATGAAGCAGGACGATATTTCCGCTTGACAGGGCGGGGAGTTGCGGTTATATTTTCCGTTGTTTGAATTGAGGCATACAATGGCAAAGAAAGTAAAAAAATCGGATTTTATCGCATCGGGGCAGGTGGCCGTCAACCGCCGCGCCACGTTTGACTATGCCATTGAGGAAACGTTTACCGCCGGTTTGGAATTGCGCGGTACCGAAGTCAAATCGCTGCGGCTGGGCAAGGCAAGCCTGACCGATACGTACGGTTCTTTTGCCGACGGCGAATTATTTATCGAAAACCTCAAAATTGAGGAGTATGCCAACAAAGGGTATGAAAAGCAGGAGCCGAACCGCAAGAAAAAGCTGCTGCTGACGCGCCATGAAATCAACCGCATTATCGGGGCGATGGCGAAGAAAGGCTATTCCCTGGTTGCCAAGCGGCTGTATTTTAACGAGCGCGGGCTGGCTAAGCTGGAGGTCGGCATCGGCAAGGGCAAGAAACTTTATGATAAGCGTGAGAGCATTAAGGAGCGCGAACTGAACCGTAAGCTGCGCGAGTGGTAGTCAGGGCGCGGTGTGTTGATTTGCAGGCTGCGCGAGTGGTAACTGGGGAAGGCGTGTCGAACCGCAGGCTGTATAAGCGGTAGTCGGGGGGCGGTGCGTTGGCCGCAGGTGGTCGTCGGCGAGTTGATGAGCGGGGCGAGGAGAGAGGGCGCTGCGGACTGGCGGGTTGATGAGCGAGTGGTAGCCGAGGGTGCTGGTGCGGGTGTAATAACCCGTTATTTTTAAAAGAAAAACTTAAAAATATCTCCTGAAGTTTTAACCGGTTGTTTAGAAATGGGCGGCTAAACTCGGGGCAGCTGCCGGCGGAGGGCCTTTTTTCCGTCCGGGTTGCTCGTTAATACCGATGAAAAGGGAGATTACATGCTTAACATTAAGAAATTGACGGCTTTTGCGGCGGCGTTGGCGCCGGCATTGGCCGTGGGGGCGAGCGGGGCGCAGGCGTCCGAAATCGACCTCAAAATCCCGTCGCTGGACGTGGGTTACAATATTTTCGGCTGGGCGGTGTCCGGTACGCAGATTTTGGCTTTCGGGCTGGTTATCTGCGTTTTGGGCATGCTGTTCGGCTGGTATCAGTTTCACAAAATCAAGAATATGCCGGCGCATCAGTCGATGCTTAACGTGTCGGAACTGATTTACGCAACCTGCAAGACCTATATGAAACAGCAGGCGAAACTGCTGCTGTTGCTCGAAGTGTTTATTGCGGTATGCATTTTCTACTATTTTTACGGCCTGAACGATACGCCGCTGCCGAAAGTCCTGACGGTTCTGGGCTGGTCGGTGCTGGGTATTCTCGGCTCGTATTCGGTGGCGTGGTTCGGTATGCGCATCAACAACTACGCGAATGCGCGCACGGCTTTTTCTTCGCTTGAAGGCAAGGCGTACAAGGTAATGAGCCTGCCGCTCAAGTCCGGCATGTCCATCGGCGTGCTGCTCATCTGCGTTGAGCTGATTATGATGATGGCAATTTTGCTGTTCGTATCCAAAGAGAGTGCGGGCGCGTGCTTTATCGGCTTTGCCATCGGCGAATCGCTCGGCGCGGCGGCGCTGCGCATTTGCGGCGGCATTTTCACCAAGATTGCCGATATCGGTGCGGATTTGATGAAAATTATCTTTAAAATCGGCGAGGACGATGCGCGCAATCCGGGCGTGATTGCCGATTGCACCGGCGACAACGCGGGCGACTCCGTCGGCCCGACTGCGGACGGTTTTGAAACCTACGGCGTTACCGGCGTGGCGCTTATCAGCTTTATTGTTCTGGGTGCGGGTATGATGTATGCCAATAACGGCGATTTGGTCATGCTGGCGAACGGCGTTGATTTTCAGGCGCGTTTAATCGTATGGATTTTCGCCATGCGCATTCTGATGATTCTGACCTCGCTGTTTTCGTACTGGCTGAACGGGAAAATTTCTGAAGCGCGCTACGGCAAGGAGAAAATCTTTGACTTTGAAAAGCCGCTGACGAGCCTTATCTGGCTGACGTCGCTGACGTCGATTGCGGTAACGTTCGGCATTTCGTATGTTATGCTTTCCAACATCAGCCCCGATTTGTGGTGGCGGCTGTCGCTGATTATCAGCTGCGGCACGCTGGCAGCGGCGCTGATTCCTGAATTTACGAAAATCTTTACGTCTTCCAAATCGCAGCACGTGCAGGAAATCGTCAAGTCCAGCCGCGAGGCGGGCGCTTCGCTGAACATCATTTCCGGTATTGTTGCCGGCAATATGTCGGCGTTCTGGCAGGGGCTGGTTATGGTCGGCCTGATGGTTATCGCATTCTTTACGGCACAGGACGGCCTGGACGACTTTATGGTCTATCCGACGGTGTTTGCATTCGGCCTGGTGGCGTTCGGCATGCTCGGCATGGGGCCGGTAACGATTGCGGTCGACAGCTACGGCCCGGTTACCGACAATGCGCAGTCGGTGTTTGAACTGTCCCAGATTGAGAGCCTGAGAGGCGTCAAGAAAGAGATTGAGAAAGACTACGGTTTCAAGCCGGACTTTGAGCAGGGCAAACACCTGTTGGAAGCCAACGACAGCGCCGGAAACACGTTCAAGGCGACGGCCAAGCCAGTGCTTATCGGCACGGCGGTTATCGGTGCGACGACGATGATTTTCTCCATCATTCTGCTGCTGAACCTTAAGCTGAATTTGCTTGACCCGATGGTATTGTTCGGCATTATCCTCGGCGGCGCGGTCATCTACTGGTTCTCGGGCGCGTCAATGCAGGCGGTTTCTACCGGCGCTTACCGTGCGGTCGACTTCATCAAGCAGCACATCAAACTTTCGGGCAAAAAGGCGGCTTCCAAGGAAGACTCGCAGGAAGTGGTGCGTATCTGCACGCTGTATGCGCAGAAAGGCATGTTCAACATCTTTATCGTGATTTTCTCGTTCACGATTGCGTTTGCGTGCTTTGATGCGAATCTGTTTGCGAGCTATCTGATTTCGATTGCGGTCTTCGGGCTGTACCAGGCGCTGTTTATGGCGAATGCCGGCGGTGCATGGGACAACGCCAAGAAGGTCGTAGAAGTCGACCTTGGCGAAAAAGGCACGCCGCTGCACGACGCGACGGTCGTCGGCGATACGGTCGGCGATCCGTTCAAGGATACGTCCTCGGTGGCGCTGAACCCGATTATTAAATTCACGACGCTGTTCGGCCTGCTTGCGGTCGAGATGGCGGTAGCGGCGCCGAAGTGCGTTTCGCTCGGCCTCGGCATCTTCTTCTTGTTAGTGGGGTTGGTCTTTGTTTACCGCTCCTTCTACAAGATGAAGATTTAAAGGGGTAAATTATTGTGAACTGACTCGCAGATGGTGCTCTTCTTCGTCGCGTCGTGTACGTTTATGTACACTCGTGCTCCTTGGGAGACATCTGCGGTCTTTTCGCAAAATTTTCCGCCTTTAAGGGATAAATTATTGCGATTAAGTTCGCAGGAGTCCGGTTTGTGAAAACCGGACTCTTTTTTATACAAAAAACATATTGATTTTGTATAAAAAGTATGTTATATTAAGGCAGTTAAAAAATTATTGTGCCCGTTTGCGGCTGTTTTGTTTATGCAGAACAGCATGGTAAGGTTTATGTTTTATTATTGCAAGGGTACATACAATAGAAATTTTTTTGAATTAAATAATCTAAAATTAACAGTATGAAAAAGAAAAATTTCTTGCGTTTTGCAGCTATAGCTGTGAGCGCAGTAGTATTGGTTGCGTGCAGCGGTGCAGAGTATCTCAACTCAAGAGGGATTGGCAGCGAGGAGAAAAACCTCGAAGTGTCAACATCCGTGAATGACGGACAAGGCGAAAGCACCGGTTCGTTTGAACAAAGCTCTACGGTTGACTTGACCGGGGATGGGACAGACGTACAACATTTTAACCCGACAGCTTACATTAATGTGCTTCTCGAAAAGAAGCACATTGAGGTGGCAAGCGAAGCTGAGCTGGCGGTTGCTTTGACCGGCGAGGAAACGGTAAGCGACAAGAACTTTGAAGAAGGGGCGACTTTCGGCAAAGATATTGTCAAAAAGTTTACCTTTTCTGATGGGCAGGTAGCAACGGTCAGTTATGGCTGGCGGTATGAAAAAATGCCGGTTGCCAATACGACGCTTTCTACGCCGCACCTTGAGATTGACCCGGTGGTTTATGACGATTACACGTCGGAAGCTGAAGGAGAAAATCAAAAGGTAACTCTGGCTTTTAACGCTTCGTGGTCAGCTAAGGCCGTTACGACGTCGAAATCAGACATTATGACGCTGCGGCCGTGGTATACCAAGTCGGTAAAAGCAGGCGACATTCCCGGTGAGCCGGTTTGGGACTTCAAACTTAACTGGAGCCTGAATGGTGAACGCCAAGGCGTGGTTGACGTGATTGTTACCAAGACAATTCCGCATTCAACGGCAGAAGATGAGGTAAAGACGTGGACTGACCAGGTGGTTGTGGCTATGGGGTTAAACAGCAACAACAGCTGGTATGTGGCAAACACAGAGGTTACTTATGACTCTTATGTTACCAACGAAGGGAAAAGTTCCCGTATCAGTGGTACAGAGAGGGCATTTACGGTAGAATTTGATGACAACCGTTATAACTTCGTGCCGCATTATCGGATGCCGGGCGGCGGTTATCTCACTCCTGAGCCGACGTTTAACACGCTGGTGCGTTCCGTCAAAATCGTCTTTGACAACGGGGAAAAGCACAAAGAATTTAATATTCCGCTGGAACTTAAATTCTCACAGAGCGTGCAGTACCTGTCCGAACGCGCCAAACTGTATCCGGATGACACATATCTGGGTTCCGACGTAAGGGAATTCAGTTTCGTCAATACGGATACCAAGCAGGAGGTAATGCACCACACGGCATACACCGACCTGAAGCTGCACCCGTAACGCGCAGTACCCTGATTTAGAGAAAGCCCTTCTTGCAATGCCCCGTTTGACGGCGGCGCTGCAGAGGGGCTTTCTTTTTGTCAGCGGCAGAGAAAATCGTTGGGGCGCGGCAGGCGGTAGTGCCAAGCGACAATCGGCAGGCGGCAGTGTCAGGCGGCAACCGGCGGGCACAGACAGCAATCGGCGGGCACAGACAGTAACCGGCGTGCACAGGCAGCAGGCGGCGGGTGCGTTAATTTTGGCGGAGCGGGGCGCGGTTTAAACCTTTTTTTAAGATTATCGGTGTTATGAACAAAATATATCATTATGCCCGGCAGGCAGCTGGGTGTCAGGGGGCGGATTAATGCGCCAGATGTATGGCAGGCG
>ULPU01077627.1_pt1 | contig 17767 bp, 17 predicted proteins | sample 1953821 | NCBI WGS metagenome assembly ULPU01 (sample SAMEA4835637, study PRJEB28245) | human gut metagenome | biome: gut microbiome; material: fecal sample | place: Denmark | collected 2008
CCTCCGACGGGCGGAAGTTAGGGCTTGACCAGCGGCTGATGAATCCGCTTCTTCCGGATGATCCGGGCAGCAAGGTCAACGCCTGCGTCCAAAACATTGTCCGCATCTGGCGCGAAGGGGCGGCGGAAAAGCTACACAGCTGGTTTTCTGCGACCTGTCCACCCCGCGCGGCAAGGCGGCTTCGGAGAAGGATGCGGCGGATGCAGACACGCTTCTGGCGGACGAAACGGGCAGCGAGAACTTCAACGTGTATGATGACATTCGTGCTAAACTGATTGCGCAGGGCATCCCGAAGGAGCAGATTGCCTTTATCCACGAAGCGAACACGGAAGTGCGGAAGAAGGAGCTTTTCGCGAAGGTACGCAGTGGGCAGGTGCGCGTCCTGATGGGCAGCACGGCGAAAATGGGCGCGGGAACAAACGTTCGTGCGACTCGTTTGTAACTGAAAAGGTTACGCTCAAGTCAAAATTCTGCAAGATTGAAAGGAGCTTGAAAATTGATTTGAAGAACTGATATTCCAACAGGTGGAATGAGGGGGCAACGCCCTGAAACGCCTGCCTTGATACTGCGGTGTGCGGCAAAATTTGTAGAAATTGAGCCGTGCAAAGCCCGCTGAAGTCGGCGGAAATCTGCCCCAACAGGCAGTCATGTGCTGTGGAAAGTGTCCCAGAGGTGGGATATGCAGATGATACGCCGGAGGTCTATAAAATCCCTATGGTGAGGATGTCATCCATGACCGACGAAGTCCGAGTGTTAGGGTCTATAGCGTGATATGGCAGAAATGTCATTGTCGTAAATGTACGGCGTGCGTGAGGTTGAGTAAAAATGGACGTTATGAAAAACCTTGGAGTGTTACAGGCACTTCCAAGCGCACAGGCTCATAGGACAGCCTAAGGGGATTATGCACAGATAGGAATATCGGAACGAGGAAAGGTCGGAACGCTGAGTGTCTGCACACGATGAAGCGGTGGTTACAAAAAATCGAGCAGTGAAACAAGTAACCTTTATCCCGACTGAGAGCGGCGGCAAGACTGATGAAGCCCCTGTAACAGGGGCGGAAGAATAGCCGCCAGTCATTTGCAAAACAAATATTCTAAAAAGCAATATATCAAAGGTTCGAGTAAGACTAAAAAGGCGAAAGCCGACTTTGACAGGACGAAAACTGCTCAAACGCCAAAAGCTGAGGAACAACGAATACTATGATATGCAGTCAGTATTCGACGAACTGTATGAAAATAGTCTTGCAAAATGTGAATTTAAGAATCTTATCAGCATCATCACGGCTGAAGAAAATATCAGGTTAGCTTATAGAAATCTAAAAAAGAATGCTGGAAGCAGAACGCCCGGTACGGATGGGAAAACCATCGCAGACCTTGCAAAAATGAGTGAGCCGGAACTGATTGGTTTTGTACAGCAAAAATTCAACTGGTATCAGCCCCAGTCTGTCAGACGAAAAGAGATTCCCAAGGGTAATGGCAAAACCAGACCGCTTGGGATTCCCACCATCATGGACAGATTGATACAGCAATGTGTCCTGCAAGTGATGGAGCCAATTTGTGAAGCAAAATTTTGTGAAACAAGCAATGGCTTCCGTCCCAACAGGGGCGTTGAAAATGCGCTGGCGCAGGCGGAAAAACATATGCAGAAAAGCAACCTTCATATTGTAATTGACATTGATATCAAGGGCTTCTTTGACAATGTAAATCATGGAAAGCTGCTGCGCCAAATCTGGACAATGGGAATCCATGACAAGAAGCTGCTGAGCATCATATCCGCTATGCTGAAAGCAGAGGTCGCCGGTATCGGTTTTCCTGAAAAAGGGACACCGCAGGGTGGAATCCTTTCCCCGCTGTTATCCAACATTGTTCTGAATGAACTGGACTGGTGGATTACCAGTCAATGGGTTGGAATGCCTACAAGACATGAATACAGCGGAAAAATTCATGAAAACGGCACCAAAGACCAATCGAAAAAGTATAGGGAGCTCAGAAAAACCAATCTGAAAGAGTGCTATATCGTTAGATATGCTGATGATTTCAAAATCTTTTGCAGAAAGCACAGCGATGCGGTGAAGCTGTTTGAAGCGACAAGAGCATGGCTGAAAGAGCGCCTGGGGCTGGACATCAGCCCGGAAAAGTCCAAGATTGTGAATCTGAAACATGCATATTCCGATTTTCTGGGATTCAGAATCAAGGTTCATAAAGGCAAGAGAAATCAATATGTGGTCATATCACATATTGCACCCAAAGCATTGGACAGGATAAAGGAGACTGCGAAAAAGAAAGTCAAGGCAATCCAGCACTTATCCGGTGAAATGGAAGAATTCAAGGCTGTAAGCGACTACAACAGTTTTGTCATGGGTATCCACAACTACTACCGCATGGCAACTGCTGCGTCCCCGGACATACAGCGATTAGCATTTGAAATTAAGATTTCTATAAAAAACAGGCTGCAAGAGCGAGTAAGGCGACGAAGCAATCAAACAATTCCTGAATATGCCAAACGGTATGCAAGGAGCAGGGAAATACGCTTTATCGGCAAGAACATCCTGCTTCCAATTGGTTATATTCAGCACCATCCGCCAATTCATAAAAAGAAGTCGGTGAATAAATACACCGCTGCTGGACGAGCGGAAATACACAAGAATCTGGAGTGTGTAGACATGTCAATCCTGCACAGTCTCATGAAAAAACCCATTACGAGCGCCACAGTGGAGTATAACGATAACCGTATATCCCTCTATGTGGCGCAGCAAGGAAAATGTGCCATTACGAAAAAGCAGCTGTCCCTTGAAGAAATCCATTGCCACCACAAAAAGCCTAAGTCGCTGGGCGGTGGGGACAATTACGCAAACCTGATTATTCTGCATGAACGGATTCACAGACTGATTCACGCAACGCAAAAAGGTACTATTTCTGCAATCATGCAGACCGTACAGCTAAACAAACAGCAGCTTGATAAGCTGAATAAGCTCAGAAAGTTAGCTGGAATCGAGGCAATTACGTTAGAGCAGCAAGACACCTGCTGCTGATTAGAATAACAATTTGTAAATGATGGAAAGCCGTGTGAGTGGAAACGCTCATGCACGGTTTGGAGTGGGGGAAAATCCGGAGGTGAGTTCGCCAAAGGATTACCTATCACTATAGGATCGTCTGATCGCTCTTCATGATCTGGACTGCCCCTGGCGGCCTGGTGATCTGGAGCAGCGTTCGGGACGCATTGTCCGGCAGGGCAATCAGAATCCTGATGTACAGATTTACCGCTATGTTACCGAGGGCACCTTTGACGCCTACCTCTGGCAGACGGTCGAAAACAAACAAAAATTTATCTCGCAGATCATGACCAGCAAAAGCCCTGTTCGTTCCTGTGATGACATGGACGAAACCGCGCTTTCGTATGCTGAAATCAAGGCGCTGTGTGCCGGCGATCCCCGTATAAAAGAAAAGATGGTGCGCCCGTAAGGGTGTATATCAAAATCCGCCTTTAGCAAGCGGTAGGTAAAGATATCAAGAAAGGAAGGTGAAAGAAGTAAACCTATCATCCCACAACTTATCCGGATGGGGAAACCCAATGGGGAGTGTAGCATGTTGTTATCCGGAAGGATGGGTGTGCAGCGGTATATACAGCATCCAAAGAACCGATGGACATGGGGATGAAAATTTGCGTATGAGGATGAAAGCTGGATTGCCTGATACGATAGCCGGAGCTTGGGGACATCTTGCCCTCCGTAGGAAAGATGCTGAAACCTACGGTGCTTCGATAGCCGTTCTTCCATTTTGGATGGCTATGTGATATCCGAAGCAAAGTAACTTCAAGACAGAAGTAAACGGCAAAAGTCGCATCCGACAACGCAAAACGCTATATTGATATACGCTACCGGGGATGACCTAAACCCCGTAAGGGGCATGGTTACACAGCTCCCATAGTAGTCCGAGGACTCTGAATTAACAGAGATGGCCGTAAAAACGGAAGCGGGAAAACCGCCTACATGGCAAAGGGGAGCAGTTTACCTTTTTAATACAAACAGAAAGGATGGTGCGTGAGGCACTATGAGAAATCCGATTGATGTATTGAATAGTCTAAGCGATAAAGCAAAAGACCCAACGTACAGATATGAGAGATTGTATCGAAATCTGTATAACCCGGAGTTCTATCTTCTGGCCTACAAGAATGTATACGCTAATGATGGAAGTATGACACCGGGAATGGATGGCAACACCATTGACGGCATGAGCAGCAGAAGGATTGAAGGGATCATTGCATCCCTGAAAGACAAAAGCTATCAGCCGCACCCTGCACGTCGGGAATACATCCCGAAGAAGAACAGTGATAAAAAACGGCCACTGGGAATCCCATCGGCCAATGATAAACTGGTGCAGGAAGTTGTCCGAATGATACTGGAAAGCATCTATGAACCTACCTTTTCAGAAAACTCACATGGCTTTCGTCCTCGTAGAAGTTGCCATACGGCTCTGCTGCATCTGCAGCGCACTTTCACTGGGACGAAATGGTTTGTGGAAGGCGACATCAAAGCCTGTTTCGATTGTTTTGACCATCATGTGCTGATCGATATCTTACGCCGACGCATCAAGGATGAAGCCTTCATCGCTCTGATGTGGAAGTTCCTGAAAGCTGGATATATGGAGCAGTGGAAATTCCATATGACCTATTCAGGCACACCGCAGGGCTCAGGTATCAGTCCAATCCTTGCGAATATCTATTTGAACGAGCTGGACAAGCATATTGAGGAGTACAAAAAGCAATTCGACAGGGGAAGTTCCTCACACAGAAAAGCAAACCCCGAATATGAGCGTATGAACGGTTTGGTCAAAAGAACGAGACGTAAATATGCAAGGATTTGGGACACGCTCAATGAACAGGAACAGAGAGAATGTGCCCGCCACATCCGTTCGTTGAAAGCAAGTGCTCGGCAACTACCGCATTGCGAAGTATTCGATGAGGAATATAAAAGTCTGCAATACATCCGATATGCTGATGACTTTATCATCGGAATGATTGGGAATAAAGCAGACGCCGAAGCTCTCAAAGGCGATCTTGCCATATTTTTGAAAGAAAAATTAGGTTTAACTCTCTCAGCAGAAAAGACGAAAATCACCCACACATCAGAATGTGCCCGTTTTCTTGGCTATGATATCAAGGTGTCTCGGTCTCAGGAAACAAAAAAGCTGAAAAACGGAACAAAGTCCCGTGTGTACTCAGCGGTGGTAAAACTCTATACGCCATTTGATAAAACGATGGCGAAGCTGCTGGAAGTAGGAGCAATCCGTATCAAGAAGGATACCAATGGTAAAGAACGTTGGAAGGCCATCCACAGGAAGAAACTCATTAACCGTTCGGACATTGAGATTCTAAGCAAGTACAACAGCGAGGTAAGAGGCTTGGCTAATTACTACTCGCTGGCGTGCAATCCCATAAGAATGGCTCATTTCTCAAGCCTGATGAAGTATAGCATGCTCAAAACCTTTGCTGCGAAATATCGTACAAAGACCTCGAAGATCAAAGCTCGATATCTGAAAAAGGGCATTTTCACAGTCCCTTATATGACGAAAGCTGGGCCGAAAGAGTGTGTGTACTACAACGAAGGATTCGAGAGACGAAAAGAGCCGCTATTTGGACAGGTTGACATGCAAGCAACCTACAAAAAATATGCAAAGCCCAGCAGCCTGATTTGCAAGTTACGCGCAAAAACATGCGAACTATGCGGAACAACCTGCGATGATATCGAGATTCACCAGGTTAAGCGGTTGAAAGACCTCACAGGAAATGCTGAATGGGAACAGGTAATGCGGTCACGTCACCGCAAAACACTTGCTGTTTGTCCGAACTGCCATGAGATGATTCACCGGTCTAATAAATCGCAAGATGATGGTAAACGGCGAGCCGTGTGCGCCGAGAGGTGCCTGCACGGTTCTGGAGGGAGTCAGTAATGCTGGCTTACCTCATGACCTGGACGTGGATGTGGCCCGTCTTCGCCTGATGAAGGCGGATCACCAGAGCCAGCAGTACCGGCTGGAAGACCGGCTGCTGAAGCACTTCCCGCAGGAGATTGAACGGAATCAGGGTTTCCTTCGCGGGCTGGAGCAGGATCATGCAACGGTTGAAGCGCATCCGCTGCCGGAGCAGGATTTCATCGGCATGACCATCTATGGTGCCGGATACACGGAGACCAAGGCCGCCGGTGAGGAAATCCTCACGCAGTGCAAGCATGTGCACGATGAGAAGGACAAGCCCATCGGCACATACCGCGGTTTCGACATGTCCCTGATGTACAACCCCTTCACGAATCAGTACATGCTGACCCTGAAGGGGGCCATGTCCCACCAGGTGGAGCTGGGCACTGATCCCCGCGGCATCATTACCCGCATCGACAACGCGCTGGCCGGCATCCCGAAACGGATCGAAGGCGTGCAGAACAGGCTGACCGATCTGAATCAGCAGATGGCGACTGCCCGCAGTGAATTGGGTAAGCCCTTCCCGCAGGAGGATGAGCTGCGTACCAAGAGTGCCCTGCTGGCGGAGCTGGATGCGAAGCTGAACATGGATCGGCCTGCGCCTGAGAAAACGAAGAAGCAGGAGGCCGAGCGATGAATCTGTTTGAAGCCGTGAAGGACAGTGTCACAACCAGACAGGCGGCAGAAAGCTACGGCCTGCAGGTGAAGCATGGCGGCATGTGCAGGTGCCCCTTCCACAACGATAAAACGCCCAGCATGAAGGTGGATAAGCGCTTCCACTGCTTTGGCTGTCAGGCGGACGGTGATGTGATTGATTTCACCGCCCGCCTGTTTGGCCTTACGCCAAAGGATGCCGCCGAAAAGCTGGCGGGCGACTTTGGCATCGCCTACGAAACGGGAAAGACGTTCCGCTCCAAGCCAAAGCACCGGCAAATCTCGGATGAAGAAATCTTCAGGCATCAGGTGGAATACTGCTATCAGGCGCTGGCGGATTACAGAAATCAGCTTGTGCAATGGCAGCAGCTGTATGAGCCACAAAGTCCCTCTGACGATTTTGATTCCCGGTTCATGGAGGCGCTGATGAATCTGGACTTTGTCGAGTATCAGCTGGACGTTCTCCTGTTTGGAGAGGATTTTGAGAAGGAACAGCTCGTAACCGACTTCCTGAAAAACGAACACAGATATGAGGAGGTATCCGGAATGAAACCGATTGTGAATACGCCGGTATATCATCAGTCTGCCGCCTATGCACGCGAGCATGGCGAGCTGGATCAATTCCGGCAGTCCCACCAGGCGAACATCGCCTGCAAGAAGGATATTGAGGAAGCCATTTTCCAGAACTTTGACGGCTTCCGCCTGAACAAGCACGCCATCTCGGGCGTTTTGGAAAAGTACGGCCCGGAGCGTGTCGGTCAGGTGTTGGCAGCGACCGTTCAGGTGAAAGCCTGGGATGGCCGCTTTTCTTCTGCCAACAAGGACTGGGCCTTCACCTACGATTTTCCTGAAACCCACGACATGCTGGGCATGGATCGGCGTGATGATTATGCCGTGACCTCGCATCCTGCGGTGCTGGACGGATTCATCAACACAGCAAGGAAAGAGATTGCTGCGCTGGAGCATCCGACCTACGACACAGTGGAGCATACGGGCAATGAGAAGCAGTATGCCGTTCTTCTGACTGATGAGCAGGAGGTCAAGATCCTGGAGTGTGATCCGCAGGAGGAGATGTTCAGCATCGCGCGGGCTACCCTGGGCTGTGACTGGATTGAGCTGGTGGAGCCAGAGTCTTTGTCAAAGGACAGCTGTCTCATGCTGATCGATGAGGAGGGAAAGCTCCATGATGATGTGAAGTACATCAACTGCATTGCCAGTGATCTGTATGGATCGGAGCGTCATGGTGATCCCATCGTTGGCGGTGCCATGATCGTCAAAGCTGGCGATGACCGGCTGGAGCTTCTGACGGAAAAGGAAGCCGCAGCGCTTGTTGCCGGTCTGGATCAGAAGCGGGAGCTGGCGATTGACAAAATCTCCCGTGCCTTCGGTCTTCATCCTGCCGGTAAAGATGAAATTGAAAAAGCGCTCTCTGACCGGCGACAGCCTTGCCGGAAGAGCGGGATGGAGCGATAATGATGGCGAAGGAAGAACAGCGGGTTGTGAACCACAACTTCCGGACGACAGAGGCCGAAGATGCACTGATCCGGCAGAAAATGCAGGCCTACGGCATCAAGAATCAATCTGCTTTCTACCGGGCTATTGCCCTGAATGGGTACATGCTGAAGCTGGATCTTCCCGAAATCCGTGAGATGATACGGCTGCTGAAGAACCTGACCAACAACGTCAACCAGATCGCCCGCAGGCTCAATGAACACGGATCCATCTATGAGACGGAGATCGAAGACATTCAGGACAGGCAGAAGGAAATCTGGGAAACCCTGAACGGGATACTTGCCAAGCTTGAAGGCGGAGCAGGATGAGGAGGAATCGAAGATGATGAAGCGCACACTGAGAATTGCCCTGGCACCTTTCATGCTGACGATACGGCTTCTGCTTGGACTGGCAGCGTTTGTCACCTCCATTGCCTCCTCGGTTCTTGGACTTACCGTTGGCCTTTTCGCCCTGCTGGGTGTCGTGGAATTCGCCATTGGCTACTGGCAGAACGGTATCGCCTTTATGGCCCTGGCGCTTCTGGCGAGTCCCATAGGGCTGCCCATGATTGCAGACTTCATGCTGAATCGAATGGATCACATCCTCGGTTTTTTTGAAGGGAAGCTGTGCTGAAATTTCTATCTGACGACGGCGGTTTGTGTCACTCACAGATCGCCGTCTTTCTTTGTATCTGGAGGAAAACATGGCAACGACAGCGATCATTCCGCTGCATATCAACAAGGGAAAGACGGCGGGAAAATGCATAAAGGAACGTCTGGACTACATCATGAATCCCGGAAAAACGCAGGGCGGCACACTGGTCTCCTCTCATGCGTGTGCGCCGGAGACGGCAGCCAATGAATTCATGCTTCTGCGGAATGCCTATCTGGCGAACACAGGCCGATCCATTCCGGGCGAGATCATCGGGTATCATGTCCGGCAATCCTTCAAGCCTGGAGAAATTACGCCGGAGCTGGCGAACAAGATTGGTTATGAACTGGCAGCCAGACTGACGAATGGTGAGCACGCTTATGTGGTGGCGACGCATACAGATAGACGCCACATTCACAATCATATCTTTATCTGCTCCTACGCGCTGGATGGGAATTACAAGTACAAGAACGTCATCCGATCCAACGAGGAAGTTTTCCGCATCAGCGATGAGCTTTGCAGAGAATACGGTCTGTCGGTTGTACAAAATCCGCAGAACAAGACCGTTTCCTATGACAAGTGGCAAGGGAATCAGAAGCCAATCGCCAGTCGTGATTTTCTGCGAATGGCAATCGACGCTGCCCTTCGTTTGCAGCCGGATGGCTTTGATGCGCTGATGCAATTGCTGGAAGAAATCGGCTGCAGAATCAAGCGAGGAGCGCACATCAGTATCCTGCCGCCGGATGGAAAGCGCTACATTCGTCTGGACAGCCTTGGCACTGAATACACGGAAGCATCGCTGCGCAGAGCACTGGATGGTGAGCACATCCATGTTCCCAGGGTGCCGCGTGCTGACTATACGGACTCCCAGGTGAAGCGGCTGATCGACATCGAAAGCAAGCTCCGTGAGGGCAAAGGACGCGGCTTTGTCGTATGGGCGGAGCGGAACAATATCGACGCAAAGGCCCAATCCGTCATCTATCTGAAGGAAAATCACATCCATTCCTATGCAGAACTGAAGGAGCGGATTCAGACTTTGCGGTCTGCGCGAAACGCGATCAATGCCTCCATCCGGGAGAAACAAAACCGGATGAAGGAGATCAACCGGCAGCGGCAGGCGATCCGTGACTACCGCCGCACGAAGGATGTCTATACGAAATATAGGGAGTCAGGCTGGTCTCCGAAATTCTACAATGCTCATCGTCAGGAGATCGAAGATCATAAAAGTGCACAGGCGGTCTATGCTGCAATGGACGGGAAAATGCCGTCGATGAAGGAGCTCGCTGCAGAATATGACGCACTCCGCGAAACGCTGGAAACAGAGAAATCGGAGCTGGAGGAGCTGAAGCCGCAGCTCACGACCCTGAACCACATAAAGTACAACTTTGATATCATCACCCGTGATCATCTGCCCGAACCGACCAATTTGGACCGCGAGCAGTCCACAGAACGATAACGAATACCCCGCACCTGAGACTCGCATACCGAGCTTTTTCTCGGCCTCAGGCGCGGGGCTTTTTTCTATTTTGGGACTCCTGCCAGACCGGGGTGAGACGCAGGATCACCCCACAACCACAGCGTGAAAACGCTGGCAATCAGGGGCTTGGGGACGGAGTCCGCCAACAAGCTCTGTGCCGTTTGTAAAACGAGTACCTTGCTTGCCGCTAACCGTAGCCATCAATTTTTCCATCATAGATATACAGTCAATTCAGCACATTCGTAGTACATTTCTCATAAAATTTATACAACAAAATAGAAAAAAGTCAACACATTGTGTTTATCTTAAAGTCCATTTATGATACAATGGTTAGCGTGGTTTATTGTGCCTATTGAGAGATAACTTCATGCTCTGCAGGGCGTATGATGGGGTTGTATGTGCGAAGGCGCTACACCTTCGTTACAAAAGCATCATTTACGGATGCTGAAAAGAAAGATAACACTGGTAAATCCAAATCCCGGAATACTGCGTTATCATATATGTGGGTACGTCTCCTGGAACATGGAGATGAAGCTATATGGAGGTATGGTTGATGGGACTCTTTGATAAACTGCTTGGCCGTGGAAATAGTGCGAACAACGATAGCAAAGATATCAGTGTGCTACACGAAGAAAAAGCGCTGGCAGACATGTCGGATATTGAGAAGGCAATTGCGGAAAGAGGAAACTTTGATCTCAGCAAACTGAAGAAAATACCACTGACAAATGTGGCGGCGATCGGTGGTGTTTTTGCGCAGGCTGTTCCCATGATTCAGACAGCAGTCAATGGAGGAAATCTGGCGAACGGAAGCATCGCAAGAATTGTATTTCCGGATGGTGTAACTGGGAGCCTTGCGACACTGCACAGCACCGGCGAATTTATCGGAGGCATTATGAAAAGCGGCGGAGGTTTTGCACAAGCAAGGCTAAAGCCTGTTGGCATGGATCCAGCTACCATCACGGTCATGGCAATGGCCGGGATGATCGTAGAGATCAACCAAAAACTAGATGACATTCAGAAAACGCAGCAGGAGATTTTGTCCTTCCTACAGGAAAAAGAACGTGCTGACAGCCAGGCCAGCCTGAACATGCTGGAGGACATCCTGAAACGTTATCCATACAACTGGAATAACGACAATTTCAGACGCAACTTTCATGTGAAGGCGCTGGATATCAAGCATGATGCCGATGCTAAACTGATCCTGTATCAGAAGCAAATTGCAGAAAAGATCAAGGGATTGCCAGCGGTTTATCTGGATGCAGCTGTACAAGACGCTATGAAGCAGCTACAAAAGCTCTTCCATGATTATAGAATGGCTCTATATCTATTCTCGTTTGCCTCTTATCTGGAGGTGATGCTGGATGGCCGTTTTGTGGCAGAAGATTTGAAAATCATTGCTGACAAGGTGCATGATTATCAGGAAAATTACGTCCGGCAGTTTGAGCAGTGCCGTGATTATGTGAAGAAATTTTCCGGCGGTTCTGTGGAGATGATGGTGGCTGGCGGAATTGCAAATGCTGCAAAAGGACTGGGCAAACTTATTGGTTCCGCACCGATCCTGAAAGATGGCCCTGTGGATGAATGGCTGCAGAACTGCGGTGAACAAATCGAAAAGGCCAATGAGGAGAAGGTCGCAAAGCTCGCAGAAAGCTTTGCTGCTGAGCAGAAAACAGGCAGCGAAATTTTTGAAAGCAGCATCCGAAATGTGGATGAGCTGAGCAATCAGGTCAAGGGCATGCTGTTTGATGAAGAGTATCTTTATCTTGTAGCGTAAATGCGTTCAGACCTGCTGGAAGCGCAATCTATGGTGCAGCAGCTATGCAGAGTGCAGCTAAACTTCTGCGAGGCAACGTGATTACTTCCACGGTAACTTTTGTTGTTCTCTCCGCAGGCGATGTGGCGGATATAATTCAGGGAAGAATTTCCTGGAAACAGCTTGCTAAGAACGTTTCAACAACGGCTGTAGGCATTACTGGCGGCGCTCTTGGCTATTTAGGCGGTGCAGCGTTAGGAACGGCCATTCTTCCCGGCGCTGGTACGGTCGTAGGAATTATTGTTTCTGTTGCTGCAGGTTGGGGCGCTAACGAAGGTGCAAAAGCAGTCGCGGATTTGATTGCTGAGGATGATGCCAATGAAATGATTCGAATCATCGAAGATCAGTTTGCCACGATTGCATCTGAATACTTCCTAAATGAGGATGAGGTAAACCAGTCGATCGAGAACCTTCAGACCTTGATTACAGCTGAGATGCTGAAGCAAATGTACCAATACAAGGATCACAACGCCTTTGCTCGTCAGCTGATAGAAATGGCCATTGATCCAGTGGTTGCGGAGCGTGAATATGTTGAGCTTCCCTCTGAAGATGAATACTCAGATTATCTTACGGAGATTCTTGAAGTTATTTATGAAGATGTAAGCGGTGACGATGCCAACGAGTAAAAAACGAGGAGGTTTCATTTATGGATGCGGTTAGCACTCTACTAAAATGCTTGAAAAGCAAAAGGTACATCAGTGACATTGAAAAAGCAAAAGCAGAGGTTTCAACTGAAAGAATCACATTGAGAAAAGAGGACGATCTTTTTATACGAGATGCGATCACCGGGTATGGAACCATCTTGAAGGAAGATCTTGATCATCACTATTACATTACAACAATCAAGATGGGAACATTCGGAAACACCCTTTCTCATGCTATCATCTTGAGAGAAGGCCCTGAAGCAGACGTTGCTGTCTATGCTCATGAGGGTCTTATCAAGCAACATTTAGCAGAAAAGGCGATGCAAAAGTTAAAGAGTGTTTTGTGCTGATTACACTATTTCTTGAGAGGACTTGAAATGCCGACCTATACCAACCTTCTCCAATCTCAATTCCAAGAGATTTCCCCCTACGACGAAAACTTTACCGAAGAGCTGCTCAGTATTGCGCAGCTCTTTCGGCCGTTTTCGGATGCCATGGATGAGTTCCTGCTGGAGCATGGATACGCGGGAAACATTGACGATGTGGAGGCCAAAGTGGCATTTATCCGCAAAACCTTTGAGCAAGCCAGCATGACACCGCCGCGGGAGACACGCCTTTGGTTCACGGAAAAACAGCCTATCCAGCGGGATACGGCTTTTCAGCTTTGCTTTGCGTTCGGACTGGACGGTGGCGAGACGGATGAATTCTTCCGCCGGACTTTCGCACGGGAGCGCAGCTTTGACTGTCACCAAGTGACAGAAGCCATTTATTATTTCTGCCTGATCAATGGATATAACTGGACGGACGCACAGGAAATCAATGGTCAAATTCCCCTGTCCAATCAGAAGAATCCCGGCACGACGGTGGTCTATACGTCATCTATTGTGGACGAACTGAAGAGACTGTCCACCAAAGAGGAACTGGTGGCTTGGCTGCAGGAGAATGTAAATCTGTTCAATACCAACAACGCCACTGCTTACCGGATGATCCGAGACATGTGGGAGCAAACCGCCGGAAAGAATGGCCTTCTGATGCAGGAGTCCCACCGGTTCATCTCCATGGCAGATGATGCCGCGTCGGATCAAAGCACGCCCCTGAAGGTGGGCAAGGATGGCGTTCGCCTGTGGGATGCTTATTTGGCTATCTTCCAGCTCAACAGAAAGCAGGTGGACAAGCTGCCAGGAGAGCGCACCATCCGCCCGATTCTGGCCAAGCTGCACGAGGCGGCGCAAGATTCCTTCCCGGATCGCCAGGGAATGACGAAAATTCTCCAGGGAGAGCACCTCTCCTATGAACGGGTACGCAAATGGCTGATTCTGCTGATTTTCTACACCTGGTGGGCACAGCGGGCGTTGAACACCGGCGGCTATGAGGCGGGCCAGAAGGATGGGCAGCGTTTCTTGTCCTTCATGGATCAGGCACTTGTGGAAGCCGGCTATCCTGAAATGTATGTAGGCAATCCCTATGATTGGATTTTCTTCTTCTGTGCACAGGATCAGGAGCCGCTGCGGCTCTTCCGGGAAATTTGGAATACCCTGTTGGGGGAAAAGCTGGAGGAACATCCGTAAATCCAATTTAGAAATAACCTGGGGTACAATCGGGATGACAAAAGAAAAGGAGGAGATCGGATGGACGGGCGCAAAGCATTGACCCCAGGTACCAAGCTGCACTTTCAAAATCGGAACGGCGGCGAGGTTTCCTATACCATCACCCAGGAAATCGGCAGGGGCGGCTCCTGCATTGTTTATGATGCTTCGTATCAGGACAATCTCGGCAATCATAAGCTGGTTCGCCTGAAGGAATGTTATCCTCACGGGCTGAAGTTGATCCGCACAGAAAGCGGCGACCTGCTGGCCGAAGATCGGGACAGAGACGCCTTTAAGGCTGCTCAAAAGAGGATGAAAGAGGCGTATCAGCGGAATCATGACCTGTTTGTGCAGGATGCGCTGACAAACGCCATGACCAACACAGCGGATCTGTATGAAGCCTTTGGCACGATTTGGATCGTCTCCACCTGGCTGAACGGTTCAACGATGGCAGAGATGCATCCGAAAAGTCTGAAGGATTGCATCTCTCTGGTGCTTGCTACAGCAAAGGTATTGCAGCGGATTCATGAGGCTGGGTATCTCTATCTGGATTTGAAACCGGAAAACATTATGACCATTCGTGGTGTAACCGAACTGGTGCAGCTGTTTGATTTTGACTCCATGATTTCTCTTTCCGATCTGGAACATGCGAAAGCATCCAGGGACGCCTCCGCCCTGCGCACCTCCTACACCAAGGGCTTTGCGCCTTTGGAGCAGCAGACCGGGAAGCTTGCACAGTTAGGCCCCTGGAGCGATGTGTACAGTCTTGGTGCGGTTTTGTTTGCAATGCTGTGGGGCAAAACGCCTACGGCCTTCGACTGCGCGGTGGATGCTGTCTATGATTATTCTCACTTTTCTTTCTCCGCTTTCCATTATCAGGATCGGCTGTACCGTGGTCTGACGGAGTTCTTCCATCGCACATTGGCCAGTTATATTCGGGATCGGTATCCCTCTATAGCGGAAGCCGCGGCCCAATTGGAGCAGATGGTGCTTTGGTCAGATGAGCAGAAGCCCTATATTATTTCCTCGTTTCTTCCGACAGAAGATGGCTTTTATGGGCGTGAGGAAGAATTATCCGCACTTTCGGATTTGCTGGACGACAGCCATTCTGTTGTTTCGCTGTCCGGCATGGGCGGCATAGGGAAAAGTACGTTGGTGCGGCACCATCTCATGCTCCACCGGGACCAGTATGACGCGATTCTCTATACGTATGATCACGGTTCCGCAAATGATATTTTGACAGATGATCAGCTTGTAACCGTCAACACCATCCACAGGCAGAAGGAAGAAACAGCAGAAGAATATTTCGCCCGGAAGAAGGACGCGCTGAAGGTCATCTGTGCCGAGCAAAAGGCGCTGCTTGTGTTGGATCAGTTTGATCCCGATCACTGGAATGATCTGCAATCATTGTTTGATATCGGCTGGCAAGTGCTGCTGATTTCCCGGGAGAAGCTGCCGGAAGGTTTGTGCCCTTCCATGAATCTGGAGGAGATGCAGGCTGCCGATCTAGCAGGGTTGTTCGCGCACTACGCGCATCAGCCTCTGCAGGAGAAAGCGGATGTCAAAGCGTTTATTGCATTGGCAAACGCGGTTTACGGGCATACGCTGACCATGGAGCTGATTGCTCGACAGATTGCCAAAAGCCACCTGACACTGCAGGAGGCAGCGGAGATGGTGGACTCCGCTGGCTTCAAGGCACTGCCGACGGATCAGATTGATTATCTCCGGGACAGCAAGGTGATGCGTGCTACGCTGACCAAGGTTTTGGATCAGCTGATGGCTGTGGACTCTTTCACGGATGATGACCGCCTGCTGGTGCAGGAGCTGGCTCTGTTTGATCTGCCAGGGATTGACGCTTCTCTGTTCCGCAGTCTGACGGGGCGAGCACAGCTGGATCACTTGAACGATCTGGAGGAAGGTGGCTGGGTCAAGGTCAATGAGCGGAAGCTGGCTCTACATCCGTTGATGCAGGAGGTGGTTCGATCCTGGCCATGGAACAAGACCATGGATCAGGCAGCAGAACAAATGGCTGAAGGGCTGTACCAACAGATTTGTCCCGATGGACAGCGTCATGATACCGACAAGCAGTCCCCGGAGGACTATGACCGGCTGTATGAGCTTCTCGGCATTGCAGACCAGCTGCAGGCGCACAGCCAGAAGGTCAGCCCTGCCAGCCAAAGGCTTCGGTACCGCATTCTGATGGACGCCCCGGTGGATCAGGATGAATGGACTGCCATGCGGATGGTACATTTGCTGGAGAACCCTCAGGGATTGGATGACGGAAGCATTCTCCGCCTTTATGAAACCTCGGCCTATCTCTTTGGCCGCATGGAATGTTATGGAGATGCCTTTGACCAGCTAAAGCAAATGAAAGCCTACCTGCTGCGCCATCCCAGCGCCTTCTACCTGTCCGGCTATCACCGGGCGATGGCGGTTCTCACCCATAATGCGGCGCTGAGAGACCATGTGAAGATCTGCTTACGGCACGAAGATCAGGCGATTGCTGCTGCCCGGCTTTCCAAGCATCCTGACGCAAAAAAGCAACTGGCAGCCTCCTTGCTGGACAAAACGTCCACGCTGTTGGACGCCGGCAAAGATATGCCACAATGCCAGAGGCTGATTGCAGAAGCAACTCCCCTGGTAAAGAAATACACCGATGATTCCGATTACGAGCGGTATCAGTTTTACTGCATTTCCGCCATGTATTACGCCATGAACGGCCAGAGAGAACAGAGCATTCGGCAAATGAAGGAGGCCGACCGAATTGCCAGTGAAAGGCAGGATTCTCCTTTATCTTATATTGAGCATAAGCTCGACGAAGAGGTTCCTATCTACATGGCTATGGGCGATACTGTAACAGCGATTGCACTGATGGATTGGGCTATTGAAGAGTGCTCGAAGCGAGAAGAAATGTCTGTTTATCGCAGGACACGCTTCTCTGCATGGTACAGTCTGGCCAGAACATATGAAGAAGCAGGAGATTTTATCTGGGCTGAAGAAACCTATATGTTGATGGATGAGCATCGGGAGGATTCTCCTTGGGAAATTGATGAGGATGATTCATTCTGCCCACCTGAGGTAGAGGCAGCGGCTGAAGCGGAACGGGGCAGAGTAGAACAAGAATGACGAGGATGCAAACATGGCAATTAAGCTGGTTTCTGTGAAATGCCCAGATTGTGGTCAGACGTTATCGATTGAGGAAAACAGAACTCAGGCTTTTTGCACCTACTGCGGAGCAAAGGTAAAATGCTTGAAAAGCAAAAGGTTCATCAACGATATTGAAAAGGCAAAAGCAGAAGTCTCCACTGAAAGAATTAAATTAAGAACTTGTCTTCATAAGATGGATGTGTTATAATAGTAGAATGAAAGAAGCAAGAGCCGAGCACAAGCCGTACCCGACGGACTTGACAGACGCGCAGTGGTCAGAAATAGAGCCACTATATTCGGGAATGCGGAATCGGAAGTGGAGCAAGCGCGAA
>ULPU01052058.1_pt1 | contig 17563 bp, 8 predicted proteins | sample 1953821 | NCBI WGS metagenome assembly ULPU01 (sample SAMEA4835637, study PRJEB28245) | human gut metagenome | biome: gut microbiome; material: fecal sample | place: Denmark | collected 2008
AATAAGTTGTGGTAACCGATATGATAAATAAATTCAGATTCAAAAAATGCGCTTTTATCGCGCTGCTTTGCGCCCTTGCGAGCATATGCTGTTTTGCATTATGCTCGTGCGGCGAAGGCGAGTCGGTTAAAAAATACGATTATCTCGTAACTTTCGATTATAACACGGGAAAAACGGAGTCCAACTGCAAAAATCAGTATTTAGGCGTGCTGGAAGGTTCGCTCGTGGGTATTCAGCCCGGCGATAACGAAAACTTCCGTAAAGGCGAAGTCCCCGGTTATTATCTCGAAGGGTGGTATATCGCCAAAACGGACGCCGACGGCAACGTGATTAAGAACGAGGAAACGGGCAGAGCGGTTCTCGATACAAAATGGGATTTCGCTTCGATGCGTGTAAACGGCAATATGACGCTTTACGCCAACTTTGTCAGGACGGCTATCATGAGATATATCGACGCAGACCTGTACGACGCCGCAGATCCGCTTAACGAGGCGGCGATTCTCGATTCCAATCCCGAGATGCCCGGGACGGTTCTGAAAAAGCCCACCGTTCTTGCTCCCGAGAAAGAAGGATACACGCTGTTCGGATATTATTCCGACGCGGAATGTACGATCGATTTTGCATGGCCTTGTACGGTGGCGACGGATGATATAACGGTTTTCGTTAAGTTCATCGAAGGAAACTGGAATATCGTCGACAGCGAGGAGGCTCTTATAAAAGCGCTCGCAAAAGGCGGCAATATCTACCTTACCAAGGATCTCGATTTCTCGTCTGCCGAGTGGGTTTACGGCGATTATAACGCCGAATTCAACGGAAACGGTCATAAGATTTCGGGAATAACGCTCAAGAGAGTTTGCGACAGAAGAAACTTCGGCGCGGGTATTTTCGGCGAGTTGGGGCAGAACGCTTACGTTCACGATCTCGTTATCGAAAACGCGACGATAGAATTCAAAGTCGCATTTTCGAGCGGAGAATTCAAAGCCGGCTTCTTTGCTTACTCGGCGAAAGAAGGGGCGAAAATTTCAAACGTAACCGTTGACGGAACGCTTTATTACGACTACGGTTCAAACGTTACGTCGAGCGTTTACGAATGGATCGCGGAAGGATCGGCGGCGACCGAAAACTGCGATTATGCGGGCGTTAAAACCAAAGAAAAAAAGATAGGCAACAATTAATATTAAAGAATAAAGAACAAGAAAAATTGAAAGGGTACCCTTTTTGTTTGCTCGCGCAAACAAAACCCCTTAGAAGGAGCAAAAATGAAACTTTCAAAGAAACTGATCGCAATCATTCTCGCGTGCGTTGTCGCCGTCGGCGGAACGGTGGGAATCATTGTCGCCTGCTCGACTAACAAGCCGCAGGCGAACGATCCCGAAACACGCACGTTCACGATGAGTATTTCTGCGCCGGACGGCGTTTTCAACCCGTATTTCTCTTCGTCGGCATACGATTCGTCGATAACGGGACTTACTCAGATCGGAATGCTCAGCACCGATTCTCAGGGCAAAATCGTCTGCGGTGAAAACGAACCTACGGTTGCCAAGGATTACACGTCCAAAACCGAAGGCGCTTACACGACTTACGAATTTCTCATCAAAAACGGAATAAAGTTCTCGGACGGCGAGCCTCTTACGATAAAGGACGTTCTTTTCAACCTTTACGTTTATCTCGATCCCTCTTACTCCGGTTCCGCCACTATTTATTCGACCGATATAGTCGGACTTAAAAGCTATCGTCAGCAGAGCGAACAGGTAGGCGACGAATCGGCTTTCGAGGAACAATTCATCGGCGAAGCAAATCAACGTATCGGCGATCTTGTGGACTTTGTCCGCTACAATTACGCGCAGACTCCCAACGACGAAAGACCCGATTACGTAGGCGACTGGAGCGACGAGAAGAAGGCTTCCGCCAAAAAGGATTTCGAAACGGTTGCGGAAAAGTTCAAGGAAGAACTTACGACGGACTGGAACAGTATAGACAAGGAATCTTATAAGGACTGGAATTTCACCGAAGTCTGGCAGATATTCCTTTATAACGACGGCGGATACAGCAATTTCCTTCAGGAAAACCCCGAAAAACCCGGATATCCCCTGAAAGACGCCGACGGAAATTATAAGTTGAACGAAGAAGAAGCGAATGCTTGCTATGAGGACGAAATTAAGCCGTATATCGACGAACATCCCGAATTGAGCAAGGAAAACGCGATAAAGGAGTACTGCATAAACAGCGTACACGAAAACTATTTCCCCAGGAATAAAGAAGGGGAGTACGATCTCACCAGAACCAAGGGCGATAACTTCTACAACATAGTTAACTACTGGGCGACCGCGACGACGATTTCCGATTTGTTCACGCAGGAAGCGAAAACCGAATATTTTGCCAAGAGCGAAAAGGTTGTGCCTACCATTTCGGGAATAACCACGCGTAAGGAATCGTCCGCGTTCAACGGCAAGAAACTTGACGGCGAGTACGACGTTCTTACGATAAAAATCAACGGCGTAGACCCCAAGGCGATTTATAACTTCGCTTTCACGGTCGCTCCCATGCACTATTATTCGACTCATTCCTGGACTAACCCCGAAACGGGCGTAACGAAGGATTACATCGCGTCTTTCGACGCGAGCAAAGGCGAGTTCGGTCTTGAATTCGGTAACAGTACTTTTATGACCGATGTCGTCAACGGAAGAGATAAAGTGGGCTTGCCGGTAGGCGCGGGTTGTTATATGGCTTCCGACGAAAGCGGTAACGAAAAGTCGTCGGCGAGCGCGTTCTTCAACAACAACATGATTTATTACGTCCGCAACCCCTATTTTGAAACAGTAGGTTCGGGGCTTTCCAACGCGAAAATCAAATACGTAACTTATAAGGTCGTAGAGTCCGACCAGATCATAAACGCAATCAAGCAGAACAACGTCGATTACGGCGAGCCGAGCGCAACGCAGGATAACATAAAATACGCGGATTCCTCGAGCGTCGGTCACGTCGAAATATCCACGAGCGGTTACGGCTACGTGGGCGTCAACCCTCGTTTCGTTCCGAATATCAACGTAAGAAGAGCGATAATGAAGGCGTTCGACACGAGCATTATCGTAAACGACTATTATCAGGGCGGTCTTGCCGAAATAATCAGAAGACCTATGTCCACCAACAGTTGGGCTTACCCCAGAGGAGTCGGCGTTTACGAATATACGGACGAAAACGGGAAAAAGAAAGATTACAAGTACGACAGCACCGGCAGCGAAATCGAGGCGCTCGTCAAAGCGGCGGGTTACACCAAGAACAGCAACGGCGTTTACGAAAAGGATATCGCGGGATTCGGAACGGATACGCTTAACTATAAACTTACGATAGCGGGCGGCTCCACCGACCATCCGGCGTATAAAATGTTCCTCAGGGCTCAGTCCATTCTCAACAGAGCGGGCTTCGACGTCAAGGTCGTAACTTCGCAGACCGCGCTCAGCGATCTTTCTTCCGGCAAACTTGCCGTATGGGCGGCGGCATGGTCGTCCACGATCGACCCGGATATGTATCAGGTTTACCATATCGATTCTCAGGCAAGTTCCACTTCTAACTGGGGATATAAGCAGATCAAGAGCGGTAAAAACGGCGCGTATAAGCAGGAATATCAGATCATAACCGACCTCAGCGAACTTATCGACGCGGGCAGAGCGACGATCGACGAAAACGAAAGAAAGAGAATTTACGCCAACGCTCTCAACAAGATCATGGAACTCGCGGTAGAATTCCCGACGTACCAGAGAAAAGATATGATGGCTTATAACAAAAACGTTCTCGACGTAAAGACGATGACGCCCGAAAACGAACGTTCGCCTTATAACGGACTTATTTCGAGAATCTGGGAGTTGAATTACCTGTAATAAAAAACGCTCGTCAGAACGGGCAACACTATAAATTTTACACGCGGCGGCGATTACCCCGCCGCCGCGGCAGGACGCAGTATATATGGATATGTTAAAATACGTGGTAAAAAGATTACTTCTTGCCGTGCTGATCCTGTTCGGAGTTTCGGTCATCATTTACGCTCTCGCGAGGTTTATGCCCACCGATTACGTTGATAATCAGTATTCTTCGGCAGTGCAGCAAGGCACGATGAAGCAGGAGGACGTAGACCGTATAAAGGAATTATACGGTTTGTCCATGCCGGACGCCTATTTGAAAATAGAAATGGGCGAGGGCAGTTCTTTTGCCGGCAAAACTTTTACCAAAAACACGAAACAAGTCACTTACGAAGAGGACGTAACGCTCGGCATAAAGACTTTTGCGGAGTGGTATGCAGGCGACTTCGACGGAAGTAAAAACACGAGGCTTATTTTAAATGCCGACGGAACTTACTCTGTCTGCAAAGTTCAGAGTAAGGGCGCGGCTGTGGACAACGACGGCGAATCGGGGAAGGAGAGCGACGATGATCGCCTTATAACGATCGACGAAGTTCTCACGGTTGTGGAATCCGGTACTTATAAAATCGTAACCGATGACGAAAACGACTTCAAAACGATCAGAAACATAGTTTTTACCGAAAACAAACTCGGCGAAATCGAAGGTAAAGTCAACTATCGTCTGGCGGGATTTTTCGATAAATTCGGCGCGGTTTTAGGCGGCTATTTCAAATGGCTCGGCAATATGCTCAAAGGCGACCTCGGAATGTCGTTCAAGTATAAACGCCCCGTTCAGGACGTTATAACTCAGAATATGGGAATATCGTTCGCGATAGCCTTTATCGCAACTATTCTGCAATTTCTCATTGCGATTCCGCTCGGAATCAAAGCCGCCGTCAATCAATACGGCGTGGTGGACTATACCGTCACGGTTCTCGCGATGATAGGCATATCGCTCCCCACGTTCTTCCTTGCCGCGCTCGCGATCAAGGTTTTCGCGGTAGATCTCGGCTGGTTCGAAGTCGGCGGTATCGCTTCGTCGTCTATCCCCAAGGACGCTTCCTGGCTCGTCAGATTCGGCGATAACCTCTGGCATATGGTTTTGCCCATGTCGGTTCTCGTCATTCTGTCCGTCGGCTCGCTCATGCGTTACACGAGAACGAACACTCTCGAAGCGTTAAAAGCGGACTACGTAAGAACGGCGCGCGCAAAAGGGCTCAGCGAACACAAAGTAATTTATAAACACGTTTTCAGGAATACTATGATTCCGCTCGTAACGATGATGGCGGGAATTCTGCCGAGTTTGTTCGGCGGGGCGATGATAACCGAAACGGTTTTCAGTATTCCGGGTATCGGTAAACTCGCATACGACGCTCTCGTCGTGGCGGATATCCCGTTCATAATGGGTTACAACATGTTCATCGCGGTTTTAACGGTTGTCGGAACGCTTTTGAGCGATCTGATGTACGCGGTCGTCGACCCGAGAGTAAAACTCGGCAGATAAAGGAGAGAGGTATGGAAGAGAATAAAGAAAAAACAGTTATCGACAATCCTACCGATACTCTTTTCGGCGAACGCAGAAGAATAGCGGAACTTTCCGCGGCAAGCGAGGAAGAACTTAAGAAAATCGTTTCCGAGGAAAACGCGTTCGGCGAATACGAAGAGGAAAACGAGATAAGCACGGAAGAAATAACAAGCAGAACTCTCAGCCCGGGGATACTCGTTTTAAAGAGATTTTTCCGTTCAAAATTATCCATGACGGGGCTTATAATGCTCGTGGTGTTGTTTATCTTTTCGTTTTTAGGTCCTCTTCTTCCGTTCGGATTCATCTGGGGCGAACGCACGCCCGACGAATCGCAGGCGGTTGTAGAAGAGTATTGCAAAGAGGTCGAAAGCCCCGTTTACGGCGATATGCCCGTTTATATAATCACTTATTCCGAACCGAGTAACTATCTTAAGCCCTCGCTTTCGCATCTTCTCGGCACGGACGATAAGGGTTACGACGTGTTTTCAAGGCTTATGTACGGCGGCAGAGTTTCGCTTACGGTCGGTTTCGTCGTAATAATTCTCGAAACGCTTTTAGGCGTGTTTTTAGGCGGACTTGCGGGCTATTTCGGCGGCTGGGTAGACCAGGTTATAATGAGAATAGTCGATATTTTCAACTGCGTCCCCACGCTCCCGATGATGATGATTATCGGCGTCGCTTTGGACGCGAAAGACGTCACCGGTCCCGCGAAATTGTATATACTTATGGCAATGCTCACGGTATTCGGCTGGGCGGGAACGGCAAGGCTCGTAAGAGGTCAGATTCTTTCGCTCAGAGAGCAGGACTTTATGCTCAGCGCGGAGGCGAGCGGACTTCCCGTCGGCAGAAAGATTTTCAAACATCTTATCCCGAACGTAATGCCGCAACTCATCGTTTCGATGACGCTCGGACTCGGCGGAATCATTCTCACCGAAGCCACGCTCGGCTATCTCGGAATAGGCTTGCCGGCAGAATACGCAACCTGGGGCAACATGATCAACGCGGCGGCGAACAACACCACGCTCAGAAATTATCCCAATCTCTGGATTTCTCCGGGTATCTGCATAGTTCTCGCCGTTCTCGCGTTTAACTTTGTCGGCGACGGCTTGCGCGACGCTTACGATCCCAAGGCGATGAGGTGATAAAATGGAAGATAAAAAACACTATATATCCGCCAGGGAATCGAGAAACATCGCGAAAGAAAATGCGAAAGAAATAAAGATTCTCAAAAAGAAAAGAGCGGCTTATAAAAAATCGGATTATATAACCCGGATGAAGGACGACAGAAATATCGTCGAATTCGATAATCTTCACACATACTTCTATACGGACAGCGGCGTGGTTAAGGCTGTCAACGGCGTGTCGTTCGATATCCCCGCGGGTTCCACGGTTGGCGTGGTCGGCGAGTCCGGTTGCGGAAAGTCGGTCACGAGTTTGTCGCTTATGCAGCTTGTTCAGGGGCCTATGGGGCAAATCGTCGACGGAAGCATACGTTTCCGTTCCACGGTTAAAACTCCCGTCGGCGAAGAGCCGATTATGGAAGAAGTCAGGGATGAAAACGGAAACGTCGTTGTCGGCGATGACGGAAAACCCATAACGAAACAGTCGGTGGACGGAAAAGGCAAACCGCGTTTCAGAAAGGTTTTCGAGGAACACGACGAAGTTGTGGATATAGCGAAAATGCCGCTGTCGGAAATGTCGAAAATACGCGGCAGAGAAATCGCGATGATCTTTCAGGAGCCGATGACCTCGCTTAATCCCGTATTCACTATAGGCAACCAACTCGACGAAGTGACGTTGCTTCACGTGGACGGCGCGGACAAAATCGCCGCAAAGGAAAGAAGCCTCGAAATGCTTCGCCTCGTCGGCATAGCGATGCCCGAACACGTTTACAAATCTTACCCGCACGAACTTTCGGGCGGTATGCGTCAGAGGGTTATGATAGCCATGGCTCTTTGCTGCAACCCGAAACTCATTATAGCGGACGAACCGACAACCGCGCTCGACGTCACCATTCAGGCGCAGATATTCGATCTTCTCCGCGACGTTAAGGAGAAAATCAGCGGAAGCATAATGCTCATCACGCACGATCTCGGCGTTATCGCCGAAATGGTCGATTACGTCGTGGTTATGTACGCGGGCAGAGTCGTGGAAAAGGGTACGGTTACGGAGATATTCAAGAACCCGATGCACCCTTACACGATAGGGCTTCAGAAGAGCAAACCCGTCGTCGGGAAAGAGGTCGACAGGCTTTACAGTATCCCCGGCAACGTGCCAAACCCCGTGAATATGCCTTCAACCTGCTATTTCAAGGACAGGTGCAATATGAAATGCAACGTGTGCAAAAACGGTTATCCGCCGATGGTGCAGGTTTCGCCCACGCATTACGTCGCGTGTTATCTCGCGTTAAAGGAGGGGCTCAGCAATGGCTGATAACGTTGCCGTAAAAGGCGGAGAAGAGAAATACATTCTCGAAGTCAACAATCTCAAAGAATATTTCCCGATATCCAAGAGCCTTATGAAGAAGAACACGGTTTATCTCAAAGCGGTGGACGGAGTTTCGCTCAGGCTCAGAGAGGGGCAGACGATAGGCATAGTCGGAGAATCCGGTTGCGGAAAAACCACGCTCGGAAGAACGATACTCAGGCTTTACGAACCCACGGACGGCGAGATAGTCTTTGAAGGTCAGCACATAGAAAAACTTAAAGGCGAGGCTCTCAGAAAAGTCCGCCCGAATTTTCAGATGATTTTCCAGGATCCTTATTCGTCGCTTTCGCCGAGAATGACGGTCGGCGAGATCGTCGGAGAGGCGGTCAAAGTTCACAAGATCGTTCCCGAATCGGAATATAAGGATTATATCGTAGACATAATGAAAAAATGCGGACTTCAGCCGCATTATTTCGACAGATACCCGCACGAATTCTCTGGCGGACAAAGACAGCGTATCTGCATAGCGAAGGCGCTCGCGTTAAAGCCGAAACTCGTCATCTGCGACGAACCCGTTTCGGCTCTCGACGTTTCCATTCAGGCTCAGATAATCAACTTATTTAAGGACCTTCAGGAAACGGAACGCCTTTCATATATATTTATCTCGCACGATCTTTCGGTCGTGGAGCATATTTCGGACGAAGTGGGCGTTATGTATCTCGGCAATATGGTCGAATACGGCTCGAAGAGAGAAATGTTCGATAACCCGCTTCATCCTTACACGAAGGCGTTGTTTTCGGCGATTCCGATTCCGGATCCCGAAACGAAGATCAGGAGAATCGTTTTGCAGGGCGACATTCCTTCGCCGGCAAACCCGCCCAAGGGATGCAAATTCCACACCCGTTGCAACGAGTGTATGAGCGCGTGCAAGTTGCTTGAACCCGAGTTCCGCGACGCAGGCGGCGGACATATGGTGGCTTGCCATAAGTACGACGAAGAAGTTATGGGTAACGCCGCTTATTACGACGAACTTCTCGTGAAACAAAAAGAAGAGGAAGAACGCGCCTTAAAGGAAGCCGAAGAAAAGAAAATCAAAAAGTTTTTCAAAAAGTAAGGCAGAGATTTTATCGGGGATGAAGTAAGCAAATTTGCGGACGGGCAAGGTCGGTCTGAATTTTGTCCGGAACAAACGAAACAAGGAGCATTATGATTAAACACAGGTCAGATAAAAAGATATTGATAGCGTTATTGACCGTTATATTGTGCGTCGCCGCGCTCGCTTGTACGGGTTGCGGGAAGAAGTTGAAAGTGACTTTTTCTTACGGCAACGGTATGAGCGACAGCGTAGTCGAAGTCAATAAAGGCGAAGCGGTCGCCGAACCGGGCGTTCCGACGAAAGAGGGTTTTGAATTCATCGGCTGGAAACAGAACGGCGCGGACGGGTATTACGTTTTCTCTACGCCCGTAACGGAAGATATAACGCTCGTAGCCGAATGGAAAGAAAAGGGCGGACAGGACAATCCGGACAATCCCGACGAAACGGTAAGAATCAGGTGGCAGGACGAAAGTTACGCGGAGTTTTTGTTCGACGGAAGCATTCCGAGAAACGTGAAAAAGGGAACGACCGTGTCGTTCGGCTTGCGCGTATCGCCTTATTACGAGGGTTCTCCGGCGGTAAAGGCGGGCAACTCGGTTCTCACTCCCGACGCCGCCGGCAAATATTCGTTCGTGGCGCAAAGTTCGGTAACGGTTTCCGTTGAAGGGCTTACGAGAGCGGATTCCGTGATAAAAGGTATGGGAACGATTAAAAGTCCTTATAAAATTGCGAACGCTTCTCAATTCAAAACATTCACGGACAGCATTAACAGCGGTTCGGACAAATATAAGGAAGCGTATATCGAACTGACTTCCGACATCGATTTCAACGGCGAAACGCTCGATCCGGTTGCAGACAACGCAAATTTGTATTTCTCCGGGAATTTTAACGGAAACGGACACACTCTTTCCGATTTCAACATCAACGCCGAAAACGGCTATGCCGGGTTGTTCGGTTATATCGTCACCGCAACGCTCGAAAATCTGAACGTTAAAAACGATATCGTTCTCGAAACGTCGTCCAAACTCAATTATATCGCCGGCGGCATTGTTTCTTACAATATCGGTTCGGATATAATCAACTGCGGTTTCAGCGGCAGTTACAGCGTGGTCAACACGATAAACGAAGAGAATATGGCTCTTCACCTCGGCGGAATCTGCGGATTTATGCAGAGTTACGCTCCCGATTACACGGCTTCGATTTCTTATTGCCGCGTGGACGGAACGCTTTCCTCTTCCGGAGATTATCCGCTTTATAACGTCGGCGGAATCGCGGGCGCGTCTTTCGGCGCGTCGGCGGCGGTCGCGGCTTCGGTTTACAACTGTTCGTTCAACGGCGAAATAAGCGGCAAAATTCAGAACGCGGGCGGTATCGTCGGTTATCTCAGAGAGAAATCTTCCCTCGCCAACTGTTACGTAAGCGGAAAAATCAGCGCGCTCATCAATCAGAAAGAATCGATCGCGGGCGCTATTTGCGGAAGAGCGGATAACGAAACTTCGGCAACGCATTGCGTTTCCGCGGCTAAACTTACGTGCGCTTTTTCTTCCGGAACGGAAGGCGAGAAGAGCGAAGTCTGCGGACTTGTTTTCAACGACGCTCAGATGGGCGTAGACTCGAGAAAAGCGGTTGTTAAGAACGTTTACAACGCGGAGAGCGGATCGTTTGATCAAAACGGAACTTCTTACGACCTTAAAAACCTCGGCAAGGTTTGCGAGCTCGCCGGCTGGAACAAAGCCGACTGGCAGACGGATAACGGAAAAATCGTTCCTTTATACGACGAAACCGCCGAGCAGAGTATTCACGCCCGCTTCATATTCGGCACGGAAGTGACGAAATCCGATAAGGACGGCAAGCCGCTCACGCTCACCGAGGACACGGTTACCGCGAACGGAGTTTTGCCGGTATACGTTGTTTACGACGGAACGGGAATGAACACCTTCACCGCGGATAACGGACGAATCTCTTACGGATATTTCTTCGACAAAGAACTCACCGAAAGAGTTCCTTCCTGCTATCTTCTCACGAACGACGTCGATATATACGTCGGGTTTGCCGATTATGCGGACGTTGAGGGCGAATATTATCTCACGATAAAGGCGTCGAAGTCGGGCGATGTAAGAAATATCGAAATTCAACTCGTATTTGACGATAACGGCAAAATGACTATGATTTACGACGGTATCGTCGCGAGTTATATGTACGTCTATAACGGCGAAAAAATCCTCATAAAAGACGGATATTTCGCTTATATCAGATATCCCGACATCGACACGAAAAAATATGATCTCACCGCAGACTATTATTGCGATATCGTCGGCGATAAACTCGAAATTTACGACACGGTTTTCTTCGCGAAGCCCGACAACGCGGCAACGGCGAACAAACTCAACAAAGCGATGGGCAATTGGTATGCGTCCGACGGCTCCGTTTATAGTTTTCTTTCCGACGGCACGGGATCTATAACCGATGCGGACGGCGATTATTCCGAATTTACTTATTCGTGCAACGGAAACTCCGTAACGATAAAAATGGGCTCGGAATCGGGCAGCGCGAGCATTTCTTCGGACGGCAAAACGATGCAGTCCTCGAAATTCGATTTTACGATTTCCAAAACCGATATTTATAAAGGACTTTGGGAAACAGGCTTCGCGAACCGCAAAACGATAGAATTCGACGGCAAGGGCGAAGTGAAGTATAACGGCGGAACTTATTCTTACGAAATAAACGGAGATGCGGTTTCGTTCGGCGGAATGACCGCCGCGTTCAACGATATCGGACTTCTCGTCGTAACCGATAACGGAACGGAAACCGTTTACGGCAGAGAGGGAAGTTATATCGGCGTGTGGAAGGAAACGTTGCTCAATTATACCATGGTTCTTTACGGAATAGGCAAGGACGGTTACGGCCACGGCAGAGATTCCAATAACGTGGATTTCACTTATATCGCCGAAAAATCGTATGAATCTAAAATCGGAAAGGACGTAATTTCCGTCACTATGTACTACCGCACGAGATTATACGGAATGTTCAACGAAGTGACGAGCAAGCAGGACAACTCAACCCTTCTTTATATGGTCGGTTATTACGCCGAAACCGGTATGCTCGTGGACGACTTCAATATGTGTTACGAAGACCCGTTCAAAGGTACGTGGAATTCTTCCGACGGAACGCAGTACGTGTTCAACGGACTCGGCGAGTACAATATCGATTTCGCGCTTTCCGACGGTAGAACGTGGAAGGCGATAGGCAGCGTTTCCGTAATCGAAAACGGCGTTTCGACGGACGTTAAATATCATTACGACAGAGCGAATGCAACCGCATCGTTTACGTATAACGGTAAAACTTACGCCGTGAAACTCAGCGGAAACGACGTCCTCATCGACGAAAAAGTTTGCAAATCTCCCGACGAAGTGAGCCTTTATAAGTATCACGTGGGCGACGATATAATCGAGTTCAACGGCAAAAGCCCCGTCGGACTCGGCAAAGCCAAAGTTACGGCGAACGGAGCGGTAACCGAATACGATTACACCGTTACCGAAAGCGAAAACTCCATCACGGCAATAATCGCTGACGGCTCTGCCGAACTTTATAAATTCGTGTTTGAAACCACGAACGGCGTAACGAAAACCACCGTCAGCAAAAACGGCGAAGTCGTCACCGAAAACGTCGGATTATATCACCGCGCGATCGGCAAAAAATATCTCATTTCGGACGATATGTTCTTCTATTCCACCGAAAATATGGATATGACCGGCACAGCCAAAGGTATGTTCGCCGATCTTGAAGTCGAGATAACTTACGTCGACGAAAATTACGTAAGGTTGAGAGTAGACGGAACGTTCCTTTATTTCATCTATTACGTCGACGAGAACACTCTCGCGATAGTCGATTCTTCGTTGAAGACGATCGGCGTGCTTACCGTTCCCGACGGATATCAGGGCGTTTACGTCGCTGACGACGGCTCGACCGTCAGTTTCGACGGCAGAAGCAAATCCGAGTATACTTACGCGTATATGACGCTCACCGTAATAGAGGATTTCGACGGAGAAAAGGAAGAAATCGAATACGTTTACGTTTATAAAGAAGAGAACGGCGAACTTTTCGCTTACGAAGTAGACAGATCGGGCGAAGAGGACGTTCTCGTCAAAAAGTACAAGATATCAGGAACAAAAACCGACGGCGCAAAGGCGTTCAAAAGCGAAACGTCCGTCGTATATCTTTCGGAAATATCCGAATAAACAGGAGCAATCATGAAAAAGAAATTATTACTTATTCTGACGATCGCGCTGGCGATTTTAACGTCGCTTGCGTTCTCGTCGTGCGGAAAGAAGGGCGATTCCCAGTCCGTGCCCGATTCTGCGTCCGAATCCGTGTCGGAAACCGGACAGCCGACCGAATCGGATTCTCAACAGACTTCAGTCGTCGATCCTAAAGGGAACGGCACGAAAGAAAATCCTTATCTTATAAAAACTGCGGACGATCTTCTCGATTTTGCCGACAGAATAAACAACCCCGACGATGACGGCGAATACGCTTCGTCGTTCTTCCGCCTCGAAAACGATATCGATATGGCGGATGAAAAATACGTTTCGGCGGGCAAACCCGTTACCGTTGAAAATGATGACGGAACGACGGAAGTCAAAGGCGGTTTCAGAGGCTCTTTCGACGGAAACGGACATAAAATATCCAACCTTACCATAACCCAGACTTTGCGTATGTCGGTGGGTTACGTCGGCTTGTTCGGGTATACGAATAGGGCTAACGTATACGACCTTACGCTCGAAGACGTAAAATACGTCGTCGAGTCCATTTCGGGCGAAAGCACGATCGGCGCGTATATCGGCGGAGCGGTCGGTTATGCCGTTCTCACTAATTTCGTCAACGTTAAAACGAGCGGAACCGTCGAAACCAGACTTCTGACCAAGAACGTCGCGCATATCGGCGGAGTCGCGGGAGAACTCGAAGTTTACGACAAAGAGATGGCTTATATAGCGTACGTCCGTAACTGCCGCGCGGCGGTCGAAACGATCGTCGGCAAGTTCGACGGCACGGAAGACAGCAAACTCGAAGTCGCTTCCAACGGCGGAATCGTCGGAACGGTTTCCTGCACGAAGGGCGCGGTGGCAATCGTCAACTGCGTGTCGGACGGTAAAGTGTACGGCGGTCAGTTTGTCGGCGGAATCGTCGGTTATAACAGCGGTTCAAACGTAAGTATAGTCAACTGCGTGAATTACGCAAGCGTCAGAGCGACCGCGAAAGACGTTTCTTACGCAGGCGGAATCGTCGGCTCCGCAAGAAACGATATGATCGTTCTCGATTCTTATTCCGCGGGCAACATAGCGGGCGTTCAGGCTTCTTCGAGTTTTTACAAATCTTACGCCGGCGGCATATTCGGTTATAGTTACGCCGACGATTACGATATGGGATACACAGCCGGCGTTGCCGCGGAAAACGCTTTCCATTCGGGCGTCGTCAGATCCGCATCTTACGACAATCTCAATTCTGCCGGTACGAAAATCGATAAAGCGAAAGTCAATAAAGACTGGTTCGTAAACAATCTCGGATTCGACGCGGACGAATGGAATTTCGCGGACGGAAAAATTTCGCCTGCGGATTACGACAAAAAGTCGGGTTCTTATAAACTTTCTCTTTACGCAAACGATACGCTTGTTAAAGAAATAGAGAAGCCGTACACCGATACGGGATTTTCGATTATCGGTTTGCTTGACGACGGCGACCCGATCGACACTCTTCTTTTCTTCGATTGGGGCTGGCAGTCCGGCACGAGATATCGTTATTACGTTCCCGTGGTTAAGGATATGCGCCTCGACGCTCAGTACGGCGATTCCGCCGAAGTTGCCGGCACGTTCAAAGGCAAAGCGGAATATCACGGAGAGTCGGACGCGGGCATACTCGCTCTTTACGATAACGGAACTCTTCAATGGGTTTCTACCGGCATCATCAACGGAACTTATAAATACGACGGAACTCACCTTCTTCTTAATTTCTTCAATAACTACGGCGAAATCGCGGGGGCGTTCAATAGCACTTCCAAGACTATAAGTTTCTCCATAGAGCACGGAATGTCCGCAACCGTAAATTACACTTTCACCAAGAAGGATAATATCAAAGTATTCGGTCAGTATTTCAACAACGACGGCGATACGTTCGTGTTCAGCGACGATAAGATAACTTTGTATTCCGATAACGTCCGCAACAACGACGGTGTTTCCGCTTCTTACACCATTAAAGGCGACGAAGTTGTTATCGACGGAAAGTTGAGCGACTATTTCTCGTCGATGAAAATGACGATTAAAAACGACGGAACTTTGGACGTAGATTTTGTCGGCAGCAAGGGCTATTCGATAAAGAGTAATTTCGCAAGGCCCGTAAACACCGATCATAAGGGTGAAAAATACGTCGGCAAATATTATTTCCCCTATCTGACGATTTCGTCCGACAACGACGCGATCCAGTCAAACTACGTCATCGAATTTTTCGCGGACGGTAAAATCGAATATTCGAGCAAATACAGCACTACGCCCGGCGAATATTACGTTTTCGGTAATTTGTTCAGAATTGCTCTCGAAGGCTACTATACGACGATCAGATACGACGAAACGCGTAATTTCTTCTACGGAGCGATCAACAGAGGAATAGGAAGCGGCTCCAAAATAAAAACTATCCTCACGCCTTGTGCGGACGGCGAACTCGTCGCGTATATGGTTAATTACAACGTGAACGAATTCGTTGCCGTCAACGATAAGAACCATTATCTCGTCAAAGACGGCGCGGTTGTCACCGATGCGGTCATAATAGCCGAACGGGGATTCGCGAACGGCGAAAGAGTTACGATTAACGGCGTCGATTACAGAGTAAAATTGAGCGTGACGGATAAAAATAACAGAGGCTACGTTCTCGAACCGCTCGGCGCAGAAGAGGGCGATTACACTTATAACGGAACGTCTTTCTCGCTGGACGGAATCAAAGACGTAACAGGCGACAAAACGGGTAAGTATTACGTTTACGATAAATTCGTCGTTGTCGTTTTCGATGACGATTCCATCATCGGTTTCGATTACGCCGCGGCAAAAGCCGCAAACGGCGCGGTCACGCTCGTCGCTCCCGACAATCATCAGGGAGTCTGGTATTCTTACAAAGAAAACGAGGACGGCGCATCTCAGAAGTACAACAGGCTTCTTCTGGACGGTTACGGGCATGTCGCGTATATGTACAGAACCGACGACGGAACTTATAATTTCAATTGGGGCAAACAAAGCGGCTGGGTTACTTACACCGAAACGGCAACAGGAATCTATTGCGAATTCAACGAGCATTATAAAGTCGAGTTCAACTTCTATTACGACGGACAACTCGCTTATTGCAAGGACTTCGACAAAACGTTCGGCATCGTGATTCATATCAAGGACGGTTATACCGGTACGACCGACCTCCCCTCGCTTCCCGATGGCGTTGCCGGAACTTATAACGGCGCGGAATCGGACGGAACGGCTATCGTTTTCAACCTTAAGCAGGACCTTACAGGAAGCGTAAAAGGTGTTCCTTTCTCTTCGATTTACGACGGAAACGATAAAGTCGCGTTCAAAGCGAACGGAGTAAATTATGTTTTCGCGATAAGCACAAAAACTTTGACTTACGGAACGGAAGCGGTCGTTCTCACCCGCGGCGGCGAGGTTGAGGAAATCATTCCTGCAATGTTCGTCGGTTCCTGGACCGGCAACTTCATCGGTTTCAATGCCGGCACGCGCACGATAATTATCGAAGCGAACGGTACGATGAAATACGGCGAAGTGACTCTGGTTGCGGAATACGATATCACAAAATCGCAGATTGTCGGAAAAACCGCCGACAAATCCTACGTAATCACATTAACGTGGGACGCCAAAAACGAAGTGATGAGCGCAAACATTCTTTTCGTTCAGGATTATTCCGACGAATATAACAGCAGTTGTTCCGATCTTAAAAAGGCATAAGTATGACGGGGAAGATTTGTCGCGCTACGTCGGCGAATCTTCTCTGAAATGAATATTATACAGCATAAATGAATAATTATTAATCAAAACCGACGATATAAGTCAAAATTATGGCTTTTATAGGAAAAATCGATAGAAAATCAGTGCAATTTTGTGAGAATTGTTTGACGGTTATGCGTTTTTAGTTGTATAATATGTAAGGACAAGATAAAAACTCCGTGCTTTTCGGCGCGGAGTTAAAAAATTTTTATATAGGAGAAACATTATGGCAAAGAAAAAATCGGTTTTATTGATTCTGATCGTAATGCTTGCGTTTTTCGCTTTTGCCGGTCTTGCTTCGTGCGGAACTCACGCGGGCAATTCGGAAAGTAACAGCGAAACGGTGAAAGAAACCGAAACCGCCGGTCAGACCGAAACGACAAGCGGAACCGAAACAACCGGCGAAACCACGAGCGAAACAACAGGAGAAACGACGAGCGAATCTACCGTTGCACCCGAGGTTAAATACACCGTTAAGTTTATGAACGGCGAAACCGAGGTCGCGAGCGTTGAGGTTAAAGAAGGCGAAACGGTTGCTCAGGCGGATATCCCCGTCGCTCCCGTATCGGATTATGTGTTTTACGGC
>ULPU01049760.1_pt1 | contig 16948 bp, 15 predicted proteins | sample 1953821 | NCBI WGS metagenome assembly ULPU01 (sample SAMEA4835637, study PRJEB28245) | human gut metagenome | biome: gut microbiome; material: fecal sample | place: Denmark | collected 2008
CAGTGAATATATCTTCAAGACACAGCTGGAGAGCCTGAAAAGGAACGACCCGGATTTTCCGCTGGCGAACGTCCATTTTTACACCTATGCGAAGCTGATGTGCTGTACCGAAGGCCAGCTTGCAGAAATCGCAGGACTTCAGCCATCTTATATCATATTGGACGAATTCCACCGTGCCGGCGCGGAATGCTGGGGCGAAAGCACGGTGGCTTTGTTAAAGTTATGCCCGGAGGCAAAACTGCTGGGCTTGACAGCGACAAACGTTCGGTATCTGGATAATAACCGTGACATGGCCGAAGAGCTTTTTGATGGCCGTGTTGCGAGCGACATGACCCTTGGCGAAGCAATCGTCAGGGGTATTTTGCCTGCTCCAAACTATGTAACAACGGTCTACCAATATCAGAAAGACTTGGCACGTTATCAGACAAGAGTGGATAATCTGCGTTCTGCTGGGATTCAGGACGTAAATCAAAAATATCTGGATGCCCTGCGCCGTGCCTTGGAACAGGCAGATGGATTAGATAAGGTTTTCGCTCATCATATCACGAACAAGTCTGGAAAGTACATCGTGTTCTGCGCCAACAAGGAGCACATGGACGAAATGATCTCTCATGTGCCGGAGTGGTTCGCCGGGGTCAACCCGGAAGTGGCGGTCTACGAAGCCTACTCGGATGACCCCGGTACAGACAAGGCTTTTGCCGACTTCAAGGCCGATGAAGGTGACCGCCTGAAGCTGCTGTTTTGCATCGACATGCTGAACGAGGGAGTTCATGTAGAAGGCATTTCAGGTGTCATCCTGTTCCGGCCCACCATTTCACCCATCATCTACAAGCAGCAGATTGGACGCGCTTTGACCGCTGGGGAAAATTCTACACCGCTTATCCTCGATGTAGTCAACAACTTCGAGGGTCTGTGCAGCATTGCTGGGTTACAGGGCGAGATGCAGGAGACGGTCTACCGGCTCTATGCTAACGGCGAGGGCGATAAGATCGTTACCGAGCGGTTCGAGGTTGTTGAGCAGGTGCATGACTGCCGGGTGCTGTTTGAGCAGCTGCAAGCAAGCTTGTCCTCTGGTTGGGATCACTATTTTTCGGAAGCAAGCATTTACTATGCGGAGCATGGCGACGTGAATATTCCAAAGCGTTATACCACACCGGCGGGATTGAGCCTTGGTGAATGGCTGACGACCCAGCGCCGTGTTCGTGCAGGACAGATTCCGGGGAACTTGACCGAACAGCAAATCGCACGGCTGGACAGCATCGGGATGGAGTGGGGCAACCGCAACGATGCCGCATGGGAACGTGGTCTGGAAGAAGCGAGAAAATTTCGGGAACAGTTTGGGAATTTGCAGGTTCCGGCGAAATACAAAACGAAAGATGACTATCCTCTGGGAAAGTGGATCAACAATGCGCGGAAACGCCGAAACGATGGAAAGCTGACGGAAGAGCGCATTCGACAACTGGATCAGATGGGAATGATATGGAGCGTATTTGATGCCAAATGGGAACAGGGATATGCACTTGCTATGAATTATGCCGCCAAGCACGGCGACTTGAATGTTCCTGTCAATTACACGACTGAAGAGGGCGAAAAGCTGGGTGCGTGGATTTTGAATCAGAGGACGGCATATGCAAAAGAAGTGCTTTCCCAAGACCAAATCGGCCGTCTGGAAAAAATAGGAATCTATTGGGGAAACCGTAATGACCGCCAGTGGAACGAGGTCTATGGTGCCGCCAAGCGTTATTTTGAGGCAAATGGAGACCTTGATGTCCCGGTGGCCTATGTTACACCGGAGGGCTATGCTCTTGGAAAATGGGTGCGGCGGCAGCAGTATGCATATCGAAAACCAGAGAAAAGCAATGCGATTTTGTCTCCACAGCGCGTTGCATTGTTGGATGCCATCGGAATGCAGTGGGAGAAACATGACCCGTGGCAGCACCGGTACGAACTGGCGCAGGAATATAAAAAGCAATATGGAAATCTGGAGATTCCGGCGAAATATAAGACTGCGGATGGCATTTGGCTGAGCCGATGGGTGTACAACCAGAAACAGCTGCTGCAAAGCGGGTCGGAAAAGTTGAGCGAAGAGCAAAAGAAAAAGCTAAAGGAGTTATTGGGGTATTATGTCAAAATTTCAGCATGATGTGATGTTGAAGATCGTAAAAATCATCGATTTGGTAATGATCACAATTCCGTTTGCACTTTGTTGGGAGCTGTATTATTCGTATCAGGTCTATGCAAAGTTTGGTTGGAAGGGCAACTGGGCCATGATCGGTCTGTTTGCGGTGTTGTTCTTTCTGTTAGGTAAAGTCTATGATGCGTTCTGGATGTCTTTGCAGCGCATTTCAGAGCTGATCTACGGACAAGTACTGGCAGCCATGGCAACCGATGGCATTCTGTACATTGTCATCTGCCTGATGGCCCGGCGGCTCTGCAATCTTCTGCCGGGCATCGCAGCGATTGCCGGACAGATCCTGATGGCCTCAATCTGGGCGAAGTTGGCGCATGGATGGTACTTTAATACGTTCCAGGCCCAGCCGACTGCAGTCGTTTATGATGTTCGTCATGGATTGGAAAAGCTCATCAATGAGTACGGTCTTTCAAAAAAATACGATGTCAAGATGACCTTGAACGTTGAGGAATGCCTGAACGACCTGAGCCTGCTGGATGGAATGCAGAGCGTGTTCATCAGCGGTGTCCACAGCCATGAGCGCAATATCATCCTGAAATACTGTGTGGGACAGGGCATCAATGTGTTTGTGATCCCTCGTGTGGGCGATGTGATTATGAGCGGTGCCCAGCCGATGCATATGTTCCATCTGCCCATGCTGCGTGTGGGTCGCTATATGGCAAGCCCGGAATTTCTGTTTGTGAAACGGGCAATGGACATTGTGATCTCACTGGCAGCACTGGTTATCCTGAGTCCGTTGTTTCTGATTACGGCTATTGCCGTCAAGTCCGATGGTGGTCCTGCTTTTTACAAGCAGGTTCGCCTTACCAAAGACGGCAAACCGTTCGAGATCCTGAAGTTCCGTTCTATGCGAGTGGATGCTGAAAAGGATGGTGTAGCACGCCTTTCCACCGGTGATAAAGATGACCGCATCACGAAGGTGGGCCACGTCATTCGTGCCTGCCGTCTGGACGAGCTGCCCCAGCTTCTCAATATCTTGAAGGGAGATTTGTCCATTGTAGGCCCACGCCCGGAGCGCCCCGAGATCGCCGCCCAGTACTGCGAGGAGATGCCGGAGTTCGCATTGCGCCTGCAGGCAAAGGCTGGTTTGACTGGTTATGCACAGGTGTACGGCAAGTACAACACCACCCCCTACGATAAGCTGCAGATGGATTTGATGTACATTGCGCATCCCAGCCTGATCGAGGATCTGAAAATCATGCTGGCGACGGTAAAGATTTTGTTCATGCCTGAGAGTACCGAGGGTGTGGCAGAAGGTGCTACTACGGCGATGGGACAGGAAGAGTGTGAGGAGACTGGAGAATGAAAGTTGCGGTAGTATCGATTGGTAGTTTTGATACACAATACTCGGACTATCATATCATGCGTGATATTGTCCTCGGCCTTCTGGAGCGAGGACATGAGGTGAATTTAATTCAGAAGCAGTATTTGGATACGCCACAGTATCCGCAGCAATTTGAAAAGTACTTAAAAGGTCAGCTTCAAGTACAAAATATTCGTTTTGAAAAGAAGGCAAAGGCTGATTTAAAGGCTCGTTATTTGGCAGATCTATCCTATTATAAACAAGCTTGTACACTAATGAAAAAAGACAAGCCGAATAAGATCTTTCTTCAGTCTAATAATACTGCATTTTTTACAGTGTTCTACGCAAAGCACATTTTAAGATGCCCGATTCTCTATAACGAACAGGATATCTTCCCGGAGAATGCTTTTTTTGCGGGCATTCTTTCTGAGAGCAGTCCGGTCTACAAGGTGGCTCATGCGCTGCAAAAATATGCCTACAAAAATGCAACGGCACTTAGTACGATTTCCGATGATATGAAATATACTATCGTTACTCGGTACGGCATCTCGGAGGATAAGGTGCAGGTGATTTACAACTGGGGGCATGAGGAATTGAAAGCCCACAGTGATGAGGAAAATGTTTTCCTGAAAAGGTATCCGAAGAAGCCGGGTGAGTTCCGTGTGGTGTATGCTGGCAATCTAGGCAAGATGCAAAATGTGGAGCTTATATTGGAGACCGCTGCTTTGATGAAAGATGATAGGGATGTCAGCTTTTATATTGTCGGTGGCGGTGTGAACGAGGAACGACTTAAGACATTTGCCAAAGAAAAAGAATTGAGCAATGTGACGTTCGCTGAAATGCAGCCACCTGAAGAAGTAGCAGATCTGTACGCTGCTGCGGATGTTAATGTGATCCCTCTTCAAAAAGGTCTTATCTATGCGGCACTTCCAAGTAAAACAGCTGATTGTTTGATTGCTGGAAAGCCAATTGTAACTTGTGTTGATGATGCGTCGGAGTTTGCTAAGCTGGTTGGAAGGTACGGAATAGAGAACGCAGGAACAAACCAGCCAGAAAATGTAAAACATGTTATTCTGCAACTAAGGAATGACAGCCAAACGTGCGATGATGCGAAACTGTGGAGTGACTATTTTACAAGAAATAAGAGCGTTGCGGCACACTGTGATGCGGTAGAACAAATGGTGTAATGTATGAAAGTCCTTTTTATTAATTCTGTTTGCGGCATCGGCAGCACAGGCCGTATTTGCACAGACCTTGCACAGCAGCTGGAAGCCGAAGGCAACGAGGTCAAGATTGCCTATGGCCGCAAGGGTACTGTGCCGGAGCAGTTTCAAAAATATGCAGTGCGTATTGGCACAGATTTTGACTGCAAGATGCATGCGATTCAGACACGGTTGTTCGATACGCATGGCTTCGGTTCTAAGCATGCGACTAAAGAATTTTTGAAGTGGGCCGAGGAATATAAACCCGACCTGCTGTGGTTGCACAATCTCCATGGTTACTATATCAATGTAGAGATGCTGTTTGATTGGATCAAAAAGCATCCTGAAATGCAGGTGAAATGGACGCTGCACGACTGCTGGGCATTTACTGGCCATTGTTCGTACTTTACCATGGTAAAGTGCAAGCAATGGAAGAGCCATTGTTCGTACTGCTCTCAGCTTCGCCGCTACCCGTCTTGCTTCGCAATGAGTTCTGTCAGCAAGAATTTTGAACGCAAGCGGAAGGCTTTTACCGGAGTGAAAAACATGACCCTCATCACCCCCAGCAAGTGGCTTGCCAATTTGACCCGCCAGAGTTTTCTGAAAGAGTATCCGGTCGAGGTGCATTACAACACCATTGATACCAGCATCTTCAAGCCGACTCCCAGTGACTTCCGGGAGCGCTATGGTCTACAAGATAAGATTACTGTGTTAGGCGTTGCTAATGTCTGGGAGGATCGCAAGGGTTTGTTTGACTTCTATAAGTTGGCGCAGATGTTGGACGACCGGTACGCTATTGTTCTGGTAGGATTGAGCGAAAAACAGATTAAAGATCTACCGAAAAATATCAAGGGTATCCAGCGCACTAACAGCCCACAGGAACTGGCTGCAATTTATACGGCAGCGGATGTTCTGGTGAACTCTAGTGTAGAGGAAACCTTTGGAATGACCCCGGTGGAAGCACAGGCGTGTGGAACACCCTCTATTGTGTACGAAGATACAGCGTGTGAAGAAGTTGCGCTGCAGAATGGGAACACCGTTGTGCCGCAGGATGTGAACGCACTGTATGAAGCAATAACAGGTTATAAATTTAATGGGGGGGATAACAAATAATACGTGTCGATGCACGATTATTTGCATTCCTCGCACGAATAGTCCACAGGAACTAGCTGCGATTTATACGGCGGCAGATGTATTTGCAAATCCAACGTATGAAGATAATTACCCGACTGTCAACTTGGAAGCACAGGCATGTGGGACAAGGGTGGTTACTTATGACACAGGTGGAAGCAGAGAAACTATAAAGGTAGGAATAAAGTAACACGCTAGGTTCATAAGGCCTAAGTTGTAATTTGTTTGCAAAAGGGAACTAAAATGAGCTTATATCTCGTCATATGGATAGTGATTTGTTTTTTTGGAATAAAAGATTTTTTATTCCGAGCAACTTATAAAGTAAAGAATCGAGAATTTAAATTATTACTAATAATCCTCTTAGTAATGTTAACTTTGCGCTTTGGCCAAGGAACGGATTATTTTGCATATCGCTATATTTACAATCGTTTGTCACCAGATGGATTTGACTTTTCAATATATTCAACAGTTCATGGAGAAATTGGATATTTAATTTTATGTAATCTCTTTCGATACGCTAAATTGCCATACGAATTTTTTATTGCATGCACAGCAGTATTCCAGATGCTCTGTTTTGCTCGATTTTGTAAATATTTCAAGATTGATACTCCATTTGTTTTAGTCCTTGCGTATCCGACACTCTACATGACCTATTTCACATCCGCCATACGACAGGGGATAGTTGCTGCAGTTTACTTGGGGATTTTGATACCGATGCTTCTTGAGAAAAAATACAAGAGCTATATTTTCGTAACTGTATTGTGCTCCTTAATTCATAGTGCATCCATTGTTTTTATATTTCCTATGGTTTTAAAAAAAATCGGAAAAATAAAAGTTGCCCAATATGGATGCGTTGTATCATGGATTATAGGATTTGCAATGACACTGCCAGCAGTTAGAGAGCTTGTTATGTCTGTTGGAATAAGCGGAATCAATTATTATATGAAGACAGGACTTAGTATCTCCATTGTGTCGGTTTTTGAACGTCTATTCTTTTTGTGGGTAGTGTCATATTTTTACTTTTTCATAAATAAAGCGAAGAAAATTACAGAAAAATATCAAACCTTATATCTGATTTATCTTACTTCAATGTCAATATACGGTGTGTTTCTTGGATATAGTAATATCGCATCACGCATGAGTGGTGTGATGCGTTTTGTTGAGCTGTTTCTTCTAATCTATGCGATTCGTACAATGAAATTCAGGAATAGATTGATCATAGCTGGTTTCTTTGTGTTATTAGAATCATTGATGCTTGTAAAAAACATTAATTCCTATATTGTACAGGGCAATTATGATGATGCAGTGACGATAGCTACATATAGTTATGTGTCTATTTTTAATGAAAATAGAATATATAAAATTAGGCATATTGAAAGTAAATATCTTGCCGAGTAAAAATGGGTAACCGCTTAAAAATAAGATGTCGCGAGATAATAATAGAGTACATTTTCTATTCCTGTTTTTCTTCAGATTTCGATGATTTAGTGGTTTGTTATATTATGAGTTATGTGTACCGGGTGGATAAATAAGGAGAAAAATATGAAATCTAAAAAAGTATTCCTAGTTCTGGAACGAAAAGCTTTAAAGATGCTATCGTATGTAAACGATGAATTATATAAGGAGCTATATCCAAGATATTTGAGAAAAATTGAAATAAACATTCCGGAGGATTATCGAGAAGGAAAAAGCGGTTATATTGATCCAAGTGCATATTTTGACGGAAGTGATTACCGCTTGATTTCAATCGGAAAAAATACCACAATTTCTCGCGACGTGGTTGTTCTTACGCACGATTTCTCGATTGTGAAAGGCTTGCAAGCAATTGGACAAGAAGCAACCGATCATTTTCTGAAACCTGTGAAAATTGCTTTATAGGTGCAAGATTTTTGATTTTACCGGAACAGAAATAGGAGACAATACTATTTGCGGGGGTGGGGCAGTGTTGCACGGTAAAATACCATCAAACAGTATTGTAGCCGGAAATCCAGCAAAAAGAATTTGTTCTATTGAAGAATGGACAAGAAAACACATAGAAAAACAGGATTACATCTTATAATGAAACAAAAAAACGTACTTAAAAATATTATTATGCTCTACGGTATGTCAATTGCCAAAATCGTATTTCCACTTTTGACATTGCCGTATCTGACCCGTGTACTTTCCGTAGAAAGCTACGGCGTCGTATCTTATGTTAAGGCTGTTATGCAGTATCTACAGATTGCGGTAGACTTTGGTTTTATGCTTTCTGGTACAAAGGATATTGTAAATGCTAAAGCAGATCACGCAAAATTGGAAAAGGAAGTGGGGGATATTCTTCTTGCTCGCATCCTGTTGGCGGCAGCAGCTTTTGTTGCCCTGCTGGGAATGATTGCGGTGATTCCTCTTCTTCGCACCAACATCGAATATACGCTGTTGGCATTTGTGACCGTGTTTTTGTCGGTGTTTTTGTTTGATTATTTCTTTCAGGGAATCGAAAAAATGCAGGTCATTGCATTACGGTTTGTTACTATGCGTGGTATTGCAACAGCTATGACTTTCGTTTTTGTTCATTCAGATAAAGATGTCTTGCTTGTTCCTCTTTTGGATGCTGTTGGTTCGCTGGTTGCAGTATTGCTCGTATTTGTCGAGTTAAAAAAAGAAAATATAGCGATTCGTTTTTCCGGTGTTAAGGCGGCGTGGAAAAAGCTGCGAGATTCTTTTGTTTACTTTGCTTCAAATATGGCAACTACCGCATTTGGTGCTCTGAATACGCTGCTGATTGGAGCGTTTCTTCCAGCCACAGAAGTGGCATATTGGAGTGTTTGTATGCAATTAATAGGTGCGGTACAGACAATGTATACTCCTATTATAGATGGAGTCTATCCTGAAATGATCAGAACAAAAAGCTGGGATTTCATCAAGCACCTCTTGATAATTTTTATGCCAATTGTATTTGCAGGAAGTGCTTTTTCGATTGTAGTTGCACCGTATGTACTTCAAATTGTTGGCGGAAAACAATATGTTGCTGCTACACCGCTGTTCCGCTTATTGGTACCAGTCTTGACTTTTAGCTTCCCGGCAGTGGTTCTAGGGTGGCCAACATTAGGTGTATTAAATAAAGCAGCGCAGGTAACAAAAACAACGATTTTGTCTGCAATTGTTCAATTGGGAGGGCTGCTCGGCCTTATTGTGACCGGGCGATTCACAGTTCTATGGATTGCTGTGTTTCGTTGCATAACGGAGTTGGTGCTCCTGGTAAGTCGTGGATGGTGTTGTTGGAAATTTCGAAGAGAATTTAGCAAATAAATATTTTTGCAATCGTAAAAAGGACATTAGACTGTGTATTAACAGATGTTGGAGGGAAGAAACGTGGAAGTCGTACGAATCAAAAATAGCGAAGAAATACATAATCAGATGATGGAAGAACGGAAACAGTGCGTTTTCCAGTCATATGGTTTAATGAAGTGCGGTAGTGGTTTTCGATATCTGTTGAACAAGCGACATGTTCCAGTAGAGACTTTTCTCGTGAAGAATGACATTCGAAATTACCTGTTGGTATATTGCAGAATAAAAGGAGAAAGGTGTTACCTATTTGGTACAAACGAGGCATTTGACATCGTCGACTTTGTGTATGGTGATATTACGGAAGATGAACTAAGAAAATCAATTAGCTGCTTTTTTAATTACTTAAAACAAAAAAATGTGAATTATTTCGATGCAAAATATATTCCTGCAAACTCAAAAACATGGGCGGTTCTGGAATCGTGGGGAGGGGGTAAGATTGAAAATGTTAAAAATGTTAGCATCAATCTTGATAGCCAAACGTATGAAAGCTATTTTTCATCGCTTGGAAAGCATGCTAGACAAAATATACGAACAGCGAATAACAGAATTGATACGGATCAAAAGAGCGTGAGCTTTGAGTTGGTAGATGACTATGCAAGCAAGAAGAATCTACACCGTGAGTGTATGAAAATTTACATTAAGCGCTTAAGAAAGAGGTATGCAGAATCCAATTCAAAAATCAATATGATCTTGCATCTGTTTGATTATGTCTCGAAGGGTGTGATGCTAGACAATGGAATCATTTGTGCATTGCGGATAGATGGTCAAATTGCAGCGTTCTTCGAGGGATTTAAAGATGAACAGTCAATACTGATTCCGCGTCTTGCAATAGATACTGACTATGATAGATATAGTCCTGGGCTGTTGTTGTGCACAGAAGCTATAAGAAGTTGCTATAAAGTTGGAGGAATTGCAAGGTTCAACTTGCTAAGAGGAACAGAAAAATACAAATACGATTTGGGTGGGAATACATATTTTACAAACAATATTGAAATCGACTTGAGGTCCGTTTGAGAATGGAGAAAAATGGTGAATACGAATAAATTTGGTCGAGAGTTAACTGATATAGAAAACCAAAAAGTACAGTTGGATATTCTTAGTTATGTGGACTCTTTTTGCTCAAAAATGGGATTGAGATACTATTTGGGCGATGGAACTTTAATTGGCGCAGTCCGACACCATGGATATATTCCTTGGGACGATGATATTGATATCCGAATGCCAAGGCCGGATTATGATGAACTGATAAGAATATTTAACGAGGGTTCAAAAGATAGTCGATATAGATTGATTGAGCCAAAATCCAAGTTGGCACAGAATTCGTTCGTTAAGATTATCGATTCGGATACGATTAAAATTGAACCGTACTTAGATTACAAGAATGGCTATTTGGGGGTGGACATTGATGTGTTTCCCTTTGATGGATGCCCGTCTGATGAGCAGGAGTTTACAGAGTGGGCAACCACGATTCGCTCATATGATAAGGCTTTTTTGTATAAAAAAAGAATCTGGTACAGAGCAATTCTAAGTAGAGCTAAGGACTTTTTCTGCAAAAGGTTACATGCAAAATGGCTGCCGTTTGTGTCAAGCGATGAAATTTTGACAACTATCGAAAACAGCTTTCAAGAATATCCGTTTGATAAAAGCGAGTACATTTGCGGTGTCAATGTAGTTGACTGCTTCCGCGTTCCTGTTGATGCGATTAAGGCGTATATGCTTGTTCCTTTTGAGGATAGAACTTTTCGGATTCCGGTCGGGTATGATGCTATTCTAACAGCTCAGTATGGAAACTATATGCAATTGCCGCCAATTGAGGAACAGGTGACCCATCACACAAACAAGGTGTACTGGAAGAATAAATCTTAATATTATAGGATTGATAAAAGGAGAAAAGCAATGCTGAATTTTACTGTTGGCCCGGTAATGTCGGATGATGCAGTACGCGCCATTGGTGCTGAACAGGTTCCGTACTTTAGAACTCCTGAGTTTTCGTCAGTTATGCTTGAAAACGAGAATCTGATGAAAAAATTTGCAAAGGCAGAAGATGATGCTAGAGTAGTATTTATTACTGGGTCTGGAACGGCATCTATGGAAGCCACTGTTATGAATGTCTTTGACAAGACGGACAAGGTCTTGGTTGTAAATGGCGGTAGCTTTGGACAACGCTTTGTGGAACTGTGTCAAATTCATGAAATCCCCTATGAGGAGATTCGCTTGGAGCCGGGTAAGGCGTTAAATAGAGAGCAACTGGCTTTATACGATGGCAAGGGCTTTACAGGCTTCCTAGTTAATGTTCATGAAACATCGACGGGCGTTCACTACGACATGGAAATGATCAGTGAGTTCTGCAAGAAAAATGGAATCTTTCTGGTTGTTGACGCTATCAGTTCATTCCTGGCGGACGAGTTTGAGATGAAGCGATTGGGCGTTCAGGTGATGATTACGGGATCCCAGAAAGCATTGGCTTGCCCTCCGGGCGTATCAGTAATTGTTTTGTCGAGTGAGGCTGTCAAACGGGTAGAGAACCGTGAAGTGAAGTGTATGTATCTTAACCTGAAATCTGCGCTAAAGAATGGTGAACGGGGGCAGACGCCTTTCACACCAGCGGTTGGAACGCTTCGGCAGATTAATGTTCGGTTGAAGGAAATCGAGGCCGCAGGTGGCGTTGAGCATGAAACTAAGAAAATTTCTGAACTTGCCCGGGACTTTAGAGAAAAAATCAAGGGACTTCCGTTTGAAATTGTTTCGGAGTCGATGTCCAACGCAGTAACGCCGCTACACCCTTTGAATGTTTCGGCCTATGATGTTTTTATAACCCTTAAGGATGAGTATGGTATCTGGATTTGTCCTAATGGTGGTGAAATGAGGGAAACCATTTTCCGTGTGGGGCATATTGGTGCGCTAACAAAAGAGGACAATACTACGCTTGTGAATGCATTTAAGGATTTGCAAAAGCGTGGCCTTCTTTGATTGTGTGGAGGGAAGCAAGATATGGTAAAAGTGATTACATATGGTACCTATGACTTGCTTCACTATGGTCATATTAAGCTATTGGAACGCGCAAAAGCACTGGGTGACTATTTAATTGTAGGTGTCACGGCAGATGACTTTGATAAAACTCGCGGAAAAATCAATGTGCAGCAATCATTGATGGAGCGCATTGAGGCAGTACGTGCTACAGGGCTTGCGGATAAGATCATTGTGGAGGAATACGAGGGTCAAAAGATAGACGACATTCGCAGGTACGGTGTAGATATTTTCACGGTTGGCTCTGATTGGGTTGGGAAGTTTGACTATCTGAATGACTATTGTAAGGTAGTATATCTTCCGAGAACCGAGGGGATTTCTAGTTCTGAAATTAGAGCAGAGAAGAGAAAAATTAGGCTGGGGCTTGTTGGAGAAGACCCTTTATTGCTCAAGCATTTAAACGAGTCTGTTTTTGTCAATGGTGTTGAGGTAACTGCAGTATATTCGGAAAATGCAGAAATTCTGAAAGAAGTAGACGGGAGAATCGAAAACTGCAAAACCTTTGAGGCACTTTTGGGAAAGTGTGATGCAGTCTATCTGGTTAGTGTTCCACAACAGCATGAGGGGCAGATACGCAAAGCGATAGATGCTGGTAAGCACGTTCTAGTAGAATCACCGATAGCAATTAATCCGGAAATAGTAAGGGAACTTTTCGAATTGGCAAAACAACATCAGGTCATTCTCATGGAGTCAATTAAAACTGCATATGCAACTGCGTATGATAGGCTCCTTCTACTAATAAAAAGTGGAAAAATCGGGCAGGTGGTATCGATAGATTCGGTCTGTACCAGTCTAAGGGAAAAAGCACCAACCCTAGAAGAACGGAATCATGTTTGGTCAGGGTTTGAGGCTTGGATGCCAACGGCACTGCTCCCAATTTATCAGTTACTGGGCACGAATGACTGTGTGGAACAATTTGTTTCAAGTTTTTATGATCAGCAACAACATTATGACAGGTTTACTCAGATGAATCTGATTTATCCTAATGCTGTGGCAACAGCCAGAGTTGGTATGGGCGTAAAGGCAGAGGGGCAACTCGTTATCTCAGGAACAAAAGGCTATATATATGTTCCTGCTCCTTGGTGGAAAACAGATTATTTTGAAGTTAGATTTGAAAATCAAACGGACAATAAGCGATATTTTTACCAACTGGAAGGTGAGGGCATCCGCTACGAAATAGCAGCTTTTATACGAGCAATCAACAGCGTGGTAAATGTCAGCAGCATAGAAGAAGATGTTTCAATAAAAATTGCTGATACGTTTGACAAATATCGAAGGGGCGACGGTCTTGTTAAGATAGGATGATGAGTTTTGGGTTATTGTCTTTCCTGAATGAAATCACATTAGGACAATATCGCATAAATACTAAGTGCCGATACGGCGAGCGAGGTGCGGCAGCCGCCGGAGCGGTGCTTAAGCCGTCTGGCGGGAATTATGCGGCCTTAGACTCAAAACGGTTGTTTTGCTTTCTGGACGTGAGAAAAGCAACGTCATCGACACTGCTTTTAAACAATTCAATTTATAATCTCAAAAAGAAATTCTTTTGGCTATAAAATCAAGGAGAATAAAAATGTCAACATTTAATAACGCAACCCTTATGATCACTGGTGGTACTGGTTCTTTTGGTTCTACCGTTCTGAAGCACTTCCTTGACTCTGACCTCAAGGAGATTCGCATCTTCTCCCGGGACGAAAAGAAACAGGATGATATGCGCCACGAACTTCAGGCCAAGCACCCAGAAGCGGCCAAGAAGGTCAAGTTCTATATCGGTGACGTCCGCAACCCGCAGTCCATCAAAGATGCGATGCCCGGTGTTGACTACATCTTCCATGCTGCCGCTTTGAAGCAAGTTCCGTCCTGCGAGTTCTTCCCCATGCAGGCTGTTCAGACTAATATCATCGGCACTGATAATGTGCTACATGCTGCTATCGATGCCGGTGTCAAGCGTGTTGTCTGTCTGTCTACGGATAAGGCGGCTTATCCTATCAATGCCATGGGTATCTCCAAGGCTATGATGGAGCATGTTATCTTTGCAAATGCCCGTGTGGCCGCAGAGCGTGGCGGTACGACCATCTGCTGCACTCGTTATGGTAACGTTATGTGCTCTCGCGGCAGTGTCATTCCTCTGTTCATCGACCAGATCAAGGCGGGCAATCCCATCACCATCACGGACCCGAATATGACCCGTTTCCTGATGAATCTGGATGAGGCTGTGGATCTGGTCATGTTCGCCTTCCAGCACGGAAATCCTGGTGATCTGTTCATCCAGAAGTCTGATGCTTCCACCATTGGTGATCTGGCAAAGGCTGTTCAGCAGTTGTTCGGTGACACTGGCACGAACATCATTGGTACCCGTCACGGCGAGAAGCTGTTCGAGACTCTGATGACCCGTGAGGAGCGTCTGCGCAGCGAGGATATGGGCCATTACTTCCGTGTCGCCGCTGACAATCGTGACCTGAACTACGATAAGTTCGTGGTCAAGGGCGAGGTTCACACCATGGCCGATGAGTCTTACACCAGCCACAACACTACTCGTTTGGATGTAGAGGGCACCGTGAAGAAAATCATGACCACTGAGTATGTGCAGAACGAGTTGAAGGGTATTCCCAATGTCTAAGGAAAAGCTCCTGCTGGTCGGTGCTGGTGGTTTTGGACGCATGGTGGCCGAGCAGGCAATGCTCCAGTATGACTGCGCTTTTGTGGACGATGGACAACCTGTTGGGACGGAGGTTTGCGGTATTCCTGTTGTTGGCGGCATTGCTGATTTGCCGGAGTTGCGGAAAGAATACGGCTTGCTGGTGGTTGGCATCGGCAACAACCGGTTCCGAGCACAGGTTTATGAAATGGCAAAAGCCCTTGGCTATGCGTTCCCAAACATCATTGCTCCCAGTGCCTACGTTAGCCCCTACGCCAAACTTGGTAATGGGTGTGTCATTTTGCAGAATGCCTGTGTTCAGAATGGCGCAGTCGTGGGCAATGGTGTGCTGTTGAACGCAGGTGCAGAAGTCCATTGTGATGCGGTCGTGGAAGATTATGCGCTCATTTATGCAAACAGTGTCGTTCGTACTGGTGCAAAAGTTGGTAAGTACGCTCGTATCGGCAGCAATGTGACGGTTTGCAATTCTGCTGTTGTGCCAGATGGCGCAGATATTCCAGACTGCACCGCAGTACATTAAAGAGGTGATAGGATGAACATTCTGGTGACAGGGGCCAAGGGCATGGTGGGAACCGCCCTTGTGAACAACCTGAAAAATATCCGAGACGGAAAAAACAAGACCCGCCCAGAACTGCATATTGATGAGATCTATGAATACGACCTGAATTCGACCGCGGCGGAACTGGACGAGTACTGCTGGAAAGCAGATTTCGTGTTCAATCTGGCTGGTGTCAACCGCCCAGAAAACCCGGAAGATTTCATGAAGGGCAACTTTGGCTTTGCCTCTGGACTGTTGAACTGCCTGAAAAAGCACGGCAATAAGGCAACCATTATGCTGTCCTCGTCCATTCAGGCAACTCTGGCCGGACGCTTTGGCAACAGCGAGTATGGCCGCAGCAAGAAGGCGGGTGAAGAGCTGTTCTTCGATTACGCCCAAGAAACTGGTGCAAAAGTGGCGGTCTATCGTTTTCCGAATCTAATGGGACACAGTCGGCCAAAGTACAATAGTGCAGTCAGTACCTTCTGCTGGGCAGTGGCCAACGATGAACCTTTTACGGTAAATGATCGGAGTACAGAACTGGAGTTGCTGTACATCGATGACTTGGTAGAAGGTATGTTTGACCTGTTGGAAGGTAAGGAGCAGCACTGTGAGTTCGATGGCGTGGAAACGGTTCTCAAAGCGGATGGCCGTTACTGCTGCGTCCCCGTGACACATAAGGTCACGCTAGGCGAGATCGTAGACCTACTGCAGGAGTTCAAGGCACAGCCTACGACCCTGATGATGCCGAAGATGCCAGATGGCTCCTTTGCCAAGAAGCTGTACTCCCTGTATCTGACCTACCTGCCGACTGACAAGTTTAAGTATGCTTTGAAGATGAACGTGGACAGCCGTGGTTCCTTCACTGAACTGGTGCATACCGCCGACTGCGGACAGGTGAGCATCAATATCAGCCGCCCGGGTATCACGAAAGGGCAGCACTGGCACAACTCCAAGTGGGAGCTGTTCATTGTGGTTGCAGGTCACGGTCTGATTCAGGAGAGGAACATCAACACTGGAGAAACGGTGGAGTTTGAAGTTTCCGGGGAGAAGATCGAGGCTGTCCACATGATTCCCGGCTGGACTCACAATATCATCAACCTGTCGGAGACAGAGAATCTGGTGACGGTGATGACCTGCAACGAGATCTTCAACCCGAATCACCCGGACACATTCTTCGAGCCGGTGTAAGAGAAGATGCTGGTTGACATTAGGAGAATTTTATGGAACACAATTTTACATGGAAAAATGACGGGCGCACCAAGGTCATGATTGGCTGCGGCACCCGTCCGGAGATTATTCGGCTGGCTGCGGTTATCAAGCGCTGCCGGGAATATTTTGACTGTTGCGTGGTTTATTACAATCAGAACTGGGACAGAAACCTTTCCACCGTTTTCTGGGAGGATTTTGAGCTGAAAAACACCTTCGGGGAATACGGACCTGACATCCTGGTGCCCGTGGTGGGCGAGAATCTCGGCGTGACCTGCGGTAACATTCTGGGTCGCAGCTATGAGCTCCTGTCCGAGTTGCAGCCGGAGGGTTATCTGGTGCTGGGCGATACCAACTCCTGCCT
>ULPU01049813.1_pt1 | contig 16648 bp, 15 predicted proteins | sample 1953821 | NCBI WGS metagenome assembly ULPU01 (sample SAMEA4835637, study PRJEB28245) | human gut metagenome | biome: gut microbiome; material: fecal sample | place: Denmark | collected 2008
CACGAATCGCCCGGCGCCGTCCGGCAGTGCGCCCATCCGCCCCGGCAGCGGCAATACCGGTCTGCGCGGGCTGAATATCCCCGGCGTGCAGAAGGGCTTCGTGCAGTCCCCGGCGCGCAATATGGCCACCAGCGCCATGCAGAACCTGTATCGCCCCGGCGATCGCGTCCGCCACCTGAAGTTTGGCGAGGGCACGGTGGTGGAGGTCACGGGTTCGGGCAGCATGAGCCGCATCAAGATTGAATTCACGGCATACGGCACCAAGGAATTTGCTTTGGCGACGGCGCCGATTGTCAAGCTGGAGGACTAAGCATGACAGACCAGACGGCGCGGATGCGTCAGCTTGCGGACACGCTCAATCAGGCGTCGCAGGCGTACTATTTCGGCAGCGAACCGATTATGTCCGACATGGATTGGGACAAGCTCTACGACGAACTGTCGGCGCTGGAAAAAGAAACGGGCATCGTCCTACCGGATTCTCCGACGCACCGGGTCGGCGGCGAAGTGATGACGGCGTTTGCGCCGCATACGCACATCCACCGCCTGTGGAGCATGGATAAGGCACAGTCCATCGGCGCGGTGGAGGATTGGATTCGCCGCACCGAGAAGCTCAGCGGGCAGGACGACCTGCAATACTGCGTTGAGTACAAATTCGACGGCTTGACGCTGAACCTGACCTACAACGAGGGCAGGCTGATTCAGGCGGCGACGCGCGGCAACGGCATCACCGGTGAAGCGATTCTGCCGCAGGCAAAGACCATCCGCACCGTGCCGCTGACGATACCGTATCAGGGACTGCTGGAAGTGCAGGGCGAATGCATCATGCGCCTGTCCGCACTGGATACCTACAACAAGACGGCGAAAGAACCGCTGAAAAACGCCCGAAACGCAGCCGCCGGAGCGCTCCGCAATCTTGACCCCGCCGTGACCGCCTCCCGCCATCTCGATGCGTTCTTCTATCAGATTGGCACGATTGACAATCCGCCGTACACCACGCAGCAGGGGATGCTTGATTTCCTGCGCGCAAACGGCTTTCAGGTCAGCCCGTATCTGGGGCAGTGCCGGAGTATTCGCGAAATTGAGGACTGCATCCACCACATCGAGGAGGAACGCAGCAGCCTCGACTTCCTGATTGACGGCGTGCTCATCAAGGTCAGCGACCTTTCCACCCGCGAGATGATGGGCTACACCGACCGTTTCCCGCGCTGGGCGATTGCGTTCAAGTTTGAGGCGGAGGAGACGACGACCGTCATCCGCGACGTGACGTGGGATGTGGGCCGCACAGGCAAGCTGACGCCCGTTGCGCATGTTGAACCTGTTGATTTTTACGGCGTGACCGTGCGCAAGGCGACGCTGAACAACTGGGGCGATATCCAGCGCAAGCGGGTTGCCATTGGCGCGCGTGTGTGGATTCGCCGCTCGAACGACGTGATTCCCGAAATCATGGGGCATGTGGGGGACAGCGAAGAGGGCGAAACGCCGATTGTCCGCCCGGAGGTCTGCCCGGCTTGCGGTGAAAAGCTGATTGAGCGCGGCGCACACATTTTCTGCATGAACCGCGTCTCCTGCCGCCCACAGGCGGTTGCGCGCATCAGTCACTTCGCCAGCCGTGATGCCATGGATATTGAAGGCCTGTCAGAAAAGACGGCGGGGCAGCTCTACGACCAGATGAACGTCCGCGATCCGGCGGATTTATACACCCTCACGCGTGAGCAGGTGTTGTCGCTGGACGGCTTCAAGGACAAGAAGGCGGATAATCTGCTGTCCGCGCTGGAAAAGAGCAAGCACTGCGAACTTGATGCGTTCCTCTTCGCGGTCGGCATCCCGAATATCGGGCGCAAGACCGCGCGTGACTTGGCGAACGCCTTCGGGACGCTGGAGAAGGTGTCCAATGCGACACAGGCGGAGCTGGTCGCCCTCGATGACGTGGGGGACATTGTCGCCCAGAGCATCACAGAATTCTTCTCCTTCGACGAGAACCGCGAGATGATTCGCCGTCTGCTGGCGGCGGGCGTGACCCCGGCGGAAAAGCAGAAGGTGGAGGGCGGTGTGTTCGCCGGCATGAGCATCGTCGTCACGGGGACGCTGCCGACGCTCTCCCGGAAGGAAGCGGAAGACCTGATTGCCCGCAGCGGCGGCAAGCCCGCGTCTTCGGTCAGCAAAAAAACCGCCTTCGTCGTTGCAGGCGAGGCGGCGGGAAGCAAACTGACCAAGGCGCAGACGCTGGGCATCGAGGTGATTGACGAAGCGGAGCTGCTGCGCCGGGTTTCTTCACACTGATTTCATTCTCGTGCGGTACAATTATCGCACGGTCGGATTCTTCCGGCGGATGGCATGGGCGAGGGCAGCCTGCGCGGGCGTCATGGCAGGGCGTGCGGAGAATGTTGCGCCTGCGTCGGCATCGCGTGCCGTGCTGTCGGACGTGCCTTCGCTCGCCTGCGTCATTTCGGAAACAACCTGCGTGTTCGGCGTGCCGGGGTGCATCTCGAATTCCGCCGTCGTCTGAATCTGACCGGGCTGATAGCCGGGCAGCAGGAAGGTAACGAACTTGATGGAGAAGATATCGCAGACGACATAACGCAGATTCAGGCTGTCATAGAGGACGATGAACTGCGTGCCGACGTAGTACAGGAAGCCTTGACGGGTGACGAGATTCGACGTACCAATGAGAAAATCCACCAGTACATAGTTTCCGATGTTCTCATGCAAGACCTCCTGCATCGATCCCTGAAAGTTCGCTGTGTCGAAATCCTGTGCCGGCGGAACCTGCAGCTGCTGGATCTGATTCGTTCCCTGCTCGCTCATAGAACAAGCACCTCCTTGAAATTGCTGCTTCACTCTATGCGTCAGGGACGTACTTCATGATGAAAAGAGGGAAAAAATGCTTTCCAATTTGGACACTTATCTGGAAGCGCTCCGTACCAGCCCGCTGGAATTTCTGCTGACGCTGGTATACGCTGTCGCTGTCATTCTTATCAGCCTGATTCTGCACGAGTGCGCGCACGGTTATGTGGCATACCGCTGCGGCGACCCGACGGCGAAAATGATGGGGCGGCTCTCCCTGAACCCAAAGGCGCACCTTGACCTGATCGGTACGCTGAGCATGTTTCTGATTGGCGTTGGCTGGGCGAAACCTGTTCCGGTCAATCCGCGCAACTTCCGGCACGGGCGGCGCGACGACTTTCTTGTGTCGATTGCCGGCATTGCGACGAATCTCTGCCTGTGCCTGATTTGCATGTTCCTGAGCGTGATTGTCGGCAAGGTCATGTTCGGCTCGGAAATGCTGGGGGAATTCTCGCCGAGCTCCCTCCCGCACCTGTTCAGCCCGTTCTACCAGTTCACGGATGGCAGGGACAATGTGATTCTGAGCATTACCAACGGCATATTCGCCGAAAGCGTGCTGGCGGATTTCGCTGTGCCGTGGCTGCGGTACGTCGAGCGCTTCCTGCTGATGATGGCGCAGACGAATCTGGGACTTGCGCTGTTCAACATTCTGCCCATCCCGCCGCTGGATGGCTACCATCTCGTCAACGATTTGCTGTTCAAGGGCAAACTGCAGCTCAAGCGGCAGGCGTTCGTTATTGCGCAGATTGTGCTGATTGTCATCTTCATGTCTGGCGCGCTGGATCAGTTCTTGAGCAAGGCAATTTTTGCCGTCTATGAGTTCTTCCTCAAGGGATTCTTGGCGGTTTTCGGGCTGTCGTGAGGGCATAAAACATGGCAATGACGTTTCAGCTCAAGGATTTTGACGGCCCGCTGGATTTGCTGCTGTTCCTGATCAACAAGGAAAAAATCGACATCAAGGATATTTTCGTCAGCCAGATTACCGACCAGTATATTGATTCGGTTCGCAATGCGCCCGACCTTGATATGGACGACGCGACGGATTTTCTGGTCATGGCGGCAACGCTGCTGGAAATCAAATCGCGCGCGATGCTGCCGCGTCCGCCGCGCATCGAGGAGGGCGAGGAGGATCCGGAGGAAGCGCTGATCCGCCGTTTGGAGGAATACAAGCGCTTCCGCGAAACCGCATCCGCCATGAAGCAGTTCGAGCGGGCGGCGGCGAACCTGTTCACGAAGCTGCCGGAGGAATACCCGTTGCCGCCGCAGGAAACGGAGCTTGTCGGCTTGACGCTGCAGGGGCTGACGGAGGCGTTCCTGCGCATCTGGGCGCGCAAACCCGCTACGGATGATTCCACGGAGACGAACCACTACGCGCCGCGCGATATTCACCGCGACGAGCATAATGTGCAGGAGTGCATGTTGACGCTGCTCAAGGGCGTGTCCAGCCGCGGCTGCCTGCGCTTTGAGGAAACGTTCAGCGCTGCGCCGTCGAAGGAAGAGGTCGTGACGCTGTTTCTGGCGCTGCTGGAGCTGCTCAAGCTGGGCGAAATCCACGCCGAGCAGGAGGGGACTTGGGGCGAAATCGTCCTCTATCCCGGCCGCGGCAAGGATGTTGATGAATACGGCGAAAGCGCAACGGAGGAAACGGAATGAACGAGACACAAAACGAGGAGCAATTGCGCTTTCCTGATGACATCATGGAGGAGGGCGGCAATCTTGCCGGGCGCATCGAGGCGATTCTCTTCGTCGCGGGCGAGGCGGTGCGCGTAGAGGATTTGTCCAAGGCGCTGGATGTGCCGATTCGCGAGGTAGAGGATGCGCTGATTCACCTGCGCGACGAGTATGACTTCAATCAGCGCGGCTTTTCGCTCAAACGCTACGGGCATCAGGTGCAGCTGGCGACGCGCGCATTGTATTCGCAGGATGTGGTGCGGCTTCTCCAGCCCGTGCAGAAGCAGTCGCTTTCGCAGGCGGCCATGGAGACGCTCGCGGTCGTTGCGTACCGTCAGCCGGTCACGCGCGCCGAGGTAGAACAGATTCGCGGCGTGAAGTGCGACTATTCGCTGCAATCGCTGATGAATAAGGAGCTAATTGCCGAGGTCGGGCGCAAGGAAGCGCTGGGTCGCCCGATTCTCTACGGCACGACGGACAATTTTCTGGCGCATTTCGGCATTTCGTCGCTCAAAGAGCTGCCGCCGATGCCGGAAAAACCCAAGGACAATTCGGACGACGCGGAAATGACCGACGACGTGCCGGAATTGATTCCATAAGTAGGAGGAAATGATGATGGAAAAGACGATGCAGATTAACGGTATGATGTGCAATCATTGCAAGATGACGGTGGAAAAGGCGATCAAAGCCGTGCCGGGCGTAGAAAACGCGGAGGTTGACCTCGCGGCGAAGTGCGCGAAAATCACGCTGAACGCGGATGTTGCGGACGATGTGCTGATGGACGCAGTCGCAAAGAAGGGCTTCACGCCGGTGAAAATGGAGTAAGTCAAGTGCCATCCGTGCTGGATGGCATTTTTCGTATCAAGATTTCTTTCGCGCCGCACACTTTCCCGCGCGCCTCATAGTCTGCTGGTGAAGGCTCCACCAAGGCGACCGGAGCCGGAAAAGACAAGGAGGCGCGATCCATGTCATTCTATTCTTACAAGAACGCGAACCCCAACTGCTGCCCCGGTACGATTTCCGGCAGTGCGCTGGACGGCTTGCAGGAGAAGGTCTGCGTGCAGGTCAAGCGCGTGTATGACAGCGCGATGACGCAGGAGCAGCTTACCAAGCAGACCGTCACCATCACCAGCTACGCGCAGGTCAACAACACCTGCACCTGCAACGCCTGCGGCTGCCAGGAGACGCAGGAGACCATCCCGCCGACGTCCGCACCCGTGCCGCCGATTACCTTCGAGAGCTGTCGCAGCACCACGACCGAGGGCAACATCCGCAACTTGACCGTTGATCGCCTGTGCGATCGCCCCTGCTTCGCCCGTGTGCGCGCAACGATCGACATCCCGATTGACATCCTGTTTGTGGATAGCCGCTGCGTGGAGTACATCGGCAAGGCGACCATCAGCGTCAACCGCGATGTGCTGCTGAGCATTCCCGACGAGTCCATTGTGCCGTACACGCTGGAAAGCATGGTCAGCGCGATTTGCGTCAGCGGGACGTATCTGGGCAACAACCAGTTCAAGATGACCATCTGCGTCACGACGATTTTGAAGGTACTCGCGGAAGCCGAAATCTTGATTCCCAGCTACGGCTACTGCCCGATTCCGCCCGCCGAGGAGTTCGCGGAAAGCGTCTGCGATGAGTTCTTCGCCCTGCCGCTCTTCCCGCCGCAATCCGTCTGCAACAGCGGCACGGTCGCGACGGGCAACGTCAGCAGCACGGTGCGTTCCAACTGCAATTGCGGACGCGGATGCTCCGCCTCGTGCAGCGGCAGCTGCAACTGCGCCAACAGCAACAACTAATACGATTTCCGGATTCGCCTGTGCCATCAGCTCGCGTTATATGGGAATCGCTTAACGAAAAAAGCCGCATCCGGGTCAAACCGGGTGCGGTCTTCATTATGATACTTTTGCTTCTGCGTAGCCGCTTTTATCCTTCTTCGAACGAAGCCGGTAGCGGTGCTTCTTCTCTGGCGGCAGATTGACTTCGCCGCCGTGTCGTACCTTGTCCTGCGTCAGCGGCAAATCAACATAGAACGTCGTGCCCGCGCCGACCTTGCTGCGAACGCGGAGCTGCCCGCTGTGCCCCATCACGATGATGCGTGCAATGGAAAGCCCAAGCCCGTGACCGCTGCTTTCAGTCTTGCGTGCGCTGTCACAGCGGTAGAAGCGTTCGAATATTCTCGAAAGCTCTTCCTTGGGGATGCCCGGCCCGTGGTCGCTCATGGACAGCGTGCAGCCGCTCTCGGTTTTCTGTACGCCGAGGGTAATGGTGCTGCCCTTGGGGGAGTACTTCACCGCGTTGTCGCACAGGATGCGCATGACCTGCTTCAGCATCCCGCGGTCGGCTTCAATCTGCACATGGTCAGCGGGGTCAAGCGCGAACGTGTCCTCCGGTGTGACCATTGCGGCTTCGCGCTGCACCTCCGCGGCAACGTCGTATGCGTCAAACCGCACCATCTCCATCATCAGCGTTTTCTTGTCGTGGCGCGCGAGGAACAGCAGGCTTTCGACAAGCTCCTTCATGCTTTCCGTCTCCTGCGCGATGGCGTTGATGCCCTCGTTCAGCACATCCGGGTCGCTCTTGCCCCAGCGGGACAACATGCTGGCATATCCCTGAATGACGGCAATCGGCGTCCGAAGCTCATGCGAAGCGTCGGAAACGAACTGCTTCTGGCTGTTGTAGGATGTTTCGATGCGGTCGAGCATGGAGTTGATGACCGTCGCAAGGTCTTTCAGCTCATTTTTTGTCCCGGCGATGTTGATGCGGTTGGAGAGGTTGTTCGCGGAGAGCGTCGCTGCCATGTCGGTGATATCGCGAATCGGCGCGAGGACGCTCTTTTGCAGCCGCTTCCGATGCCAGACGAAGTAGAACATGCGGAAAAGGTCGGTGATGACCAGCGCCGCGGCAGATCCGCAGTACAGCGCGAGCGGGCGGGAGAGGCTGAGCGAAATCAGCAGCGACTGCCCCGAAATGTGCTGCGCCTGCACGATGTAGCGCCCTTCGGTGAAAATCGCCTCCGGGTCAAGCAGACGGTAGGCACTTTGCCCCACGATGATGCCGTCCGTGCGCGCTTCGGGCAGCAGCGTCACCTCCGCGTCATCCAGCACGGAGAGGGCAATGGTGCCATCGGCGGACAGCGGCGCGCATTGCAGCCGCGAAATGTCGCGTTCAGCGAGGTACAGCATGCCGCCCGCGAACGCCAGCGTCAGGATGAGCAGCGCGGGGAGAAACGTCCGCACCAGCTGGAAGGAAAAGTGGGCGGCGATGCGGAAGGAGAGGGACAAACGAATGCGGGAAAGGGTGGAAGGCAGCCCGTGCGGCTTGGGCGCGGCAGGGGAAACATCCTTCTTGCGGCGGATGCGCCGTGCCTTCGGACGGTCAGTCATCGACGCGGAACATGTAGCCGACGGCGCGGATGGTGTGCAGCGTCTTGACGCCGAACGGCTCGTCAATTTTGTGGCGCAGATAGCGGATGTACACGTCCACCACGTTCGTGTCGCCCGCGTAATCGTAGCCCCACACGTCAGTCAGCAGCGCGTCCCGCGTCACGGCTTCTCCCTTGTGGGACATGAGGTATTTCAGCAGGTCAAATTCCTTTTTTGTCAAGTTGATGGGCTGATTGTTCATCGTCACTGTGTAACTGGACGGCTCTAACACCAGACCGCCCGCCCGCAGCACGTTGGACGCGGGCGCAGGCGTTTCAGCGGTTGAACTCCGGCGCTTCTTCAGCCCCACGCGGATGCGCGCCAGCAGCTCCTCAATGGCGAACGGCTTCGTCATGTAGTCGTCTGCACCCATGTCCAGCCCCATCACCTTGTCGGATACGTCGTCTTTCGCGGTCAGCATAATAATCGGCACGTCGCTGTCGTGGCGCAGGCGGCGGCAGACCTCGATGCCGGACAATTCCGGCAGCATCAGGTCAAGAATCAGCAGATCCGGCTGCCAGCTTTGCGCCTGCTCCAGCCCGCTGCGCCCGTCGCCTGCCGTCTGTACCTCGTAACCCTCGTGCGTCAGTTCGAGTTCCAGAAAGCGAGCGATCTTCTTTTCATCCTCCACAATCAAAATGCGGCTCATGGTTATCCTCCATTCTCCATATACGGGCAAAAGCGGAACGCTTGAATGCGTCCCGCGAAGGGTAAGTCAATGCTGCCTGCAGCCGCCGAACAGCCCGAAGAAGAGCATCAGCGAGGCGAAAACAAGCACATTGGCAAACAGCAGCAAGCCCAGCATCAGCGGCAGCATATGGATACACCTTCCTTACTTAATCGTTGCGGAGTTGAAGCCGTCCGTGTCGTCCTCCACGGTGACATTGCCGTCTTGGCTTGGCACCTGCACCGGCACGTTGATGGTAGGGCAGGAGTGGTATTCCGGCTTTGCCGCGCTTGCAGCGTAGTAACTGCGGTTGTCCGCAGAATCCACCTCCGCCTTCTTCTCGGAGGATTCGCTCTGACCGTTCATGCCCGCCTGAAAGCCGCGCGCGAACTCATCCACCGTGCTGCGGACGTTGCTCGCGGCGTTTTTGACCATGCGATCCATGTTTTCACCCGCGAAATCCGCGTCGTCCTTGTCAAACGACACACGATAGCCCAGCAGCAGAATCAGAATCGCGCTGAGAATCAGCAGATACGGGCTGATGAGCGCTGCGACGAGGGTGAACAGCAGCGAAATGTTGAGAATCGGAATCGACTGCCGCGCAACCTTCACACGGGCGCGGTAAAGCTTGTTGATGAAGTGCATGAAGCCGCCCTTGTTTTTGTGGGCAGCGGTGGACGCTTTCTTTTCGGCGGATTTCGGCGCATCCTGTGCGGCGGCATCGGGCTTTAAGCGACCGTTGCGCTCCAAATCGACCAGCGCGCGGGCAACATTGCCGTTGTGGTAATCCAGCAGCGAAACCGCCTCCTGATAGCTGATGCCGCTCTTGCGCCGAATCAGTTCAATATCTTCAATCGTGTAGCTTGCCATAAAATCAATCTCCTTTCCCGCTGAGCGGGCTTTTTTCCCTGACATCTATATGATAACACAGATTCCTCCGAAATGCTTGTGAAAGATGAGAAGAAATGATGAGAATTTCATGAGAAAACGTGGGGATTTGGGGGCAAATTCGATTGACAAACAGGACGAAAGTGCTACAATATAGGATGTTTCATGGCATTTGATGCTGCAAAGAATGAGGGAGGGAAACCACAATGCAGATGTTTGTTCTCGTGCTGAATCGGGAAGAATTTCTGGAGCCGCTGCTGGAAGAAATGCTCAAGCAGAACATCGGCGGCGCGACCATTTTGGAATCGACGGGCATGATGCGCGTGCTGGATGGCGACCATAACATCGACGATCTGCCGGTGCTGGGGGTGCTGCGCCACCTGTGCAATCCGGAGCGGAAACGCTCCAAGACGATTTTCACGCTGCTGAAATCCGAACAGATTCCGCAGATGATTGAAATCATCAACAAAGTAACCGGTGGACTGGACAAGCCCGACACGGGTATTTGCTTCGCCCTGCCCACGACGTTTGTGGAAGGGGTCAACAAGAACAAATGAATATCCTGTTTGCGCTTGCCATTGCAATGGCGGTTGGCATGGCCATGACGCGCCTGATTAAGCTGATTCATCTGCCGAACGTGACGGCGTACCTGATTGCGGGTCTGCTGGTCGGGCCGTATGTGCTCAAGGTTCTGACGCCGGAAATGAACAGCAAGCTGTCGATTATCTCCGATGTCGCGCTGGGTTTCATTGCTTATTCCATCGGCAGTGAGTTCAAGTTCTCCTACATCAAGGAAATCGGCGCGAAGCCGATGGTCATCACGGCGTTTGAGGGCTGCGTGGCATCACTGCTGGTGTTCCTGACGCTGCTGGTGCTGGGTCAGCCGCTGCCGATGTGTCTGGCGCTGGGGGCGATTGCCGCGGCAACCGCTCCGGCGGCGACACTGATGGTCGTCCGCCAGTACAAGGCGAACGGCCCGGTGACGCGGATGCTGCTGCCCGTTGTCGCCATGGACGATGCGCTGGGGCTGATGCTCTACGCCATCATGATGGCAATCGCCCGCACGCTTGACAGCGGCGCGGCGTTAAGCGTGATGACGCTGCTGGTGAAGCCGCTGATTGAAATTGTCGGCTCGCTGGCGATGGGCGTTCTCATTGGCACGGTGATGGTTTTCTGCCTGCGCTTCTTCCATTCGCGCGGCAATAAGCTGACGATGACGATTCTCATCGTGTTCCTCGCCGTTGGCTTGAGTACTATGCTCGATTTGAGCAGCCTGCTGGTCTGCATGATGATTGGCGCGACGATGATTAACGTCAGCAACGATTCGCCTGCGCTCCTTGAGCAGTGCGACCGCTTCACGCCGCCGCTGTTCCTGCTCTTCTTCGTCTTGAGCGGCGCAAGCCTTGATTTGTCCGTGCTGCCGACGGTCGGCGTGGTGGGTATTGCATATGTTTTGAGCCGCGCAATTGGCAAGTCGCTCGGCGCAACCATCGGCGCTGCCATCGAGAAGTGTGATAAGAACATCATCCGCTACCTCGGTATGACGCTGATTCCGCAGGCGGGTGTTGCCATCGGCATGGCGCGTATGTGCCTGACGGATTTGCCCGCCTACGGCCCGACGATTAACGCCGTCGTGCTGGCAGGTACGCTCATCTACGAACTGACTGGCCCGGTCATCACCAAGATTGCGCTGACGAAAGCCGGCGAAATCAAGGAAGGCGGCGCAAAGCCTGCTGCGGTGACGGCAGCCAAATAATAATTCATCTGGAAACAGTATAAATCCACCAAACAGAACGCCCCTTTCCGGCAGAGATGCTTCGGAAAGGGGCGTTTTTGAGTGCGGTCAGCTGCGCGGAATCCCGTCAGAGAAGTCCTCACGGCGCTTCCTGCGGCGATGCACGCGGAAGATGATGAACAGCGCAATGGTTGGAATCAGCAGAATCACGACGACGGGAATCACCGTTTCCGGCACAATCGGAATGCCGGTTTGCCCCTGCGTCATCGCGACAATCTCCTCATACGTCAGCGGCATGTTCGAGCGGCGCGCGACGCTGCGGCTGGCGACAAGGTTGAATGTAATCGGCGTGCCATCGTCGCTGACGTAGGTCATTGTGCCCATAATCTCGCCCGCGCTAACGGGTGCGGCAAAATCGCGCGTGTAGGAGACGGTAACGAGGTCGCGCAGGTTTTCGGACAGGTAGTCGATGCGCTTCTTCGTCGTACTGAGTTCCGCAAGGGCAGCCTGCGTGGCATCCTGCGGCTGGCACAGGAGCGTCAGCTGCCCCTGATTTGGGTCGTCAATCTCATACGCGCTGGTGTAAATGCTGATGGGGTTCAGGTTGTACAGCTCGGAAATCGTGACGTGCTGATACTGGCTGAAGCCGTACGCCATCAGCTTCTTCGTGTCCGTCCAGACACCGTATTGGCTGGAGTACATGACGACGGAAATCAGGTCAACGCCGTTCAGTGACGCTGAACCGACGTAGCAGTAGCCCGCCAGCGACGTCGAGCCGGACTTAATGCCCGTCATCGGCGCGTAATAGTAGCGGTTGTCCGTCTTGTTGTACTGCGGCAGCATGATGCGGTGACGGGTCGTCAGCGTGCGCGAACGCTGCTTGTTCGTCGCCGCCATCTTGTACTCGGTCGTTTTCGCAATCGTGCGGAAGGTGTCGTTCTGCATGGCGTAGCGCGCCAGCGTCGCCAAGTCGCGCGCAGTCGTGTAATGGTTGTCGTCGTGCAGGCCGTGCGGGTTCATGAAGTGCGTGCTATTCATGCCGAGGTCGTGCGCGGTCTGGTTCATCAGCGCGACGAACGTGCTTTCATTCCCGGCGACGGCCTCCGCAATCGCCACTGCGCCGTCGTTGCCCGAACGAATCAGCGTGCCGAAGAGCAAATCCTGCATCGTCAGCTCTTCGCCTTCCTGCAGGCTGATGACGGTCGCTTCCGAGTCAATGGCGCGCATGGCGGCGGCAGAACCGTTGTAGCTGACCGTTACCTTGTCGTCAGGGTTGCTGTTGAGGATGCCCAGCAGCACGGTCATAATCTTTGTCGTCGAAGCGGGGTACATGGTCAAATCGGCATTTTTCTCGAAGATGACTTCCCCCGTGCTCTGCTCGATGAGAATAGCGGATGTGCAGTACAGCTGGTCGGCTTCGAGCAGCTCCGGGTGCGTCTCATCATACGGGTTCGCGTTGGGGTCGAGGGTGGGGTTCGGCATTTCTGCCACGGCGCTGATGGTCAGCAGCCCAAGTGCGAGCAGGAGACAAATCAGCCGGCGAAACGTTAGCATTAGGCGCAATCGTCCTTTCTGCACAGCAAAGCCATGCGAGAGTACAAATATCTATTCTATTATAGCATTTTGCGCCCCGGATGGCAAGGGGCAAAAAAGGCTGCCCGCCCCCAAAGACGGACAGCCCATGTGATTGTTACACATTCCAGAACCGAAGCGTGCTCGTCACCGCACCAGACATGTCCGGAATGACGAACGGCACCGTTCCCGGATAGCCAATCAGCTGAAGTACCAGAATCAGCACGCCCAGAATCGCCACATACAGCGCAAACCAGTTCAGGCTGACACGGCTGATGAGGCTGAGCATGAAGCGGATAGCGATATAGCCGCTGACTGCCGCCACAAGGATGCCCACCAGCGTCGGCACGAGCGTCAAATCCTGCACCCAGCCCTCTTCGATTGCGGTTTTGCCGTCGATGATGAGTGCGCCGACAATCGCGGGGGCGCTCATCATGAAGGAGAACTTCGCCGCGCTTTTGCGGTTCAGACCGGAGAGCAGACCGCCCGCCAGCGTCGAGCCGCTGCGGGAAACGCCGGGCAGCAGCGCCACGCCCTGCATACAGCCCATGATGATGGCGTGCTTGAAGTTCGGCTGGTCGGCGTACTGCTTGCGGTGTGCGCTCAGCGTTTCCGCCAGCAGGAGGAAGAAGCCCGTCAGCAGGAAGCTCGCACCGAGAAACCAGCCCGTCTCGCAGGAAGTGATGAAATCATCAAGCACAACCTTGAACAGCAGCGTCGGCAGGGAAGCGATGAAGAGCAGCAGCAGTGTCTTGGACTTGAAGGGGTTCTTCAGAATCGCCCACCAGTCCTTCCAGAACACGATGAGAACCGGAATCAGTGTGCCAACATGCAGGAGGATGTCCAGCATATGGTAGGCGCCTGTTTCATCAATCGTGAAACCCATCAGGATTCGGCTGAGCAGCAGATGACCACTGGAGGAAATCGGAAGAAACTCGCCAAGCCCCTGCACAAGGCCGAGAATGGCGGCTTGCAGAATATTCATCGGGGAAGCACTCCTTTCGGATGACCGAAATTATCGTCCACGAATCAGTATAGCATACTTGCCGCCATTTGTCAGCCTTTTGCAGGAAATTTTACAGGGGAGGCAGGCGAATTACACCCGCATCCACTGCACGCCTTCTTTGTTGTCCTTGACGGCAATGCCCATATCCTTCAAAATGTCGCGGATGCGGTCGGATTCCGCCCAGTTCTTGTCCTTTCGCGCCTGATAGCGGCTCAGCAGCAGTTCACGGACGGTGCTCTGCTCTTCATCGGTGGCGTCTGCCGGGGCAATGATGACGTATTCGCCGTCGCCGTGCACTTCGCTCGTCGCCTTCTGCGCGTCGCGGATGACCGCTGCCTTTTCCAGCAGGCTGAGTGACAGCACCGCGTCAAAGTCGCCCACCAGCGCCAGCTTCTCATCATCGGACAGGTCTTTCGCCTTCAGCACGTCGTACAGGCGCGTCACGGCCAGAGAGGTGTTCAGGTCAGCATCCAGCGCCTGACGGAACTTCTCCTGATATGGCTTGAGCTTCTCCATATCCACCGGCGTACCCGCGGGAATCAGCGACGCAATGCGTCCCAGCAGCTTCGTGTACGCAGCGGCGGCGTTGTCCATGTTCTCCCAAGTGAACATCTGGCTCTGCCGATAGTGGCTCTGCAGGCAGAACAGGCGGTACACCAGCGGGTCATAGCCTTTGTCCTGCAAAAGAGACACGGTCAGGAATTCGCCCTTCGATTTGCTCATCTTGCCGCCCGTGGTGTTCAGGTGATGCACATGGAACCACGTTTTGCACCACTCGTGACCGAGGTAGCTTTCGCTCTGGGCGATTTCGTTGGTGTGGTGGGGGAAGGCGTTGTCGATGCCGCCGCAGTGCAGGTCAAGGTATTCGCCGAGGTGCTTTTTGCTGATGCACGAGCACTCGATGTGCCAGCCGGGATATCCCACGCCCCACGGCGAATCCCACTTCAGCGCCTGATCCTCGAACTTCGACTTTGTGAACCACAGCACGAAGTCCGCCTTGTTGCGCTTGTTTGTGTCCTCATCCACGTCGTCGCGCACGCCGACTTCGAGGTCTTCCTCGTTGTGGTCGTTAAAGACGTAGTACTTTTCCAGCTTGCTGGTGTCAAAGTAGATGTTGCCGCCTGCGTGGTAGGCATAGCCTTTCTCCAGCAGCACGGTAATCATGTCGATGTAGTCGGGGATGCAGTTCGTTGCGGGCTCAACCACGTCGGGGCGCTTGATGTTGAGCTTCTGGCAGTCAGAGAAGAACGCATCGGTGTAGAACTTCGCGATTTCCATGACCGTCTTGTGCTCACGGCGCGCGCCCTTGAGCATCTTGTCCTCGCCCGTGTCGGCGTCGCTGGAAAGATGGCCGACGTCGGTGATGTTCATTACGCGCTTGACGTCGTAGCCCTCATAGCGCAGCGCCTTTTCGAGCATGTCCTCCATAATATAGGTGCGCAGGTTGCCGATATGCGCGAAATGATAGACCGTCGGGCCGCAGGTGTACATGGACACCTTGTTGCCGAAGCGCGGCACAAACGGCTCTTTGCGGTGGGTGAGCGAATTATACAGAATCATCAGATTCCACTCCTTTTACTGTGCAGCTTCTTCCTGCTTTACAAAGGTGAAGCCGTAGAAATCAAATTGACTGCCGGGGAGGAACACGAACGCGACGGAACACACACCCGGCAGCACGTTCACGTCGAAGCACTGCACGCTGCGTTCCGTTCCGCTGAACTGCGCCAGCGAGGTCAGCTGTTCGCCCTCCTGATTGGTGAAGCGAATCGTGACGGGGTTCGTCGAAAGCGGGGTTTTCCCATCCAAGCGGAGTTCCGCATGGGTGGATGTGCCGAAATCCATGTTCTCCCAGACAAGCGACACGTTGTTGCCGATGTCCGTGACGGCGCTGCCGCTGCGGGTGAAGCTGTCGCCGTAGACTGTGTCGGCGTCCTGCGCCGTCTGCGGCAGCCACGCGCGGCTCTGCTTCTCGAACGAGAAGCCTTTCAGGTGAATTTTGCTCGTCAGCGAGAAGCACAGCGTATGCACGCCCGTCAGGCGCTCTGGCAGGTGGTATGTTTCGCTCTGGTAGACGTTCCAGATGCTCGGCTTCTGGTAGGGCAGAACAGCAATCAGCCGTCCGCCGTCCGCCGGGTCGCCGTCCCAGAGCTTGATTTCGTACAGGTTGCTGTCCAGCGCGAAAACCGGAAGCGTGATAACGTCCGAACCAACGTCGCCGAAGTCGATTTTGGTGTAGCCCGCCATGCTTTCGCCGTCGCGCGCGAAGGATATGCCCTGCTCGTTGCCATTGCCGATTTCGCCGGAGGAAAGCGAGTACAGCCCGCCGGAGATAAAGCCGTAGGGATCAAGGAACGGCTGCCCCAGCCCGGTGATGACAATATCCTGCTGGCTGATAATGCGCGGATGGTCGTACCCGTTTGTGCAGGAGGCGCGCAGGTACACGGTGTCGTCGCCCCGCGCCGTCACCGTCACCACGTCGCCGTCCACCGAACACGACGCGCAGGGGGAGTCAATGCCCTGACCATTGGTGACGCGGAAGGCCATCGGCTGCTTGTCCGCATCCGCCGGATGAACCGCCACGCGGAAGGAGACCGTTGGATGCTCGCTGCCCAGACGCTTGTCGCCCAGCGGCAGCAGCTCAATGCGGCGAACCGGCTTGTCCGCGGGCATTTCTTCCTGACGGCACAGCACGGCGGAACAGCTGCGCCCCGGCGTTTTGCGCGCCGCGCGGACGGGCAGCGTTAATTCAGCGCCGACCAGCCCAACGCCCGACACGCGGATGCGGATGGTTCCTTCGCCTGCCAGCGCGCCGACAATCGCCAGCAGCTTGCCGCTGAACA
>ULPU01066942.1_pt1 | contig 16465 bp, 12 predicted proteins | sample 1953821 | NCBI WGS metagenome assembly ULPU01 (sample SAMEA4835637, study PRJEB28245) | human gut metagenome | biome: gut microbiome; material: fecal sample | place: Denmark | collected 2008
CCTCGACGATAAACATATCCTCAAATTCCGTTCCGCTCGTCACGATAGCAGAGGTGTGCGGATAAGCGTCGATATCACGCGCCCACTGGCGCGCTACCTTCGCAGGCGCACCTTCCTGCGGCAGCAGGGCGGTAAACTCGCCCTCGTCATCGTACTGCGCCGTATACAGGCTGGGAACATAAACGCCCGGCACCTGCGCCAGCGCCGCCAAGCGCTCTTGCTTGCTTTCCTCGCGGTAGATGGTATCCAGAACGTGCTGCACCGTTTCCTCGCCCTCGCCGATAACAAAGGCGTCAGCCACAGCAGCCAAAGGCTCGGGATTAAAGGTAGCACAGGGACCGCCAATAATCACCAACGGCTCGCGCTGATTGCGCTCCGCCGCCCGCAGGCGGATATTGCCCAAATCCAGCACCGTCAGCAGATTATCATAATCCATTTCAAAGGACAGCATGACGAAGATAACATCAAAATCTGCCAGCGGACGCTGGTTTTCCAAGCTCAGCAACGGTGTTTTGCTTTTGATATGCTCCTGCTGCAATCGTTTATCCGGCAAAAAGAAGCGCTCGCAGGCACTGTCGCCGCGCTCGTTAATCATCTGATACAAAATGTGCATTCCCAGGTTCGACATGCCCAGATGGTAGACGTTGGGGTAAATAAACGCTACCGGATGGCGTAAGCCCGGCGGATACACCTGCGCGCCGGTTTCATTTTCTCTTGTTTCTTTAATGTAGTTTTTGATTATCCAGGACAAAGCATTTCCTCTCCGAGTACCTATAATGTATTAAGAAAATATCAGCGCAAAATTACGCTGATATCCTCTTGTATTTTACTGATTTTTTTCTGCCAGTTTGCGTTCAAACAAATCGATAACTGTTTTCAAAACCTTTAAGCGGGCATAATATTTATTGTTGCCCTCGACCACAGTCCACGGTGCATACGAGGTATCGGTGCGCACCAGCATTTCGTTGACTGCCGCTTCGTAGGCATCCCATTTATCACGGTTACGCCAGTCCTCGTCCGTAATTTTCCACTGCTTATTGGGGTCAGCCTGACGGTCATTGAAGCGTCGCAACTGCTCATCCTTGTCAATCTGCAGCCAGAATTTGGCGATGGCGATACCGTGCTCGCTCCACTGCGCCTCCATATCCTTGATTTCATCGTAGGCACGCTGCCATTCCTGCGGTTTGGCAAAGCCTTCGATGCGCTCTACCATGACACGTCCGTACCAGGTGCGGTCAAAAATTGCTATAGTGCCCGGCTGCGGCAATTTAGTCCAGAAGCGCCACTGATAATGGAACTGCTTTTCAACCACGTTCGGCGCCGCAATCGGATGCACATGGAAGCCCAACGGGTCCAGTGCCGCCGTCAGTCTGCGGATAGCGCCGCCCTTGCCGGCAGCGTCCCAGCCCTCAAAGCCGATAACTACCGGAATCTGCGCCTTGAACATTTCAATCTGCAGCTGTGTCAGCTTTTTCTGGTACTTGTCCAGCTTTTCCTTATATTCTTCCTTGGTAAGCTCCTTGTTGGCGTCAATCGTGCTCAGCACATCGTAGGTTGCCGCGGTGCGCTTGTCAGCAGCAGGCTCGGCAGGCATCTGCACAGCCTTTTCGATAGCATCGGCAATCTTAGTAAAAACCTCCAGACGCGCGCTGCGCGGATCATCGTCGGCAATCAGGTGCCAGGGAGCGTTTACCGTATCGGTAGCCTCCAGCATTTTTTCGTAATGCGGCAAAAATTTATCGTAATCTTCGCTTTCATCAAGAGCCGGATTCAGATCACGCCACGCCTTGCCCAGTGTTTTGGCATTCTTGGCGATATTTTTCTTTTGCTGCTCCGGTGACAGATGCAGGAAAAATTTGAGCACAAGATAATTATCGTCCGTGAGCATTTTTTCAAAATTGTTGATATGCTCGAAGGAAACTACGGGATATTTGGAAGCATCCTCTGCCTTATCCGCCAGCTCGTTGGCGTTTTTCAGATAATACCAGCTGCGGTGATAAACAGCAATATGTCCCAACGCCGGCAAACGCTTCCAGAAGGCACCGAAAAACGGCTGTTCCTGCATTACACCGCGCAGGCGCACGCTGGAATAAACATTAAAGCCGCGGGCATCCATCTGCTGCATCATTTCGTTAATCAGCGCACTGCGGCGCGCACCGCGCCAGCCCTCAAACACGATGATAATCGGTCTTTTGGCATCGCGGGCCATGCGCTGCGCCTTTCCCAGGCGTTCACCCAGCACTTCCATCTGCCTGTTGTATTCTTCCTTGGACACTTTTTTACTCAAATCCAGCTTTTCCAGCATTCTCCAACATCTCCTTACTGTTTGCGAGAATCTTTAAATCAGCGCTCCTCGTAGGGGTTAAGAGCGCGCGGTTTTCCTAATACCTCTGCCATAATAATGCCGTTGACCAGCGCCGCATGCTTCAGCTTGACGCGCTTTTTGGGCGCAGGCTGCGCCTGCTGTGCGTAGTGTGCGTTAAACGCCGCTGCGGCAGCGTTCATCTTTGCTTCATCGTAGCTATAATCACCGCGGGGGTCGTAATAAACCTTGCCCTTGTCATGCACGAGGGCTTCGTTTTCACTGTGAATTCTCCCGGTATGGTCATGCAGTGCTTCGCCGTCACGGTGAACTCTGCTGCCATCATCACGGCGCACACGCGTTCCGTCATGCACTACGCCCTGGCTGCTTTGACGCTTGCGTGCCTGTGCTTCTTCCGTCGTCTTTTTCAGACGGCGTTCAAACTCGGCGGCAAGGTCCTTAGGCTTAGCCTGCGTTTGCTGCTCTGCCTGCGTCGGCTGCTGCTCCTGCGGCAGCTCCTGCTGCCTGCGGCGGCGACGGTTGCGCCTGTCCAAAAATACGTTGGCCAGCATTACGAGGACAAAAAGCAGAGGGATTAAATTATGGTCAAACAAACCACCCATAAGCTGCACCTCGCTTATTTACTGCCCTCAGGCTTTTCCTCGCCCTCCGGGCTTACCTCGGCAATCGTGCGGCGCATCTGCGTATCTGCCTGAATGTTGTTCAGGCGGTAGTAATCCATTACGCCCAAGCGGCCGTTAGCCAGCGCCTCCGCCATAGCTGTCGGCACCTTAGCCTGTGCTTCCACAACCTTCGCCTGCATTTCCTGCGTATAGGCCTTCATTTCCTGCTCCTTGGCAACAGCCATCGCACGGCGTTCCTCAGCGCGTGCCTGAGCAATGCGCTTGTCTGCCTCCGCCTGGTCGGTCATCAGAGCAGCGCCGATGTTACGGCCTACATCTACGTCCGCAATATCAATGGAAAGAATTTCAAAGGCAGTGCCTGCATCCAAGCCTTTATCCAAAACTGTTTTGGAAATATAGTCGGGGTTTTCCAGCACCTTGCTGTGGTCGGCGCTGGAGCCTACGTTGGTTACAATGCCTTCGCCGACACGCGCAATAATCGTTGCTTCGCCGGCACCGCCTACCAGGCGGTCAATGTTGGCGCGCACGGTTACGCGTGCCTTTACCTTCAGCTCAATGCCGTCCTTGGCAACAGCACTTACTACCGGAGTTTCGATAACCTCAGGGTTAACGCTCATCTGCACAGCCTCCAGCACGTTGCGTCCCGCAAGGTCGATAGCACAGCCACGCTCAAAGCTCAGCTCAATCTGCGCTCTGTGGGCAGCAATCAAAGCATCAATAACACGGTCCACGTTACCGCCTGCCAGATAATGCGCCTCCAGCTGGTTGACATTAACATCAAGGCCTGCCTTGTTCGCCTTAATCAGCGGCAGCACAATCTGTGACGCGGGCACACGGCGCAGGCGCATACCGATGAGGTTGAAGATGCCTACATTAACGCCGGCAGCAATGGCCGAAATCCACAGGCCCAACGGCACAAAGTTAAGAAAAATAGCAATACCGGCAATAGCAATGATTACTGCAAAGCCACTGCCGAAAATCATACTGAATAATAAATCCATAATATCACTCCTTCGTCTGTTCTACAAAAATTTTGCTGCCCTCTACCCGCACAATAATCACGGGAGCAGACTTTTCGATATAATCTCCCTGACTGCTCACATCAAGACGCTTGCCGTCCACCAGAATCGTACCTGCAGGACGCAGCGTAGTCAAAGCTGTGCCTCTTTTGCCCACCAGCATGCTCCAGTTTTTGCCGCCGGTGTAGCCCTCGCTGTTCTTTTGGCGTGTCCACAGTACAAAGGGATTATACTTGCTTTCCTTGGGCAGATACACGCACAGCAGCGTAATCACCAGCACCAAAAACAGATACACTGCCAACAGCACCAGCGCCGCCCAGGCATTGCCGCCCAAAACGTAAAAGCCGCCGACTGTCAGGCACACCATGCCGCTGACACCGAAAATTCCGAAGCCCGGCACAACAAATTCTATCAGCAGCAGGACAAGGCCCGCCAGCATAAAATAATATTCCAATGGCATGACTGCACCTCCTCAACGCTTGTACAATTATAGTATAGCAGAGTAAAAGCATGAAGTAAATTTAAAGTTTGGGATGCTGCTAAAGGCTGTGGACCATCTTCAAACAAAATCACCGGCGTGATTTGACGCTTACGTAACATCGCTTACGTAATATCAACTTCTTTCATAACTGAAAGAAGTTGCAAGAAAGGTTCGCGCTTTCTGGAAAGCGCGGCAAAGCAAAAACTTTTTCGGGAAAAAGTTTTACCAAAAAGCTTTAAATAAGCTAAATCGCTTTGCTGGAAATAGCTATTTTTTCGTAGTTCTGCCGAACGGTATACGCGGTAGTGTTTACAAATCTGTGGTTAGCTTATGCCCTGACTGGCGTGACTAAGGTTGGGGTTAGCTGTAAGCCGGAACGCCTAAGGTTTGCATGAGCAGCTATGGGATATCCAAGTGTTTCGCTGCAAGACGCTAAAAAAGACCTTAGCTTCAGCTTTTGCCGCTGCCAAGGTCTTGATTTTTATTCAGCTTCAGTTTTCCGCCAACACCTGCCACAAAAGCTCCAGCGCGCTCGCTTCGCTCGCTTTGTTCGTGCCCAGCTCACCGCGGAAGGCACGCGCGAGGATGGATTTCTTCATCAGGTCGATGCTTGCCAGCGCCTGCTCCGTTGCCTGCTGTGCTGCGCGCTCGCGCGCCAGCAGGTCGTCGATGAGGCGCACGATTTCGTGCTGTTCGGGGAGGGTGGGGATTTTCAAGATAATACTTCTAATATCTTGCAATCCTAAACCTATCTTTGTAGCTCCACGCTGTTTATTTTGCATCTGTTGTAATCCAACATCCGACACAAAATACCAAGCTAAAAATTCTGCATACAAATCATTTTTCGGTCTCGCCAAAGCAACATGCTGATTTATATAAGCATCCATATCTTCTCTCACTAAACCAATCATACCAACATCAGCAGTAATTGAAATCAAAATGTCGTTCTTTTGCAATTTACTTCTTTGACCTTCTACTTGATCTGGTAATTCAACATATTGTATGTCAGAAAGATCTAGTTCTATTGTTCCATGATTTAAATTTCCCATACGAACAAATATGGAACCTTTGTCTGAATAATATTTAGCCCATCCACGAGAACCACTCGTCACATACTCAAAAAAGTCTTCGCCTTTTTTCTCTTCCCAACTTTCATCGCTCACGCCGTTTTCCAAACGCCACTGCTTTGTCAGCTCGCCTGTAAACGCCTTGTGCAAAATTGCTGCCTTGCGCACGGCAAAGCTGTCGGCAACCTCCTGCAGTCGCTCCTTTGCTTCGTCGAGCTTGGCAAAAAGCTCTTCGATGCGCTCGACTATGCGTTGCTGTTCGGAGAGCGGAGGGAGAGGAATGGGATATGTTTGTACATATTTAGGTTGCGCCCTCATCAAAGAACCACCAACGCCAGATACATTAGAAAGCATAAACTCTCTAAAATATTTTGACTGAAAGCAGTACATTAAATAATTTGCATCAATATGATTATTCCTAATGATAATCCATTCAGAAGAAGCTATCAATTCATTATCAGTAAACTGACTAACTTTCCATACACGATTTATTCTTGGATTGATTTTGCACAACAAAACATCTTTCTTGCAAACACTTTGTTTTGAAGAACCTATGTCTGAGCCTGCGATAATTTCAGGATAATTGTCAACCATACTTGGAACACTGTACAACTCAAAAATTTTATCCGGTTCACTAATAGGGTTTACTGATTTAGAAATATATTTATTAACTTCTCCAAGCCTTACCCACACCCAATTCTCCGGCACCTCATAAGGCTGTTTCTCCGCAGGCACCAGCGCCTGCTGCAAGCGTTCTTCTATTGTCAATGCTGTCTTTTTCTTTGGCATTGCCAGCTCTCCTTTATAAGCAAACATTTTATTGCTTTAATCTATAATTTATGATAAAATGTTTTCGGCAACCGTGTTGCAGGATGGTGTTGCCTTAATTCCTCAGGAATCGAGGTGATGCTTATGAAGAACTATTCCTTCCAAGACTTAATGCTCTTCGGAATGTTCATTTTGGCATTACTTACATTTATTTTTCAATATTGTAAATAACCCAGACATAAGAAAACCACTCCTACACTTTGCGGGTTAAGAAGTGGCTTTCTAAAAACTTTTTTTCCTAGGCAACCCACCTTGTGGGCGGTTGTCTTTTTCTATGTCTAATATACCACACAATCCATAGCTTTGCAAGTTTTGGATTGTGCGCAATAAAAGAAAAACCGCCCCCAAAACTTTGACGAGTACGGAGCGGATTTTTCTTAACCAACTCGGCAACCCACCTTGTGGGTGTCCTTCATTCTACATATCTAGTATACCACAGAAGCCTTATCTTTGCAAGCTCCTCAGCTCCTGTGCCACACTCTGCAGCAAATCCACAGCCTCCGCCAGCTTTTCCGCAGCCTCCGCCGCACTTTCCGCCGGGTCCGGCAAATCCTCGTAATCCAGCACGCTGTCATCCTTAATCAGGCCAAGGTCCAGGCTGTTGCCCTTCTGCGCAATTTCCTCACGCGTAAAGCACTGCCAGCGCTCGTCCGCCACCTTGCTTCTGTCCTCTGCCGTGTAGGCCGCCTCAAAGCCGGCAAAGTCACTCGCCTTCAGCGGGTTCGTCTTGCCGAAGGAGGGCATGTTGGTGCGCAAATCATAAAACCACACGGCCTTGGTGCTGTCCTTATCCGTTTTTTCGCGCGTAAAGAAGAGTACATTGGTCTTGACACCCTGCGCGTAAAAAATACCTGTCGGCAAGCGCAGAATAGTGTGCAGATTGCACTTATCCATCAAGTCGACACGAATCCTTTCGCCGTCACCGTCGGCAAAAAGCACATTATCCGGCAGTACCACGGCAGCACGCGCCTTGCCGTCAGCCTTCAGGCTACGGTAAATGTGCTGCAGAAAGTTCAGCTGCTTGTTGCTCGTGGGATAGGTAAAGTCGTCACGCGTTGCGCGCTCACCGCCTTTTTTCGTACCGAAGGGCGGGTTGGTCAGCACCACGTCATAGCCCTGCATCTCCTTGCCCACGTTGGAAAGCGTATCACCCAAAATAATTTTGCTCTGGATGTCATGCAGCATGGCGTTCATCAGCGCCAAGCGGTGCGTATCATGCACCAGCTCGCAGCCGGTGAAGGCCTGCGTATATTCAAACTCCGCCGTTTCCTCATCCAAATCAAAGAAATCGTCCGTCTGCTCACGCACAAAATTGCTGGCAGCAATCATAAAGCCGAAGGTACCGCAGGCAGGATCGTTGCAGCGCTCGCCGGCCTTGGGTGCCACCAGGCGCGTCATTACGTCAATCAGCACGCGCGGAGTGAAGTACTGCCCAGCCCCGCTCTTCTTTTCGTTAGCGTTTTTCTCCAGCAGTCCCTCGTAAAGATTGCCCAGTCCCTCCTCCTTCGCGCTGAACCAGTCCAGCTCGTCAATCGTCCTGATAATCTTTTCCAGGTTCTTCGGCTCGTCGATGTTCGTCGCCGCGCCCTTGTAAATCTCCTGAATACGTCCCGTGCACCGCTCGCCCAGGTAATCAAGCAGCTCTTTGTAAAAGCTCTTCAGCTCCAATCCCTTGCGCGCCAGCAAATCATCCCAGCGATAGCCCTCCGGGATATTTTCCTCACTGCCGGTTTCCTTGGCCATTTTCAAAAATAAAATATATGTCAGCTCCGTAACATACTGATGATAGGTAATGCCGTCATCACGCAGCACGTTACACAAATTCCAGAGCTTCGCTACAATCTCCTGTGTATTCACGCAGTTTTGCCTCCATCTTCATATAAATAACCGTTGAATTCGCTCACGATATTATCCAAATCGTCGGCGAATATTTTTTGTGCCCGCGCATAACCGCCCAAGCGCTGCAATCGTTTGTCCTCTTTAAAGGCCTCCACGCTCAAAATATCCTGCTGCTGCATATAGCTGCGGATAATATCCAGCCACTTCTGTTGGGCAGGCGTAAATTTGTGGTTTTTATTCAGCTTGTCAAAGGCACGGCTCAGCTGTGAATTTTTGCTCACCAGCTCCGTTCCCAGCATATAGCGCCTGATAAGGCTGATAATGCCTGCCACCATCGTGCTGTTCGTATATTCCGAATAGGCATCGTTCAGCTGCAGCGCCGTAAAGCCGTTGGCATCCAGCGTCAGCAGCAGCTCCTTCAGCTGCGCCTTCGTCAAATCCTTCGGACGGGTGCAAATGATATGCAGGGCAGCAATTTCGTTGGCGTGACTCTTTAAGTACGCCGCAAAATCGTTCAAGTAATCGCCGGGCTTGGTCTTTTGCGCACCGTAACCGCGCGTATGGCCGGTAAGCTCATCCTTGCCGTCATAAATCATCCCGCCCATATCACCGCCGGCCCGGTATTTTTCCAGCTGCACCAGCGCCTCCTTATGCTGCAGCAAAAGCTCCTTGGCCTTGGCCGCATCCGCCTTCTGCAGCTCGCCGGCAAAGGCAGGCACATCCTTGCCCGTCGCTAGCACAAACTCCTTCTTCGTCTGCTCGTCCAGCTTATTCACCTTGCGGCGCAGCTTTAAGGCCACCTGCTTGGCAATATCGGTAATCGCCTCCGCTGCCTCCGCTTCATCAAGCTGCTTCAGCAAATCCTGCACGGAAATCTGCGGATTGGCAACCGCAGGCATCGTCACCACCGGCTGCAGGCTGTTATATACGCCCACCGGGTCATAAATCTCAAACTGATCCTTGCCGATTTTATCGCAGCGGCGTGTTGCGCGTCCCAGCATCTGCTCAAACAAAATACGCGATTTCACGCAGCGCATAAAAACCAGCGTGGTAATCTCCGGCACGTCGATGCCGGTAGTCAGCAAATCCACCGTTACGACAATGCTGGGGAAGCGTTCATTCTTAAAGCGCTTGATTTTTTCCTGAATCTTTTTCTGGTCACCGTTAGCCACGCTGCCGGTAATCTTCATAATCGCATCGCTGTCCAGATTATCCTTGGCATAAAGCTCCTGCAGTATGCTCACAATCATATCGGCATGCGTATCGGTAGCAGCGTAAATAAGCGTTTTGCCATAGGTTTCCGGCGCGTCGGGATAAAGATTTTTGGCAATCTCCGCCAGCACGGCCCTGTTGAATTCCGGCACGATAACCTTGCGGTTGAACTGGTCGACATCAAAATCGACATCATCGTCCAAATAAGCCGTATCAAGCTCGCCGGTCTGCTTGTTGATATATTTAACAGTATCGCCTCTTTTGAGCTGAATTCCCTGCTCGCTGAGCTTCGTTGTCAGCTGATGCGGTGCGTCATGGTCAATCAGATAACCATCCAGCACAGCCTCGCGATAGGTGTAGGTATAAACAGGCTCGCCGAAAATTTCCGTTGTCTGCAGGGCAGGCGTGGCGGTGAGCGCAATTTTTACCGCGTTAAAATAATCCAGCACATAGCGGTACTTGCTCTGGTAATCGCGCTGGTCGCGATAAAGCTGCTCCGCCTCCGCCATTTCCTTATCCAGAATATAACCGCGGTGCGCCTCGTCGATAATAATCAAATCGTAATCGCTGACTGCGGGAATGCGGTCCTCACTTTCGGCGTACATAATACGCTTCATCATGCCCTGTACTGTAGCAACGTGCACGGCGGTTTCCGCATCAATCAGCTTATCGGTAAGCTCCTTGATATTGTAAATCTGGTCCAGCGTCTGCAGGCTTTCCAGCTTAACCTCTTTAAAGACATCCTGCGCCTGCACGCCCAAGGCATTGCGGTCAACAAGAAATAAAATGCGCTTAAAACGCTTCGCCTTCAAAAAGCGGTAAATCATGCCCAAAACCGTACGTGTTTTGCCGGTGCCCGTGGCCATCGCCAGCAGCGCCGTCCGCTTGCCGCAGCGCACTGCCTCATCCACCGCCTGCACAGCCTTCAGCTGATAATCGCGCAGATGCAGGCCGTTTTCGTCCTGCAAAAAGTCATACGGCAAAGCATCTAAGGCAGCGTTGCCCTCCGCGGTATTTTCCTGCAGCATTTCTTTTAAACCTAAGGGAGAAGGCCAGCCTGCCATAGCCCGCGGCATATTGCCGCTTTGGCGTAAATCCGCAAACCAGATGCCGGATTTTATCTGCAGCTGCTGCACATAAGGCCTGCCGTTGGCAGCAAAAACAAAGGGCACCTTAAAATCCTGCCACTGTCCCAGTAAATATTCCACATCGCATTTTCTCACAGCGCGCGCGTAATCCTTGCATTGGTAGCTGATGACGCTGGAAATATCCGTGTCCCACTTTTTCGCTTCGATAATGCCCACAAGCTCCGTGCCGATAAAGAGCGCGTAATCGGCGTAGCCCTTTTCCTCGTTACCGGGCACCTTGTCCGTAGGCCATTCGGCAATCGCCAGATTGCGTCCCTTCACAGGACGGCAGCCCTTGCTGTAACGCAAAACAGTGGTGTCGGCCTCCCAGCCAACCTGACGCAGCTGCTCGTCAATCAGGCAGCGTGTTTCCGCTTCCGTCTTCAGTCGTCTGTTGGCAGCCTGCAGATTCGCCTGACTGCGTTCCTTGTGCGGAACAGGCACAGCCTGCTGCGCCTTCTCGTTATCCTGCTTACGCAGGCGCGCTTCCTCGGCCTTGTCCTTAGCAGTTTCAACAAAGGCTGCCTCCGGCTGCTCCGCAGGCAAATGATATTCCTGATGCTGATAGCTGTAATCGCCATACACCTGCATGAACCATTCGCAAAGACTGTACGCCTGCGGCAGCAGCAGCTTGGCCTTCTGCAGCGAATCTGTTCCTTCATGACGCGCTTCGTTGCCGCCCAAGCGCAGGCGGTGCATAATGCGTGCCAAATCCTCGGTGATATACTCTTCGTTTTCCAGCAGGCGGATTTTGTTTACCAGCGTATCCTTCATCTGATAAGGCATTGCTATATTGTCAAAGTCAAACATTTTATTAACGATATCTTCGCACAGCAGGCCCAGCTTAAAAAGGCAGGAATTGGAGTCGCTGTACAGATAGCGCTCCGCGAACTCGCCTGTTTTTTCCAGACCGGGAAATTGTGTGCGTAAAAAGCTGAAGCCAGATGCCATAAAAACGGCCTCCTTTGAGCTGTAAAAATGATAATAATATATTTATATTCGCCTTGAAACAAAATTTACCTGCTGAATATATTTTCGCAAAAGGCAATACCGCTGTAATAAAAAAAGCTGCCTGCTCTCCTGCGTAAGGAAAGCAGGCAGCCATTCGCTCGGCAAACAGCTATAAAGTAAAATAACCGCGCCAAGATTTCTCTTAGCACGGTTATCAGTTGTTATTTGAGCAATTCACGAACCATAACGTTAATACGTTTGCCATCAGCACGGCCTTTAGTTTTTGCCATAACTGCCGGCATTACCTTACCCATATCCTTGGGACTTGTAGCGCCAACAGCAGCAATAACTTCTGCCACGATAGCCTTCAGCTCGTCATCGCCGAGAGCTTCCGGAAGATATTTTTTCAGTATAGCAATTTCTTCCTTAGCTTGGGCAACCAATTCGTCACGACCTGCTTTTTGGAATTCCTCAACAGAATCCTGACGCATTTTGACCTCTTTCATCAAGACAGCCAGAACCTCATCATCTGTAAGTTCCTTTTTGTCATTGATTTCAACATTTTTAATATTAGCACGCACCATGCGGATAACAGACAAACGCAGTTTACCTGCTTCTCTGTCCTTCATGGCCTGCTTCATATCAGCAGTCAATTGGTCTTTTATAGACATACAGCCCGCCTCCAATTATCTGGTTTTACGTTTTCTGGCTGCTTCGGATTTTTTCTTACGTGCAACGCTCGGCTTTTCATAGTGCTCGCGTTTTCTTACCTCAGAAAGAATGCCTGCCTTTTGGGTTGCTCTTTTAAATCTGCGCAGTGCGCTGTCTAAAGTTTCATTCTTGCCAACTTTAATTTCTGCCATCTGTTCTCCCTCCCTCCACACACTTAGGGAAGTGTATATGCAAATTAAGTTTTCAGCCGTTGCCAGCTAAAAACACTTACTGATTAATTATACAAGAAAAGACAAGCATTGTCAAGGTTTAGCATGGGGGCCAACCCAAAGCTTTGCCGCCAATTACGTGAATATGTAAATGTTTTACTGTCTGACCGCCTTCATCGCCGGTGTTGATAACAACGCGGAAGCCTTTTTCGGCAATTCCGGTCTTTTCAGCGATCATTTTAACCTTGCCCAGCATGTATGCAACCAGCTCGGGGTCCGCAGTAGTGATGTTAGCTGTGTGGTCCTTAGGCATCAGCAGCACATGAACCGGAGCAGCCGGAGCAACGTCATTGATAGCAATCATTTTATCATCTTCGTACACTTTGGTAGAAGGGATATCGCCCTTAATGATTTTGCAAAAAATACAATCCTCAGCCATTTCATGTCCCTCCTCTCATTTATCGTATCTAGTTATATTCTGTATTTATTTCTTTTATCCTGCTAAAGAAATAATTTTTTCACAAATTAATTCAATTCGCCCAGCAAAAAATCCTCTTTGATGCCGGTAATTTTTACCTTGGCAATGGTATTCGCCAGCTCCGCAGTTCCCGGAACGACAACACGCAGGTACGGACCACACAGGCCCTCCATATGCTCATCGTCCACAGGCTGCTCAAACAGCACTTCCTCCACCTTGCCGACAGTGCTCTGCAGCATTTGCTGATGCAGCTCCTCGTCCACCTTCGCCAGACGCGCCGCACGCTCGCTCTTCACTGCCTCGTCCACCTGCTCCGGCATTTCGGCAGCAGGCGTGCCCTTGCGTTTGGAATAAGGGAAGATGTGCATTTTGGCAAAGCCGCATTGCTTGGCAAATACCAAAGTAGTCGCAAAGTCCTCCTCGGTTTCGCCGGGGAAGCCCACGATAACGTCCGTAGTAATTGCCACATCAGGCACCTGCGCACGAATTTCGTTCACCAGCTCTGTAAAGCGTTTTGTGTCATAAGGACGGTGCATAGCGCGCAAAATCTTGTCGCAGCCGCTTTGCAGCGGCAGATGCAGGTGGCGCTGCAAGCGCGGCTCCTCTGCCATCAGCTGCAGCAGGCGCGGCTCCACCTCTACGGATTCCAAGGAACCGAGGCGCACACGCTGCACGCCCTCAACGCTCAGCGCTGCCTTTACTGCGTCATACAAAGTAACGTGCTTGCCTTCCTTCGCCAGCTCCTTGCCGTAGCAGCCAAGGTGAATGCCGATGAGCACAACCTCCTTGTAGCCTGCGGCAACCAGCTTGCCAACCTCCTCGCGGATGCTTTCCAGGCTGCGGCTGCGCAGCGGACCGCGGGCAAAGGGAATAATGCAGTAGGTGCAGTATTGGTTGCAGCCCTCCTGAATTTTGAGGAAAGCGCGGGTTTTATCGGTTTCCGTGCCAACGCCCAGCTCTTCGAACTTAGTGTCCACAGTCATCTGCTGCACATTGTCCAGAATTTCCGTGCGCTTGTGCTCCAGCGCCTCCTCAACCAGCTCCACAATGCGGCCGCGCTCCTGATTGCCGATGATTACATCAACACCTTCGATAGCACGCACCTCCTCCGGCGCAGTCTGCGGATAGCAGCCTGTGACAACCACCAAAGACAGCGGATTATGACGCACAGCGCGGTTGATAATCTGACGCGATTTGCGCTGACCGGTATTGGTAACAACGCAGGTATTAACTAAATAAACGTCTGCCGGTTCACCGAAAGGCACAACCTCATAGCCTGACGCACGGAAAATCCCCTCCATGCTGGCAGTATCAGCCTGGTTGACCTTACAGCCCAGCGTATAAAATGCAATTTTTCTCATCTATGTTTAATCTCCTAAATCTCCGGTTTCATAAAAAATCGCTGAAATAGCAACAAGTCCTGCCGTTTCCGCACGCAGAATGCGTCTGCCCAGCGACACAGGCACAGCGCCTGCTGCGCGTGCTGCATCCAGCTCCGCTTCGCTGATGCCGCCCTCAGGACCGATAATCAGCAGCAAATCTGTCAGCGCGCCCTTCGCCTGCGCCTCCTTCAGCGCCGCCTTCAGGCTCTTTTTATCCTCGCACTCGTAAGCGATAATCTTCGTAGCGCAGTCATTCGCCGCCAGCATCTGTGCCATCGTCTGCACAGGCTGCACCTCGGGAATAATATCGCGCTTGCTCTGCTTGGCAGCGGACTCGGCAATCTTCTGCCAGCGCTCCACCTTTTTGGCAGCCTTAGCACCGTCAAGGCGTACTACGGAATGCTCCATAGCCACAGGTACCACGCTGTAAGCGCCCATCTCCACAGCCTTCTGGATGATGAACTCCATCTTCTCGCCCTTCGCAAGGCCCTGCGCCAAAATCAGGTGCACCGCCGGCTCATGGCTTTCCGCCAGCTTCTCCAGGCAATGCACAGTCACGCACTCGCTGTCAATCGCTGTAATCTCCGCCAGCGCACTCACGCCGTCGTCACTCACAAGCTGCAGCTGCGCACCCGGCTGCATGCGCAGCACCTTACTGATATGACGTGCATCCACACCCTCAATAGTCATTGTTTCGTTATATAATTGCGGTACAAAAAAACGATGCATATAGGTTTCCTTTCTGTAAAAATTGATACCCCTCTCCGCCTCGACAAGCTCGGCACCTCTCCCCAAGGAGAGGCAAAAAAAGAATCACAAAGGACAAGAGAGGCTCCCCTCTGGGGGAGCTGTCGCCTGTAAGGCGACTGAGAGGGGACTGCTTAAAGCCCTGACAAGCAATTAATATATCGCAGTGAAAACATAAAAATTTTAGGGAATGAGTGTCTGGAACCATAGAAGTGTCGCAACTGTTTGAGCGATAAGCTGACTACTATAGCAAAAACTCTTAGCATAGCGCGAGTTTTGCGGCACTTCGTCCTGGTTCCACACGAAATTACCGTCCGCAAATCGCTTCTTCATATTTAGCATCAAATATATAACTCAGCAAGCGATTCGCGGGAAAATTTTTCGTTGCAACGCGATATATCAATTGCGACGCCCTCGCTTCCCCCTCTCCGCCTCGACAAGCTCGGCACCTCTCCCCTAGGAGAGGCTCTCTTCTATCGCACACGACATAAAACTTCTTACTTCTTCTTCATCTGCATAACAACCCAGCCGCCGCGATGGTCAACCGCGTCAACATAAAGGCCCTGCGCCTGCGCCGCAGCCTCCACATCCGGCATGCGCTCCTCAATAATACCGCTCGCCAGCAGCACACCATCGTCATTCAGCTTCTGCGGAATATCCTGCAGCAGCATAATAACAATATCGGCAATAATATTAGCGATAATAACATCAGCCTTGCCCTCAGTGCCATGCAGCAAATCGCCCTCGCGCACCTCAATCTGCTCGCTCAAGCCATTATCCGCAACATTCTCCTTCGCCACGCGCACTGCCACAGCGTCAATATCCACAGCCTTAACAGACTTAGCGCCCAGCATCGCCGCAGCAATCGCCAGAATACCGCTGCCGGTACCAACGTCAAACACTGTAGAATCAGGCGTAATAACCTTCTCCAGGCGCTCCATCATCATATTAGTAGTGTGGTGCGTGCCAGTACCAAAAGCCATACCAGGATCAATTTCAATAACATGCTCGCCTTCCTTAGGAGCATACTCCTCCCAGCTCGGCTTAATAACAAGGCTCTTGCCCACATGAGTAACATGGAAATACTGCTTCCATTCGTTAGCCCAATCCTGCTCGCTCACCTTGCGGAAGCGGGTATTGCCGAAACGGTACTTGCCGATGCGCTCTTCAATCAGCGCCAGCTGCTCGTCAATCTCTGCCAGGCGTTTTTCCAGCTTCTCATCATCAGCATAATAAGCGCTGACGGTAACAACCTCGGTATTCTCCTGCTCCGGGATATCGCACAGCTCCCAGGTACCGCTGTTTCGCAAATCATTAATCAGCTGCGGGTCCTCAATCGCAACTCCCTTAGAACCGATGCTAGTCAGCATATCCGCTACGGCCTCAACTGCTTCATGCGTTACCGCTACATTAACTTCTATCCACTGCATTGTATGCACTCCTTTGAAAATTATTCATTATATTATTATACGGTAGATTGTATAATCAACTTGAACAAAAAATAAAA
>ULPU01016704.1_pt1 | contig 16140 bp, 8 predicted proteins | sample 1953821 | NCBI WGS metagenome assembly ULPU01 (sample SAMEA4835637, study PRJEB28245) | human gut metagenome | biome: gut microbiome; material: fecal sample | place: Denmark | collected 2008
TCGGAGAGGTGCTCAAATATTATAAAAAAGATTTGCCGATAAATATCTTCTATTCTAATGATACGAGTCCATATATAGATCCAGAAGGGAAAAGCTATATTAAGAGTTTCACAATAGTCCATTACGAATATCCTTATTATTATGCAGCACTAAAGAATAAAAACATACCTGTTATCTCGTTTGACGTTTACATATCCCAACAACCACGTATTTACGACGGCAAGTTTTGGAGAGATATGCCTGATTGTAAGACAGATGAAGAGGAAGCAGAATATGCAAGCAGCTTCATTGTAGACCATATCAGAGTATTTTACGTAAAAAGATGAACTATCTAACTAAATAACTCACCGGGTGATCGTTTTTTATTTTATTCCAGAGTGAATTTGCTAATAAGCTAATGTTGGATACAGTGCAGAGCTGATATTTTGATAAAAGTTTTTTTTAAGCTAAAAAGTACAAATCTTTAAACTTTATTTCTTTACTTTGTTATTTATAGAGTGAGACTTATAGCGAACTTAAACTAGAAAGATTATGAAAGTAAAGCAAATTTGTATGATGGTGCTACTATGGTTGGGAGTGATTCCGGCGGTGCAGGCACAGACTTTCGACAAATTATGGAAAGAAGTGGAGCAAGCAGAGAAAAAGAGCTTGCCTAAGACAGTGATAAAACTGACTGATGAGATTTATCAGAAAGGGGAAAAAGAGAAAAACTCTCCGCAGATGCTCAAAGCATACGCGTGGCGGATGAAATACCGGGAAATGTTGAATCCGGATAGTCTTTATGCCGGTCTGAAAGGACTGGAACAGTGGGTGAAACAAACCGACCAACCAATGGATCGTGCTATTTTGCATTCTCTGATAGCCGGAATTTATGCAAATTATGCTGCCAACAACCAGTGGCAACTTCGCCAACGGACGGAAATCGTAGGCCAAACGCCTTCTGCGGATATACGCGAGTGGACCGCCAATATGTTTGTAGAAAAAGTGCGGACAAATGTGAAAGAAGCCTTGGCTGACTCTGTGTTACTGCTCAAAACTTCTTCACGCGACTATATCCCTTTCGTAGAACTGGGGAAAACGAGTGAATATTATCACCATGACCTCTATCATCTATTGGCTTCCCGTGGAATTGATGCTCTGTTGCAAGTGGAAAAACTAGGTAGCGGGTATACTGAAACGAACGCCGTAAATCCGGTGAAACAGGATATAATAGCTATTTACGGAAATATGCTTTCTGCTTATAAAGCAGCCGGATTGAAAGAAGGTTATGTGTTGACCGCACTTAACTATTTGGAATGGAGACGGGGAGCGGAACGGTATATCCGACCTCTTCAAGCAAAGGGAGAGGCTTTGGTATTGACGGATGACACTTACCTGAAAGCATTGAATACATTGAAAAGTAAATATGCTTCGGAACCGATATGTGCTGAAGTGTACCTGGCACAAGCCCGTTATGCTATTGAAAAGCAACAGCAGGTTAATGCATTGCAGCTTTGCGATGAGGCGATTCGTCTTTATCCGGGGTATGACAGAATCAATGCTCTGAAAAATCTTCGGGAAGAGATATTGGCTCCTTATTTGAATGTCTATGCAGCAGATCAGGCTTTCCCGAACGAAGAGATAGAACTAAGAGCCTCACATAAGAATCTGGATGGCTTCACCGTCCGGATTTATCAGGCGAAGAAACTGATAAAAGAACAACATTACTCTGTAATTCGTCCGGAAGATTACCGGACACAGGACACGGTGTTTACGTTCAAAGCTCCTGAACTTGGAGCTTACGTAATGCGTATCATACCGGATATTCGTGCGAAGAGAGACAGTGAAAGCAAGTTTGATGTAACACGTTTCAAGGTGTTGACTTGTCGTCTGCCGGAAAAACAATATCAAGTGGTGACGTTGGACGGACAGACGGGACATCCTATTTCGAATGCGAAAGTTACGATGTATAGTAACGATGAAAAAGTATTGCAAGAATTTACGACGGACAAAGATGGTAAGGTGGTATTTCCCTGGAAATCTGAATACCGCTATTTGAAAGCCTCCAAGGGTATGGATACAGCGATGCCGAAGCAAGGTATCTATGCAGGAAGTTACGGATACTACGGTGACTCAGATAAAGTGGCGGAAAATATGACTTTATTGACTGACCGTTCTTTGTATCGTCCCGGACAAACGGTGTATGTGAAAGGGATTGCCTATTCTCAAAAATCAGATACGGCGAATGTACTCCCGAACAAGGAATATACGGTGACTTTATTGGATGCGAATAATCAGGAAGTAGGGCAGAAGTCGGTACGCACCAATGAGTTCGGTTCGTTTGCCACTGATTTCGCGTTGCCTTCAGCTTGCCTGAACGGAATGTTCTCGTTGAAGGCAGGAAGAGGCCGTACAAGTATCCGTGTGGAAGATTATAAACGTCCGACATTTGACATCACTTTTGAAAAGCAACAGGGAAGTTACAAGTTGGGAGATGAAGTGCAGGTGAAAGGCAAGATAGAATCTTATAGCGGTGTATTGCTTCAGGATCTTCCGGTAAAATATAAAGTGATGCGTTCTACATACAGCCTTTGGCGGTTTGCGGAATCGGTACAGATTGCTTCCGGTGAAGTGACGGCCAATGAGAACGGAGAATTTACGATACCGGTCCGCCTGCAGGAAAGTGACTCTTATAAGAATGATGATAAAGTATATTATCGCTATTCCATTGAAGCTACTGTTACCAATGTGGCGGGTGAAACACAATCTTCTACGGATGTCATTTCGGCCGGAAATCGTTCGTTGGTTTTGCAGGTGGAATTGCATGATAAGACTTGTAAGGATAAACCATTCGACACGATGTTTAACGTGCAAAACCTGAATGGACAACCTGTGGAAGTGAAAGGAAATTATTACTTGTATCCTGCCAAAGACGAGGATTTCAAACAACTGGAAGAGAAACCGATTGCAACGGGAACTTTTACTTCTAACGAAGAAATAACGCTCGACTGGAAGAATCTGCCGTCGGGACCATATATGTTGAAAGCATCGGTGAAAGATAATCAGGGCAAGGAAGTGACTGCTGATACTAACACGATTCTTTTTTCCATTGAGGACAAACGTCCGCCTGTAGAAACGACAGTTTGGTTCTATGGAGAAAATATGGAATTTGATGCGACTCATCCGGCTGTATTCTGCTTCGGTACGTCGAAAAAGGATGCTTATGTGATGATGAATGTATTCTCCGGTGATAAACTGCTGGAAAGTAAGACGTTGAACTTGTCTGATACGATTGTTCGCTTCGAATATCCATATCAGGAGAGTTATGGTGACGGTGTGTTTGTGAATTTCTGTATGGTAAGAGATGGACAGATTTATCAGGAACATGCCCGGCTGACCAGACGTGTGCCGGATAAGACATTGACTATGAAGTGGGAAGTGTTCCGCGATAAGTTGCGTCCCGGACAGAAGGAAGAATGGAAACTGACGATTAAAACGCCACAAGGACAAGCCGCTAATGCGGAGATGCTGGCAACGATGTATGATGCTTCACTGGATAAGATATGGAACCGTCAGCAGAATTTCCAAATCTTCTATAATCAGATTGTTCCGTATTCTAATTGGATGAGCGGATATTCCGGCAATAATTCATTTAATTACTGGTGGAATACAAAAAGCCTTAAAGTGCCGGGATTGGCGTATGATTATTTCGTGATGTCTTCTGGTGTAGGAAATGTATATGCATTGTCGGAGTCTTTGGCTGATGGAGTGGTGGTTAGAGGTCTGGCGGTTCAGAGAAAGGTGTCGATGACAGGAAGTGTTACAAGTCGGAGCAATGCGGCGGAAGTGAAATATGTACCGGCTTTAGTCTCCGAAGCTTCTGAAGATGTGGAATTTGAGTCTGGATGGGGCCAAACGGGAGCACTTGGTAAACTTGATGAAACGTCCGGAAGTGAAATGCTCCCCGAAGCTCCTGCCGACCTGCGTACGAATCTTGCAGAAACGGCCTTCTTCTATCCGCAACTTCGTACCAATGAACAGGGAGAAATCTCGTTCTCTTTCACGATGCCCGAAAGTCTGACGCGTTGGAACTTCCGTGGATATTCTCATACGAAAGGGATGCTGATGGGAACATTGGATGGTGAAGCTACCACGAGTAAGGAATTTATGCTGACTCCTAATCTTCCCCGCTTTGTACGTGTGGGAGATAAGACTTCTCTTACAGCTTCTATCTCTAATATGACTGGTAAGCCGCAAGCCGGAACAGTAACTCTGATTCTTTTCGATCCGATGACGGAGAAAGTAATCAGTACACAAAAACAGAAATTCAGCCTTGTTGCCGGAAAGACGATTGGCGTGAGCTTCCAGTTTACCGTCAGTGATAAATACGAAATATTGGGATGCCGGATGATAGCCGACAGCGGTACTTTCAGTGATGGGGAACAACAGTTGCTTCCGGTGCTTAGCAATAAAGAGCATTTGGTAGAGACACTTCCAATGCCTGTACGTGGAGAAGAAACCCGTACTTTCTCACTCGACCGCCTGTTCAACCAACAAAGTAAAACGGCAACCGACCGTAAACTGACTGTCGAGTTTACAGGAAATCCGGCCTGGTATGCTATTCAGGCATTGCCTTCTTTGAGTCTTCCTACAAGCAATAATGCGATCTCCTGGGCTACGGCATATTATGCAAATACCTTGGCTTCGTTCATTATGAACAGTCAGCCGAAGATCAAAGCAGTGTTTGAAAGTTGGAAATTACAGGGAGGTACGAAAGAAACCTTCTTGAGCAATCTGCAAAAGAATCAGGAAGTGAAGAACATCATTCTGTCCGAATCTCCCTGGGTGCTCGAAGCGCAAACGGAAGAGCAACAGAAAGAACGTATCGCCACTTTGTTTGACTTGAACAATATCCGTAGCAATAATATCGCGGCTTTGACCCGATTGCAGGAGTTGCAGAACGCAAGTGGCGCATGGTCTTGGTATAAAGGAATGACCGGCAGCCGATATGTCACTGCCTATATCGCCGAACTGAATGCCCGTCTGGCTATGTTGACAGGTGAGAAATTAACAGGTACAGCTCTCTCCTTGCAACAAAATGCTTTCACTTACCTTCATCAATCAGCTTTAGACGAATATAAGGAAATCTTGAAAGCACAGAAAGAAGGAGTGAAATTTACCGGTGTTTCGGGCAGTATTCTGCAATATTTGTATCTCATCGCTATTTCCGGAGAGCAGGTGCCTGCGACCAATAAAGCTGCTTATACCTATTATCTTTCTAAGGTAGGAGAATTGCTTACTTCTCCTTCGATGGATACGAAAGCGATTGCCGCTATTGTACTGGATAAAGCCGGACGCAAGAAAGAAGCACAGGAGTTTGTCGCTTCTCTAAAAGAATTCCTGACCAAGACGGATGAACAGGGAATGTTCTTTGCTTTCAATGAGAATCCGTATACATGGGGCGGAATGCAGATGCAGGCTCACGTAGATGTGATGGAAGCATTGGAGGCGATAGGCGGTAACAGCGATACCGTGGAAGAAATGAAACTTTGGCTGTTGAAACAAAAGCAAACACAACAATGGAACTCTCCGGTAGCTACTGCCGACGCGGTATTTGCATTGCTGATGAAAGGTGTTAATTTGCTCGACAATCAGGGAGATGTACGGATTGTAATTGCTAATGAAGTGCTGGAAACGGTTGCTCCGAGTAAAACAACTGTTCCCGGATTGGGATATATCAAACGTTCTTTCACACAGAAGAGCGTGGTGGATGCCCGTAAGATTGAAGTGGAAAAGAGAAATCCGGGTATCGCCTGGGGAGCTGTATATGCAGAATTTGAATCCCCCATCAGTGATGTGAAACAACAGGGTGGTGAGTTGAATGTAGAGAAACAATTGTATGTGGAACGTATGGTAAATAATGTCCCTCAATTGCAGCCTATAACAGCGAAAACTGTTCTTCAGGTAGGTGATAAAGTCGTTTCCCGTTTGAGCATCCGTGTAGACCGTCCGATGGACTTTGTGCAGTTGAAAGATCAGCGGGGAGCTTGCTTCGAACCGATCGGCAGCATTTCCGGCTATCGTTGGAACAACGGACTGGGCTATTACGTAGACATCAAAGATGCATCGACCAATTTCTTCTTCGATCATTTAGGAAAAGGAGTCTATGTATTGGAATATAGTTACCGTGTCAGCCGTGCAGGAACTTACGAAACAGGTCTGGCAACCATGCAATGTGCATACGCACCAGAATATGCTTCACATTCTGCTTCGATGACGGTAGACGTTAAAGAGTAACGCAGGACATTTGTAAGAGAAATATTCGGGCACGGATTATGCCGATTTTACGGTTCATTAGATAAACTGAAATCGTAAAATAGGCGTAATCCGTGCCTGAATCTATTTGATACCTCTTGATGGAGAGAATTATCCTCTTTCGTCAATCTGTGTTAATCTGTGTAATCTGTGGTGAAAAACTCATCTAAAACCCCTACATTTGTGCACCAAAATAAAAAATATCGCATGAAACGTAGTTTACTATCTATATTATCTTTACTTACTGTCGCTTTGGCAGCCGTTGCCCAACCTCGTATCTCTTCAAATAAAGAGACACATAACTTCGGACAAATTGAGTGGAAACGTCCGGTGACAGTGGAATATACCATCACTAATACGGGAAACCAGCCATTGGTACTGACCAACGTCACAACCTCTTGTGCCTGTGCCGTGGCCGACTGGACCAAAGAACCGATTGCCCCGGGAGGAAAAGGAGTAGTAAAAGCTTCTTTTGACGCAAAAGCGTTAGGACATTTTGAAAAGTCGATAGGAATATATAGCAATGCCAGTCCGAGCTTGGTCTATCTGAAGTTTACCGGTGAAGTAGTGCAGGAAATAAAAGATTATACAAAGCTACTTCCTTATACAATTGGAAATATTCGTTTAGATCGTGATGAGTTTGCTTTCCCCGATGTCTATCGCGGACAGCAGCCTTCATTGACCTTCGATATCGCCAATCTTTCGGATCGTCCTTACGAACCGGTATTGATGCATCTGCCTCCTTATCTGAAAATGGAAGCGGAACCCAAAGTCTTGTTGAAAGGCAAGAAAGGAACTATCAAACTGACGCTGGATGCGAGCCAGCTAAAAGATTACGGATTGACACAGACTTCTGTCTACCTTTCCCGTTTCTCCGGTGATAAGGTGAGCGAAGATAATGAAATACCGGTTTCGGCCATTCTTCTTCCCGACTTCTCTCGTATGACGGAAAAAGATTCTTTGAACGCTCCTGCCATGCACATTTCGGAAACGGATATTGATCTTAGTATCCCGTTGATAAAGAAGAATAAGGTAAGCCATGATATATTGATAGCCAATTCCGGAAAGACTCCGTTAGTCATCAGTAAGTTGCAGGTATTCAATTCATCGGTAGGAGTGAGCCTGAAAAAGACAGTCCTTCCTCCGGATGGAATGACGAAGCTCAAAGTAACTATTCGTAAGCGTGACGTAGGTAATAAGAAGCATCATTTACGTATCCTGATGATAACAAATGATCCGTTACGCCCGAAAGTTGAAATCAATATCAAACGCTAAATCCTATGATTATGGAACATCCTGAAAATAGTGAAGAATATAAGGGGCTTGTTGTCAATAAAGGCATTGAGCAACCCTCATCTGTGAATCCCTACTTAAAGCGGAAACCTAAGAAACGCCAACTTTCAGTAGCAGAGTTTGTAGAAGGTATCGTAAAAGGTGATGTCACCATATTGAGTCAGGCTGTGACATTGGTGGAAAGCGTAAAGCCTGAACATCAGGCTGTCTCACAGGAAATCATAGAGAAGTGTCTGCCATTTTCCGGTAATTCGATCCGGATTGGTATCAGCGGCGTTCCCGGTGCGGGAAAGAGTACATCCATAGATGTATTCGGTCTGCACGTGCTCGAAAAGGGGGGCAAACTGGCGGTATTGGCCATCGACCCTAGTAGTGAGCGTAGTAAAGGCAGTATCTTGGGCGATAAAACCCGTATGGAGCAGCTTTCCGTACATCCTAAATCGTTCATCCGCCCTAGTCCGTCAGCTGGTTCTTTGGGAGGAGTGGCACGCAAAACACGTGAGACGATTATTCTTTGTGAAGCTGCCGGATTCGATAAGATTTTTGTGGAGACAGTAGGAGTGGGACAGAGCGAAACGGCTGTTCACTCGATGGTTGATTTCTTCCTGTTGATTCAGTTGTCCGGTACGGGCGATGAACTGCAAGGAATTAAGCGTGGTATTATGGAGATGGCGGATGGTATCGTTATCAATAAGGCCGATGGAGATAATCTGGAACGTGCCAAGTTGGCTGCCACTCAATTCCGTAATGCATTACATCTGTTTCCTGCGCCTGAATCCGGATGGATTCCCAAAGTATTGACTTACTCCGGTTTTTATAACCTGGGAGTGAAGGAAGTCTGGGACATGATTTACGAATACATTGACTTCGTGAAAGAAAACGGCTATTTTGAATATCGCCGCAACGAACAAAGTAAATACTGGATGTATGAAAGCATCAATGAACAACTTCGTGACAGCTTTTATCATAATCCGAAGATTGAAACAATGCTCTTAGAAAAAGAACAGCAGGTATTGAAAGGCAACCTGACTTCGTTTATAGCTGCAAGAAGTCTGCTCGATACTTATTTTGAGGATTTGAAATGAGACTTTAAATGATAATAAGATTCTGATTCTTAAAGAATACATTTGGCATAAGCGGGTAGGAAACGTTCAGTCTTTCTACCCGCTTGTACTATTAATGAGACTTTTCTGCTTTTTCAAGATCAGCTCTCGATTTACTTTGAGTCACAATATATACTCCTAGGAATACAAGTGCGATAGCAATCCCTTTCTCCCAGCCGAAACTTCCGATACCCATCGCGATTGCTGCAATCGTAGCCACGATCGGTTGCATATAATTGTACATACTGACTACCGTAGGACGGAGCAGTCTCTGTGCAGTCATAATGCAGAGATACGCGAGGAAACTACCTCCTAATACGACATAAAGTACCTGTAGAATGGCGACAGTGGAAACAGAAGTCCATTGAATCGTAGAAATATCATAATAGGAGAACGGAATGTAACACATCGAAGCATATATGAACATCCATTTATTAATCGTTACTGCCGAATATCGTTGAGACAATCCCTTGAATACAGTCAGGTATATGGAGAAACTGATTTGCGCAACGAGACAAAGCAGGTCGCCAATCAGGCTTCCATTTCCGTTGCTTCCTGCCTGGCTGCTCACAATGAGAATGAGCGCTCCCATAGCACCTATAAAAATCCCCATTACTTTCTTATTGGTAATAGGTTCTTTTAAGTAAATGGCCGCTACAACCATTGTTACAATCGGTAGAGTGGTAGTTACGATAGAAGCATCAATAGGAGAAGTCATAGAAAGCCCGAAGATGAACACTCCTTGATTGAATACTAGCGCAAACAGTGAAGCAAAGAAGATTTTCAGCATATCCTGATGGTTCACATGTTCCTGTTTGCAAAATATAGAAAGGATCCAGAAAGCGGCTGCTGCCCCTACCATGCGGAATGTAGTAACAGAAATCGGGGAAAACTCTTGAAGAGCCGACTTACCGATGGGAGACATTAATCCCCACATAACGTTTGCTGTAAGCGCAAACAAATGACCATACAGGTTCTTACTTTTGTCCATGTTGATACTATTTATTTTACCATATCTCTGATATCATTAACAATCAAATAGAGAAAACGGTTGCAAAGGTAGTCTTTTATCGTATGATTTGTTTATATTTGCCTTGATTAAACTTGAATATTATGGAACAACAAGCCAATTATATCCGTCGTATCGAGATACACGGACTATGGGAACGCTTTAATATAGGATGGGATTTGCGTCCCGATGTGAACATCCTCTCCGGCATCAACGGAGTGGGGAAGACTACCATTCTGAACCGTTCGGTGGGATACCTCGAAGAACTTTCCGGTGAAATGAAAAGTGACGAGAAGAACGGAGTGCGTCTCTTTTTCGACAATCCCCAGGCAACCTATATTCCTTATGACGTCATCCGAAGCTACGACCGTCCCCTGATTATGGGTGACTTCACAGCCCGCATGGCCGACAAGAATGTAAAGTCTGAACTGGACTGGCAACTCTATCTCTTGCAACGCCGTTACCTCGATTATCAGGTCAACATTGGTAATAAGATGATTGAAATGCTTTCCAGCACTGATGAAGAAGAGCGTCGTAAAGCAGCTACATTATCTGTAGCCAAACGTCGTTTTCAGGATATGATTGACGAACTGTTCAGCTATACACGCAAAAAGATAGACCGGAAACGGAACGATATCGCTTTCTATCAGGATGGCGAACTATTATTCCCTTATAAACTGTCGTCCGGTGAAAAGCAAATGCTGGTTATCCTGCTGACCGTACTCGTGCAGGACAACAGCCATTGTGTATTGTTTATGGATGAGCCGGAAGCCTCCCTTCATATAGAATGGCAGCAGAAACTGATTGCTATGATACGTGAACTGAATCCGAATGTGCAGATTATCCTGACTACCCATTCGCCTGCCGTCATTATGGAAGGCTGGCTGGATGCCGTGACAGAAGTAAGCGATATATCTACCACCGTAGGGCACAAGCTCGACAAGGATTCTCCCAACTGTAATTTGTAATTCGTAACCTGTAATAGAACAAATGGCAACTTCACTACGAGATAATCTGACTTCTTCTTATTTCAATGCCGCCCATAAGCTTTATCCGAAGAAAGCCCGCCGACGTATCATCGCTTACGTAGAAAGCTATGACGACATCGCTTTCTGGCGCACATTGCTTGAAGAGTTTGAAGACGACGAACACTATTTCCAAGTGATGCTTCCTTCGGCCACTTCCCTGGCAAAAGGAAAAAAGATGGTACTCATGAACACGCTGAATACAGCCGAATTGGGGAGAAGTCTGATTGCCTGTGTGGACAGTGACTATGATTTCCTGTTGCAGGGAGCTACCAATACTTCCCGTAAAATCAATCGGAACAGGTATATTTTTCAGACTTATACCTATGCTATTGAAAACTATCATTGTTTTGCCGAAAGCCTTCACGAAGTATGTGTGCAGGCTACGTTGAATGACCGTTCCATTTTAGATTTCAACTTCTACCTGAAGAAGTACTCTGAAATAGTATATCCGCTTTTCCTCTGGAACGTATGGTTCTATCGCCAACGGGATACTTACACTTTCCCCATGTACGATTTCCATACTTATACTTCTTTGCGCGAGATTAATCTCCGGCATCCGGAAAAGAGTCTGGAATCCCTTCAACAACGGGTTAATCAGAAGTTGGCAGAGTTGAAAAAGAAATTTCCCCATAACATCAATCAGGTGAATGGATTGCGGACTGAATTTAAAGAGCTGGGCTTGGTGCCAGAAACTACTTACTTGTATATGCAGGGACACCATGTGATGGATAATGTGGTAATGAAACTACTGATTCCAGTCTGCACCGTATTGCGCCGTGAACGGGAACAGGAAATCAAGCGGCTGGCCGAACACAATGAACAGTTCAAAAACGAACTGACTTGTTATCAGAACAGCCAGGTGAACGTAGAAATCATGCTCAAGAAGAATGTAGCCTACAAAAGGCTCTTCCATTATGATTGGCTACGGCAGGATATCAGTGAATATTTGGAAGAAGGAAAGAATAAAGAAGAAAAGAAACAGAGATCATAAATAAAAGAAAAACTAAAAAAGAGAGAGACGATTGCTTATGAAAGAAGTAAAAGAAGTGGTTGATACAGTGAGTGTGGCATTGGCAAACGGGCAACCGGAAGAAGCAGGTAATGTGGTGATACAAGAAGTGAATCATGCTTTGCTCTCGATGGGAGTGGATGAAGCTATGGCTGATAAGATTGATAACTTTATCATCTTATTGTTTATTATTGGAATAGCATTACTGGCCAATCTGATTTGCCGCAAGATTATTCTGCGTACCGTGGCTAAATTGGTGAGACAGACAAAAGCTACTTGGGATGATATTGTATTTAATGATAAAGTAATGGTGAACATCAGCAGGATGGTGGCGCCTATATTGATTTATATATCTATTCCTATTGCTTTCCCCGAACATGCAGACTCTGCTTTGCTTGATTTTCTTCGAAGACTTTGCATGATTTATATCCTTGCAGTCTTTCTTCGCTTCGTCAGTGCTTTGTTTACGGCTGTGTATCTGGTATATAGCGCGCGTGAACAATATAAAGACAAACCTTTGAAGGGGCTTTTGCAGACAGCGCAAGTCATTCTCTTCTTTATAGGAGCTATCATCATTATCAGTATTCTGATAAAGCAAAGTCCGGTGGTGTTGCTGACCGGATTGGGAGCTTCCGCTGCGGTTCTGATGTTAGTTTTCAAGGACAGTATCATGGGATTTGTCTCCGGTATCCAGCTTTCCGCCAATAATATGCTGAAGGTGGGTGATTGGATCACGATGCCGAAATACGGTGCGGACGGTACGGTGATAGAAGTAACATTGAATACCGTAAAAATACGTAACTTCGATAATACCATCACCACCATTCCTCCTTATCTATTGATTAGTGATTCTTTCCAAAACTGGCAGGGAATGCAGGAATCCGGCGGACGTCGTGTGAAACGTTCCATCAATATAGACATGACCAGTGTGCATTTCTGTACACCGGAGATGTTGGCAAAATACCGGAAGATACAACTGTTGAAAGACTATGTGGATGAAACGGAAAAGGTAGTGGAAGAATATAATAAGGAACATCATATCGACAACTCTGTGTTAGTGAATGGACGCCGGCAAACAAACCTGGGAGTTTTCCGTGCCTATCTGACTAACTATCTGAAGAATCTGCCTACTGTCAACCAAGACCTGACCTGCATGGTACGTCAGCTTCAGCCTACCGAAACCGGTATCCCGTTGGAACTTTATTTCTTTTCTGCCAATAAAGTATGGGTTGCCTACGAAGGCATACAGGCAGATGTTTTCGATCATGTGCTTGCCATTATTCCCGAATTCGACTTGCGTGTCTTCCAAAACCCGTCGGGGGCAGACCTGCATCGGATAGGGGTAAAGATAGAAAACTAATCAAACGATAAAACGCTTATAAATTGTAATTACTATGACTACACCGTTATCCAACCAGATTATCCGTGAAATCACTCCTTTGTCAGATAAGGATTGCTTTTACATTGCGGAACGTTATAAAACGGAATTCACTTATCCTATACACAACCACTCCGAGTTTGAATTGAACTTCACCGAAAAGGCTGCCGGAGTAAGGCGGATTGTAGGAGACTCTTCCGAAGTGATAGGTGATTATGATTTGGTATTGATAACAGGAAAAGATTTGGAACACGTCTGGGAACAGAACGACTGCCATTCGAAAGAGATACGGGAGATTACGATTCAGTTTTCTTCCGATCTTTTCTTTAAGAGCTTTATCAATAAGAATCAGTTCGACTCTATCCGCCGGATGCTGGATAAAGCACAAAAAGGGCTTTGTTTCCCGATGTCTGCCATACTCAAAATATATCCGTTGCTGGATACGCTTGCTTCCGAGAAGCAAGGATTTTATGCGGTCATTAAGTTTATGACAATCCTGTATGAACTTTCTCTCTTTGAAGAAGAAGCGCGTACCTTGTCCAGTTCGTCTTTTGCCAAGATAGATATTCATTCGGACAGCCGGCGTGTGCAGAAAGTGCAGGAGTACATCAATACACATTATCAGGAAGAAATACGTCTGGGGCAGTTGGCTGATATGGTTGGGATGACGGATGTGTCATTCAGCCGCTTTTTCAAACTGCGTACAGGCAAGAATCTTTCTGATTATATCATTGATATTCGGCTGGGCTTTGCTTCCCGGTTGCTGGTAGATTCTACGATGTCTATCGCTGAGATTTGTTATGAGTGCGGTTTTAATAACCTTTCCAATTTCAACCGGATCTTCAAGAAGAAAAAGAGTTGTTCGCCTAAAGAGTTTCGTGAGAACTACCGGAAGAAAAAGAAATTGATTTAGCGCATTCTCTTTTATGAACTCGGTGATTAACTCCCGAGTTCTATCTTCCATTCACCAATCGTTCGTGTGGCACTGTCAAAGTTTACACCTACTTTAACTATTTTCCTGTGATCCGCCTGATACGGAATAGCATACTTTTTGCTGTTAATCTGCGTTAATGCTTCTTCGGGTGTACCATCTACTTTAAATTCAAAAACATAGATGGTATCTTGAAGTTTCACAACCGCGTCTGCTCTTCCAATGGCTGTATCCACTTCCACATCTATATACTGTCCCATCAGCCGGAAAAACAGATAAAAGATAGTTTGGTAATGTTTCTCTTCCTTGTTGTTCAGTTTATTCGGGATAGACGCAAAGAAAGATTTCAGTCTTTCCAGACATTCCTCTAAATGACCGATACGCAAGTCTTTAATAAAGGACACTACATAAAATGTATTCTCTCGTGCAGGCAGATGCACATAAGCGGGCATCAGCGATTCGATAAATCCTTTTCTTACTTCTTTGTTGGGATAAGCCAGTGTATACAGTTGGAAATCCGGATCATATCCCTTAATTGTGAGATAACCGCTTTGGTAGAGCACCGGAAGAGGATCGGTGATTCTATTGCTAGGTGCATCAAACTGTTCGGCGGTGGCGGTCGTGTTATCCAGTTCCCGGATATCAAAATCGCTTTCTTGCAGAATATCTATCAGGAAAGTGGGAGTACCGGTCGAAAACCAAAAATTCTCATAACTCTTTTGCGCAAATGCATTGAATAAACTAAATGGGTTATAAATGTCTACACAATTCTTACTGAAATGATAACCGTCATATTGTTGTTTCAAATGTACACAGGCTTCCTCGTATGTTTCCTTGTTGGCTTGGGCCATTTGTTCAATATCAATTTGCAATTGCGTGCGCAGTTCTTGTTCGGTGATGCCGCAGATAGCACTGTAATCATCCCTCATGCTGATATTCTGCAAGTTATTCAACTCGCTGAAGATACTCATTTGGCTGAATTTGCTGATACCTGTCAATAATAAGAAACGAAGATACTGTCCCTGGGCTTTCAGTGGACTAAAGAAATCCCGCATGATATTACGTATTTCCTTTTGAACTTCATCATTATGATTGCTGTCCAGCATTGGTGAGTCATACTCATCTATTAATACCACCACCTGTTTACCCGTCTGTTTGTAAGCACGACGAATAATTCCTTCAAAACGTAAACTGAAAGTCGTTTCTCCTTCTTCCCGTTGATAAATTTTCTCCCATAAAAGCAATTGGCGGTTAATAACGGCTGACAGCATATCAGCGGTTATATATTTACTCACACTAAAATCAAAGTGTAATACCGGATAAACCGTCCAATCCTTTTCCAGAGTCTCCATAGCCAAGCCCTGAAACAGTTCTTTTTTTCCCAGGAAATAAGCCTCTAGTGTAGAAACCAGCAAACTTTTCCCAAAGCGTCGGGGACGACTTAGAAAATAGACTTTATTTGTATGAGTCAAACGATAAATCAATTCCGTTTTATCAACATAGACACAATCATTATTGCGTAAATCTTCAAAGTTCTGTATTCCTATCGGATATCTTCTGAAATTCTCTTCCATGACGCATATTTGTTTTTAGCGTGAAACATACACAAAGATAATGATATTTAGTTTCAAGTCAATTATGCCTGTTCTTTTTTTAAGAAAGTCCAACGTTGGATATATACTTAGTGGGAAAGGAGCTATCGGTGTTTCTTTGCGTAATGCATTGAAAAGCGATGAAACATATCTTTGACGACAAGCGGGTAGAAATACACTATCAGCCAGAATTTTCACCTTCTCACAACTATCAGACGATTAATTTTATGCATAATGAGAGATAAAAGAGTGAAGTTCTGGTCTTAAATTTGCTTATAAACAGGTTAAAGTTATAGCGTAACTGATTGATAATACGTTTGTAACATCTTGTCATCATCTTGCAATGACTCTTTCAATAGATTGTATTTATTTCGTCTTATAGTTGTAATGCTCACCCTCTATCTTTGCCGACGTAATTAAAACGTAGAGCAAAGTTAGATGAAAAAACTATTTCTTATCCGATTTTCAGTGGTAGCCTTCTTTTGCCTGTTGTGTGTACTTCC
>ULPU01031671.1_pt1 | contig 16089 bp, 8 predicted proteins | sample 1953821 | NCBI WGS metagenome assembly ULPU01 (sample SAMEA4835637, study PRJEB28245) | human gut metagenome | biome: gut microbiome; material: fecal sample | place: Denmark | collected 2008
GCGAGTCTTTTCCGAAGTATTGATTAACGCCCAGATTTCGTCCAGTGTCATGGCAGACGGAACTTCGATGGCAACATGTTTTCCGTGTTCCATGGCATAAACACCCATTTCGGCATGATGCTTCCAGTCGGTGGCAATATAAACAAGGTCGATATCATTACGTTCGCACAATTGCTTCCATGCATCTTCCGAACCGGAATACAGTACCGGTGCTTCCATTCCTGCATTGGTGACGATTTTTTGTGCTCTTTCTGCATTTTCGGGAAGTAAATCGCAGAGTGCGACAATCTTTGTTCCGGGGATATGTGTCCAGCGTTCCACAGCTCCGGGGCCTCTCATTCCGAGTCCGATAAATCCAACACGAACAGTGTCGAGTTTAGGAGTGGTCAGTTGGATTACATCCTGTTGTCCTGCGGGACGTTCGGGAACTGCTACTTCAATAGGAGAAAACACATCATTCTGTGCTGTTCCTTTTTGGGGTGAAGTGCATCCGGTCAAGCATATCAACGCTAAACCGGCTACCAAGGTAGATAGTTTTTTAATCATGGTTTTTTCTGATAAAGTTTTATTGGATTAATAGTTGTTTGATGCAAAATTACATAAAATCTTCGGAACGGACGAATAAAAAAGAAGTAAATGCAGCCGAATGGCTTATAAATGAAAGGTTTGTGCTTCTGTGTTTATAAAAAAGGAGTGTGTCAAAACTAAACCGGGGCTATCTCATCGTCAGCTGTAGGGGAAGGGTTTGCTTGCCCGAAGACGCAAAGCAAACTGTTTTTGGGCGAGCGAACCTCGCCCCTACAAACTAAACGACAGCATTATCCACGTTTTGACACAACTCCATAAAAAACTAATATGTTATTGAAAAGAGAGCTCTAATTCAGAATAACTCCGCTGTTATCAGTTGGGTTTTGAGTCAGAGTGCCCGGATAAGCATTTATTGCATTCTGAGGAATGTAATAAATGACACGGTAGTCTGATGCGGGAATGTCTTCAAATTGTTGGTGAGGTCCCGGATAGCGACGTGTCAAAGGCTTGCCGTTGCGGAACACATCATAGCTGCGTTCTGCTTGATAGGCTAATTCCAGTTGGCGCTCTTTATCAATTCTTTCGCTGGCGTTTGTTGCATCCAATGAAGCGTATCCACCACCGATGATAGAACGTTCGCGAATAGTATTTAGGTCGGCTAAAGCAGCAGAATAGTTGCCCAATTTGGCATAGGCTTCTGCACGATTCAGATAAATTTCACTCAAACGACTGATAATCGGTGAATGTAAATGTGAATCTTCTCCTTCGCGAGAACATTTAGTGATGTAGAATTGTGGATATACACGGTTGAGAGAAATGTAATAGTCTAACACACCCGTATAAGTCTTGCCATCCTGGTAAGTGATAGAATAAATTTCTTGTTCGGCATCTACAGGAGTCAGTGTATATTCCGGACCGTCCGGTACATCTTTTCCATCTACTTCTTTGGTCTTTTGGCAGATCACAGTTGCTCCTTTTTTGATTACAGTCAACTGTTCATAATTTAGTACCGTTTCAGAGTCTTGTTTGATAAAACGGAATACTTCTTTATGATCATCAGTGTATGTCGGCTCGATAAATGCAGCACGTGCGTCTACGATTTTGTAATGATCCGGACGCCAGTCATTACGTCCTGTCTCATTCAGTAAATCAATATATTTGGCACTGGCATACATTTCTCCCCAACCCATACCGCCGATATTGGCATACATACCGCCAATACCGTAGTAGTGGTCATAGCCGGAGAATTCGGAAGCAACACGTTTTACGACAAAGATGGATTCGTCATTATTTTCGGGAGTAAGAGTGTTGTATTTCATAAACTCCTCGCGAGGTAATAATGAGTAGTTGCCCGAATTGATAACTTTGTCCGCGTAGTCAACTGCCAGTTGGGCATATTCCCGGTTGGGGTTTTCATACGTTCCACTCATATACAGATATACGCGTGACAGCATTGCCTGAGCAGCTTCTTTTGAGGCATAAGCAGCGCCTTTGTTGATAGTCATCATCTCTTCTGCCTTTTTCAAGTCACTGATAGCTTGCTCATACGTTTCTTTTACTGTAGAACGGTCAGGCAACAGCAGGTCTCCCATAATATCATCGGGAGTACCATTGACAATAGGTACGCCTAAATTCTTGTCGGGGGCCTGATAGTAAGGACGTCCATAAGCACGACATAAGTAGAAATACATCATACCGCGCACATAATAGCATTCGCCCAACTGGTTGTCTATTTCGGCACTCTGTCCTTCTTCTATCATTTTGATGATGTTCGAGGCTTGGGCAACGGCTTTGTAACCATAATCCCAAAAGTTCTGTAAGCGGTAGTTTACCGGAGTACGGGAGAAAGAAATGAATTCATAGAAGGCATCTGTTGATGAACCACGAATCATCATATTGTCACCGGCATATTCACCACAACGGTGCATGGGGTCTGACCATGTCTTTAACTGGGCATACATACCGTTCATTAGAGATTCCAACGATGCGGAAGGGTCGTTGGTGATTTGTTCTGCAGCCATAGAATTGTATGGTAAACGATCTATGTCGCAAGCGGTCAATGATGCCGCTGCCAATAATAAGGTCAATATCTTTTTCATTGTTGTTTCTACTGATTAAAAGGTAAGATTTAAACCGAACATATATTTACGTACAGACGGATAAACGGCAGGGCCGGCAGTACCCATTACCGAACCGTCACTGGCCGGAATTTCAGGGTCTACGCCTGAATAATCTGTGATTGTAAACAGGTTTTCTGCGTTCATGAATACGCGTAAATTTTGAATACCCCATTGTGGTAGCTTAAAGTTGTACCCCAGGGTCAGAGAACGTAATTTCAGGTAGTCGCTGTCTTCCAGATAGCGGGAAGATGCAGAGTTTCCTTTATCTTGATTATTATATTTGGCAACGGGATGAGTGGCAATATCTCCCGGTTTTTCCCAACGATTCCAGCCGTCTTTCAGTTTCATTTGATTGCGGTCGGTATAAGTTCCGTCGGAGTCATATTCTTGACGTGAATAGTTATAAATCTTTCCGCCGATAGAGTAACCGAATACGGCATTCAAGTCAAAACCTTTCCATGTTAAAGTTGTAGAGAAACCTCCGAACAAATCGGGAGCTGCTGAACCGCATTTATAGTATCCTGCTTCTGCATAGTTAGAGGTTGTTTCTCTTCCTGTGACATTGCCTTCGCTATCTTTGGTATCTTTGTACCACATTGGAGCACCGTTTTCAGGATTTACACCTGCCCATTCCTTTAAATAATAAGTATCTACCGGATAACCGATTTCGAGGATGCGTTGCGCTGTACCGGCAATGCTACTTCCATCACTGATGATAACGGGTTTTACCACATAGCTTCCGTCTGTATCTTTTTGTTTATAGAGATCTTTTAATTTATTACTATTGTGACCTATATTTAATTCTACGTTCCAGAACCAGTCTTTTGTACTGATGATATCACCGCCTAATGAGATTTCATATCCGGTGTTCTTCATTTTGCCGATATTCCTGTAAACACTGGTCACTCCGGTAAGCCCTGTAACAGGCACATTATAAAGAATGTTGTCTGTGTCTTTTGAATAGAAATCAAAAGTAAAGCGCAGACGGTTATTAAACAATGCAGCGTCAAGACCGATGCTTGTGGTGTAAGTTTTTTCCCATGTCAAGTCTTTGTTGCCGATAACACTGATAAGTGCACCTGAGTTTTCATTATAACTGGAAGATACCGAATACAGGTCGTATTGTGGGTAAAGTGAAGAAGGACGGTTACCTACTGTACCATAACCTCCACGTAATTTAAGGTTATCGATCCAATCTACATCAAACCAGTCCTCGCGGCTGATAATCCATCCCACACTACCTGACAGAAGATTGCCGTATTTAGCATTCGTACCTAAGTTGGATGCACCGTCCCGGCGGATAGAGGCTTCGGCGATATACTTACCATCATATACATATTTCCATTGAGTGAAATAAGACTGAGTAGCCCATTCGCTGATACCGCCTTTAGTACGTTCGGGCTTGGATACTACATCCAGAACTTCAAATCCGGGTACAAATCCGGTACCATAGACATCTAGATTCTTATAATAATAATCATTAAATTCGTAAGCTATCAATCCGCTGATAGAGTGCTTGCCGAAGTCTTTGTTTATTAATAATTTCTGGTTGGTATAACGGCGGGTTACTTCTGCTCTCCACTCTGTGAGACGCCCGTTTACATTTTCGCCACTGCTTGAGCGCGGATCACTATAGCCGTGAGAAGTAGAGTTGATGTATTTATAGTTGTTGACAGATGAGAATGTCAGCCAGTCTGTTATTTTAATGTCAAAATCTAAACTTCCCATAAATTCGTAATATTTGGACTCTGAATAGTTCCATTGTAAATCGTATAGGTAGTTGGTTTGCTGAGTGTTTACCCAACCACTGTAGCGGTGAGGAACCAAGTTGCCGTCTTTGTCATAGGGACTATCCCATGGGAGCATGGAATACATAGCTGTGACAGAATATTGGCGGTCATCAATATTTCGAAGTGAACCGCTGAGTGCGGGTTTGATTGTCAACCAGTCAAATGGTTTGTATGTAGTCTTCAAGCGGAAGTTGTACCGACTGTAATCATATCCTTTCACGGCACCTTCTTCATCATAATATCCTACAGATAGATAAGATTGCATCTTTTCGTTACCACCGCGTAAAGATACATTATACTCCTGTGTGAGTCCGTTTTGGGTAGCTAAATCCCACCAACTGAAATTACTGTCACGCAGGTCCTTGTTCCATCGTGGAAAAGAAATTTCATTGGCATTTTGGAAGGAAGCATAATAGTCATAAAGTTCTGCACCATTCATTACTTCCAAATTTCCATTATTCAGTGAGCTGACCCCCAATTTTACAGAAGCTTCGATAGTCATTTTTTCGGCTCGTCCGCTTTTGGTTGTAACTACAATGACACCATTTGCACCTTGAGAACCGTAAATGGCAGTGGAGGCGGCATCTTTTAAAATAGTCATACTTTCAATATCCGCAGGATTTAATTGTCCGGCGTCCGAGCCTACTATAACACCGTCAATAACCCAGAGTGGAGAAGTCGTACCGTTAAGTGTGGCTTGTCCACGGATAACTACCGCACCACTGGAACCGGGTTGGCCTGATCCCGGAGCCACATATACTCCCGGAACTTTACCATTCAATAAATTTTCTACCGATGGCGTGGTTATGTCCTTCAACTTCTCGCTTTTGATGTTATTCATAGAACCGGTTAAACTTTCTTTGCGCTGAGTTGTGTAACCTACTACTATGACTTCATCCAGCGCTTCAGAGTCTTCGTCCAATTTGATTGTTTGCAAGCCACCGGTTGCTTTCACTTCTATTGATTTGTAACCAATAAAAGAGATGCTGAGAGTAGAGCCAATCGGTGCTGTCAATTCATATTCGCCATCAAAATTGGTGATACTACCGTTTGTCGTTCCTTTTACAACGACATTGGCACCGATAACCGGTTCTCCGGTTCTGGCATCCAAAACTTTTCCTTTGATTTTGGCTGTCTGTTGTGCTACGGTTGGGAGTGAAACATCAGCCATACCGGTAGGAATGGCAGAGGAAGGAATTGAACTCATTCCAAGTACACCGGCTAATAATGTGTACTTACCTCTTTGGGTTAAAGTCTTAATTTTCATAAGTGTTTCATAGAGTTAATAATACTATAATAGATTTGAAAGGCTAATGAATTAAGGAGTATTTGCTAAGTATTTTAAGAACTTATCCTATTTTCTTCATTCACTAACAGCGGCAAAGATAATAATATTATTGATTTATTCACTATTATTAAGCTCAAAAAGATAAAATTATCTCATTCCCGTTTCACTATCTTAATTATCCGATGCTGTTTCTATAATTTTTCACACTTTATCTTTATGTAATAAAGCATCATTACGGTATATAAAAGGTAGAAAACAAGAAGCTAAAAAAAGCTCTTTTTCACAATAAATACCACCTGTAGCTACTTCTGACAAATAGGATAAGTTCTTAAAATACTTATCGCATTTCCTAATTATTTGTAGTAAATAAGATATCTGATAAATAAAAAAGGAAAATAATCCATTGGATTACTCTCCTTTATACTATTGAGGTTTAAATAAAGTTCTCTAATCAAGTATGACAGTTACTTGATTTCGTATCCCCAAGCACGTAGGGCACCATTTCCCATATCAATAAGACCTGTCTTAATGATTTCTTTTAACTTTTTCATAATGTTATCCTTTCTTTGTTGATTAAAATGATGGCATTTATATTATTTAATGCCTATGCCCCAAGCTCTTACTTCGTTTTCACCCATCATAGCCAGGACTTTCATCACAATACTTTTTACCTTTTTCATAATCTCGTTATCCTTTCTTTCTATGTTTTACAACACAAAATTACGTGCTTTTGTTTTCTGTTGTATACTTATGAGGTCAAAATATACACTAAAGGGACAAATTCTTGATACAGGTCAAGAATTTGCCCCTTTTTATGAAAAAGAAGTTTCAGAAGCCTAATTTATGGAACTCGTTTTCGAAGTTGGGTGTAAAAATATCTTTTCCCATATTGGCTCTAATTTCGTCTAATGTCCAAAAGCGTCCTCCGGCCAGTTCCTCACTGGGGGTAATGGGACCATCATAAACGGTTTTGTGTGAGAATACCAGTTCTTTTTCGCGAGTGGACTCAAAAACATAATTAGTCAGCAGTTCGGGGGTGAAGTCGGTAATTCCGAGTTCTTCTTTCACTTCACAGTGGAGTGCCATTTCTACGCTTTCGCCCAAATCGACATGACCGCCTACTGAAGTATCCCATTTGCCGGGTTGGATATCTTTCCATTCCGGTCGTTTTTGTAGGTAAAGTTCACCTTTGCTGTTGAATACGTGGAGGTGCACTACCGGATGAAGTTTTTTACTGCCGTCATGACATTCGCCTCGTGTGGCAGCTCCCACAATATTTCCTTGTTCATCCACAATGGGAAACATTTCTTCTTTATTGTCGCTATTCATACTTTGTTCTTTTTTGCCTGCAAAGATAGTGAAATAATAACTTAATAATCCACCTGGTGACGTTTCAAAAAAGCCACAGTCTTATGTATTTCTTTGTACATCACTATGTCTTCGCGGATGAAAGATACTTCCTTGCGATAAACCGAGAGGAATTTTTCAATGTATGGAGAGCTTCTGAGCGGACGCCGGAAGTCGATACCTTGAGCTGCATTCATCAGTTCGATGGCAAGTATATGTTCCAGATTGTCCATTATCTTAAACAGTTTGGTGGCAGCATTGGCCCCCATGCTCACATGGTCTTCTTGTCCGTTGCTGGATACAATGGAATCACTGCTGGCGGAGTAGCAATACATTTTATTTTGGCTTACCATAGAGGCTGCTGCATATTGGGGAATCATAAAGCCTGAATTCAGTCCGGGATTGGCAACAAGGAATTCGGGCAGTCCGCGAAGTCCCATAATAAGCTGGGCCACACGACGCTCGGATATATTCCCCAGTTCGGCCAAAGCGATGGCGAGATAATCATAGACGAGTGCCAGAGGTTGTCCATGGAAGTTTCCGCCCGATATAATCAGGTCTTCATCGGGGAAGATGGTGGGATTGTCGGTGACAGAGTTGATCTCGGTCAGCAAAACGGACGCGGCATGGCGAATGGCATCTTTGGTAGCGCCGTGTACTTGGGGAATACAACGGAATGAGTAGGGGTCTTGCACATGTGTCTTGGGCTGAGTTATGATTTCACTTCCTTCCAGTATACGGCGGAATGCGGCTCCTGTCTCTATCTGGCCTTGGTGCGGTCGCATCTGCTGGATACAATTCATGAACGGATCAAGACGTCCGTCGAAAGCTTCAAGAGAAATAGCGGCAATGAGGTCGGCTTTCTTGCTCAGTCGGAACGCTTTCAAGATGGCATAAACACCGTTGGCGCTCATGAATTGTGTACCGTTCAGCAAAGCCAGTCCTTCTTTACTTTTCAGTTTTACAGGCTCCCAGCCAAATTCATCGAGTACACTGATGGCTTCGCATCGCTTACCTTTATAATATACATCTCCCACACCGATAAGCGGCAGGAAAAGGTTGGCAAGCGGAGCAAGATCGCCGGATGCACCTAACGAGCCACGGTCATATACAATGGGCATTACATCATTGTTGAAGAAGTCGATGATGCGTTGTACGGTAATGACTTGCACACCGCTATGTCCCAACGAAAGGGCATGTGCCTTGAGCAGAAACATCAGTTTTACTATGACATGCGGCATCTCTTCGCCCACACTGCAAGCATGGCTTTTCACCAGATTCTCTTGTAAGGTACTCAGTTCGTCAGACGAGATATTGCGGTTGCACAGCGAGCCGAATCCGGTGGTAATACCATAAAGCGGTGTGTCGGAATTGGCTATCTTTTTATCCAGATAGTCCCTGCACTTCTGAATGCGCTCCCGTGCTTCGGACGCCAGTTCCAGTTTCAGGTTCTCATTGATGATACGTTCGATAATATCGAATGTGAGTTCGCCGGAACCTATTTGATATACGTTATTCATAATCTTCTTTTTTAGAAAACGGTTTTCACATAGTCCAGTATCTTTTGTTCTTCGGCAATCGTTGTCTTTTCTATCATATCCGCTTCTTCAGTCATTTCTTTTACAAATTTCTCGTCTTTGATAGAAGTGAGATTGATGCGGACATTCAGCAATGCGCCCAGTATAGCGGTTCGTGCACACATCATAGCCACACAAGCATCGGTCACGGCATTGCTGTTTCCTTTTCGTGCCACTACGTCAATCATCGGCAGGATGGAATGGACGATACGTGCCACTTCCATCGGTACTTCGGCTGCATATTTGGTTTCTTTTTGAATCGCTTCGCTGCGGATGTTTTTCTCTTCTTCTGTTTCTTTGGGAAGTTTGAATGCGGCAAATACGCGGTTATACGCATCCGAGTCACGGTCTACATCAATAATGAGTTGACGTGCCAGTTCCTCAAAACGGGCGGAAAGGTCTTCCATAACTTCGTTTACTTCGGCGTATTTCTTCCGTCCGATGGTCAGGTTGGCAACCATTGCGGCGAGGGAGGTTGCCAAAGCACCATTGAAGGCGGATACGCTTCCGCCACCGGGAACAGGATCGTTGCTGATGACTTTATGAATAAATTCTTTAATAGTGAGTTCTGTTAACATGGTATTATGTTTTTTAGTTAGATGAATATTTTAGAATAGAATACGTCCTCCTTTGATGGTGTGTTGCACGGAGTTCATGCCGGTATAGTAAACGAGTACAGCCGGGGTATCGGTGTCCAGCAGGACAAAATCTCCCTGTTTGCCTACTTCGATACTTCCTGTCCGGTGGGCATAACCCAGCGCGGCAGCTCCGTTTAATGTCATGGCTGTGATAGCTTCTTCCAATGTGAGATGCATATATAGGCAAGCCAGTGCAAATGTCAGTGGGATGGAGCCGGAACAACAACTTCCCGGATTGAGGTCGGTGGCGAGGGCTACGGCACAACCGCTGTCTATCATGTCACGTCCTCGTGCATAAGGTTCACGAAGCGTAAAGGCGGTCAGAGGCAGGAGTGTGGCGACAACCTTATTTTCTGCCATTGCACGGATGCCGGTATCCGAAGCGTGCAGCAAATGATCGGCGCTGAGCGCTTTTATTTCACCGGCAAGTTCGGCACCGCCGAAGCTTACTATCTCATCGGCATGTATCTTGGCACCGAGTCCCAGTTCCTGTGCGGCTTGCAGGAGTCGCCGGGATTGTGCTACGGTAAAGACACCTTGCTCGCAAAAAATGTCGCAATTCTCGGCAAGTTGCTTTTCACGGACCAGAGGAAGCATTTCATGGATGAGAAAATCAATGTATTCGTCGGCTCTGCCCTGATATTCGGGAGGCAATGCATGTGCACCGAGAAAGGTGGCGGCTATATCTACTTTGCGTTGCGGAGAGAGATTGATGGAACGCATCACTTCCAGTTGCTTAAGCTCCGTATCGCGGTCAAGTCCGTAACCGCTTTTCCCTTCCACTGTAGTGACCCCCATGCGGCTCATGACATCGATGAACCATTCGGCTTTGCATTTCAATTCCTCCGGTGTCGCTTCACGAGTGGCATGTACCGTGTTGACGATACCTCCTCCGCGTTGCATGATGCTCATATAGCTTTCGCCATTCATGCGCCAAATAAATTCTTCGGGGCGATACCCTCCGAATACCAGGTGGGTATGTGAGTCGATGAATCCGGGAAGCAACACTCGTCCTTCGGCATCCAGAATCTCGTAGCCTTCTTCCAGTTCTTCACATGTAGGACGGGATGGACCTGCATAGGTAATCACTCCGTCGGTTACTTTTACGGTTCCTCCGGTGAGATCCAGCAGTTGGTTCATCTCTTTACCTTTCAGGGCAGAGGTGCCAAGCGGGGTGATGATGCGGGCATTCTTGATGATAAGGTTGTTGTTCATGACGATAGATTTCTTGTTATTCCATAATCTGCGCTTCCAGTACTTGCTGCATGGAGAAGTTTTCCAGTCCCAAATAATAAGAGGCTGTGTCAATCAGAGCTTCCATGGGAACCAGGCCCACAATTTCGCTGCCGATGATGCTTACTCCGTAGCGGCGGGCTTCGAAACGCACCATCTCAAAAGCCCGATAGAGGGCAGTCTTGCTGTAGTCTGTCAGGTTCATGGACACCTGGGTGATACCTCGGTCCTTCAGTTCCACACCCATGGCTTTGCAAAAGCGTAGCCCGCCTCCGATAAAACGGATTTTCTTGGCAATATCATGTGCAATCTCCAGACTGGGGGTGTTCAGATTGATATTATAAGCCACTAACGGCATGCGAGCTCCGATGGCAACGGTTCCGGCAGTGGGATGCCGTTCTTCGGGACCGAAATCGGGATGCCATTCGGGTTGGTGAATCTTTTCCTTCATGCCTTCGAATTCTCCTTTACGGATGGCGGCAAGATTTTCGCGATGAGGAGCGCTTGCTGATTTCTCATAGAGGAAGACCGGAAGGTTATATTGAGAGGCTACCCGTTGCGCTACTTCTTTAGAGATGGCGATGGCTTCTTCCATGGTACATCCTTTGATAGGAATGAACGGTACTACATCTACCGCTCCCATTCGCGGGTGCTGTCCTTGATGATGGTTGAGGTCAATCAGCTTTACTGCTATGCCGATGGCTTCTATCACCGCTTCTTTTAAAGCATCAGGTTCTCCCACTACGGTGACCACAAGACGATTATGGTCTTCATCATTGCTATAGTCGAGCAGTTTTACCCCGGCGCGTGCACGGAAGGGAGATACTATCTGATCTATTTTCTGCAAGTCGCGTCCTTCGCTAAAGTTGGGAACGCATTCCATGATTTTTGTCCAGCTCATAATTCGTAATGTTATTGATGTTTTATACCTTTTTCTTTTAATACTCTGTCGATTAATGCATCTTCTGCCAGATGCGGCATGGTGATATGATAGCCCTGTTCCCGATGAGTATGGTTAAATTCTTCGGATGTTTCCATGGCATGCGGATTACGTGCCCATGAGCGTCGTGCCACACCGCCCATGACATCCCATAGCATGGACGAGCGTAAAATGGCGTCTACTCGATCACTACCGTCGCACACCATTCCGAATCCGCCGTTGACGGCTTTGCCGATACCTACGCCTCCGCCATTGTGCAGGGCGACCAGACTCATGCCGCGTGCACAGTTGCCTGCAAAGCACTGGACTGCCATATCTGCCATTACATTGCTGCCGTCCTTGATGTTCGATGTTTCACGGAAAGGAGAATCGGTTCCACTCACATCATGGTGGTCTCGTCCCAACATAATGGGACCTACTTCTCCTTTGCGTACCATTTCGTTAAAACGCAAGGCGATATTCATGCGACCGAGTGCGTCCTGATAGAGGATGCGTGCCTGAGTGCCGACTACCAGATTGTTCTTTTCGGCATCACGTATCCATATCCAATTATCCATGTCCTGTCCGCGTCGTTCTTTGGGGATACACTCCATGGCGGCATGGTCGGTTTTTATCAAATCTTCATGTTTACCGCTGAGACAAACCCAACGGAAAGGTCCGTAGCCGTAATCAAAAAGTTGCGGTCCCATAATGTCTTCTACATAAGAAGGCCAGATGAAGCCGTCTTTTTCATCAATGCCATTGCGTGAGATTTCCTTTACTCCTGCATCATAAATGGCTTTCATAAATGAATTGCCGTAATCGAAAAAATAAGTACCGCGTTCCACCAGTGCTTTTATAGCATTGAAATGGCGGCGTAGTGAAGCATTTACAAGCTTTTCAAATCGTACACGGTCGTCTTTCAACAGGCGGGTACGTTCATCGAAAGTGATGCCTGCCGGACAGTATCCTCCTTCGTACACGGCATGGCACGAGGTTTGGTCGCTCAGCAGTTCAATATCTATATGGTGATTCAAAGCATGCTCCAGCAAATCTACTACATTTCCGTGATAAGCAATGGAACAAGGCTTGCGTAGCCTCATGGCTTCGGCAGCAAGGGTATAGGCTTCTTTCAAGTCGGCAGTGACGTGCTGCACCCATCCTTGGCGATACCGTGTTTCGATGCGTGAGGCATCTACTTCGGCAATGATGGCGGCGGCTCCTGCTATTTCGGCAGCTTTAGGCTGTGCGCCGCTCATTCCGCCCAAACCGGAAGAAACAAAGAGATGCCCGTTAAGATTTCCATCCTGCGGTACTCCTAATTTCATGCGGCCGGCATTCAATAAGGTATTGAATGTGCCGTGTACAATGCCTTGCGGACCGATGTACATCCATCCGCCTGCTGTCATCTGACCGTAATTGGCAACGCCCATCTGTGCAGCAATTTCCCAGTCACGCTGGTTGTCGAACATGCCTACCATCATGGAATTAGTGATAATAACACGCGGTGCTTCGGGCTTTGACTTGAACAGACCAAGGGGATGTCCGCTTTCCACTACCAAAGTCTGTTCGTCAGTCATTACTTCCAGATATTGTTTAATGAGCCGGTATTGCATCCAGTTTTGGCATACTTGTCCTGTTTCACCGTAAGTGACCAGTTCGTAAGGATACAAGGCAATATCAAATGAAAGGTTGTTGTCTATCATTACTTGAAATGCTTTTCCTTCGATGCAGTTTCCTTTATATTCGTCAATAGGCTTTGCTTTCAAATCGCCTTGCGGCCGGAAACGGTAGCCATAGATTTTTCCCCGGGTAAGCAGTTCATCCATAAATTCCGGGGCGAGTCGGGCGTGAAGTTCTTCGGGAATGTAACGCAGTGCATTCCTCAGTGCGGTTTCTGTTTGTGCCGGTGTCAGACGATAACCTCTGTCGGGCGCACGGCGGATGCCTTCCACAAAAGTAGGATAGGCAGGAAGTTTGTTAGATAAGGTGACAGTCATAGCATTCAGGTGTTTTGTCACAAAGATAGTAAAACAACTGAGATACTATGAATTAATGGATATGTTTAGTGACATAAAGTAAATAAATTCTATCTAATAGACTGTCGCTTTTTAGAAATATAGCCATAGCAGGTACTATGGGAGTTTTTTTTGGATTTGTTTTAAGTTAATTATTATTCAAGACTATAAGAAGTCGGATAGTGATAGATGGCGTTTACAGGTATAGTGTCTTTCATAGTACATAGATTTAGTCGTTATACATTTGGAAAACACGCCGGGCCATTTCTTTCATTTCTTGGCGTAAGGTGGCTGGAGCTATAACCTCAACACTGTTGCCAAAGGAACGTAGAAGCGAACGTAATTCATAGTTGTCTTGTACCTTCAGTCGAACCTCCCATTTACCGTCGGCTTGTTTGCTGTTTAGTACTGATTGAGACTCATGCAGCGGCTTTGTTGTAATGTAATTCCACGCCTTGTCGGTAACGTGCAGAATAACATTTTCCACGGGTGCGCCTTCAAGCACGGAAACGCCCACCACGTCACTAAAGAACTCTTCGAAATCAAAGTCATCGTCTAGGGGTTCAAACACTTTGGTCGTTTCCTTTATCTCTTTAATTCGGTCTATCGCATAGTTGGACATTTTGTCAAAGTCCTTGCGTTTCGCTATCAAGAACCAACGATTGTTGTACTGTTTCAAATGATAAGGGCTCACCACAACTGTTCTAACATCTTTACCAAACGGATGGTAACTTATTTCTATTACTTTCTTTGCAACAATAGCTTCAAATATAGGCTTGTACCACTTGTCTATACCTGTAAGGTATTGGTTGTGCTGGAAGCTAACTGCCTTTTGAGTTGCACTACCTAGTTTTGAAGTTGTATAAAGTTTCTTTTCCAGATCGTCCAGCCAGTCGAACTGAGGAATTCCTTCAAAGCGTTTCATGATGGCGGCAGCCTCAAGTATGCAATCCATTTCTTCTTGAGAAGGACCCGCCTCGGCCATTGTTTTTGAGTCGACTGCGTAGCGGTAATATTTTTTATGACCGTCTTGGATTCTGTCGATAGTGACTCCGTACATCAGTTCCATGTCGTTCATATCGTCAAAGATTTGACGACGTTGTACTCCTTCGGCACCTTTTGAACCGCTATCACCATTCTGGCGTTCAAGTGCCATACGACAAGCCTCAATGAGGTCGTTCATGTAATATTTCCTAGTTCTACTACTAAAGCATTTATCCAAAGCTCTGTATCGAACAATCGCATTTTTATTTGTTGCCATCTTTTTTGTTTAAACTAGTTTCCAGGCTTATTCCTTATAGTTAATTTCGTCGATGATTTTACCGAATTTCTCTGCGGTTTCCTTGATATCGGTGAACTCAGAGAGTTTTATGCCGCTCAAGCCAATGCTTGTCCACTCGCTGGGATCATCAGCGAAAACGCCTTTGTTCATGCGGCTTAGATAGTTTTCAGATAAACCGCTAGGCATATTTTTCAGATCCATCATGCCGATACGCTGTACGAAGTGTGCGTAGTCGCCATCGATGATGATGTTCTTGTGTGCTGCCATTTTGTAAATTGATATCCAATGACGCTTTTTGGTGAATAGCGGAGTGTAACTTTGTGCTTTCAGAATACTGCGCTTCAAGAGGTCCATCTTTTCTGCCTCGTTCATCTTGTCAATAGGATGATCCGCTACCTTTTGGTTTTTAGAATCATCTCTGCCCAAATCAGCCATTGTAGTCATTTTATAAGGGATTATAGGAGTGGAAGGACATACATCAGGAGCAGTAACTCCCGAATTGTTAAGTTCACAACCTGCCATTTCCAAGTCTGTAATGCTGACCATTACGGCATAGATATACATGCTGACCACCATGTGGATGGCTGGAGCAACCTCTGCATCGGGTAGTTCCGGAGCAAGGTGAACGTTCTCGTTTCTCCACTTTGAAATGCACTTATAGTAGGTCTCAAAAGTGTTCAACTTCGGATTTTTGCCATGATTATAATAGAGGTTATCTATTTCATGGAAAGTCTTTACGATGGCCACCCAACCATCTGTACCTTTGGTAGACACAAAGAGTTCTCCCTCTTTCAAGTAATAGAGTTTGCGGAGGAATGCCTCATACTTAGGCAACAATGCTCCGAATATCACTTTCAAGTCTACCGGCTCGTTCTCGCCACGATAGAACTTGTTCAGTTGATTTGGAATCATGGTGTTCAGCCCATCCAAGTTCTTTACAGTGTGGGTCTTCAAGATGGCGAAAAGACAATCGAGCACTTCTTCAAGTTCACGATAGCCATGCCCGCAGAGTTCACTGAAAGTATCTTCAAGTTTCTCAAACATCACATCTTTAAGCAACTCCTCATTATATTCAAGCACCTTACCTGTATGGAAACTTTGCCCCAGGAAGGTTACTAGCATGTTTAAGAATTCCTCATTGAAAGCTTGATTGCTATTGAGCAGTTTTTTCAAATTAATATACTTGCCTAACTGTGTCGCGACTTTTTTGTTGAACTCCTTTTCTACCATCTTCAACAGGCTGGAGTGGGAGTTTTCTGCGCTGAATGCTTGCTTCACGTTCGGGTCATTTCTCAACTGGCGCAGCAACTCAAGGATGATCTGGTCATTTTCGTTAAGAAAACCTTCAT